>Ga0194133_10001494_pt1 | contig 40200 bp, 36 predicted proteins | sample TA2KigOf40mmetaG_FD_155448 | JGI IMG/M metagenome (GOLD analysis project Ga0194133, IMG submission 155448) | Freshwater microbial communities from Lake Tanganyika, Tanzania - TA2015055 Kigoma Offshore 40m | ecosystem: Environmental > Aquatic > Freshwater > Lake | place: Tanzania: Lake...
TTTGTCAAAAAATGAATTTTACCTTAAAATATTCAAAGAATGAGACACGATCTGCTTTTCCTAAAATCTTCTCTTGGTCACGGAAGAAAAAGTAGTTAGTAATACCAACATCAAAGTCTTCTTTGTACGCTTTTCCCAAGGCAACGAGTTCCAAACGAGCCTGGAAAAAAAAATTTTCAGCAGGTTGAGAGAACTGCTCAAAAGTTGAAAGTATCTTTTTCTTTTTTTTGTGCTTGAAAAACAAGAATAAAGCTGTAAGTAAAAAGATGCAGTTTGTTGTACCTTGTTGGAATCTCTTCCCCTGAAAAATATTTTTTCCGTTTTATCCTTCCATGCATGCTCTCCACTCTTTCCTTGGGCAGATATTACGTCGAGAACTTGCCTAAAACAAATATTAGGTTGAACAAAAAACTGATATCTATTTTTAGTAACTTCATCAAACCTGCCCATACACTCCAAAGAGGCCTGAGTGAGCTCATATGTAGGCCATAACATGTCTAAATGGTCAGAAGTCTTGCACCAACTGATGATTGGCAGTGGGTTGGTTCTGTATTTACTATTGTGAATAAGTGGCCAGTCTCCAAGGTTGACTATAAATTCTGTGTCTGGTAAGGCTACAACTTTTGTCAGATAAACCAGCACTGCATCAACAAAAATGTGGAAGTCAACGTGCTGACCGAAACAGTCACGGTATATCTCTGAAATTAGTAATAACACTTGATAAAAACTGAATCGGTCGGGACTGACTAAAACTCCTTCCATACCATTTTTAAAGATTAAATAGTGGCAGATGCTAGTTGAAGTTGGTGAGAAATGTTTTTTTGCCCTCTGGAAACTATCATAAACATCTATTTCATCAAAGTGATGAATATCTTCATCAATTTGCTCATAGATCTCAGATCCTAATTCGCAGCCGTAATCCTCTGTCCAAGAGTCAAAATCTGCTTTTGGGCAATCGCATTCACTGCTGAAAATGTCACCCTTTATCGTAAAAGGACTCTCTGGCTGTCAATCAGTTCAAAAGATAACATGAATTTAAGGAGACAGAAAAAAATATTTTTCTTTAAGTGCCACTACCAGATGTTGGCCATCCAAAGAGATGCCGATGTTTAGTTCTTTAAATGCCCGGTAAACCTTGTATCTGATGATGATGCGTCCGTCGCCTCGGTCAAACATCTCAGGTTTGACCCCAACAAAAGAGTCTTCTTCCAATAATGTCCCATTGAGGCTCACCTTAAGCCTTCCAGGCTCTAGACGAGATTTAATGCTAATTGAAGAAATCAAACAATGAAATTCTCTTCTAATTTCAAAATTAGCTTTTGTTTGAAATTAAAAGATGAAATGCTGAACGTAAAATATTTTCAGGAAGAATAATAACTCACAATGCTCCCTTTTCATCACGAAGTAAAATAGTGAAATAATTGCAAGGAAGACGTGTGTGTTGAGGGTGAATTCCTGGCCCTTCGAACCTGGGGATCAACGTATCTTGAAAGTCTCACTAAACAAACAGCGTGGTGAAATTGTAAAAATTTTACCACGACTTTTCTCTGCTGATTTTATTACACTTGAACTCTTCGATTTGTAGAGCAAGAAAGATCAGGTAAAAAATCCGAGCAGACATTTCGGTCAAGTTTATGAAACAGAGAGACCGGTTATGAAGATGTAGTTTTCCCCTTTGATCTTCACTTCATTTCATTGTTGATCGTAAAAACATCTTATTCTTCTACATATCCCTCATGAGCGATTCTCAGCGCGCCGCAGGCCTGCAACAAGCTGTATTGAAAAAGGGGTGCAGCAGAAAACATTCAAGACCAACCTGAAAAAAATATCTAAGTTTTGGCCCATTTCAAGGACGAATAATGCAAAATTGAATGTCAGTAACTAATAAAACAAATCAGTAAAGGCCTGGATTTTATGATTCCTGAACCTTATTTACAATCACGGTGTAAGTCAGACTTTTTCGAATTTTAGGTACTTGACAGGCAAGACAATGATTATGTTTTTGCACGTTTGTTTACACTTTTACATATAAAGGAAGGATCAAAAAAAATTAAAAAATTATAATTGAAAATGAAATCAAAAAATAGCTATAGCGGTGAAAATCTCTTTAAATCTGTGGGCTTAAAAAGTGTAAAAACAGCTGACACATTTTTGCAAGAAGTTTGATTCACCGATACCTACACATACTGGCTCACGTGGAAACAGAGTTGAATCTTTGGCGCGCCGCAGCTGCACCTTTAAATGTTTAAAACAATAACAAAAAAGCCTTAAAAGTTAAAAACGGTCGCAAGAAGTGGCGGGACTGAGTCTAAACTTCTGCCAATTTTATATGGATTATATTCCTTGGAGAAAGGAGTCTGTTTAACGTCTCTAAATTAACACCACATATAAAGGAGACGAACAACGTGAAATAAGGTAAGTAAAAGCATTTGGAAGAAAGAAAAGAATTATGTTCTGAAGTTTTGAATTGTGCAAATAGATTAAATGCTTGAATGATTCTTAACGTACTGGCCTGAAATAATGCCTAAATTAGTCTCTAGGCAAAATGGGCCTGAAATCGTTTTAAGAGTTGGTGAACACTAAACCTATATAAGGCCTTGAAATCAAAAGACGATAGCCCTTGGTACTTTTAAGTGATAGGACTGGGTCTAAAAATATTCTCCCGGGTTGCTCTGGTTGGGTCAGCCACCTCTAGGTTTAGAAAATTTACCCCAAAAATTCCAAATTTTTCATTTTTTTCCCTCAAAAAAATCTCATCTTATTTACAGCAGGTCAGAAGTATGCTCGGGTCGGGCCCATCTCTAGTACTTTTACAAATGCATTGTCGCATTGGATAGTGAAAAATACTTCGTTTTCTATCATCTTGATTGGTTTAAATTTTTATTTGTTGTACAAAACAGTACTTACACAATTTAGATGGCCCTGGATAACCGAATCTGAAGGAAAGGATGGGCGACAAAAATAGTTGCTCCGAACTATGGAGCTTGTTCGGTAACATTTTAGGGTCCACAGCTCTGAATTCGGCATTGCCATGCTTGGGTGAGTAAAAAAGTTTGGATTTATGGAGCCTTTGTTAAGAAACCAAAAGGTGCATTGTGTTTTAGGGGAGCAAACGTCTTTTGCATTGGAGCAACTTTTGATTAAATCCCCGGGTAAAAAAGTACATCTTAAAAAGTTTTTAATAAAAATAAAGTCTAGTGTTTTGTAAATATTTAGATCTTTTGGAAAGATTCTATCAAACCCTTGTTACAACTCAGGTAAGCGACTTTATCCTTCATATAGTTTCAAGCGAAAGTACAATACAAGTTTTTAGGAAGATGATGCAGAACTTGCTGCATCAAAGCCAAGATTTGTTTGTTGGTTGATTCGGTCCCTGTTGTTTAATTGGAACAAACATTATGACCTAAGGCAAGTATTGTATTTACACCTTTTCATTTTTCATTAATTGGTAAATTATATAAAAAGATACAATGGGATATTTTTTAATTTTAGGTTTGCTTCTATAGTCAGTAAGTGCACCGGTGTTCTGTCTGTTGTCATCAAAATCTTGGACTTCAGAGATCAGCTCTTTTGTGGATTCATAATTTCTAGCTATGTTAAATTTCTGAAGGGTTAGATCACAACTTAATGCGATTTTTTATTGTTCACCACCTTTAACCTTTGTTTAGATCTTTTGAAATCGGCCGAAAGTCTTACTGGCCCAAATAAAGCTGTAAGCGTATGTCGTTTCGCCGAAGTTATTGAGGATGATGACACTTTCAACTCTGAAAGTACAGACTTAAAATTTGAAGATCTTGACAAATTAGAGTTCTTGCAAGTAGGTCCAGTGGCTTAAATTGATCTCTCAAATAATTTGTACTGAGGCTCTTGTTCTAGGTAAGAGTTACCGAACTCTTGGAACTCACCTCAGAAATAAATGTAAAATATTTGAAAGACGATTTACGTGAACTCTGGTCACTTATTTGCGTTCAACTGGAGCTCGGCAAACTTCCTTTAAAGCTACAGTCTATCAGATTGGCCTCAAAACTACTGATGCAAAAGGCGCTGACGAAAGACTTGCAGGCAAAAACAATTTAGTATTTTTTAGAATATGAAACGTATTTCGTTTTACAACTGTCTCATGTTTACAGATAAGTGACATGTTCTGGCAAACCCTCATCGCGTTGATTTCGTTCGTCATTCAGTCAAGCTTTCCAAGCGAAGACTTGGGCTTTGTTTCCCAGTTTAGTCAACCAATTTCAGAATGCCTAGATTGTGTGGTTAATGAATGCTTTGGAGTAATCGAAGAAGAATTATTTTGTGCCAGATTTACAAAGTTTTGGCAGTCAATTATTTCAACTAGGTTGATTGATTCAGGTAAAAAATAAACTGGTAACTTATGTAATAATGAAACACTTCTTTTAATTTTTTTTTCAGCGAGTTTTCTTCAAGATCATAGCTATCTTTGGAAATCTTTGGAGGTATTTATTTTGGACTTATTTTTATTTCAGTCTGAGGGTAATGTGTTGCAAAAGATGTTGCAAGTCCACTAACTAGGAATAAAAATCAGCGTCTTTTTGGATAAGTATATGTTGGTTAACTTAGTTTGAGGGCAGAAACCTTAAGCAGCCGTTTAAGGTTGCTTTACCACAGTACTGGCAAGAGCTTCTAAAGCCATCCCATGGTGTTGTAGGTTAAAGTCGATTAGATAGCAAAACCCATAAATAGTTATTTAATAGGTGTAGTAAAAGTGGCTTTTATTCTACAAACAATATTAAGTAGCTCTGAAAAATTTGCTGAAAATGGTTTTTCACTAAACAGCTCTTTTGGTTTTTTGAGCTTAAAAATTTATATAAAAGTTTTTAATTTTGCAGTTTTTGATCTTCAAACATGGATTCCAATTTTTCAATTACAAAGAACTTGAGGAGTTTGTGTTGGGAAAAATAGTCTGCTTTTACCCAAATACATCAGATGTTGTTGTTGAAATAGTTGCCAAACAGATGATGGCATCAGACGAGTGGCAGATGAGCAGACGATCTGGATATCCACCCTCAAGAACAAATTCAAACACGTAAAGCTGTTTTTTATTTCCAACTTCTACTAGTCTTTAAAGAATGATGATTCTAGGCATTTCCTGATTGTTGATCAGTTTCAGGTCTGGGTTTTCTTGATTGTAATCTTGCCGAGTCCCTAAAGAAAAGTGAGACTTGGTGTAAGGCCAATCATAGAAAAATAGATTGTCTTTCTGAAAATAGTTCCTGATCTGAAGATTTGATTTAGAACTGGCAGAGACGGTCTTATAAACAAATTTTAAAAGTGAAGTATAAAACCCTGCTTTCATGTTCAACTATGCTGATGCTTTAGTAATCTGACACCACCTTATATAAATTCTTTATTCAAACTAAATTGCCTCTAACATCTCTCTTTACCTGTCGCTAGAGATCCGCCTAACCTTGTGACAAAAATGAGCTCATTCTGGCAGAACTACATTGAGACTGTGAAAGGAATGCTTGACCAAGCTGAGACACTTGCTGTCATTCTGGAAGCTTCAAGTATAGCCAAGAAAGTTCAACAGGCAACCCTCAAAACCGTCGAATTTCCGGTTGAATTCGATTTTTTCGGAAAAGAAGTTGTCGAAGAGGTTATTGAGAAGTTGATTCACAGTTGGCAAGTTTCATTTACGAAAAAAATTTCGTTCTTGATTTTGATTGAAATTCTTTTTATTTAGTGTTTCCAAAACGTCGTTTGACTTTGCCACAATCCTAGACAATCTTCTTACTGTGCAACCAAAGGATTCATTTAAGTCAAGTACACTTCAACAATGTGTTGCTTTGCTCTCGTTGCCTTGGATGAGCGGAGAAACGAAGCTAGCAGACTTGAAAATTAGTAATTATTTATCTCAATTACCTTTTTTGTGATTGACTCAAACTTTTAGAATTGTTCTTCTAGGTGAAACCCTGTCCTTCAATTTGATACAAGTCAGTCAAAATTATTTACTACTGAATGGTGACTATGCTGTAAACATTCGTCGAATTTCTTGCATTTGGAAGGAGGTAGCTCCCAAGTGGAGAATGAGGGTTTTAAGGTATTTTGAGTGTTTAAAAAGATATGCAACAACAGCACTCATTGAGATGAGAATTGCATTTAATTTAGAAAAGCAATGGCTGATGGAGGAAACACTGCCCAAGCAGTAATAGTCAATTTGCCTAATTTTCTTCATCATTTCGGAAAAATAGGCCATCCACTTGCTGCCGAGGTAATGGCCCAAGCGATCGACAGTCAGTCGGATGAGTTAGTAAGAGCTCTGGCTGAAAACTCGGGACGTTTAGTTTGCGCCTTTGGAAACATGACAAAGGTGCAAATGGTTATGGACACTCCAGAGATTATTTGTCAACACTGTAGTAGCATTGAAGAGCATCACCAGGATGCCACTGACCGAAATCTTTACTCTGTCGATATGAATTCGGTAATAGATTATCAAATTATGTGCATCGTAAATGCACGTGTCAAAGTCCATATTTTAGTAAAATTTAACGTGCTTTCAGGTCAACATTCTCCTCAAACTCGTGGGTCATAGTGATCATCCAACTAGTTTGAAAATACTCGCCTTGATAAAGCCTTTATCTGCTCATGTTGGCATAACTCTTGAAACAGCTGGCCTCTGGTTGAATTACCTCAATAACGGAAATGAAGAAATGGCTGTTCGGTTCTCTCACTACATTCAACACCTGGTAGAAACCAATTCTTAAGATGAATTGAGTGTGACTTCAATTATGAATATATATTTAAAATGCGATTCATTCAAAAGGTATGTCCAAGATCAGACAAAGTTGACCTCCAATTAGTCCAAGAAGCCATTTTATCTTCACTTAGAGAAGCTGTATCTGTAGCCATTGGTGAAGCTACTCTCAATTTTAAAGAGGCAGTTTGTAGGGCACTCGTGAATATGGTAATACACAAAATAAATGAAATTATTTTGCCATTTCATAAAGTTCAAATACTTTTATCATAGGATAAAATAAAATGTAGTTTGATCGATGAAGAGATTTTTTCCCTTCTTCTGGAGATGCTCTTGACTCCATCCTGTCACATTTCTGTTTTCTGCTCTGCTCAAGACATTCTACGTGAAAAAATGAGCAGATTTAAGGTAGCAAGAGCACTTGTCAAAAAAATTCTAAGAAAACCTTGATTCTGTTTCTGTTCTAAGAGCATTGTCACTACCAAGCTGGCTGAAAAAATGAGTTCCAATGACCCGAAAGAAACTCTCGATGCCCTCATGTCATTGTACAAAAATGGAAATTCAAAAAGGTTTCTCTCTCAGCAGGTACTTGGATTTATTTCTGCCTGTTTGAAAGGATTTTTAAATGAACGACCTGGGGTTAGAAATGTACATCATTTATTTCTTAACTTAAATCCAGGCTCATCATCTCATTCCACGTTTGCTTCTTCTGTCAGTCCGAAATCAACTTTCCAACTCTCCTTTGAATTTTGTTGCCTCCATTTTGGGTCAAAAAACAAAAGCATTATTGGCATCAAACTTTTACTTAATTTACCCTCACATTGTACTTCAATCTCAAGATTCCCTTGAATATAAGGTAATTTTAATCATGAATTATTTATCAAAAAAGAACTTGATTAGAGTACTGTATTTTACAGAAATGTTGTAGGTTTTTTGAGTGCGAGTCCAAGCTTGATATCACACAGGTTTTACTAAGTCACAGGCAAAAAGTGGTTGCTGAGCTCATGCTTCAAGTAATACACTCAAGTTTGAAAAATTGTGATAAATTTTCAAAAAATATTTTTGAACAGTTTTACAGCCATAAAAAGCGAGTGATGAAAGCCTTGGAGGTTTTGGCACAAAGTGATGTTGAGTTTTCCAAAAGAAATCCTAAACAAAAAGCATCTAATATAGTAAGTCAAATAATATTTCCTCACTTTTTTGTCTCTGATTTGGTGTACTTTTCTTAGGCATCCTTTATCTTGCCACGTTTCCTCGGTGTTCTTGGATATTTTGACCAACTTTTGATCAACTCGTTTGTGAACATTGATAGAAAGCGTGACATCTTAAGATCTTTATCCGAGATAATTAAGTTCATGGGACCTAAAAATGTGGCCACAGTCAAGCACAAAATTATGTCGATTCTGAACACAGCCTTCCAACTCAAAGAAAAAGATGAAATTGAGGGTAAGAATGAAGTCCTCTGAATGTTTGGAAATTTAATTCCATTCGTCTTCATTACAGATTTTCTTCTCAAATGTTGGGACTCTTTCGTTCGCACCATTGACTTTAATCTAGTTGGGCCAATTTTAGCTCAAATTGTTTCAAGTCTAATGCTCATTTTTGACACATCCCCTACCCAGGTGGCTTCTATCATGAAATTCATTGTGATTGAAAACAGAGAAAAATTCAAGTGAGATAGTTTTGGACTTTTCTATTGAGTTTATAGCCATGAAAATGTTGGATATTTCAGGCCCTTTTTCAACCGTCTCAATTTCGTCACCGAATATGCCGAACTGAAAGAAATCAACGAGGTTATCAGGTCTTAAGTATATTCACTGATCTAACGAACTTTGTTGGTTGATTTCATTTGCTGATTTTAGAGAAGAGAGCAACTTGAGATCTGATACTGACATAAGTGTTGTCCTGCAGCTTATGGCTCACTCAATAGCTGAAAATGACACGGTTGAGGTTAAATCCCAGACCTTGTCAAAAATGATTGAGGCAAGTATTTACTTTTCAAAACTGATTATTGCTATTTTTGTTAAATACACTTATTTCTTATAGGTTCTCAGGTGTAATCAAGCCAACCTTCAAATCTTGATAACACAAAATGACCAAGTAGATCCTGTTATTTCCAACCTGGTAATTTAAAATGCATGTGATACTAAACTTGTATTGTCTGTCCTCTTCTTTTAATGACAGTTGAAAAATATTTACTTCTTGCTGGACTTGAAACTTACCATGAATCTCACCTGATTCCAACTTTTTTCAGACAATCTATTTTTAAAGTGGAACCTTTATGGACATCTTGATCAAAACTTATTCTTGTCTTTCTAGATACTGATGCTATTAAAGTGTGCTCGTGAAAAAGACAGTTACGTATCCGGATTAGCTGGCAAGTGCCTTGGCAGTATTGGAGCAGTTGACCCAGGTGATTTTCAAAAGGACTTTCTTTCTCACCATATAAGCTAAAAATCGAAGAGAAAAAAATTCTATTGGTTAATGGATTGCTGCAAAAAACTAATTTAGGTCGTCTTCAGTTGATGACAAATCTGGAGAGCTCCTCAGACATAAATATGACCATTATGGACGAAAGTTTTGCTCTTGATCTAATCAATGATCTAGTTAGGGCATACTTGTCCACAACTGATTCCAATGATGCAGATGCTTGTGCATTTTCAATACAAGAAGTTTTGAAGGCAGGTTAAATCCAAATAAATTTAGGGTAATGAAAATTGTTCAGCCTTTTTTTCTTTGACTCAGGCATACTCTATCACTGGTGCTGAATCTGCAAACACGTTGAGAGGGAGTGTATGGCTAAAATTAGAAGATGCTACCAAAGAGCTCCTCCAACCACTCCTTGTATCTCTTTACTCAAAGTCTGACAAAATAGTCGAGGTAGGAAAAATGATTGAAAACCTTCAATTATTCAGACTTTTTAGATACCTATATTCTTTTGCTAGTACTCCACCCCAATTTTCATGTCCAAAGACGGTCAAGACTACCACGAATGGTTGGCAAATTGGAGCTGTCATCTAATTTCAAAAGTTACAGATAATGACATTGCCAATGTATTTCTTGCTTGCAAAGTTACGATTCGAAAAGATCTGAGGTCTGCTCAGTTTCTAATTCCTTACATTGCAAGTAATTATGAAAAGCAATGAGAAATGGTTGACGTTTATTTTAATGATCCATTTTTTAAGTGGCTGCTCTTTGTGGTTCCAAGTCAGAGAGTGTAAGCAACGAAATATCAAGTGAGTTCACTGCTGTTTTGTCCACAAGTTCTTTTCAAGAGACGACGAGAAAAAGCCCAGGGTGAAAGAATTTCTGTTAAAACAATTTCTTGCTTGCAAATGTAATAATAATCTATTTGTTCAGATCTTCTCATGAAAAAAATGCAGAGGAACAATCAGGTACTCAAGTTTTGTCATTCCTTTCTCAATATCTTGACTTAAATGTACTTTAAAGATCATGGGTTGCAATGGCTCGCCTCTCAGACTCTATTCACTGTCTTGGATCACATGAACAAATGGTTGAGAAAAAAGTACTTAAGCTTAACATCTACGATGAGAAGAACTGGTATTTCAAATACTTTTCCAAATCTTGCATTTTTAGTTTTAATATTTTTCCATTTTTTCAAATAGATGACCCAGAAGCTTTGGTTAGGAAAGACAAGGTTAAAACTTTGATTATTTGTTAAAAATTTTTTCATATTTTTCATATTTTTTTTTTAGGAGTACACAATTGTTGACAACTTTGTAAAGTCCATTCCTAAGATTTCTTTGGCACGAGCCTCTTTTGGCTGTGAAGGTTATGCAAGAGCTCTAATGCAATATGAGTCTCATCTACTTAATAATAGTGGTAAAATATATTCCTTTTGCACATCTATGTGAGACAGGAAATATTGTTTGTATTTTCTTATTATTTCAACAGGAGACTTGGAACTTTATGTTACTGAGCTACAGAAAGTTTATGGCGCTTTGGATGAACCTGATTTCATGTCAGGATTAGCTTCTGTACGTAGATCAGAACAAAGTTTGTTGGACATGATTCATCAGCATACTATTCTAGGAAATTTTCAGGTACCAACCAAATAATGTCCTTTGCTTTGCTGTTTCAAGTGCCATTTCCTATATACTTTTTTGCCAGGACGCCCTTGCATGTTATGAAAGTTTGGGCAGGGAATCTGATTGTTCAATGACCGATAGTGGACTTCTCAATTGTTATCTTCAAGTTGGCGGCTTATTTTTTGATTAAGTTATTTTATTTTATCATCAGTAATTTTTAAATAGATAGATCAACCACACACTGCATCAATTCTTGTCAAAGGTCTCTTGGAAAAAAATCCTGAAATGGCTGGGAGCTTGAGAAAATTTCAGGTAAAGTATAAATGAAAACTTAGCATAATGGTTAAGTGAATTTCTCCTCTGTTAGATTGAAGCAGCTTGTCAACTAAGCCAATGGGAAGATCTTGGTCAAATCGAGTTTAATGGGTTCGAAAACTGTTGGTAAGACACGAAATGCAATCACCATAGCATTAAAAATGTAATTTGGATATTTATACATGCAAATGTTTTTCATATAGGAGCCATTGCCTCGGTGCTGTTTTTACCTCTGTCAACAAGAAGAATTTCTCAGACTTAACAAAGTGGTTGAGTCATGCAAGATCCACTCAAACCCTTCGAATTGCAAATGCAGCCATGGAGCAGGGATCTTATTCAAGGTAGTGTGAAAAATTATCATTTCAAAGATAAAAAGAACTTGGGGGCTTTAAAGGTTGTGAAGCTACAATTCGATTCCAGGTAGCGATACATCTTTTCCACAGGGTCCCAAAAAGAATTGATTTAATTTATCTTTCATTTCAGAGTCAAAACCACATGAGATGGGTTGTTATTGAGATGATTAATCTTAGTGTATTTTAGGTGCTATGAAAATGTGGTCCGTCTTCAGATACTGGACGAAATTGAGACTTTATCCAAGCTAGCGTTGAAGACAGTCAATATCACAATGGAGAGCTTAGAAGCACTGTTTTCTCAATGGAAATCAAGAATCTCATTTTCTCTTTATTCGTCCACTAACCAGGTAGACAAATTGTATATTATATTAAATACCATGAGATTTAAGGATAGTTTTGAAGGTTTTTTAACTGTACACATCTTTTGTGTTTCCTTTATAGGAGTTAGTGTTGAGAATAAGAAGGTCTCTTCTGAGCTTAATTTTGAGCCTCAGCTCTGAAATACAAATTCCCAAGGCTTGTCACGAAAGAATTCGAAATGGTAAACCTTTTTTTAGTATATATCCCAAACAAAAGTTTCTCAGAATTTCAAGGTTTCTCAATTGCTAATTCTAGAACTGGGCGATTGCTGGTTGCTGTCAGCTAAGATTTCTCGCAAAACTGGTCAGCTTAGCAAGTCATACAAGTTACTACTGGAATCGCAAAAATTTGGCCACAAGGAGACATTCATAGAGAAAGCAAAGCTACTTTGGCTGAGGGACAATCAAGTGACAATTTTTTAACAATTAAATCTAAATAATTTGATACAATTCTTACAATCATTTTTCTTTCGTCTAGAGTGAAGCAATCACAGTCTTAACAAAGGGTGTTGAGGATTATTTTCCCGGTTATGAACGTGGTTGTGAAAAAAGAAAAGATTCACTGAAGCCCTTACCAGCTGAAGATGTGGTACATTTAGGGTTATTTTTAGGTTTTTTTTGGTACTTTATAAATATAGTTTTTATCTTTGAAAAGGTCATTTGTGGTAAAGCTAAGCTTCTCTTGGCCCAATATGTTGACAGGCTGTCCCTTGTGGAGGCAGAGGAGGTTACAACCTATTACAATGAAGCGAAACTGATAACGGCCAACGAGGATTCATTTTACTCATCAGCTTCTTTTTTTGACAAAATACTTGGAAAAAATTATGAAGAGTCAGAGTTAGATAAACGAGGAGACCTTATTTTACACATAATTAGTCAGGTACAATCTTTTCACTTTCTTTTTCCTTTCACTCATTTGAATGGATTCAATTTTTAGTATGCACGATCCCTTCTTCATGGCATCAAACATCTTCATCAGTCACTTCCTCGAATGTTGTCTTTGTGGCTAGATTATGGATCACGTGTCTATCAAAACGAGCAAGAATCAGTAAAATCGTAAAATAAATATGTCTGACATGAATTTAAAGTTAAATTATGTTTCTTAGGTTAAAAATAAAATTGAAATGGCACAAACTTTGCGTAAAATTAACGAATTGATGGCCAAGATAGTTGAGAGGTGCCCTGCCTATGTCTTTCTTACTGCTTTGCCTCAGCTTGCCTCCAGGATTTGCCACTCTCATAAAGGAAAGGAAATCATCAAAACTCAATTCATCAAACTTTATTTTATATTTAAGCTCTTTTTCCAGATGTTTGGAATATTCTTCGGAATTTGATCATAAAAACATTCATCAAGTATCCCAACCACGTTTTTTGGCACATGGTGGCTCTGTCAAAATCATCCTATCAAACCAGGTGCCATTTAGAAAGTAATTTGTATGAAAGAGGCACTAACTAAAATATATCTTCCAGAGTGGTCCGATGTAAAGAAATCATTGATCATGTTCGGGGCCGGGATCCAGCTTTGGCAAAGCTCATCGATAGTGGTCTTAAATTGGGCGAGATGCTGGTCAGTTTATCAGATGAAAAAGCTGCGTGCGGAACTACAGCTCTTCGTCAGGTTTAAATGCTTCAAATAGTCTAGTTTTACAATCATGGACGTAATTTTCGTAGGTCTCACCTGGTCTCCTCAATCTCGTGCGAAGCGGAGTGCTAAAAGATCTCATGATACCCACCACTAAGAATATGTCCATAATGATGCCTTCAGCTGAAAAACAGCACAGTGAAAAATACAACCCGTTTCCAGGAGGATTAGTTTATATAGAATCCATAATTGATGAAGTAAGTTTTCATGTGAAAATTTGGAAAACTTTTGTAATGTTTGCTTTGTAAATCACAGGTCTCTGTGATGCGATCTCTCATCATGCCCAAAAAAATTACATTTGTTGGTTCTGATGGACAAAAGTACAATTTTCTTTGCAAGCCAAAAGATGACCTTCGCCGCGATTGCCGCTTGGTAGATTTCAACACTCTTTTAAATAAGCTCTTTTTAAGGGATCCTGAGAGTCGAAAAAGAGATCTTCACATTCGCACTTATGTAAGTGATCTCTAGCTTTGGAAATCTGCCACCAGAATGCTAAACCTTTGATTTGATTTCAGACTGTCATTCCCTTGAATGAGTTAACAGGTTTATGCTCTCATTTTGAAAAGTGAAAATTACTAAGTAAAAGCTGTTTGATTTTTAGGTATAATAGAGTGGATCAACAATCTTCAACCCCTACGTCTTATATTGACGACTCTTTACAAGGAAAAGCTAGGGAAAAATATGATGAAGTTCGAGGAGATAAGAGATAAATTTCAAGTAAAACTGTGACTTTCAACTGGTTTCACATAAGCTCATTTTTATTTACCACCTACAGACTTCTGAGACTGACCATGTCCGAAATCAAAAGAACTTTGAGGTTCTCCTGAAAAGGCATCCACCTGTTTTTGCAGAATGGTTTGTGCAAACGTTTCCAGACCCACAAGTACATAAATATGCACACCAATCTTTGTCTCGAATTCATCAAACTCAAATTTAGGCCTGGTATGTGGCAAGACTTGCTTACACTCGCACAACTGCAGTTATTTCAATGGTAGGATATTTAATTGGTCTTGGAGATCGCCATGGTGAAAATATCCTGTATGATACACAAACTGGAGACACGGTTCATGTTGACCTGAATCTTATCTTTAACAAAGGATGGGATCTTAAAGTACCTGAGGTGAAACTTGAATTACAGCTTTGCTTAAACAATTTTTAAAAAAGCAATAATTCTTTTCCAGGTGGTTCCCTTCCGACTTACTCATAACATGGTGCAGGGAATGGGTCCTACAGGGTATGAGGGACCGTTTCGCATTTCATGCGAAGTCGCAATCGGCCTTATGAGGAAGCAGAAAGATATCCTGATGTCGTCACTCCGTCCTTTTATCTTTGATCCCTTGGTAAGAAATCCATTAATCGAATGAAAAAAGCACTAAATTCCCAACTGTGCTTTCCTTCAGGTTGATTGGGTTCCAAATGGAGAGAACAAGAAGACAGGAACTGGAGAGATTGTCAACGAAAAGGCTGTAGAAACTTTGAGGACAATCGAAAATAGGTAAGGCTTCGACAAATTTCTAGTTCTTATATTAGTATTGGCACTAACGAGAGATACTTTTCAGATTAAATGGACGTATCGAGCAATCCAGCAAAAAAAAGTCAGGGCGAAGTAATTTTGAAATGCCCCTTTCAGAGCCAGGACAAGTTCAGCACCTTATCAAGGAAGCCACTTCATTTGACAACCTTTCTCAGATGTATATGGGATGGGCCGCGTACCTTTGATACTGTTAAGAACCTTAAATTTTGTTGCCGTGATTAATGTTGTTTTGAAAGTTACCATGATATAGGCACTTAAAAGGTAAATGGATAGTTTCCAAGCCTTGTTCTAGGCAGATCTTTGTGATAATTTCGTTTGCTTTTTCAAATTCTGTTAAAATATATGCACTATTTTCTACAAATTTATTTGTTAGGCCTTATGAGGAATAATCACTTTTCCCCCCAGTTTTTTCAATTAGTTTAATGTTTTCAATCGTTATAGCTTTGCTCACTGCTTTGCACATGTCGTAGACAGTCAGAGCTGCAATTGCCGCCCCGGTGAGAGCCTCCATCTCGACACCTGTTTTGCCAATACATTTTGCCTGACAGTCAATGATCATTCGCTGAGAGCCTTCTTGGGCGAGCTGACACCGTACGCTGACTTTTGTCAGGCCTAAACAAATGGACCACGTGTAAAAGGTTACTCTAAACCCACTCAAACATGCAACTACCAATAGAGTGGCAAAGAGGAATCAAGTCAGGTGTTTTCTTTGCGCCGAGGATCCCTGCAATATCTGCTACAGTGATGACATCCCCTTTCTTGATGCCATTCTCTGAGACGAGCCGAAACGCTTCCTCGCCAAGATGAACAATGGCTTCAGCCCTAATAAGTTATCGCTACTTCAGATGGAAAGCGAAACTTTTTTTTGACCTACCTGGCTGTCCTTACTGTGACCTCTTTATTGCTGACATCTACCATCAGGGCCCTTCCCTCCGCATCAACGTGTGTCAGTCTGCTCTCCGAACCTAGTAAACAACACGATGTCATCGATAGGATTAGGAAATCTGGCAAGTCACTAACACGGGATCCCTTCTTGAGTAGCATACTTTACAAAAGTTTTTCGGTAAAGTTCTGTATAGTCAGAAAAGTCGTTGCCAGCCTTCAGAGACGTTCCAATGTGTCGGACAGGCATAATCAGGGTGCGTATCATCCAAACCATTTCTCAGTATATTGTAGTAATTTTAATTGCAAATTGGTAAGTTCACATTTCAAAAGACAACCATTGCAAATTAACCTGTTGTTTCAATTGATTTGTTTGTTTTTGTCACAATCTTGATTTAAGTAAAATTTGAAAATCAGTTGTTTTGAAAAAATGTTAGGGTTTGTCAGCTGATCATCAACCAAACACGTGCTCAAACAACTTTAACTAATGTCAGCTGATTATCAACTAAACAATGGCTTTTTTAAGTTAGATCGTGTTAGTTAATTAAATGTAAGGAGGATCTTTACTCCACGTGGCTGAATTTCTATAATTAGAGAGGTCGATTAAATTAAACATTTATTGTTTTATTAAATATCTCAATAGTAAACATTTTTACCTGTTATTTTTGATCAAAGTACCTGTTTTAATTTAAATTAAATTTTTTTTGACCAATTCTGGTTTTTATTTTTTTACTCAGGTCGGGTCCTAAAAAACCTCCAGGTTAAGGTACCTGAAAGTGCCCATATTAAATTCGAAGAATAAAAATCTGGTGAATTTTCCTTCCTTCATTTCTCACATGCTTTTCAGTACTTGGTTATTATCCTGCACACTATCTCTTGCTACCCCACACTTTTCCACACCTCCCCCAGTCTAATTCTGCACATCCTCACGTTTACCTGCAAACCCTCCTACACACACCTCATCCCACCTTCATTATAGTTAAGGGTATAAATGTAGTAAAAAATTTCCAGCCATCCAACTTGACCCTTTTTTTTAATAGGACAAACTTTTTATCAAGTGATCTATTTAAATTCTGGAGTTCGGGTAACCAATTGGCACAGGGTGGGGGTGGCTGGGTCATGCTTTTTTAAAGAAATGATCTTTGAGTCATTACTGAAGTCTGTTCAAATTTGGTCAAGTGGTTTATAAAAGATTGAAAGGCATAGTGAGCCAATCTGTTTAGACTCAGTTTAATTGAGGCATCCTCAATCAGTCGTAACAGCAAGTTTTGCCCTCGCATCTATCCTGAAGGACATTTCTCGAGACCCCTTAAAGTGGAGGATTTGTCAGGCAGGAAAGTGGGATTGTTTTGCACTCATGCTTATGAGGCCTACTGACCTTTTGTAAGTCATGTCGAAAAAAAGAGATTAATTGTTAAAACTTTGAAGAAACTTAAAAACATAAAATAAAGGAACTTACAGGTTTGAAATAGGAGCTCAAGAGAATTATAATAGCCCAACGAGACGAAGGATACTTAGGAGAGGACAAAAGCAATGATTTGTTTAAATATATCAAGACGATTTCATGAAAGAAAATTTTTATTTCACTTTACTTTACATCTAGGTTGATAGACAACTAATTAATCTCTTGTCGCCTGAGGTTTCTGTAATGGGAAAAAGTAGTTAGTTTTTCTGTTGAACAAATAGCCATAAAGTGGATATTTATTTACCTGCGCCCTGACTACTCTGAGTAAGGTAAGGTTTACTTCTTGAGGAGCTGGTGCCTCACAGCGATGAAGGGAAGAGAGATGGCGCTTCCGAAGAAAATTATGATGACTGCTCCAAGTCGGTAAGGGTTTTCAATTTGGAAAGGAAGGTTCTACAAAGTAAATGTCAACTGATGAAAAGAAATTTTTATGATCGTAATAAATTTCTAAACTTACATTTCCTGGAGGCTGAATACCTTCATCTGCTGACCTCTTCACAGCTGAGGTAGTAAATCGCCTCACTGAGTTAAGAACAGCTCTTGAAAGAACCATTTTGCAATTCAATCGGAACAACGCTGAGAAATTGTTGGGATAAAATGGAGGATCGAAAATTGCTGCTTTGTGTATTGTATTTGTTTGTTTATCATTCATGGACGCGTCATATTATAAGACTTTCTGAAACAGATTTTGCCACCGACGCTTCTGCGACGTTTGAGGTCTTTCAATTTGTATTTGTATTTCATTCGTAAGCTTCATCTTATAATGGTTTTTATATCATTACACTTTTTAAAAGCTGAACAGAGGAATTACATGAATCTTTAAAGAATGAATTTCAAATTTTTCATTGTTGTCAGCCTTGGCAAAGTTGTTGATGGTGATTGGGGCCTGGAGGTCTTTGCCATTTGAAAGAGATTAACCGAAAAGGCACAAATAAAATTTTATTGTATAAAAACAAATCTCTTCTAGATAACAAAACGAGGGAGTGTAATCATCAACCCTGAACAAAAGTTTCCCTATTTTTCCCCAACAGTAAAAGTGGAAATGTTTTTCACTTCGGCTAAAGCAGCACCTGGGATGACAATTTTCTTCGATGGCTTTCTGGGCATTCGACTTTTAATTACTTTCGGGTTAGCAGGAGTACACAAAGGTAGCTAGAAAAAAATATTAATGTAATGCAACTTAGTCTGAAGTTTTAGTAATATCATCATACCTGGTTTAAAAAAGATTTGTGGAGTGATGGTGAAAGATACTCTTTGAAATTTTGAAAATAACTTTGATTGTCCAAATCGTGTTGTATGGAAAGTTTTAGCTCGAGTAAACGTGCGTCCAGAAATGGAAACTTTTTACGTGACGACCGACCTGCAGCTTTGAGAACCTTTTCCAGCAAAGTTATTACGGATAAACATTCTTGAAATTGACCCGAACGCCCAAGCACCTCGATTCGCCAGCGGAAACTTTCGAAACATGTTTGAATTAAGTGATCTCGACTGTAAATCCCTGAAAATTAAATCAGATCATTTCACAGAAGATATGTGGAAAAAAACAAATCATTTTAAGTACTCACCCCACTGATGCATCCCAGGACACTTTTTTAGAATTTTCAAAATAACAGTTTCCAATTTCGAAAAGATTTCCATCCCTCCATCGATGTCAGAGAGAGAATATAGGGAGATGGCCTTTTAAAATGTCAAAACTTTTCACAATTGGAAAGTCATTTTGAAAAAGACTGTAAAACCTACTTGCAGGGTAAAAAACTTCACAACAATTCTTTGTAAGTTGGGATTGTTGCAAAGGCGACACAAGCAGCCAACTTCGTGTTTCGTGATCCATCTTGGAAGATTTGCTTTCCTGCGCACCAATACTAAACAGGAAATGGCAATAACATGATGGCTATATATCTTAAAGTAACCTTACATGGAGATGCTCCAATGTCTTCAGTGCCCTGAACAATCCAAGTAACCTTTTTCGAATCGTTGCTCTTTGTCTGTTAGAAAATAGGATATTAATTTCAAAACAAAATCATAATTTAATCAAAATACTTTGTCGCAAATGACTTCATCAAGAATTTTTTCTGCCTCCAGCAATTTTATTTGGCAAGCATCTGGCTTATCAAAGATAAAGTTTATCTCAGCCACAGTCAAAAGTCCCTCCACAATTCTGAAAAAAAAATACATTTCATGGTTCATTTTTAGCATAATATCTGTGGCAAGCCAACAAAGTACCAGAAATTTTGTATCCTAAAGATTTAAAGTGTGAAAAACTCCCTTTCTAAATTATTTTGAAAATTTGGAAATGGGGAAAATTTATAGCTAGAGTCTGCTCAAATTTAGCTATTACCTTAAGGCACACGCACTCTTGTCACAGTAGTCTTGAAAAATAACTGATCGACTTTTCATTTCCAGCGGCATTCCAATTCTTGTAACAAGCTCAGACATTAACTTTGAAGCCTCAATTGAACAGCTCATCATTCGACAACTTGACGCTATGGCTAGAAAGTCGTGGCCTGGCTTTGTTTGATTTACCTGAGATGAAAAAGTTCTTCAAAATTATGGGTTAAATTTGTAAAACTTAATGCTCTCACTACTTTTAATTCACCCTGCAAATCATGAATTGAAAATTGAAACTTATCATTGCAAAACAATGCTAATTTATTTTTGATAAAAGTCTTAAATCGAAGGCAATTGATTATGGAAAATCCAATACTTACTAGTCCAGCCTCATGAAATTTTGTAAGTGAAATAGAGCAGAGTTCTAAGGGGCCATAAATGGCAAAGTCAGCATGGCCTCCACACCAATCCGGTAAACTGTCGTGGTTAACTGAAATCTTTTTCAGAGATTCAAATAAATGGAGAAAAAAAACTAAATATCATTGAAAGTTTAAACCTGAAAAGATGTTCCTGTTTGTCTACACAATGCAGCCAAATAATAAATCTCACCCAAAGTCGTAATCAATGAGTCATTATTAAAGTTAATGCCACTTTCAGTCAAAATCTGTCCACAAATTTTGAGAGCTAAAAAAATGATTTTGGTTACTTCTGGTTTTGGTAAAATGATTTTTTTGCCAAAGGTTTTTGATCAAAACGGGAGAAATTGTATTTACCTTGGGAAAATTCACCTCGATGGTACAAACACCAAGCACATCCAAGAATAATTTTAAGATGAGATAGTTTTGGGTTTCCGACACTCCAGGCGAGTGCATCAGATTTTAAGGCTTTCAAATTAGCCTCCTGAAAAATCTTGTTTATCGAGTTGAAACTTTGAAAAAATTACAGCCACTTACTTTGGTCGACTCCTGAATACCAAACGCTTTGCTTAAATCCAGAGCAGCTGCACATTTGTCGTTGATGCACGAGAACTTGTCAGAAACTTCCAAATAAAACAAAAGAGATTCTCCATATTCGGATTCAGTACCCACGAGGTAAAAAATTTGTGACAACAAACTAGCCTTGAAAAAAATAAAGAGAGTGAAGCTCAAACCAATGTTTTAATTGAAAATATTCTCCTGAAATGTCTAGCTTCTAGTAAGGCATTACCACATTTACAATAGTTTGAGGGTGGGCTATCCAGCCCTCGCTAGATATTTCCTCTTCTGACGGAAGAGATTTGAGGTGTCGCAAGGATTGTATCAAATATTCAATCAATGAATCTTCCTGGTCCCAATTTATCGCCTTTTCGTAGGGTCGAATGTCACTCTAAAAAATTAAAATTATTGATTTATGAGTTATAATACAGATAGTGATGTGCACAATTATTGATTAGATAAATGTTGTCACCTTTTCTAGCAATAAAATATTTAAAGAGCATTCATGATTTCAAAAAACTATTTAAATATAATTTTTACCATTTCAATTTCATCCTGTTGCTCATCTGAAGACGATTGAGGCTTCTTGGTGATTTCTTGTTTGTGACTTTCAAGATCAGAATTCAACTTTAAAGTTGATCTTTTCCAGCTAACAAGAAAGCAACTGAAAACAAGATGAGATGTTTCAAAATTGACCAGATTAGTGTTTGGTGTGGTTATTCCATCAAGGTCAAACTAAAAAGTACAAACCTGAGAAACGCGACTGCTTTGAAAAATGAAAATACTCCAGATTCGGGTCGATGACATTCATTCAGCATTTGGATGGCTTTTTTTGCTCTTGCAGAAATATCTGAACTGACATCGTTTTCAAAAAAGGATATCAAACATTCTTGAAATTTAAAAAAAGATCTTTTTTGATTCTACTAGGAAATTTTATCACATCGTCGTCTGACAACTAAAATTTATCAAAGACTTTTTCTGTAAATTCTTTGGGCTCGTTTACTAGAACAAGAACCCGTTTGTGCGAAATATGCGTTCATCACCTTCTATCAATACATTTGCACTATCAACAGAGTATGGCTCAGCCACAGAATGAATCCATTTAGCGATCCGTTTACGGTCACCAAGAAGCTAGAAAATGGCTAACATTATCATCTTCATATAAGTACTGACTTCTCAGATCACTAATATATTTACCTCTCCATAATTTCGTGAGCACAAGATTTCCAATTTGGCAACTTTAATTAACTTGACTTGTGGAATTTCAGGCCAATTTTTAGAAATAATCTATAATTAAATGGTTGACTTGATTTTCTTTAATAAAACTTCAATTTAATTTTTCGAAAGTACCTCGTGTAGAAAAGAGTTTTTTGATGCATGGCCAGCCTTTAGTGCTCTGATTTTAACACTTGTGTAACTTTTCACTAAGTTATAAAAGCCTAAAAAAGACGAACAAAATACATCTTGTTAAAAATCATCAAAAAATGTGCAGTTTCTCACTTTCTGAGGGACAATAGAGCGAAATTGCACGAGCAACTTCCAGCATTCCTTGTTCAACCTCTTTCAAATCAGTCAATGCATAAACTAGTACGGAACATGAGGTTTCAAGTCGAAAATTCGACATGATCTCTGGACATACTTCTTTCAGCATCAAAGCAGAAGATAAACTTTTCTTCAAAAGTTTTGTGATGGTCATTAACCCTAGTTGACGATTGTATAACTTTGAGGCCGATTGCAAAGACAATTGAAAAAGTCCTTCAAAAAACTTTGCATAGTAGTGGTAACTTTCTTTTGGCACCTTTTCAATCAGTTCATAAGACTCCTATTTCAATTTATTTGAAAATAAAAACATTTAAATCTCACTGGAAAAATAGTTTTTACCTGAAAATCGTTTTCTATTTTCTTCAAAGAAGACTCTATAATGTTTTTTGCTCCCACTATTTCTTTATGTTCTATTTCCATCTAAACGAATAAAGATGGTCAACTTTTCTTTAAAATCAATCCATAATTTCAATGCTACCAAAAAAATTTTCAGGGACAAGACTTCTATGTGATTGTTCCACAATATTTCACCACTTTGGTAAAACTGATCAATTGTTTTGATTGCACTGTAAACTAGAAATTTGCAAATTTCACTTCAGAGAAGGATCTCAAATTATTAAAGTAAAATTAGTACCTATTTCAGCTAATTGAGAGGTGGACATTTCTTTAAGCTTTGCCCTGTAAAGACTTTTAACGATTGATATCTTGGCTGAAAAGTTTTTGGGGCCATCTTGTCCTTTCTTCACTTCAGCTCCAAAGACGTACGTTGTCAAAGCTGACTTAACAATCTTGGAAATATCCGTAGAGCTTTTTTGCTTATGGGCTAGTTGAAGTGATTTTTGGAAGAAAACATCATGATTCTTGGATGAGCAAAAGTTAGCCTTGAAAGTTTTTAGAAAGCCTTCTATTTGAAAATTAAAGTTTAAAACCATCTGAGGAAAAAGTTGAAGAATTAGGATGAAATTCAGCTTGAAAACTTATTTTCACTAAAGTCTTACATCTACATCTTCTGCAGGATATATTCCTTTGTCGAGAACCTATTAGTAATAAAAGTAAAAGATTTGTTCAACATGATAGTAAAAATATTATAATAACAATCTTGTGAAGTGTAGACTCATCCAAGGTTCAAGGTTGGTGTGCAATCAACACCTTTATAAGAGTGTCCCACCATGAACATAATTACTATTACCCTCACTTTTGAAAAGTCCCATTCTGTTATTTACTCAATGATGATAATGTTTCCTTAATATAAGATTTGAATTCAATTCAATTCGTATCTTTTATTGGGCTCATTATCTTCAATGCAGATTAATATCACAATGAGACGTTACAAGAGTCTAGAGTCCTGAATAAGGGCGCCTTGTTGATTTTTTTGCAATATAGGGTTGAAAAATGGCAAGCATGGCCAGGGATTGAATCTACAATCTTAGTTCTTGGTTCCCAATCAGGTACCCATAATGACTTCTCAGCCATGGTGACCCCTTAATGCGATTAAACTGATACTGAAACTGATTCAGCCAACTTACATAGGAAATTGATTGGTAAGCTTTGTCAATTTGAGCTTTGTCGATCAAATTTTGATGCCGTGAAAGGCACTCAATAGCTTCTGTGAAAAGAGGTGACAGAATCTTCAGGACTTGAACGGTGCATTTTTTGTAATAAATATGTACTGAAATCTGAAAGTATCATTTTTAGTGGAACAAGCTTTGACTTTATAAAGGTATATTTGAATAAAACTCACCAAGTTTATGACCTTGTTGGCCGATGTTACATCATCTTGGTTAGATCCTTGAAAATGTTCCTTTACTTTTTTGGAGAATTCGTCCAAGTTTTGATTGCAAGTAAAACTTTCAACTCTGATATATGCAACATATTGTCAAACAAGACAAAAAAAGTGATCTTGATCTTATGAAATGCTTTTCCATTCAGCAATCAGTACTTCATTTTCAATAATTTCAGCTGTTTTTAATTTTGAAGCGATTAAATTTTCGCGGTATTTGTCGCTATATTTTCTTTTCTTAAACGCAGCCTCTCAGAGGGAGAATAATGTTGCCAAACTGGCTTATAGGATTTGCCATAAGCGTTTCTTTGTCACAACATGATCTGAAAGAATTGCAGTTAATGCAGGTCAGGATTAGGTATATGTAACCAATGTGGGCATAACCTGAGTGGCCACCCATCTGGGCCCATCCTTTCCGGATTGCCCACTAAATAACCCCATGACCCTTATTTCAGAACCCTTGTCGGTAGTTGGACAGATCTCAAGTGTGACCCCTAAAAGCTGGTAAATCCTGGCTGCAGATCTATTTATTTCACAATCAAGCTATACATAAGCAAAAAACATTTTTGATGGGTTAATTTTAAGCTTGTATTTGGGTATAAGACTAGATGATCTGCAAAAAAATGTCACAGGGTAGCTCCCACATTATCACCATCTCTATTGGCTGAAAGGCAGTTTGATGATGATTGAGATTAAAAAAGAATCAGAGAGGACCAATCAAATACCTAGCTCAATTCCCACCAAAGTCAACCTTACAACAACTCTCTGCCATCCTTGGACAATTTTTGATAGTCAAGGTTCCACACTGAGACAGAGAAACAGGCAGAATAAAATTTCAGCTTTTATCTTCACCCCCAACAGGTGCTACACTTTAAGTATTTGTGTTCAGGATTTTCCAGCAACATTATCTTATTTCTTTTGTCTAAAGTCATAAGTGTATTTGGTCTCAAATCTCAAGATGGTTTTGAATTCAATTTAAGATATTGAATAAAAAGGATCGAAAGCCCTAGAAGATATCAAGGCTCAACCCAGGATGTTTCGAAATTTCTACCATCCAGCAAAAATTCAGAAACCCTCTTGGCAGAATCGGTTTCACAACTAGACAGCTAAAAACTGCTGGAGAAAAAATATATTCTTATCCCCAAAACCATGTTTACCATAACTCACAAGGTACTTGATAACATAAAATTTGTTTATTTAACTTTTGTCAAAGAAAATTACTCTGCATGTATGCCAAACTTCACTCATTTAGTCGACTTTCTGGTACGTTTATTCCATGAGAAATTCAAAGCATACGACTTAGCCCGGGGAACTTTCTCAGATGGAATATCAACCCAGTAGTCCCATAGATTCTTTTCAACAAAAGCTATGGCTTCTTCCTTAGATGCAAAGTCAACCTAGAAATATTAAGTTACATTTAGCTTGATATGTGATGTGAAATAAAGGTTTGAAAGGAATTTTTTTTAATGAATGTCTTTTTAATCTAATATATTTTTGGCGCACTTGGGGTACCTAACATTTTTTTGATGAAATAAGAAAAACTTTTTGACCAACCTGCATGTTTGAGAGTGGATCTCCAGAAGAAGCCCATCCCATCAAGTTGTTCTCCCATCTTTGTCTTGTGTCAAATTCAATTTTCCAGCGCTTAGTGTTAGCTGTGCCAGATTGCATTGCGTTCTTGGCAGGCCTATAGATACGAACGTAACGTCCTTTGATGTGCTCCTCTGGAACACCCTTGATGGTAGTTGTTGAAAAATAAAAATAATATTATAGTCTCTTCTCAAATGTTTCATCAAAATAAGTCTTACCGAAGTTGCTGCAACGTTTATTGGCCCTTCAACAACAAATTTACCACGCAACATCTTCTCCCTTTCAACTTCTTCCTTTGATCTGAGAGATTGGTCTATCGTTATTTTTGGGGCTTCGCGGTGTGCAAGGGCAGTTGTAGGGTCATCACTCTTAGCCACTAGGGTCGAAGAGAAATGAGCTCTCGATCTAAGATTTGTAAAAATCATGTCAACATTGACATACGCCACAGTTTTGTTTTGGAGATTTAAAAAAAATTTTAATAAAAATTTACCCAGCAATGATGCGTCCAGTCAGAGATCCTATACGAACAAGTTTTAATCCTGCCACAGAACCCATTTCAAATAAAGATAGCCTTCTACTTTAGCTTTGAAATTAATTAACTAGATAAAATAAAGTCATTCAAGTTTACTCTCTTTAGTCCTCCATGAATAAATATAAAAACAGCAGCAGCAAAAACACCTTGTTCACGGGAGAAGTTTCAAATACGACAAATGAAGTGTTCATCGCCCCAGTTTTGGATGAATATACCAAAAAGCTCCAACTTTCACTGTTCATTTTGCTATCCACGTCTCACGTTAAATATATGTATACTGCCTTTTCGCAAATTTGGCCTATAAAATGACCAATACATTTCTCATAAGCTCCCCAAAAAACTAATAGGTTTGGCTTTTACAGTGACATTATTTACTTTTTTGGTAAAAATCATAGATACAAAAGGTTTTTTGTACACCATCACGAAAACGTGACAAGAATAAAAAAATATTTTCTAGTTAAACAGCGTTTATTAATTTGACAATGAAAATAGAATTGAATTCAACATGACCTTTGAAGCGACTGGGACAGGAAAGCAAAGTCAATCAACTATTCGGTGCGTAAATCAAACGTAATCAGAAAGTAATTAGAGGGTAAATAGGAGGCGAAAACACATTTTAACAATACTCTTTCAAGTTGATAAATGAAGGGTTTTTGGCTGCACTCACAGAGGCATTATTTTGGACGAATAATCATGGAAGCATCGACTGTTCAATTATTCTTTTTTTCAAAGATGAGTTATGAGCCTTTGATAGAAAAATAAAAATAAGCTTCTCTAAGCTTTAGGGGTCAGTCACTGGACCAAACATGAACATTTGGATTGGGGGTTTCTACGTCAGGCATGGGGTTGCGTGCTTTTTGTCTCTGCTACAATTTACACAAAATTTTGAGACAGCGTTCAAAAATAGTTCCTCAATGATTTTTTACTTGCAATGAAAATTCTTCCTAAGTAACTGCAACGTTGTTTTCAAAGCCAGCATATGAAAGATGTAGGGGATCATGCAATTCAGCACGATTGAAAAGCTAATTTCTATCGACATCCATTGGGCTAACAGAATAGGAGGAATTTTCGCCATCTTCTAGAATTTTATTTATTGTCATTAACTCGAAATATATTTCAGATAAAAAAAGTTAGAGGACTTACTTTTAGGTGGCTCGCTTAGCTCTATGTCACGTTCTGGTAGACCACTTTGGTCGTCTTCCTCGTCATCTTCCTATATAAAATGATTTTGTAAACTGTATAAAATTCAAACTTTCTTTGCACATACTTGCTCAATGAGCTGTCGGGCCATTTTGACAGCGTAATATTCATTGTAATGGCTTTTCCTCTTTTGCTCAAACCTATTTCGACGGTCTCGCTCTTCTGGCGTGAGAAGCTAGAATATAAGTTAAAAAAAACAAATTATTTTAAGGTTCACTTAACAATGAACACACAATGAAACATTTTAGAAAGACATCTAAATTATTTACCTGTAAATCTTCAGCATCAGCGCTGGGTTCTGAAACTCGCCTAGGCCTAGGTCCTTTGTGACCCTCTGAAGCAATTCTGAATTAAAAAGTATAACAAATATTAAAATTTTCTTCCATGATATTCATTTACTTTTCTATAAAACCTACTTTGCAGCTAGAAGATTGGCATCTAGTTCATCTGGCTTATCTGCACCTGGACCCTGCTAGATTAAATTCATATTTAAAGGAAATCTATCGATGAAAGAAGATTTAATTGATTATTTACTTGCTGGTCTTCCTCTTCATCAGATGCATATTCGAAAGGAGTTTTAGGTTCTTCTATTTTCATAAACCCATAATCTTTACCGGGCGGATGAAAAGTTGCCAATATGTTCATTTCATCAAAGTGAGGATTTTTACATTGACTAAAAAAAAGATGTTTATTGTAAAAGTTTGAAAACTCACGTTGTACTCATCAATAATTTCTACTTGTTTTTTAATGAAATTACAATTATGAAGTGCAAAAAATTCATTCAAAAAGGTCAACTTAAATATATATTATAATAAAACAAAACACAAGATTTTCTTACCTTGCGTGATCATGTTCTCTCTGTTCAAAACTAGTAGAGGTTTTCAGAATTCCTCTCTTGGGTTGTTTATTAAGATTTTCAGCCATTTTGAACAACAAATCATGAGTTTTGTTGAACCCCTTCAAATCAAACAGTTTGAATCAGAGAGAAAATATTTGCAGCAGTCAGAGAAACATTAAATTTAGGTGGAAGCGCGATCGAGGCGCCCAAAGCAGCGAAAGAAATAAACAAAACAAAATTAGTTTGTTCTTTGTCCACGCACAACCTAAAGCGCTAAGATACTACTCAATCTGAATGGAATTTTTCAAATGGTTCTTGAAATATTTATTTTTTTCAATGCATTAAGCTTCCAGATGAATTTTAATTTAAAAAAAACTATTTTTAAGTTACTTTTTCGTGTTTTATAATTTTAATAAGTAATAAATCTGGACTGAGAGCAATAGGTTTTTATCGGCGGAGATTTTCCATACTTTTCATAAGCCTTCTCCTAAAAATTTTCCTCTTATGACAAACAAAGAACAAATGACGTTTTGCCAATAGCGCTTCATGCAATGTTTTCCTTAAAAAAGGAAGTGCCGTTCCGCTGTTTCAACATATTACCCGATAATATCATTTAACCATGGCTTGAGTTTTTATTTAATTTACAAAAAAAAGACAAACAATCTCTTTGTCATTTATTTTTAGACAAAAATATGAGCTCTTGGTATTCAAAAGCAAAGTTTTACAGACAAACTCGAGTAAATTATAAGAGTAAATGTATTCGAGAGTTAAAAAATATCAGCAGCAATCATATATGACTTGCTAACACAGAAAAGTTTCATCGGTAGAAAAGTAATGCCAATGCGAACTAGGATATCCTTTTTGATCTAAGACAAGCTTCATAGATTGATTAAGCTCGGGTAAAAAAAAAGATTTCGTTCTAACACTTAATGGTGAATTGACAGGTAAAAAATTTCTGAACGAAAGAAGATTTGGTGAACAAAATAGATTCCCTTAAGAAAATGCTTTGAGAAACACCTGAATGATGAAGTGTTTCATACCGATTCACCTCATCAAATGAAGTTTCCCCTGCTCGATTTAGTAAGCAGCTGAGCGAGGAGTTTAAACTTTCGTGAAAGGTTTATTGCGAGGAAGCAGACAAACTTTGTCCTGTAGTGAGTCTAGCTGGAGATGCATCGTCATTGCTCCCACCTCCACAGCAACCTGATAATATTGAATTCTTGAAAGAAAGTTGCTGTTGGTAAATTAGATTATCTATATTTACCAGATTTGTGCTTCGCGTTTGCCTGACTGTCATCCACAATAGTAATATTTCCACCATTTCTTGAGTTGGTCTTAGGCTTCTCATCTGCCTTGGCAATCATTTGTTGGGTTAAGTCAAGGAACATTTCTTCTATGCCTCGATTAAGTTTCGCAGACGTATGGTGGTGCTTAGCTCCCACTGATCGAGCATATCTGCAAAAAGAAGCATTTAATCATGAATATTTAAGATAACATTTGAAGTTGGGAGAACTTTCTCACTCTTCGGCAACTTCTGACGAGACATGTCTTTCGCTCTCCAAATCAATTTTATTTCCAGCAATTGTTAAAGAGATGTCAGTACCCAGCATTTTGCGAAGCTCTTTGACCCAATTTTTTACTTTGACAAAACTGTCGGCATCCGTAATGTCATAAATCTATGTAAAATTTATTTAACAATAAAAGATGATAATTAAGACTTAGTTCAAACTTACCAACAAGGCACCATTAGCGTCTCTATAATAAATTGGCCCTAGAGCATGAAATCTCTCTTGACCAGCAGTGTCCCAAATAGCTAAATTCACCCGTTTTCCACGAAGGTTGAGTTTTTTATTCAAGAAGGAAGCCTGCCAATTAATGTAAAAATTAAACAGACGTTCACTTTTGTTCAAGAACTATTTTAGAAACGATTAGGTTACCTGCAATGTTGTTAAATGTTTGTCATTAAACTTGTCTTCGACGTATCGAAGAACGCAGCTTGTTTTTCCAACACATCCCTCTCCCAAAAGAACAACTTTGAAGTTGTACCCTGTCACAGGGGTAGCCATGGCTGACCCAGGTGTGTTGCAGAATGGAAACTTGGGATCACAGAGGTGTCCACAAGCAAATTATGACTCCTAACTTAACTGTCAGCTCAAGAATTAAGTTTTTACAGTCAAAAACTCCTGCAAAACTTTTATCTTTGGTGGTTTGTTATAATCTCTGTAAAAGTGTAAAGACTTAGATAAGCAAAGAGCTAAAGGTCTAAGTATGAAGTTTTGAATGTTATTGAAGTCTTACAACGTGCAGAGTGTTTGGTGCACTCAGAGCCATAAATACCTCGAAGGAGGCCTCAGAGCTTTCCTTCTTTTGACATTCAATCTCCTATAAAAAGGCATGAATTCCCAACGCTGCCAACACTGCCTGTTTGTTGATTGCTGTCTCGTTTAGTTCAACAGTAACAGATGAAGAATACAGGCACGAAGGGCGACACGACACTCGATAAAACGTAGGTAGAGCATGCAATAGAATTTTCGTACAGAATAGATCCTTTGAAGACTAAAGAGAGGGACAGTAAAACAAACAGCAGGCAGCTGACGTAAAAAAAGATTTGTTTGTTTGTTTTTATGAACCGCCCCACCGAATAGGGGTAAAGGCGACCTTGTGTAAAGCAAAAGCAGGTCTTGCCATCAGCAATTTGTTTGGATGTGAGAAGGATGGGCTAGGCCCAGGGTTGGAGGTATTCTCCATCTTCCCAATGGGAATAAAGTTTGTTTTAGCTTATGAATGTAAAGTAAACTAATTTGATAGAAAATGGATGCCGTTTGCCATCCAAGTAAATTCAGGGAGAATGTTCTTTGCGGAATCGGATTGGAATTTGGCCAGACCGTGTGTGTCTTTTGTCTGATAAAATAAACCAGTTAATCCTCAGTTACTCAGCTACTTATAGAGGAAAGTTTGGGGCTGCATTTTGCACTCCTTAACTTCAATAGCTGATGTCTAATTGGTAAATGGAAATCAGAAATGATTGCATCTTTTGAAGACAACCTGGTAACTTTTGACGACCAGTGGTCAGAGGCTCTCAGCGAGGTGGAAAAAGTCAACATTATTATTTGCCGATTATCTTACTCTCTATTTGAAGAGATGTGGTGGAAGAGGTCCTTAGCCATTTCTTTCCTTGTTGTTTGCCTTCTGACTGTTATTGGAATTTGGACATGGACTGTCAAGAGTTGCCTTTCATATAGGTTTGCATTCATACCTTTCTGCTTGGGAATTCATTTCAGATTATTTTGTCACTGAATGATAAAATATGGCTTTGAGCTTATCAACTATCCCTACTCATTTTAGAAATGCACGGATTTCTCCTACAAGAGGGATTGAAGGGGGAAACCAAATTAAGCCAAGAAGATGAGTCACTAGCTGCTTCCGTCACATATTCAGCTCTTTCTCATTAGTGTCCCTAATCTAATATGAAAATTTATGTTTTTGTCAAAGTAGCATTAAAAGAGATAAGATACCTGTTTTCCTTAAAGATATTGAAGACTTCCAGGTTAATTGGAAAGGTGAGTTCCATGGGCAATAAGATATTATAAGGTCTTAAAATTCATCCCCAGCATATGGGCAATAAACTTCAGCTTACAATTGAGGAGAGCATGAATAGATCCATTAATTTCAAGTCATTAGAAAAACATCATGTCAGGTCCATCCACAACTGAAACTAGGGAATGTTTTGAATAATTCATTTAAAACTACAGGTAAAAGTAATACTAAAAAGTCAGAATATTTGAGATTTTAAAATTTGCAATTGGTGTAAGATTGAGCTTATCTTAAGAGTTGAAGATGCAGATAACTATCTTAGAAATCTGATAAGAACAGATGAGAGTGCAAAACAAATTCACAACCCCTTTTTGGTGTTTTTTTCTTGAAGGAGCAAGAATGTCAACTTCTCTAACAATTCGAATATTAGCCTGCCAGGGGGCTTTTTTAGAACACTTGAACTGTTTAAAGACTGTTCAGAGCCTCGACCAAGGATTGAAACTAACGATTGTTGAAATACGTTCATCTAAAGATATCCATCCTGAGATGGCTGGACTGATCATTCCAGGTAAGCTTAGATACACTCCTTAGCGCAGGATTACAAAAAAAAGCTTTTCATCAGGGGGAGAGTCTACTACCTTGAATGTTTTTCTATCCCAAAATGGTTTTCATGATGCCTTGAGGAAGTGGATGGATGTTGAAGGTCATGTCGTATGGGGAACCTGGGCAGGCATGATTTTATTAAGCAACACTCTTCTTCACTGTAAAGAGGCCGGACAGTTAAGTGTAAGTTTACAACACAAATTTTCTAATTTGTTAAAGTGAGGAAAATCCTTTTCAGTTTGGTGGCATTCCAATCACAACCTGTAGAAATTTCTACGGCCGTCAAAAAGAAAGTTTTGAATCTGAGTTGGCGTTAACCAAGGATTTCACAGAGGAATCTTCAGATTCATTTCCAGGTAAGTTGATGCCATGCAGATAAGCTTGGATAATCCAGTCTTCATCAAATAAATTTATCACAGGAATCTTCATACGGGCACCTGGGATAGTCTCGATCGATGAATCTGATGTGGTTGTTTTGACATCACAAAGTGTTTCAGAGACCAACATGTCCTTACCAGTAGCAGTGAAATACAAGAACTACATGGTCACATCTTTCCATCCGGAGCTGACCCAAGATTTGAGATTTCACACATATTTTGTCAAAATGGTCGTAAAAACTTGTTAAAAACTATTAAAATAGTTGCCTTTTCTCTGTATTAAATCTTCTTTTTTTGACATTTCCATATAAGCTGGCCACCCGCAGCCGCCTTGGTGGGTCAAGGTAAGGGTTGGATGGTTAGATCAGCAGGTTTTTGCCCTCGTAAATGAATTTTAGCACAAAAACAAATTTTTTAATCAACTAATGCATTAACGTATTTATTTAAACAAAAAAATTTTAATATTGGTAAAATCCCGAAATTCCGTGTTTTCAACATAGCTATCTACGGTTTCATGTTTTCAAAAGTAAACCAAGGTATATTTATATACTGTCAACCTTGGTTTCAACTTTTAACTGTTATTGAATCATGGGTGGGAAATACAAATGGGAAAAGAGAAATTTTGAACACAAAGTTACAAACATTAAACAAAGTGATTGCTGAGCCTTAAAGATTATTTGTTTCATAGATAGTACCTTTGAAGAAAGAAAGATCTTTGCCATTTGTTTAAAATGGACCTTAAGTGTGAGCATTATGCTCCAAAGTCTGCTGAGGAAATGGACGAAGAGAGACAGCAACAGGCAAGTTTTCTTATTTTTCTTTTGTTATGATCTGAACTGAAGGTTAGTAATTTTAAATTTATATTGGTGTCCACTTCTCTCACTTTTAGATTGCATACCAATATCTATGTCATCTGGAGGAGGCCAAGACGTGGATGGAACGTTGCTTGAATGAAAAGCTTCCAGACCCAACAGAGCTTGGAGACTTTCTCAGAAATGGAGTCATTCTGGTGACAGTTGAATATATTACTATATTTATTGTGTAGTTGTCATAAATTTCTTTTACATAGGCAAAATTATCGACCTTGTTTGCACCCTCGATTGTTAAACCTAATAAAATATTCGACATAGATGAGCACAAATATCGAGAGAGTGGACTTCATTTCCGACACACCGACAACATTAACTATTTTTTGAGTTCGTTAAGGTTCATTAGACTACCTGAGGTTAGTACAGGAAGAACTTAAAAAGAAATTATAATTGAATAAGACAAGCTTTTTCGGAAAAAAAATCCTTCCTGAAGGCAAAATGTAACAATTCTAATTAAGATTTTTCTTAAAGATTTTTATTCCGGAAACATTTGATATCTACGACAAAAAGAACATGCCTCGTGTGATCTTTTGTATTCATGCTTTATCTCTATATCTCTACCAAAAAGGGATATTTAAACACAGAATACAAGACTTGATCGGAAAAGTTGCCTTTACTCAGGTAAATTCAAACTCAAAATCCGCTCAGACTGAACTGGCACTAAGATTGTCGTCCCACACATCTCAAAACCTGTTGATTCTATATACCTTAGGAGCAAATATCTGTTATGCGACAAGCTCTTGAAGCAGTCGGTCTTCCCATGATGCCTCAATTTCGAAGAATCGGCGGTATGCTTGCAGATGAAGTTCCTGTTGATGAAGCTGCTCTTCATGCTGCTATCTTAGCAATCAACCAGGCCATAGACAATCAGGTACTAACTTTTCCTAATTTCGATAATTCTGTCAAAATTTTTCAAAAGTATCATGCAAGTCAATTTTTTTCCTTCTAGGACCCTAAATCAGTTCTCTTTGCATTACAAAATTCCAACGCCTGTTTATCAGACATAGACGAAGCGATGTATCACAAGTATTATGTTGTCTTGCAGGAGAGAAAAAATCAAAAGTTGAGAAAAAACTGTGAGAACTTTGCAACTGGTAAACTCATCAATGTTTTCAGTCCAAATTTCCTTTCCCCTAGCTTTCATCAAACTGTGCTAAGTTTTTATACTCGATGAAATATTGATTTACGTATCAGTTTTACTCAATTTAAGTTTTTTATTCGATTGCAGAGGGCGATGCGTATGACGAAATGCTAACCAGAGAGGAAATTCAAGAGGTACCAAGTTCACATGTGAATTTACAAAAGTTCAAAATTTTTGAAGTCACTCTTGAGTAACCAAAGTTCTTCAAAAGAGCAGAATGAATAAACTTTTTATTGTTTCAGATAATAACTAAAATCAATTTGATTGTTGCCCTCGAACGAGTTGAAAAATGTGTGCGAGAGTTCGACCTTCACAACTTACAATTTAGCCTTATGTCTCAACACATCAACTTGAAGTCAACGATAAAATCGGAAAAGCTTGAAAAATATTGCACCGGCCTAGCAAAAATGCTATCTAAAAATGATGCAAATTTTTTAAGTCCGGAGGATATTGAAAGGGTCTTATCAGCGGTAAATCGAGAAGCCAGTGAGTTCGAAATGGAAGAAAGCATCATTTCGAGAATAAACGAAATTGTTGCCAAGGGAGAGGATGAAAACAAGCTAGTAGAACTTCTTCGAAATCCTATTTTCAATATGATTGAAAGTATCCAACATTTTGCTGGCAAACTTTACCTCTCAGAATTAGAATATGTTCGACAATCTGCAAGGAAAGACTTGGTGAGTAATTATTAAAATAAGATTAAAGACAAATCATTCATTCTAATATATGTATTTTTAGAGCAAGGCAATCATCATCAGAACGTGTAAATTCTTGGAATCGATAGCGAAAATTAACTTTGCAATTAGAAGTCGAGATATAGCAACATTCTGGGCTTGTGCCAACGGACCAAAGCCTGCTTTGGTAAATTTCATTGTTTATTTAAAAAAATTGTCTATGCTGATGAGTTATATAAACTTTTGTCTAAACCTCAATATTACTTAGGTTGATCTAAAGGAACATCTTTGCAATCAATACTTTGAAGTGATTCATGCTTCTTTAAAAGTACGTTGCCAATCACCATGCTGGATGATGAATGCTGCTGAATTACAGGAATGTGTTGATCAGGTACCTTAATATTACTTATTACTTGAAATGCAGAAGATGATTTTTATCAATACTAGGTCAACATTTCAAATAATTCTGAGTTACGTTGCATTTCTGCTATCGAAAAAGTCAACACTGCTGTGCGGGAAAACAATCATTTGGACCTTTACAACGCAATCCATTCAACCGATCTCAATTTGAAGACTTACATAAATGATGATGAGTTATTTGTCAATGAAAAACTTTATCTTTCTAAAGACGATGCTTTCCATTTTTTGAAACTTCTTCGAGAAATGCAACAAAATCGAAGCTTGGTATTTTATTCTATTTTGAACTGGAATGTATGCGCATAATATTTAATTAATGTTTTTTATTAGAACGAGAATGAGGAAGCCTCCATTTGGATGGAAAATATTCTCGACGCGCTCCGATTATGTTTTCATCATCGCAAAGAGGCTCACTCGGCCACCTTTGCTCTTGCTATTTTAAACATGGCTATTTTGCAAAAAGATGCGAAAAATACCTTCGAAGCCCTCAAGCATAAGGACCTATTCATTCCTGTATCTATACTTCGAAAGGAACTGGTAAAGTCCAATCATTTTCATTAAAAAGTTAGACGATTTCAAAGTGTCATTTGATTTATTTTTTTCAGCTAAATGACTACCAGCGTGAGTTATACTCAAGATCAAAAATTATGAATATTGACAGCAGCAAAAGATCTCCTTGGGTTAAACATACTTTGCGGTCAGGAAATGAAGTCTACCTGGTAAAATTTTGTATTTTTGGTGTTTTTTCCCTTATCAAAATTTTATCTGAACGGTCAATTTTCAGAACCTTCAAAAGCGTGATTTTTCATGGTTACCACCGAAAATCTTTTTTGCTTCCAATTCCTTGTATTTGTCTATTGAAGACATCATCAAGATAATTGAATGTGTGAATTCTACAAAAGATGAAGATTTCATCGACGACTTGGAGATTTTCATGACACAATTTCAGGTTCGATGAATTTATAGGGACTTTTAAAACTGAAATCTATCTTAATCCATTCTAAAAGGCCCGATGTCGCGGTTTCATTACCCGACAAAAAATATTCACGATGTTTGAAACCTATTATCAAAATGAGGACAAGATTATAAAAATTCAGGTAATTTAATAACTAATGGCTTTCCTCAGACCAAAGAAGATTCTAATTCACCCTCTTTTCTGTTACAGGCCCTTTGGCGGGGAATTTTGCAACGTCGGCTGTTTAATAAACAGATGAGAGAGAAGAAATCTTTGCAAGCACAAAAAGTCTCAACGAAACGCTTGAGATCCATAGAGTATTACAAGCTGCACACAAAAAAAATAATTAAGATTCAAAAATTTTGGTACAACAAAAACAGTCTATTTTCTGTAGATAAGTATTTAAGTCAAAATAATTGAATTTCAGGCGTGCGTACCATTACAAGAAGCAACTTGAAGAGCTTGCGCTCAACACAACTGCTGAAATTAAGATTTCAACTCTAAGACGATTCCTCCACTTGCTAGATTTGAGGTAATTTTTGATTGTTTCTTATAAGTTTTTTTTATCTACAAGAGAAACATCTGGAATTAGGCCTGAGGATTTTGAACAAGAGTTGGATCTTCAAAGTTTAAAAGCTCAGGTATTGATGATTGTTGGTTAAACGATAAAATAATTCTTTTCTAATGCAAAAAACTTTTAGAAAGTTTAATTTGTAAAAAATACCATTGTTCCAGATTTCCCAGCTAATCAGGAACAACCAAGCGCTTGAAAAAGATCTTGATGTTATGGACATCAAAATTGGGCTACTTATAAAAAATCGTATTGATTTGGTACTGAATTAGATTTGAGTTTGTACTTTTCAAAATGTTTTTAATATTTAGACGTCATATTGATCTGAACTTTGGAAAAGAAAGGTGTAATAAGTGATTTTTGTATTGATGTAGGATGAAGTCGTTGCTCACAACAAATTATTGATAAGCAGAAAAAAGTCGTTTCGAAATATTGTCAATGGGTTAAACCAAGGGAATCAGGAAGGATTTCTGCCAGGTAAAAAGCATTTTTATATTCAAACTACCTGCTAGGACGTCAGTCTATCAGATATCGTCAAAAAAAAGATTTTTTTTTAATCGAAAGATTTGAAAATGGAAATAAGAAACCCTTCATGCGAAAAAGGGGGTGCTTGGTGCACCTCATTATACTTCAATTCTGCATACAAATATTTTCTATAGGTACAACTGGATCCTCTACCCTTTCCAGAGGGTTGAAGGCCTTGAAAAAAGAAAGCAGAAGCAAACTTGACGCTTACCAACACCTGTTCTACCAACTTCAAACCTGTCCTGGTTTGCACAACTTAGCCTTTCATTTTGGAATCTTGCTTTTGATCTCTTATTTATGAATTATTAAAATTATTGCAGAATATCTTGCGAAGCTTATTTTTGTCCTACCTCAGAGCAGCTCCAACAAATTTATCGATTCAGTAATAATGACGTTGTACAATTTCGGCTCCAATCCCAGGGAAGAATTTATGCTTCTGAAATTGTTCCAGACAGCACTTGAGGAGGTGAGTATTGGAAAAATTTTAAATTTGATCTTAATTTAACTTTTTTCAAATGTACAATTTTTAAGGAGGTCCAAAACAAAGTTCACCAATTGAATGATATCATCTCGGGAAGTCCATTGGTAGCTAAATAGCTTAAATTTTTTTTTGAAATATGACGATTTGGAAAGAAAAATTTCAGGTCATCAAAATGATTGTACAGTACTATCGTAGCAAAGGATCACTGAGAGAATTGCTCGAGCCTCTTGTTCGAGGAGTTCTAGACGACAAAAGTGTTCACATCAACCTAATTCCAGTATTTTGATCAATTCAATTCAGGAAAAACTTTATTGTCAATACGAATTTACACGTTTCAGGTTGAGATTTACAAGCACTGGGTGAATTCTCTGGAGTTTGAATCTGGAAGGCCGAGTGACAAGCCTTACGACGTTTCTACAGCAGAAGCACTTAAACATGCCGAAGTTGTGAACAGATTCAATAGGTCTGTTATTCAAGTAAAACAACTGACAACGATGTTTCTTGCCACCATCGTCAAGGCCAAAGCCAATAAGAAACTACCTTACGGTCTTCTTTATTTGAGCAAGGTTTTGTTTAATGCCCTGAAGAAAAAATTTCCACATCACCAAGACAAGGTTTTCAAATTTTGTTTGAGGTTATTTTCTTCCCTTGCAATGATGTATTTTTTAGGACTTTTACAAAGTTGTTGGCAATCTTATTTACTATCGCTACATCAACTCTGCTATTGTGGCGCCAGATGTTTTTGGGATCGTAGACAAGGCATCTTTGGAAGACAATGGTGGTCTAAACCAAGATCAGGTGATTTCTTTATCTAGTTTTGCATAGTATTTTTTTAACTTTGACCCATTGTGCAGAGACGAACTTTGGGAAACATCGCAAAGATACTCCAATTTGCTGCTTCCAAGAAAGGATTTGGGGACGAAAGCTCTTACCTCAGCTTTCTTAATTCCTATATCGTTGAATGTCATGAAAAGTTCAAGAAGTTTTTCAAAGAATGTTGCACAGCTGACGATATTGTTGAACCATGCGAAGCCTTTTCTATTGACCAGGTAACAGACTTAAGGGATGCATTAAATTGATCGAATCATTCTCACCAAAAGCAACATTTTTAGTATTCTGAGGCTGCTTTGATCGCCAAGCCAGTAATTTCCATTTCTCTCCAGGAAATATGTGATACCCATCAGGTATATCTTTAACAAATTATCTCCTAACGAGTTTGTGAAAAATTATTTGGTTAGATTTTGTTGGACAACATCAATATAATTGCACCTGATAAGAAAGACAAGCTGAGAGAATTGTTGGACGATCTTGGAGAGCACTCTTCAATTCTCAGCCTGATGGGTGCTGCACCCAATCCAGACACTTGGGCAGACGGTAGCCTTTCACACCTTGGCAAGACAGAAGTTTGTCTAACCTTGACTAACAAGTTTGCCCTTGAGAGTGCCGTTGACAGGGTAAGTAATATATTTACTCTAGATTTTACCAATGAAGCCTAAGATTAACAAGAGCTCTGCTTCAGGCAAACGTGGACCGGCTCTTTGTCAAGACGAAGCAGTTAATATCTGCAGTTCTTCCTTACACAAAGGAGTCGAACCTAATTGGATGTCTAAAGTCCCCGACCACAGCTGAGCAGAGTGAACAATACTGGGAGTTAATGGATTACAGAATAGAACTTGATAAAAAAGCTGAACAGAACAAGAAAATGCTCGATCACACCAATTTATTTGCTGACGATGAGTCGAGACCCTCTCTTGAAGAATGTAAAGTTCAAATACTTAAACATTTGCAGGTTGCTTTTTGTTTTCTTAATTTGTTTTAAACAAATGTTAAGTTTTGAAATAAATTCAAGATTTTGGAGAGGCACGGAATCGTTTCATCCAAAGATGGATGTCAGTCCATTCTCGTATCTTTAGCCAAAGATATATGTAACCAAAAAGAGTATAGAACTACAA
>Ga0194133_10001496_pt1 | contig 40164 bp, 26 predicted proteins | sample TA2KigOf40mmetaG_FD_155448 | JGI IMG/M metagenome (GOLD analysis project Ga0194133, IMG submission 155448) | Freshwater microbial communities from Lake Tanganyika, Tanzania - TA2015055 Kigoma Offshore 40m | ecosystem: Environmental > Aquatic > Freshwater > Lake | place: Tanzania: Lake...
GTCGAGCACGGCGTAGTTCGCGGTCACGGAGTAATCCACCGACGACCGAAAGTGCCACCGCTGCGGCGCGACGGGCGCAAGGTAGTCAGCCTTGGGGAGTTGCTTGTCCGGCAGGAACGGAATGGTCATCGGCGTTGGGCTACCAACGGTTTCGGTGAGCAGGCCGATGATATTGTGGAAGTAAGCCGTCGTGCGCAGGCCGCCGTTCCACCACGTCGAGTAACGCGCCCCCGAGCGCACAGTCACGCCCGGTTTCCCTTCAGCGAGAAAGCGCTGCATCATCGCCGCACCCACGGCGTCAATCCCGCTCGTCACTAATGGGTCCACATTATAGTTCGCTGGGTCGCGAAAGGGCGGCGCGAACATCACCGTACCCTGCGGACCAGACTGGTGGTGGTTGTAGAGAATCTGCGGGAACCACTCGCGGTACAGGATGCGGTTGATGGACTTGGATTCGGACTGGGTGCAAGCGAAGAAGTCACGGTTGTTGTCATGACCGATGTATTTTTGGTAAAGGCGCGGCAGGCCGGTCAAAGAGCGTTTTTTTGGGTCCGCCTCGCGCATGTACCAGTTGGCCACCAACTCGATACCGTCGGGATTTGCGGGGGTGAAGAGGATGATGCAGTCGTCGAGGATGCGGCGCGTCTCCGCGTCATCGCGGCTGACGAACTGCCAGAGCGTCTCCATCAACTGCGTGAAGCCCAGTGTCTCCGTCGCGTGCAGGCCGCCGTCAATCCACACCACTGCGCGCCCCTCCTCCGCGAGTCGGCGCGCGTCCGCCTCCGTGGCCTCGCCGAGCGCGAGCCGGCGCACCGTGTCCTTGTGGCGAAAGAGCCTGCGGTGGTTCGCGGGCGAAGTGACGATGCCCATCACCATCGTGCGCCCTTCCTCGGTGAGGCCGATGGGCACGACTTTCAGCCGGTCGGACTCGCGGTCGAGGCGTTCCCAGTGGCCGACGAGTTGGGTGTAATTCGCGAGGTGATAGTCATCCCCAAGATTGAAGCCAAGAAAGTCCTTCGGAGAAGTCAGGCGCGGCGCGGCGGTGGCGGTGAGCGACGCGACCAGCAAGAGGGCGAGGGAGCAGGCAAGCGGTTTCATGCATTCTGTCGGTTCCGCCAGAAGACCAAACTCGTCCCGCGCACCTGCTTCAGGCCGAGCTTCCGCTCCGTTTCAAGCTCATCGAGTGCGCGGGTGACGCCTTCCCACACGCCGTAATCGTGCCACAGCACCATGCCGCCGGGCGCGACGAGCTCAAAGGCCGTCTTGGTGTCGTGCTTGGCGTAGTCGTAGGCATGCGAGCCGTCCACGAAGACCAAGCCTGCTTTGCCGAAATGCGCGGACCAGTCGAAGGTGCCGGAGTCACCGAGTAACTGCGTGATCTTCGCCGTGCTGTCCTTCCAAGGCGGTCTGGCATGGCGGTAGCGCTCACCCGGCGCGGGCTTTTCAACGAACTTCCGCTCGCCGTGATCGAGCGCAAACTTCGTGGCCAGCTCCGGCGGCAGATCCAGCGTGAAGACCGGCGTGGTGGGATTGGAGTTCACCGCGAGGTTGAGCGTAGTGCGCCCGTCGAAGGTGCCGATCTCGATGATCTCACGGCCGGGCGCGACGACGGCGGCGGCCTTGGCAAGCACGGCCAACTCGCTGACGCGCACGTTGCCGTTGGCTTTCGCGGATTCCACGAGCAAGGCGGATTTGGAGGGGAACAGCTGGTGCCACGGCGCGTAAGGCAGTTTCGTGGCCTGCTGATGGCGGTTCACCTTTCCGCGCAGCGCCCGGCTCTGGGCGCGGACGCCTTGTGCGACGTGCGAGAAGGGCAGATAGACGCGCAGGGCATAGAAGATGCCGAAACGGGCTTTGAGCCGGGAATCTGACATTGGGCAAATTGATTTCCGGCGGCGCGTGGTCGCTTAGTTACCGGTCGCAACCAACGTTTTACCCATAAGCCTCACCGGCTCGACCTGCGCCTGCTTTTTCGCTGGGAAGGCTGCGCCGCCCAACTCAGTCCAAGCCTTTTCCACCTGCATGTTGATGAACTGGCCGATGTAGATAGCGATGCGTTCGTCTTTGCGAAGGGTTTCCTTGATCGTGTCGGTGGCGGCCTGCACCTCGGCGGCGGTCTTGCCGGCATCCTTGAGCTTTTTCACCTCGGCGAGCAGCGATTTAAAATAGTGCTGCTGGTTCGCCAACACCTCGGGGCCGCCCTGCGGGCCGTGCGCGGGGCAGACTTTCAGCGGCTTGAGCGCAATGACTTTGTCGAGGGTCTTAATCCATTCTTGGATGTTGCCGTCGCCGACGTAGTTATATGGGCCGTTCACGCAGGCGTCGCCAGTGAAGACGATGCGCTCCTTTGGCAACCACGCCCAGCCGTCGCCGTGCGTGTGGGCCACGCCGAAGTGCAGCAGCTCGACGCGGTGCGTGCCGTCGTCGAAGGCCAGCTTCTGCTCAAAGAGCACGTCGGGCGGGCGGAGCCGGCTGGCGGCCACGTCCTTACGCCCCTTCGCAGCGTCCTCCCAACGCCCGGGTTGTTTGCCGGTAAAATAGTTTGTCTCATATTTTTTCATCTCCGCGAGCACGCCCGCGTGCCCGACGATGGTCGCGCCGGCCTCGTGCATGACTTGGTTGCCGTAGGCGTGGTCGCCGTGATGGTGCGTGTCGAAGGCGAACTTGATAGGCTTGTCCGTGAGCGCCTTGATCTTCGGCAGGATGACTTGCGCGCCGGAGGGGAAATTCGCGTCCACCACCAGCACGTAGTCCTTGAAGACGATCCAGCCGTTGTTGCAGTGCCCGTGTCGCCCGATGTCGCCCTCGTGGAAATAAACGCCGGACGCAACGGTTTGGACTACGTTAACTTGCGCGGGCGCGGGCAGGACGGTCAAAAACGCGGTGAGGGCAAGGCTAGCGATTGCACGGGACAATGGCGTCATGGCAGCGACTCTTGCAGAACCGCCACATGCGTCAAGGGCTTCGCCGCGTCAATTCAAGCTCCAGCTCACGTCCGTGGACTTGAGCCGCACGCTGTCGGGCAGCTTCGCACCGTCGAGGCGGAGGATGACCGTGTGGGTGCCGGCGGGGAGTTGACTGGTCAAGGCCAGCGCGCCTTGGGCACCGGGCGTGTTCACCTTTGCCTTGCTTCCGTTGACCCACGCGTCAGCCGTGTTGGCTCCTACGACGTTCAGTGTCACGGCTCCCGGCTTCGCCAGCGTGAAGGTCGACGCCACGAAGACACTGGTCAGCGTTACGTGTCCAGGGATGTTGGTGGGGGCGAAGTCGGGCTTCGCGAGCGCGCCGCTCACGAGCGACGTCGCGGGTTTCCAAGTGTGGTCGCCGATGCCGCTCTCCATCGCGGTCCATTGGGCGGTGAAGTCGCCCTTCGTGATTTTGTCCCAACCGCCTTGGTCCATGCGGTGCGTGACCGGCAACACGCGCCACACGCGAGCCACGCCGCCCTTGCTCGCGTCGTAGTCGCCGGGTTTGCCGAGGCGGCTGAGGAACGCGACGAGGTCGTTGCGATCAGCCTCGCTCACGGTGTCGAGCAGGCCGGAGGGCATGAGTGATTGCGAGGCGTTGGCGCGCTTGCGAAGGTTGGATTTGGCGACGCTGACTTCCTGGTTCTGCGCGTTGCGAACAACGACCTCCTGGCCGGTCTCGCGCACGAGGATGCCGCTGTATTCAAGGTCGTCCTTGGTCTCGATGGTAATGCCGTGAAAGCCTTCTTTGATTTTCGCGTTGGGCAGCAGGACGGACTCAACGAGGTAATCCACGGGGGCCGCCGCGCCGAGGCTGGTCATGTCCGGGCCGACCTTGCCACCGACGCCGCCGATGGCGTGGCAGAGCACGCAGCCGAGTTCCGCCCGGCGATAAACCCGCTCACCGCGCGCAGGGTCGCCGGACTTCACCGCCAAGTCGGCCAGTTCTTTAAGTTTCGCGGGCGTGAGTTTGTCAGGCGAAAGTGCGGTGATGTTCGCGAGCTTGGTGAGCGAGGCGATAAGCGTGGCGTCCGGCTGCGCACCTTCGCGGGCGGCGCGGAGGCCAGCGGTGGCGACGTGCGCGGGGAGGCCGGTGCGGCTCCCGACCTTGCCGCCGAATTCTCTCGCCGCGCCCTTCGTGGCCAAGACGCTGCGCCAGAGGTCGAGCGCCTCGGCGTCGCTCTTCGTCTCGGCTAGTTCATCGAACGCGAGGTCAGCGAACTTCGCGGGCTGGAGCGACGCGAGCGTGACGGCGGCGGCGCGGCGCACGGGCGCGGGTGAAGTCTTCGCGGCCAGCGGCTGCAACGCGCCGAGCACGGGGCCAATCGCGCCCAGCTCGCGGAACGCGGCGAACGTGGCGGCGCGGACTTCGGCGGGCGTCTTCTCATCACCGGCCAGCTTAACCATCTCGGCGAAAGCCGCGCCGGGATTTTTCCACGCGCCCTGCAAGTTCACGAAGGCGACGCGTGTGGCGAGGTTCGCGTCGGAGAGCAGCGCGAGGCCGCGCGAGGCGTCGCCCGCGGGCTGCACGTTGCGCAGGCGCACGGCGGCAGTGAGGGCATTGAGCGCGCGGACGAGCGCGGCTTCGGTGAAATCACGCTTCACAATTTGCTCCCAGAGGCGGTTGACCTCGGCTGGACCGCCGGCGGCCCCGATAAGTTCAATCCACGGACCAGAGCCGTCCTTGGTCAGCGGCTTGGCGGCGAGAAATTTCGTGACGCTGGACGACGCGAGCGCGGGGTCGAGCGATTTCATCGCGTATTCAAGCTGCCTGAGCTTTGCGGGCGAGTCGGGGAGCCACGCGCCAGACTCCAGCGAGGCGAGGAACGGCTGTGCTAGTTCGTTGATGGAAAGCCACACCGCATAATCGAGAAAGGTATCCGCGCCGATGGTGTCCACGGCGGAGAGCACCAACTCGGCGGACTTGGCGGATGGGAACTTTGCCAGCGCGCGCACGGCCTCCAGGCGGACGCGCGGGTGAGGGTCGGTGACAAGCTTGGCGAGGCGCGCGACGGTATCGCTCTCGGCAAAGCTCGTGCTTGCGTCCGCAAGATAACTGCTGACCGTGCCGTTTGCGTCAGCGACGCGCACCGGCTGGACAGGGGCGGTAGTAGCGAAGCTCAACGCCCGCACAGCGGCCGCGCGGATGCGACCATCCGGCGCGGCCAGCAGCTTGGTGAGCAACTCCGGGGCGGGGAGGTTCAAAGACTGGTGAATCCATAGCGCGGCGAGTTCCTCTTTCTCGGTCTTGAGTTTCGCGGTCCACGTCTTGAGTTCGGGGGCGACGGCGACGGCGCCTTTTTCCACGAGCAGGCGGGTGGCTTGGGAGCTGTTGAATTGGTTAGGTGAAAACAATTCGTTTAGTAACGCGCTCGTGCTGGCTTTCGCCAACTCCGGTTTTTTCACGGCTGGCTTGCCCTTCATCGCCACGCGCCAGATGCGCCCGTGCTCGCGGTCGCGGCGCGGGTCGCGGAAATCCACTTCGCCATGGTTGATAATGGGGTTGCTCCAGTCGGCGATGTAGAGCGCGCCGTCGGGGCCGAGCTTCACGTCAATGGGGCGGAACGTGTTGTTCGAGGTGCGGCAGATGTCGGTTTCCTGCTTGGTGATGTAGGCTGCGCCTTGCTCGGTGATGCTGAAACTCGTCACGCGGTTCGCACGAAAGTCGCACGTCACCATGCGGCCCTGCCAGTCGGCGGGGAAATGCTGGCTGCGGATGATTTCGAGGCTGGCGAACTTCGGGTAGCCGCCCGGGCTTACGCTCGGGAGGATGCGGCGCGCCCGGGCGTATGTCTGATACATGCCGCCGGGGAGACCCCAGTTGATGCCGGCGCCACCGGCGCCATCGGTCATGAAGCTCTGGCCGAACTCGTCGAACTGGTGACCCCAAGAATTGACCCAACCCTTGAAAACGACTTCCAGCCTTTGCGACGCTGGCTCGAAACGGAACACGCCGCCTGAACGCAGGCGCACGACGCCATGCGGCGTCTCGACCTCGCTGCGGGTGTAGATGGATTGGCTCATCCACAGGCGACCGTCCGGGCCCCAGCGGAGCGTGTGCAGGTTGTGGTGCGTATCCTCGGTGCCAAAGCTGGAGAGGACGACGCGGCGCTCGTCGGCCTTGCCGTCGCCGTCGGTGTCCTTCAAGTGCAGCAGCTCCGTGCTCTGCGCGACATACACGCCGCCATCGCCGGGCGCGAGGCCGGTGGGGATGAGCATGTTGTCGGCGAAAACGGTGGCCTTGTCGGCCTTGCCCGCGCCCTTGGTGTCTTCGAGCACGACGATTTTGTCGTGCGCGGCCTGGCCGGGTTCGATTTGCGGATAGACCTCGCTGCTGGCGACCCAAAGGCGGCCCTGCGGGTCGAAGTTGATTTGGATGGGCTTGGCGAGGTGCGGGTTTTCGGCCCAGAGCGTGACTTCGAGTCCTTCGGCCACGGTGAACTGGGGCGTGGGCTGCGGCGTGAACTTTGCGGCAGCGGCCTTGCCGAGGAGCGCGGCGGGTTGGAGCTCAGGGCCGGGTTTGAAGTTCGCATTGTTCAAGTGTTTGCAAAGTTCGCGAATCTTCTTCTCCTCGGCGGCGATGAGTGGATCGAACTGCGGCATTTCGACGGCATTCTTGCCCTGCTCGCGTTTCCGGAAGCCGAAGATGTAGGCCATGTTCGCGGGGCGCGAGCGGTGGAAGAAGAACTCGTTTTTGCGGAGGATGACTTGCTGGACGCCTTGCGAGGCGGCACTCCGTTGCGGGTTCATCCAAGTTCCGTGCGGATTGTTGAAAAGCCGCTGCTCAATGGTGAGCGCAACCCATTTCATCCCCGCTTCGTTCAAGTGAATGCCATTGTCCGTGGGCGTGCGTCCCGGCTCCATCGCCAAGGGTAATGTCTCGAACAGATTGAGAAACCGAGCCCCTTTTTCTTTCGCGATGCTCTCGACAGCGCGGGAGACGGCGGCAAGTTGCTCATTGTGTTTCGCCGGGTCCGGCAGCGGCGCGGGCAGCTTCTGGTGCTTGATGGGCGACACCAGCACGAACTGGCACCCCGGCGAAATCTTCCCGATCGCATCCAACAGCCGCTCGTAGTCCGCCTTAAACTTGAGCAGGCCCGCCGCGCCGTCAAAGGACGCTGCCATGCCGTAGGCGATGAAGGCCACCGTCGGTTTGGTTTCCCCAATTTGCTTCTGAAGCAGCTCCCAGCCCTCGCCCTCGGGTTCGAGGCCGGCCTGACGCAGCGAGAGGCCGAGGCGCGACTCGCCATTGGGCAGGTCCGCGCTCCAGCCGAGGTTGCGGAAGGTGACGTTGCGGTCCGGAAAGCGCGTGGTGAGCATCAGCTCGATCCAGCCGTGGTGCTGCTCGCGCTCGATGAGGGTGTCGCCTAAGAAAATGACGCGTTCGCCGTCCTTCAGCTCGAAGGGCGCGGCGGCGTGGGTGGAAGTGATGATGGCGCAGATCGGCGCTAACAAGGTGAGAAACCATCGGGTCATAATGCGTGCGAGCTTGGCAAATGGACGAAAGAAGGGAAGCGGTAAGTTGGCCTCAAGCTAATACAGGTTATAATGAGTTACCCTAAAAGCTACCATCGCAAGGCGGAGGGTAAAATTTTACTTCCGACATACCCCCCACCTGCACCATATAACCCGCGTTGCATGAAGCCCCAACTGCTCTGCCTACTTGCCGTGCTGCTGCCCACGCTCCTAGCCGAGCGACTCACCGCCGCGCCCGCGTCAAAACTTTTCACGGAAGGCGTGCGTGCGACTGAACCGCTCTCACCCGAGGAGCAGCGCCTAAAGTTTCATCTGCCCGCCGGCTTCAAGATTCAGCTCGTCGCCTCGGAACCGGACCTCCGCAAGCCGATGAACATGGCCTTCGACTCGGCGGGCCGGCTGTGGGTCACGGAGTCGCGCGAGTATCCGTTCGCCGCGACCAACGCCGCCCTCGCGCGCGACACCATCCGCATCTTCTCGGACTTCGATGATAACGGCCGCGCCCGCAAGGTCACCACCTTCGCCACGAACCTGAACATCCCCATCGGCGTTTACCCCTTTCGCTCCCCCGCCAGCACCGCCCCGAAGCCGAATCCCCAGACCCCAGACGTTAGACCCCAGACCCTGACTTGGAAATGCATCGCCTGGAGCATCCCGAACATCTGGCTCTTCGAGGACACGGATGGCGATGGCGTTGCTGACAAGCAGGAGAAACTCTACGGCCCGTTTGACTTCACCCGCGACACGCACGGGAACCAGGCCAGCTTCCGACGTGGTCTCGACGGCTGGATTTATGCCACGCACGGCTTCAACAACCAGTCCCGCGTGTCGGGCACGGACGGCCACGAAATCTTCCTCCCCTCCGGCAACGTCTATCGCTTCCGCCTCGACGGCTCGCGCATCGAGCATTGGACCCACGGGCAGGTCAACCCCTTTGGCCTCACCTTCGACCCGCTCGGGAACCTCTACTCCGCCGACTGCCACAGCTCGCCCATCTACCAACTTCTGCGCGGCGCGCATTACCCGAGCTTTGGCCGACCGCACGATGGCCTCGGCTTCGCGCCCACGACCATCCAGCACTCGCACCACAGCACCGCCATCTGCGGCATCGTCCACATCAGCGACCCCGCGTGGCCCGCCGAGTTCCAGGGGAACCTTTTCATCGGGAACGTGATGACCAGCCGCATCAACCGCGACCACCTCGAATGGCGCGGCAGCACCAGCGTGGGAAAGGAGATGCCCGACTTCCTCAGCACCGACGACCCGTGGTTCCGCCCGGTGGATTTACAAATCGGCCCGGACGGCGCCCTGTGGGTGGCGGACTTCTACAACCGCATCATCGGCCACTACGAAGTCCCGCTGCTCCACCCCGGCCGCGACCGCGAGCGCGGCCGCATTTGGCGAATCGTCCCGCCGTCGGGGAGCGCACGCGTCTCGCGTGCTGTGGAGGGCGTCGCGCCCGACACTCGTCCCACTGACTCAACCTCAAAGACAAAGTCAGAGGAACGAAGTTTCGGCGGGACGCCTCAGCCTGCACGCGGGACGCGTGCGCTCCCCGACTTCACACGCATGAACCTTGATTCCCTGCTCAACGAATTCCTCTCCGAGAATCCGACGCGCCGCGCTCTCGCCCGCGAGGAACTCGCCCTGCTCCCGAACGCCAACGACCAAGGTCTCATCACGCGAGCCGCACAGGGCCTCTGGCACTTCCGACAAGGCGACGACCGCGAGGGCTTGATGACCTCCTGCTTGTGGCTGTTGCAGCGCGACGGCAAACTCGATGACAAAACCCTGCTCGGCGTGCTGCAAGACCGCGACGAACCCGTCCGCGTCCACGCCGCCCGCGTGCTCACGGAGCGCGGCCTTCAGGCCGCAGCCTCGTCCGCACCCGCCAGCGGCCTGAAGGCCGCGCTCCTCGCCGCCGCGCGCACAGCCCTCGCCGACCCCTCCGCCCACGTCCAGCGCGCTGCCGCAGACGCCCTCGCCGCGAACCCACACAACGACAACCTCGCCCCGCTCCTCGCCTTGCAGAAGCGCGTCCCCGCCGAGGACACCCACCTCGCCCACGTCGTGCGCCTGGCGCTGCGCGAGCAGCTTCGACTCCCCGGCGCATTCGCGAAACTTTCCAGTGAGAGACTCTCGCCCACCGATGCCCGCGCCTTTGCCGCCGTCGCCCTCGCGCTCACGAATGCCGAAGCCGCCACCTTCCTCGTCCGCCATGTGGAGCAGCACGCCGAGCCGGCCGATGTCCTCGCCCGCTACGTCACGCACGCCGCCCGCCATGCGCCGGACGCGGACCTGCCGAAACTCGCCGCGCTCGGGCGCAAACAATTCGCCGCCGACCTCGACACGCAGGCCACGCTCTTCAAGGCGATGCACGACGGCATGCATGTTCGCGGAAACGCGTTGCCGCCGGAATTGCGTGCGTGGGGCACCGACCTCGCCGGCCAATTGCTGAGTGGCAGCGCGTCGCAGGCGACTTGGACCTACGTGCCACTGAACCCCGCCGCGCCCGGGCGCAACCCCTTTGCCTTCGAGGAACGCACCAGCGCCGATGGTCAGAAGACCCGCCTCATGTCCAGCCTTCCGAACGGCGAGACGCTCATCGGCATCCTGCGCTCGCCGGCATTTGTCCTGCCGAAACAACTTTCCTTCTACCTATGCGGCCACGACGGCCCGCTCGGCCAGCCCGCCGGCGGGAAGAATTTTATCCGGCTGCTGGATGCGGAAACCAAGGCCGTGTTGCGCGACGCCAAGGTGCCGCGGAACGACATGGCCCAGAAGATTACTTGGGACTTGGCCGAGTTCGCCGGGAAGCGTGCCGTCATCGAAGTGACGGATGGCGACGAAGGAGCGGCTTACGCGTGGCTGGCCTTTGGGCGGTTCGAGCCGGCTTTGCCGGTGCTGGCCTTGCACGATGTTGAACCGGTTACGAAGCGGCAGCTGGCTGGCGCGGAGCTGGCGCGTTCCCTCAAGCTCGCAGCGCTGGAACCGGCGGTGACGAAGCTGTTCGGCGACTCGACGGATGCGTCCGTTCGTGCCGCTGCCGGGCGCGCGTGGCTTTCGCTTAACTCAGTCGCTGCGCTGTCGAAAATCGAGCCACTCGTCCGCGATGTCACGCAGCCGGAAAACCTGCGCGCGGAACTCGCGGCGCAACTCGGCGAACAGGTGGACGCGCGCGGACTCGCGGTGGTCGTGGCCGCGCTGACGAACGCGCCGACGCGCCTGCAACTGCGCTTCGCCACCGCGCTGGTGAGCACGGCGGCCGGGACGGAGCAGTTGCTCGCCGCCGCCGAGGCCGGGCGCATTCCCGTGCGGCTCTTGCAGGACCGCACGGTGGCCGACCGGCTCCGCGCCAGCCCTGCGCGTGACGCAAAGAATCGTCTGGCCGCCTTGGTGAAGAACCTGCCGCCCGCCGACATGCAGTTGCAGAAATTGATTGAGGCCAAGCGTGCCGAGTTCAAACCGCAGCAGGCCAACGCGGCGCGCGGGGCGGAAGCGTTCGCGAAGGCGTGCGTCGCGTGCCACCAACTCGACGGCAAGGGCGCGCTCGTGGGGCCGCAGCTCGACGGCATCGGTGGCCGGGGCCTGGAGCGGTTGCTGGAGGACATCCTTGACCCGAACCGGAACGTGGACAAAGCGTTCCGCACGACGGTCTTTGTGCTGAAGGACGGCGAGACAGTGAGCGGCCTCGCGCGGCGCGAGGAAGGCGGCGCGTTCATCTACGCTTTGGCGAACGGTCAAGAGGCCCGCGTGGCCAAGGCGGACGTAAAAGAGCGCCGCGAGACGGAGACTTCCTTGATGCCCACGAACTTTCACGAAGCCCTCACGCCGACGGAACTGAACGACCTGCTGGCCTTTCTCCTCGGCAAGACGGGCAAGTAACGAAGCGGAGCCGGGCAGAAATTCGCTCCGTTGCGGTCAGTTTGTAAAATCGAGGTTAGGCATTGGTAGCTGTAAAGGATGTGCGCCGCAGACGAGCGCTGACCAAAACAGATTTCGGAATAAATCATTTGAAATTGGACAACCACGCGGCCAGAAGCCATTCTGAAAAAACAAACAATGAGTGCCGAACCCGGCAAACCTAATCCCGAACTGGAGGCCCTGAAGGCACAGGTGCAGGCCTTGGAGGGGAGCGAGCGCCGACTCTTGGACACAATTAAAATCGCCGTCGGACTGATGCTTGGCCTGTCGGCCATCCTCGTGTTATTCGCGTGGTTCGCCAGCCACAAAAACTACGAGCAGGACAAACTTGCCATCCAAAAGGCTTTGGAGACGACGAACGCAGCGCACCTGGCCGCGTTCAACCGCGATCTAGACAACGTCCTTAATGCTCGACTCACCGCGCGCGAGCAGGCGGTGGACCGCAAAATAGCCGAACTAACGCAATCGCTGCGCGTACAGCTTTCCGCAGCCACGGCTGCTGGCGCGTCCAGCAATACGCTGGCTCAGCTCGGCGAAGAGACGAACCGAAAGATCCAACTGATGACGGAGCTGATTGAAAAGCGCAACGCGCACGCGTTTGGCCTGACTTATTTCGACAACGCCATTCGTGCGGTGAACTCGAGACAATTTCCCGTCGGTGCGGACTATTTTATTTCTGCCGCATTATTTTTCATGCGGGCACAAGACGAAGTCAACCTCAACACCAGCATATCACGCCTCAACCAGTTCTGCTTTCCCAACCTCAGGGCCGAGGATTTCACCACGCGGCCGGTGATCGAAGAAAAGTTCGCGACGCTGGTCGAGGGGCTGGAGAAGGCGAACGTCAACGGCCGACATGCGGTGGCACTGACGGATTTGCGGCGCGAATTCCAAGCTGCTCGCCGACGCGGAACTGCGACGAAGTGACCGCATCAGGCCGCTTGCTCGCGGCGGTGGCCCGCCATCAGCGCACCAAGGTAACCGCAGAGGGCGTCTTTAAGTTCCTTACGCGGCACGATGGCGTCAATGAGCCCGTGCTCGAGGAGGAACTCCGCGGTCTGAAAGCCCGGCGGAAGTTCAGCCTGGGTAGTATCCTTGATAACACGCGGGCCCGCGAAGCCGATCATGGCGCCCGGCTCGGCGATGATGAGGTCCCCCAAGCTCGCATAGCTGGCCATCACGCCGGCGGTGGTGGGATGGGTGAGCACACTAATGTAAGGAAGTTTGTTCCGCGCGTGATAGGCGAGTGCCGCACTGGTCTTGGCCATCTGCATCAGGCTGAACATCCCTTCATACATCCGCGCCCCGCCACTGGTCGAAATGATGACCACGGGCAAACCCTTGTCAGTGCCGGCCTCAATGACGCGGGTAAGCTTCTCACCCACTACCGATCCCATGGAACCACCGAGGAAGCTGAAGTCCATCACGCCTAGCGCGACACGCTGGGTGCCGATGGTGCCAACGCCCGTGATGACGGCATCTTTTAGGCCGGTGCTTTTCTTATAGGCTTCAAGCTTGGAGGTGTAGGTGGCAACGCCCGTGAACTTAAGCACGTCCACGCTAGTCATGCCGGCATCCATCTCCTCAAACGTGCAAGTCTCGACAAGCGAGTGGATACGCTCGCGTGAGCCGATGGCGAAATGGTGACCACACTTGAGGCAAACCTTGAGGTTAGCGTCCAACTCCTTGTCGTAGAGCATGGTGGCGCATTTGGGGCACTTCTGCCAAAGGCCCTCGGGAATGTCGCGCTTGCGAGACTTGCCGGTGGTGAGCTTGGGCTTGCGGACAAAGGAGGTTTCCGTGGGATGCGCTGGAGGTGTCACTGCCGCCGGCACCGAATCCACATCCTGCAACTTACGGGTCAAAGAGGTTTTCGACATAGGCTCACGCCAACTCAATCGCAGGCATTAGGTTTGGTGTCATATTGCCAAGCACGCAGGAGCCGGCCAAGGAAATTTCAGGCCGCCGCCGCGAGGGCGGCCGGCGCGTCGGTCTTACGCCCACACTCGTTAAGCACTTGGCAGAAAGCGGAGAGAAACAAGCGCACGTTCTCGCGCGAGGAATTTTCGCCCATGAGGCCGACGCGCCAGATCTTGCCCTTCAGCGGACCGAGGCCAGCCCCGACCTCTATGTTGAAGTCGTGGAGCAACCGGCGGCGCACTTCTGCCTCGTCCACGCCCGGCGGCACGCGGATGGCGTTAAGTTGCCAGAGTTGGTGGCCTGCCTGCGCAGCGAGTTCCAAGCCAATAGCTGCGAGGGCGGACTTAAGGGCGAGATGGTTCTGCTGGTGGCGTCGCCAGCGGTTTTCGAGGCCCTCCTCCAGTACGAGGCGCAGCGCGGCGTGCAGCGCATAGTTCATCGAGATCGGCGCGGTGTGGTGATACACGCGCTCTTGGCCCCAATAAGATGCCAGCAAATTCACGTCGAGATACCAACTCTGCACTCTGGGGCGGCGACGACGCGCGACTTCTAGCGCGCGCGCGTTTAGCGAAACTGGCGCGAGGCCCGGCGGGCAACTCAGGCACTTCTGGGTGCCGCTGTAAACCGCGTCGACATTCCACTCGTCTAGCCTTACCGGACACCCACCGAGCGAAGTCACCGTATCTAGCAGCAGCAACGCGCCCGCGTCGTGAACAAGCTTGGAGATTTCCTCGACGGGGGTGAGCGCGCCGGTGGAAGTTTCAGCGTGCACAAGGGCGACGAGCTTGGGCTTGGTCACCGTGCGCAAAGCCTCCGCGATCTGCGCTGGGGCGATGCTGTTGCCCCAGCTGGCCTCGACCTTCGTCACGCGTGCGCCACACCGCTCGGCCACCTCGACCATGCGCGTGCCAAAAACACCGTTGACGCAGACGATGACCTCGTCGCCTGGTTCAACCAAGTTTACGAAGCAAAATTCCATGCCCGCGCTGCCAGTGCCGCTGAGAGGAAAAGTCATTTCATTACGCGTGAGGAAGACGGCACGGAGCATGACCTTCAATTCCTCCATCATCTTCACAAACACTGGGTCGAGATGCCCAACGAGTGGCTGACTCATCGCCACTAGCACCTCGGCGGCAGCATTACTGGGTCCGGGACCCATCAACAGGCGGGCTGGTGATTTGAAAGCGGGCGCAATTTGCATGGGCGAGAAGAATATCGGTGCCGGCGGACAGGGGCAATCAGTTTGGCAGACGCTGCGGGCAACTTAGCGACCCACACACAACCGGGCACTCGTCCCGCGACCCATCAGAGCAGACCCAAAAGCGACTTCATGCCAATATCTTTCGGCGCACTGCCCGTGGATCATCTCGCCTGGCCCAATTGCTTGGTGCGAATACCCGGTTTCACCCGCTGCGATAACTCTGAAAAATTCTCCTTGGAGCATCCGGGCTGCCGACTACGCTGACACTTACTATGAAACCATTGGTGTTTGCCCTACTTCTTCTCGCCCTCGCCGCCCTTGCCGCCGAGCCGCCTCAGCCCAAGTTTCGTCCGCAGGACATCGATACCGCCGTCAACATTGGCTATGGCATAGCCATTGCGGACGTAGATGGTGATGGCAAGCCCGACATCCTCCTCGCCGACAAGAACACGGTGCAATGGTATCACAACCCCTCGTGGAAGAAGCACATCATCGCCGAGAATCTCACTCCGCAGGACCATGTCTGCATCGCCGCGCAGGACATTGACGGGGACGGCAAATGCGAGATTGCTGTCGGCGCCGGCTGGAACCCCGGCGAGACAAGCGACACGAACAAGAGCGGCGCGGTCTTCTATCTTCTCGCGGCGAAGGATCGCACGCAAAAATGGGAACCGGTGAAGCTCCACCACGAGCCAACCGTCCACCGCATGCACTGGGTCAAGGCCCCGTCCGGTAAATGGGATCTCATCGTCAAGCCCCTGCACGGACGCGGTAATAAAAACAACGCTGGCGAAGGCAGCAAGGTCTACGCCTACACCATGCCCGCGAACCCAAAAGACCCATGGAAGCTCTCCCTCGTCAGCGACTTCTCCCACGCTAGCCACAACTTCCACCCCATCAATTGGGACGCCGATCCCGAGCACGAGCTCGTCACCGGCGCGAAAGAGGGAGTTTTCTGGTTTGGTCGCAGCACCGGCGATTGGAAGAAGAAGCAATTCACCGACCAGTGGGCCGGTGAAGTCCGCGACGGCAAGCTCCCCGGCGGCACACGCTTTCTTGCCACCGTCGAACCGATGCATGGCAACACCAGTGCCATTTACACCCAACCCGCGAACAACAAGGGCCTCTGGCCCCGCCTCGTCCTTGACGACACGTTAAAAGACGGCCACGCCGTCGTCGTTGCGGATTTCCTCGGCATCGGCAGCGATCAGGTGGTCGTGGGCTGGCGCGCGATGAACCCCAAGGGCGTCCCCGGCGTGCGCCTCTTTACCCCGCTGGACAAAGATGGCAAACAATGGCGCAAGACCGACCTCTCCGCCGACGAAGTGGCCATCGAAGACGCGAAAGCTGCCGACCTCAACGCCGACGGAAAGCCCGATTTGATCCTCGCCGGCCGGGCCACAAAAAATCTGCGCGTGCTGTGGAATGAAACCAGGAACTAACGAACCGCAGCAACTGCCATGACGGAAAATAAAAACGGCCTGTTTCCTCTATCCCTGATAGAGCGACGCGGAACCTCTACGAGTTGAAGAAGAATTTCACCTCTGTTGACTAGTCTTGGGGCAAGCGAGCGGGTGAACTGGGCAGCCGCACAGAGCTGAACCGACTGGACTCATGCGTTCGGTCAGCTAGGGAAAGTTTATTTTCTTATTGAGTGTAGCGATGAGAAACTCGCTCTTGTTGCTTGCTCAATGGAAGAACTTTGAACTTTGCTCGCGGGCTCGCCGTCCGCACCCTGCGCAAATATATGGGCACGTTTTTGCTGAAACGCCTGCTGCACATGATTCCGATTTTGCTCGGCGTCTCGTTGCTCACGTTTTTGCTCATGTCACTAACGCCCGGCGGTTATTTGCAAAGCTTAAAGCAGAACCCCCAGATCTCTCCCGAGACCGTTGAGAAGCTCCTTGCGAAGTTCCACCTCGATAAGCCGTGGTATGTCCAATACCTGTACTGGCTCAAGAATGTGGCGACGGGCGACTTCGGTTATTCCATCCAATACAAAATCTCCGCCACGGATCTCATCACGGCGCGGTTGTGGAATACGTTCCTGCTATCGTTCTTTGCCACTATCGTCGCGTGGTGCATCGCCGTGCCGTTGGGTATTTGGGCGGCGGTGAACAAGGATTCGCTCGTGGACCGCGCGTGCTCATTCGTTGCATTCGCGGGGCTGTCCATTCCCGAGATCTTGCTGGCGTTGCTCGCGCTGATGTTCGCAGCCGCGACGGGCTGGTTCCCGATCGGCGGTGCCCAAGGCTCGCTGTATGACCTGATGTCAACGACCGAGAAGTTTTGGAACCGTGCCCATCATCTCGTGTTGCCCGTGCTGGTGTTGGCGGCCAGTCACCTCGCGGGCATCATGCGACAGATGCGATCTAATCTGCTCGACACGCTGCGCGCGGAATACGTCACGGCCGCGCGCGCGAAGGGCCTGCCTGAAGGCTGGGTAATCTATAAGCATGCACTCCGTAACGCCATCAACCCCCTGCTGACCATCTTTGGCTACTCGCTGGCGGGCCTACTTTCCGGCGCGTTCATCGTGGAGAACATTATGGCGTGGCCAGGTTTGGGCCGGTTGACCATTGAGGCATACACGGCGAAGGACTCCATGCTGGTGGTGGACTCGGTGGTTATGGCTACGGCATTGCTCATCGCGGGCAACTTCGTTGCTGACGTGCTGCTGGCGTGGAGCGACCCGCGGATACGGTTGAAGGAATGAGCGCCCCAGCTGCCAACCTTCCGCTTTCGCCACGCCAGATTTTCTGGAAACGCCTCCGCGCGCGGCGGTCGGCTTTGGCCGGCGGCGTCATCCTCGCGGGGCTTTACCTTGCGGCGCTGCTCGGCGGGTTCGTCGCGCCCTATCACTACGAGAGCGATGACCGCGACCGCTTCTTTCACCCGCCGATTCTACCACGCCTTGACGGCCTGCGCCCTGTCGTGCCGAAGTTCGAACCGGTCGAGGGCAAACAGTTTAAGTACCTGCCCAAGCCCGCCGACGCGAAGCCGCTACGCCTCTTCGTGCGCGGGGACAAATACAAGTTGTTCGGCCTCATTCCTTGCGAGACGCACTTGTTTGGCACGGGTGAGAAGCATTACCCGCTTTACCTCTTTGGCACGGATCAGTTTGGGCGCTGCGTCTTCTCGCGTGTGCTCTATGGCTCGCAGATCTCGCTCTCCATCGGACTGATCGGTATCACGCTGTCGTTCACATTTGGGATGATTAATGGCGGCATCTCCGGCTACTTCGGTGGTCGAATCGACAGCGTCATCATGCGCGTGTGCGAACTCATCATGTCCATCCCGTCGCTTTACCTCATCCTTGCCCTACGGAACACTTTCCCGGCGAACATCACCTCCACGCAGGCTTACGCGATGATCGTGGGCATCCTTAGCTTTATCGGCTGGGCAAGCATGGCACGCGTAGTGCGCGGGATGGCATTAAGCCTCCGTGAACGGCAGTTTGTCCTCGCTGCGCGGGCATTGGGCGCAACTCCGTGGCGCATCATCACGCGACACATTCTCCCGAGCACGTTCAGCTACGTCATTGTCGCCGCCACTCTCAGCGTGCCCTACTACATCCTTGGTGAAGTGGTCTTGAGCTACCTCGCCGTTGGGATCCAAGAACCACAGGCGAGTTGGGGCAACATGCTCACCGCCGCGCAGAACACCGAGCACCTGCGGCAATTCCCGTGGCTCCTCGCCCCCGGCGCGGCTATCTTCATCACCGTTCTGGCTTTCAACTTCCTCGGCGACGGCTTACGAGATGCGGCAGACACCAAAAGCTCATGAGAATGCGAAGCGCAGAATGTGGAATGCGGAATGACCGGGCCACGGTTGGCCCCGGCGTTCCAGCGTCCAGTGTCCAGAGTTCAGCGGGCGCCTCTGCCGCGATGGGTGCGCAGCGCTCATCGCCGCTTCCCTTGCGCATCGCGCATTTTACATTCCCCATTTTCTGATGCTCCTCGACATCCGCAACCTCCAACTCGAATTCGGCACCGGCCGCGATGCCGTGCGCGCCGTGGACGGCGTGTCCTTTACCATCGCTGAAGGCGAGACGCTTTGCCTCGTGGGCGAGAGCGGCTGCGGCAAAAGCGTTTCCGCCCTGTCCATTGCGCGCCTTGTGCCCACGCCGCCCGCCCACTACGTCGGTGGCGAAATTCTCCTCAACGGCCGCGACGTGCTGAAGATGGACAAAAATGATTTACGCTCCATCCGCGGCGGCGTGGTCAGCTACATCTTCCAAGAGCCGAGCGCCTCGCTCAACCCTGTCTTCCGCGTCGGCAACCAGATTAAGGAATCGCTCAAGCTTCATCGCCCGCAGTTCGCCACGGACTACGAGGTCATCCGCCTGCTGAAACTCGTCGGCATTCCCGCGCCAGAGTCGCGCATCCGCGACTACCCGCACCAGATGTCCGGCGGCATGCAGCAGCGCATCATGATCGCGATGGCGCTGGCCAGCGAGCCGAAGCTCCTTATCGCGGACGAGCCGACCACCGCATTGGACGTGACCATCCAGGCACAAATCCTCGACCTCCTGCGCGACCTCAAGGCCCGGCTGCGCATGAGCATCCTGCTCATCACGCACAACCTCGGCATCGTGGGCGACATCGCTGACCGCGTGGCCGTGATGTATGCCGGGCAAATCGTCGAACTGTCCCCCGCGCGCGCCCTGCTCCAGCGCCCGCTGCACCCGTACACGCAAGCCTTGATGAATTCCGTGCCCGCGCTCGGCCACGAACTCGAGCGCTTGCAGGCCATTCCCGGCAGCGTGCCCAACCTCGGTCAATTCCCCAGCGGCTGCCGCTTTCATCCGCGCTGCCCCAAGGCGCAGAGCGACTGTTCGCAAAAAACACCGGAACTGGTGGAAGTTCAGCCAGGCCATTGGGTGCGGTGTCCGCTGTGGCAATGACATGACTTGCTGTAGCCATGTGACGTCACCCACCTCTAAGTGGGCAAGGACGCATGGGCGACAGGCGCTCCGCGAAAGCGTTGCCAAACTTACGGCTGCGCCCTTACTCTCCGTCGTCCCGCGAACTTATCGCCGGGCGTTTTGATGTCCGAGTTCAAAGTCCAATTTGAGATCTTCGAGGGGCCACTGGATCTCCTCCTTTACCTCGTCAAAAAGGAGGAGGTGGACATCTACGAAGTCAACCTCACCAAACTTGCCACCGAGTTTGTTGCCTATGTGGACCTCATGCGCGAACTGGATCTCGACATTGCTGGCGAGTTCCTCGTGATGGCCGCCACGCTGATGTACATCAAGAGTCGCGAACTGCTGCCTAAAGACCAGCAGCTGGTCATCGAGGGCGAGGAGGACGGCGAGGATCCGCGGTGGGAACTCATCCGGCAGCTTGTCGAATATAAGAAGTTTAAGGACGCCGCCGGGCGGTTGCAGGAGTTGGAGCACGCGCAGGAAAACGTCTACCGACGCACTGCGCCAAAGCTTGATTTCCAGGCTCCGGTCCAGCGAGTGCAAGTGTCCATTTTCGACCTCGTCAACGCTGTCAACGGCATCCTCAAGCGCTTCGCCACCGCTGACACGCGCGACATCTTCGAAGACAAATGGACGGTCAGCGAAAAAATTGAAGCTATCGCCACGCTCATCCGCGAACGAACAGCCGTAAAATTTTCCGAATTGTTCGCCGCTGCTACCAGCCGCACCGAGGTAGTCGTCACGTTCCTCGCGATGCTGGAGCTAATTCGCCTCAAACAGATCGTCATCACCCAACCTGAGGCATTCGCCGAGATCGAGATTGCCCAAGCCCCACCGCTGCCAACATCACCTGCTGAAACTGCCCCCGCTCCCGCCGCCGAGCTGAACTTGCGAATGAATTGATATGGAACTTAAAACCATCCTCGAAGCCGTCCTCTTCAACTCGCAAAAGCCGCTGAGCCCAAAGGAACTTCGTGAGGTGTTAGCGCAAACCGCTGAGCTATCCGAAGAACCGCTGGCCAAAGGGTTCAAAAAAGTGAAGGACGAGGACCTGGTGGCGCTCCTCGAGGAGCTAGCGAAGGAGTTTGAAGCCGCGGCGCGCACCTTTCGCCTCGTGTGTGTCGCGGGTGCTTGGCAGTTCGTGAGCCAACCGGAATTCGCGCCGTGGATCAAGACTCTCGTCGGCGAAAAGAATCGCCCCGGTCGCCTCTCGCAGCCTGCGCTGGAGACGCTCGCCATCATCGCTTACCGCCAACCGCTCACACGCGCGGAGATCGAGCAAATACGCGGCGTGGCCGTGGATGGCGTCATGCAAACTTTGCTGGAGCGCGGCATCGTGGAGCAGACCGGCCGCGCGGAAGTCGTGGGCCGCCCCGCGCTCTACGGCACCACGCCGACCTTCCTCGAATACTTCGGCCTACGCGGCCTCGATGATTTACCCGCCGCAGATGAGTTGCGAAAAATTCCCATCAAGAAACCCGAATCTTTGCTCACCGTGGAACCCGGCCTGGCCACCACCCCGCCGGAACAGTTGTCGATGCCAGAAATCGCAGCCCGGGAGACAACTCCGCCTGAGTCCGTGGCAACTGAGTCGCGTGCAACTTCACCCAGCGAGCCTTCGGACACTCCACCAAGAGCCTAACGGCTGCGCGCAACGGAATTTTCCGAGGGAAGGCACTGTTTAAAGCAGGTTGCGGGTGATCATGGCTTGCTACGGCACGTTGCTTGCGGTGAGGCGAACCTTAGGAAGCTGGTAGGCGCGTTTCTGAGAACATGCGGTTGCGGTTCATTTGTGACAGAAACGAGCCGGTCAAAGTTGCCCGAGGGATAAAACCATGGCCTTGAGTGGGCTTTTGCGGGTTGCGGGCACTTCCTTCCCTTTTTTTTCGGTTTCTGTCAGCCTTTACTCATCATGACGATACCGGAGCACCGTAAAGCCATTGATGCGCTCGACGCCAAACTGGTTGCGCTGCTGAACGAGCGCACCAAGCACGTCTTGGGCATCGGTGAAATAAAGCACAAAGCCGGCGAGGAAATTTACGTTCCCTCGCGCGAGCGGCAGGTGTTTCAACGCGTCGCCAAGAAGAACACCGGCCCCATCACGGACGCTTCGCTCCGGGCCATCTACCGCGAAATCATGTCTAGCGCGTTGGCGTTGGAAAAGTCCATGACCATCGCTTACCTCGGGCCAGAGGCAACGTTCACGCATCAGGCCGCCATTCAGCGCTTCGGCTCGAGCCTGCGCTATGCGGCGCAAAAGACCATCGCCGATGTCTTCAACGAGGTCGCCAAGGGCCGCGCCGATTATGGCGTCGTGCCAGTCGAGAATTCAACCGAGGGCGTGGTCACGCACACGCTCGACATGTTCGTGGACAGCGACCTCAAGATCGTATCGCAGATTGTCCTGCCCATCTCGCACTGCCTTGTGAGCAAGGCGCAGCGCGACCAGATCAGAAAGCTCTACGTCCACCCGCAGTCGCTGGCGCAATGCCGTGCGTGGATCCACAAGAACCTCGCCGGCGCGGAAATCATCGAGACCTCCTCGAACGCCCGCAGCGCCGAACTGGCCACGAAGGATCGCACTGCCGCCGCCATCGCCGGCCTGCTCGCCGCCGAGAAATACGGCGTACCCGTGCTGGAGCACGACATTCAGGACAACGCCGCCAACGCCACCCGTTTCCTCGTCCTCGGCCGCAAGTGCAGCCCACCTACCGGCCACGACCGCACCAGCCTTATGTTCAGCATTGCAGATGAAGTCGGCGCGCTGCACCGCGCGCTCGCGCCCTTTCGCAAGTTCCGGCTTAACATGACGAAGATCGAGAGCCGTCCCAGCAAGCGCCGCGCCTGGGAATACTTCTTCTTCGTGGACTGCGATGGTCACGCCAACGACGCAAAAGTGGCTAAAGCCATTGTTCAGCTGGGCACGCAGTGCAGCTTCGTCAAAGTGCTCGGCTCCTATCCGAACGCAGATTAGTTGCGTCGGCTTTTCCTCGCCTTGCACCACCGGCTCGCGTATCCCGGCAACATGTATTTGCCCGCGTTTCTGCTTGGCCTGCTCGGGTCCGCCCTGCTCCTACCTGCCGCCGACTGGCCACAGTTCTTGGGCCCGACCCGCAACGCGATCGCCTCCGGTGCTGACCTGGCCGACACCTGGCCGAAGGACGGGCCACCGCTCGCGTGGCAGCACAAGCTCGGCTCCGGCTGGGCCGGCCCGGTGGTGGCCGGTGGGAAGGTCATCGTGTTTCACCGCGTTGGAAATCAGGAGTTGGTCGAGTGCTTGGAGGCGACGACGGGCAAGGAGTTGTGGAGGCAGGCGTTCCCCACGAGCTACGTGGACAACTTTGGCTTCGATAATGGCCCGCGCGGCACGCCGTGCATCGCGGACGGACGGGTGTTCGTGTTCGGCGCGAACGGAAACTTGCACGCGCTGGACTTCGCCACCGGCAGGCTGCTCTGGAGCACGGACGTACAAAAGGACTTTGGCGCAGGCAAGGGCTTCTTCGGCTTTGCTTGCTCGCCGCTGGTCGAGGGCCGGGCACTGTTGATAAACGCGGGCGGTAAAGACGGCGCGGGCCTTGCCGCCTTCGACACCGCGACTGGCAAGGTGCTGTGGAAGGCGAACGATGAGGAAGCCAGTTACTCGTCGCCGATTGCGGCGACCATCGGCGGACAACGGCACGCGTTCTTTTTTACGCGGCATCATCTCATTTCGCTCGATCCCACCAACGGCACGACGCGCTTCCGCTTTCCCTGGGGACCGAAGATGCAGGCATCCGTCAGCGCGGCGGTGCCGGTGGTGAGCGGCGACCTCGTGTTCATCTCTGCCGGCTACGGCGCGGGAGCGGCGGCGCTGCGCGTGAAGGCCGGCGGCGTGGAAACAATTTGGTCCGGCGAGGAGCAACTCACCGCACAATACGTCACGCCCGTGCTGCACGATGGCTTTCTTTACGGCTTCGAGGGGCGCGTAGACACCGGCCCGCGCCCGGAATTGCGCTGCGTCGAATTGGCCACAGGCAAGGTTCGTTGGAGCACCGGGCGCGTGCCGCATGGCGGTATCATCCTCGCCGGCAGCGACCTGCTCGTCGCCGCCGACACGGGAGAACTTATCCGCTTGGCCGCCGATCCAAAGGGCTTCTTGGAAGAGGCCCGCGCGCAAATCCTCGGACGCGAGGGGCGAGCCCAGCCGGCGCTGGCGGATGGTCGGTTATTTGCCCGCGACAAGACCAAGCTGGTGGCGGTAGATTTGCGTAAGCTTTAGCAGTAGGGCATCGGCACCACTTCACTGCAACGCCGCCGGTAGACGGCCGACGCGCGTGCCCAACTCAACAAGCCGGTTGCGGACCATGTCATTGCCGGTTTTCTCGTCGAAGGCGTAGCCGGGCAATGCCTCATAAGCCTGCGGCACCGCACAGTATTCCGAGTTGACCATGATACCAAGGAACTCGCCGGTCTTGCTCAGGACGAGGTCGCCGGTCGAAGGTGAGAATTCCCCCTGCAGCACACGGCTAAGAATTCGATTACGCATTTTCACGTAACCGGGCGTGGTGGCGTTGAGTTTGAACTCGACCTCGCCGTAATGCTTGCCGCCCCGATTGATCAGCACAGCCTCAGTGAACTTGAACGGGTTCTTCGCCACGGGATAAATCTTCAGCCCAGCGGCCATCGCCTGCTGCGCGCTCACGGGGATGACTGCGAGGCGCGGGTCGGCGGTGATGAAGGTTAGCGCGCCGCTGCCCAGCACCTGCGGCGGACGGGCCACGCGCGCCAGCACGCGGTCCATGCCTAGGGGCGTGGTCAGCGAAAATGGGGTGTCAGTGACGTGGACAATGGCCATGACGTTGCGGCCGTCGTGCACGAGTACGCTCTTGGCCTCCCTGACGCGAAGGCCGGAACCGAGCAGAACGTTCTGCTGCGCAGAGACGGCCACGTCCACGCGGTTGGTAAGGAATTCCGCGAACATGAGGTTCATATTGATCGGCGTGTTCTCGCGGATCTCCTTGGCTAGCTCGCCAGACTTCGCAGCGAGCTGGCCAACGCCCTCACTCAACTTCGCAGTCTGCGTCTGGAGCAGTTCTTTCTCTTGGCGGACGACGGCGACCTCTTTCTTTAGATCGGTCAGGTTCTCGCGCAACAGGTTGCGCTCGCTTTCCGCAACCTTCGCAGCCGTGGCAAACTGCGCGGCTTGGGTGGCAGCGTCGGCGCGCTTCTTCTCTAAGTCTGCCAGCGCGGCTTGCTGCTTCTGCAACTCCGCCTCCTTCGCGGCTAGCGCGGCCTGCATCTGCTTCTCAAGTTGCTCGCGGATCAGGTCTTTCTCCGCCGTCGCCACGCGGACGGCCGTGGCTAGGTTCGAAGCCTGCTGAGCGGTGGCCGTCTGCTGCCGGCTCAGATCCGTGAGGGCCGCCTGCTGTTTCTGAATTTCCGCCTGCTTAGCGGCGACGGTCTGCTGCATCTCCTGCGCGAGGCGCGTCTTTTCCGCCTCGAAGTTCTTGATGGTGGCGGTGAGCGCATCCTGCTGCAGCTTCGCATCCGCCGCCTGCTTGGCGGCAGTGGCAAAGCGTTGCGACAAATCCTGTGCCGCCGTCTGCGACTGCTTGAGGTTTGCCTCCAACTGGATCTTCTGCGCCTGCAATTGCGCGAGCGTCTGCGCGCGGGTCTGCGAGTCGGCCTCGGCAAACTGGAGCCGCTGCTGGAGCTGGCTGCGCGTGGCCTGTTCCTGCTCGAGTGCAAGTTTCATCATGTCCACGAGGTCCTGATTCTGGCGCGCGGCATTAGCGCTGACCTCGGGCACAGGTGGCTTGCGCGAGGGGGCCGGCTCGACCTCGTCCCAGCGGGTGAGCGCCAGCAGGTTGAGCAGGAGAAAATCGCAAATGATGAGGAGGAGGGTCTTGTTCATCGTATGCGGGGCCGGATAACGCAGGCCACGATAGGGCATGAGGCATGAGGCAAAATGATGCGCGGGCGCGCCAATTCCTCGGTAACGCAACACGCGCCACGCAGCACGAAATAAAAAGGCCAGAGGTTCATCGCGGTTAACTCCTCACGCCACCTCCGGCTGCCGCTGCGCCACCTCGGATTGCGCCTCCACAATCAGCCGGCGCTTGGCGGCACGGACGTGGTAAATCTTCACGCAGGCCACGGTCACGATGCCAAAGAGGTTTGAAGCGTAGGCCGCGAGGAGGTTGGCTTGGATCATTTGCAGCACTTGCAGCACAAGGGCGGCGGCTGTGCCGGCAATGCCAATGTAAAGGCCGGAGTCGAAGAGGTTCTCTTCGTTCTCCAAGAGGCGCAGTTTAAGCTGCGCGGAGCCGGTGGACATTTCGATTTCGCGAATCTTCTTTAAGCACATGGCATACACGGCCACCTGCAGGCCGGCGAAGAGCATAATGCTCAGGATGGTGGAGAGGGATACTTCCATACGCGGTTTCGGTTGAGTTGCAGTTGCAGTCTTCTGAGTCGGAACGGGTGAATTGGTCAGCATCGGCAGCTTAAGGCGTAGGCGAAATTCCGGCGAGCCCAACGGCTTGAGCAAGAACGGTTCGCCTGCCACCAACAGCAGCGATCCCAAAGCCAGCGCCACCACGGCGCGCTGCCCATTAACCATTCGCGCGCCCACCAGCGAGCGGTTGTTGGGTTGGACGGGCGACAGCTCGCGCCACACCAAAAAGAATCCCAAACCGGCCAACAAAAAGAGCGCGATCTTCACCGTGAGCATCCCACGTGGCGCGGCAAGCGTCCAGCCCACGAGGAAGCCCGGCGTCATGCGCGTCGGCCCTAACGGCAACGACCGCGCCGTGAGCAGCCGCACCGCGCCCTCGCCGTGCGCGAGCGCCTTGGTCAAGTCGCCGGCACCCGCCACGCCGAACCGCAGCAGATAGGCCGCCACACGATCCGGGGCTTGCGTCAGCAAGGCCGCGGTGTAAAGCAGCGCAAGGTTATCAGGCGCGGCCTTCACGAGCTGGGCCAAGTCACTAAGTGCTCTCGCATTCGGCACATGGCGCAACAGTTCGCCGAGTTGGAGCCAGTCCATGCGCCTTGCAAGCGTGAGCAAATCCATGCAGAGGGTCTCCCACTCGCCCGCGAGCCGCGTCTCGTTCGCCCGCTCCGCCGTGGTGCGGATGTCCTGCGCCAGCAGCGGTGCGAAACGCTCGCCCTGATACAACAGCGCCGTCAGAAGAATTGTTGCCTCGAGGGGCTGGCCGCCGGGACGTCCCACCGGGACGAACTGCGTGGTGCTCGACAGGCTGCTCGTTTGCAGGATTGCCTGAACGCCGGGCGAACGCGCCGACGCGAGATGCTCCCGCAGCACGGTTCGGTTCGTCGCTGAGAGCAAAAAGGGCAGGATGATTTCGCTGGCCAGACGCGGGCCGGACTGCCCCTTGAAGACAGACTCGATGAATGGATCGGCGCCGCCCCACGCGTTCCAGCCGCGTCGAGCTTCGAGGGCAGCGAGTTCGGCTGTGAGGCGGGCGACATGCTCGTCCTTCACCGTCATGGCGGCGGAGAGGGCGAGGTTGGCGACACCTGGCCGCTGCGCATTGACGGCAGCGAGGCCAAGGCCGGCAGCGGTGGGCGTGCCCCGCCCCGCGCGTTCGAGTAATGCAGGATGAAGCGACTTCCAGTTGGCCGGAACCAGCGTGCCCAGCACCAGTAGCACACCCGACAATAGGCCGAAGAACGCCACGCGCCGTGAGGCGGGCGACAGCCCCGTGAGCACGGGATCGCCCCCCGGCAGCGAATCACGCGGATCGCTCACCGAGCGCCAGCGGGCGTTATCGAAGGGTTGTGGGTCGCCTTTCACAACTACAGATTGGACGGACGGGGCGACCAAATACCCCGCACCGGATCCATTTTTTCAGCGTGTCCCGACTGACTCGTCGTCGCAAAGGCAAATTCAGACGGAGGCTGAACCCGTCGGTATCCTAACGCTGCTTCCAATCGGCAAGTTGTTAGCCACACAACCTGCCCAGGCGTCTTTTGTAATCTTCATCGGTGTTTAGCCTTGGCAAAAAACCACGCTATCCACAGCGACGACTAAACCCGGTACTGCGAAACCTATTGCTGGGTCTGCGCCTACTTGAGCCCGCTCTCGACCATCTGCTCAAAGTCTCCGCGCGCGCCCTTAGCGAGTGCCGCCGGGCCGGTGAGACGGATGAAAATACTGCCGTCCTGACCCTCAACGATGGCTCCAAGCAGCGCGAAACCGGGCTTGGGGGTGGGCGGCGTGCCGGGCACACCACTCTTATAGGTGCCCTCGGCAGAGACATAGGTCACAACAGCTTTGCCGATCTTCTTCTCTTCAATCTTCGCATTGATCTTCTCGCGACCCTCCTCAAATTGGCCGAGCCAGCGATCCACATTCGCCTTGGTGCCTCCGCTTTGCGGCCCAAAGAAGAAGAACACCACCTCACCCGGCTCCTTAGCGTCCTTGGCCGTGACCTTGAGTTGGGCCTTGCGCATCTGGGACTGAACCTCGACCCACTCCCAGCTGGCGGGCCGCTTGAAGGTGAACTCACTGACCTTGAAGGTCTCCGGGCCAGCGGCAGACGCGGCAAAGACGAGAGCAAACGAGGCGAACAGGGTGGAGCAGATTAGTTTCATGCGCGCACTGGTAGCCCCCACGCCCCCGCGTGGCAAGCTCCAAGCCGCGGGTCAATAGGACGTGTCCGCCCCGCTGGACGCCGCCCAGCCGCCCACTTACACTTCTCACACATGAACTTGGAAGACCACGTAGGTGATGTGATCCGCAAGGCGCGGACAATGCGAGCGGTTAATATCGCCGATGCCGCAAAGGCCGCTGGCTTAAGCGCGGAGGAGTTCGCCGTGCTGGAACATTCCGGCAGCGGCCCGCGCCCGCTGGATTTCCCTGCACTTGCCGCGCTATTGAAGCTGGATGGCCCCAAACTCACCGCCCTCGCCGCCGGCTGGCAGCCCGCGCCGCTGGACCCCGGCACTTGGCGCGAGTTCCGTCAGATCACGACTACGCAAGGCGGCAACACGGTGCATTGCTACCTTGTATGGGACGAGGTCACGCGCGAAGCCGCGCTGTTTGACACGGGCTTCGAGGCAGAGCCGATCTTTACGGTGCTGGAAGAAAACGGCGCAGCGCTGAAGCATCTGTTCATTACGCACTCGCACCACGATCACGTCGAGGCGCTTGGCCCACTGCGCGAACGCTTCCCGACGCTGCGCATCCATACGGACATGCAGGGCGCGCCGCCGCAGAGCCGGAACCGTCGCAATGACTGTGTCCACGTCGGTAGCTTGCGCGTGACCAACCGCGAAACGCCTGGCCACGCCATAGACGGCGTAACCTACCTCATCGGTAACTGGCCAGAGGATGCACCGCACGTCGCCATGGTCGGCGACGCCATCTTCGCGGGCTCAATGGGTGGCGCGAAAGAGCATGGCGAAATAGCGAAAGCCAGAGTTCGCGAGCAAATCCTCACACTTCCACCGGACACGCTAATTTGTGCTGGCCACGGACCGCTCACGACGGTGGCCGAGGAAAAGGCGCACAATCCGTTTTTCTGAACCAGAGCACGGGTGATCTCCCCCGTTGGATCTGGTGACCAGCTATACTTGCCCAGCTTTTGTTTTTTTGGCGCCCTAAACGAACTAAATGGACACGCTTGGGGCGCGGTTGCCTCCGCTTCGTTTTCCAAGCATACTAACGCCATGCCGAAACGGCCCGATGACGTCGCTGCCGACGACCAAATTCTTGCGTTGCTACCCTACGCGCACATGCGGGGTGGATTTGTTATCAAGCCGGAAGACATGGGCCGTGTGAAGGGCCTTGCCATTGAAGCAATGGAAGGTCAGGTCGGCGAGCAGCTAAAGCAGATTTATCAACAAGTCGAGACGCTCGCCCGGCAGGCCAAGGCCATCCGCACACGCGCAGAGGTAAGCTATAAGATTTACCAGTGCGATCTGCGCTTTGAGCCCCGCATCAATCAAGTCTATCACCTGTACGAATCTGAGATCGGTGCACCACAACTCTCACTCATTGCGCCGGATGAGTGGACTACGGACCGTACGCATCTCGCAACTGTGCGATTACTCGCAGACCATACTTGGGAAGTACTGGAAGCAAAAGAAAACGCCGCCGAAATTCCCGTCTCCGAAGCCGCTCCAGACAAAGCGAGCAATTGAATTTACCCACGTAGTAGTTAACCTCGCGTATATGCCAATTTACGAATTCCACTGCGCTGATTGCGGGCAAGACAGCGAAGTGCTCGTCCGCTCCAGTCATTGGGAGGGCACGCCCTGTCCTAATTGTGGGTCGAAGAAACTGACCAAAAAGTTTTCCACCTTTGCCTCCGCAAACACCAGCGGCAGCGGCGAAGCAGCGGCCTGCACTGGCCAGCCCAATTCTTGTGGGTTGTGTGGCACAGGCCCGCAACAATAGATGAGGATTACGGCAGCTTTTCGAAGCGCTCCCAAGCGGCTTCCCAAGCGGCCGCATCCCGAGGAAAAAAATTTCCAGAGCGGAAGGAACTCGCCACGACCTCGCGTCCTGCCGCAAGCGACGGCAAATCCCCCAGCACGATGGCCTGCACAAGGATGTTGCCGATGGCCGTGGCCTCAGCAGGACCGGCTATCGCAGGGAGGCCGCAAGCATTTGCGGTGAACTGGTTTAGCAAGGCGTTCTTGCTCCCGCCACCGACGATGTGCAGCCGCGCCACTTTCGCTCCGGCGAGTTTCTCTGCCTGCCGCAGCACGCGGCGATACTGCAACGCGAGGCTTTCCAAGGTGCAACGGATGAATCCGCCCGGCGTCTCTGGCGCAGGCTGGCCGGTTTCGCGGCAATACGCGGCTAGGCGATCCAGCATCCCATCCGCCTGCGAAAAACGCAGGTCATCAGGATTGATAAGTGAGCGGAACGGCTCAGCTTCGGCGGCCAGCTGCGTGAGCGTGGGGTAGTCGAAGTCGCGGCCCGCACGCGCCCAATCGCGTCGGCACTCCTGCACCAGCCAGAGGCCAACGATATTCTTTAGCAGTCGCACGGAGCCGCCGTAGCCAACTTCGTTGGTGAAATTTAGTTCACGGCAATGGTCGGTAAGAATCGGCGCGGAGAGTTCCAAGCCCAGCAACGACCATGTGCCGGAACTGAGATACGCCCAGTCCGGGACGCTGGATGCTTGGGGTCCGGTGTTGGCGGGCACACCGACGACCGCTGCGCCCGTGTCGTGCGTGCAGGTGGCGATGACTTCGGACTCCTTGTTTAGGCCGGTTTGCTGCGCGACTTGCGCGCGGAGGCGACCGAGCTTGGTGCCCGAGCCGACGAGCGGCGGAAACTTGTCCGGTGTTATTCCTAGCGCATTCAGCAACGGAGCGGACCAAGTGCGCGTGCGCGGGTTATAAAGCTGCGTTGTGCTGGCCAAGGAAACCTCCGCCCGCGCCACCCCGCTCAGTAAATAATTAAAGGCGTCACCCAGCGGGACGATTTGCGCCGCCCGCGCAAGCCGTTCAGGCGTCTCGGCAGCCAAGTGGTAAAGGTGATTGAGGGGCATGAACTGAATGCCCGTCTCAGCGAAAACTCGTTCCCACGGCACTTTGGCAAAAAACGCCTTCACGCCGCGCTCGCAGCGAGGATCGCGGTAGTGGAAGACCGGGGTGATGACTTCACCGCACGCGTCAAACAGCACGCAGTCAAGGCCCCACGAATCCACGCTCATGCTGGCAATCTCCCCGCCACGCCGCGCCGCGCGCCGCAACCCTTCCATGATACCCGCCCACAACGCTGGCACATCCCAATGCCATGAGTCACCCACGCGTAATGGCATGTTTGTGAAGCGGTAGATCTCCTCCAGCGCAAGCCGCTCCTCGGCGAGCGAGCCTAACATCACGCGCCCGCTCTCTGCGCCAAGGTCAATGCCAAGGTAGTGTCGTGTACCCATGAGTCGGAATCGCTACAGCAGAGCGCGGTATGACATATGCGCAGACATCGCGTCTGATCTCGCACTCAAACTTCTGCAGGGCCTCACAACCACTCACGGATTTTGTCCTGCCAGCGATTGTAGATGTAGCCCAGCACGATGAGCACCACGCCCAACGCCATGAAGGCCAACACGCGATACATCAGCCCGATTTGCCAAACGTCTAACAGCACTACGCGCCCGACCGCCCCCGCCAGCACCGCCAGCCCGAGCCACCGATACATTCGTTCGCGCAGCGCGAAGCCGACCGCGAACACCACCAGCGCCAACCCCGCCCAACTCACGGTCAGGAAGAACTTTCCGCCCGCCGCCTGCACCACCCAGCGCGAGAGAAAGAGCCAAAGCGTAAGCCCGCTGGCGAAAATCGCGGCCGTGTGTGCCCCCTCCGGGAGCGCCGCGCCCTCGGCATGCCGCCGCGCGACACGTTGCAGAGCGAAAACTCCGAGCATGGGCACTACGTTGAGCAACAGAAGTTCCGTTTGCCAGGCGTCGTGGAACACCACACGCGCTAGCCCTGCGAGGAGGCAGAGTAAGCCCAACACCAAGTAAGTCCGCTCTCGCAGCCAGAGCCCCGTCCCAATAAACGCCGGCCCGAGCAACGACCACGCGAGGGTGAAAAATTGTCCGTCCCGCTGCGGCAGCAGCCAGCGTGACAAGTGCAGCCACAAGAAGCCACCCGCGACCAAGACCACCACAATGTGCGCGTTCGCCGGCACCGGAAAGCGCTCCGGCGCACGGCGCGCGAGGGCTTGCAGCACGAGCGGCAGCAGCACGGCGAAAAGATTTGGCATACTGAGCAACTGTTCATTGGGTGCGCTCGACGCGAGTACCGCAAACAGCCCAAGCCCAAGCGCGAGGGCGCTGGCCAACAGTGGTTGCGCGAGCCGTCGCCAGCCGGCGAAGGCAAACAGCCCTGCCCCACCCAGCGCGAGGGTCCACGGCCGTTGCTCTGAAGGCACATGTCGGAAATCCAGTGCCACCGCCATCGCAAAAGCCGACCAGTAGTAAAGCTGCATGAGCACCGGCAAAGTTGCGCGCGGTCCGGCAGCAAGGCTCAGGACAAACGGCTTGGCCCAGCCCACCGCTGCCGCTGTAAGTAACAACATACCGACGGGAGCGAGCGCATATAGCCAGTCATCATCGCGTGATTTACTGACATGCCTTACGAAGTTCACCGCCGCAACGAGCGTGAATACTTGCCCCGCCGCTGCGAGCCGCCACGCCCGCGTCACCGCACCGTAACCGGTTACGCCCAGCGCGAGAGCGCTCGCAGCCACGAGCCACAACGGCGCGGAGCAATGCGCGTGAACCCATGTGTAAAGCAACGTCACAACACCGAGCGCACACCCAGACTCGAAGATTACCGCAAGTTTGCGATCACCAACTACCATTTGCCGGGTCCACCAATGCAACACGGCGAGCGTAGCCGCGAGCAGCAACAAGGGACGCCATGCGGGCAAGTCCGCCCAGCCGTGATCACGCATGAGCCAATAACTGTGGGCGAGGAAAAGGTAGCCTTGGCCGAGCAAAGTCAGTTCGCGCGTCCGCAGCCAATGGACCGAGGCCGTGAGTAAGAACGCTGCGCCGCCGAACCATACCGGCAACCACAGCGCGGGTGTGTGTTGAATGAGGGTTGCGCCTCCGGCGACAAGTGAGAACAAAGCAAAAATCGAAGTCCGTGCGCGCAGCAACGCCGTGTTGGCAGGGTCCTCGTGCCGGCTCATCCACCACGCGTTGAACAGCAGCAGCGCGGTCACGCCGAGGCCGAGCGCAGGCGAATCATCTGGCCGGGCGGTCCGCACCAGCCAGCCCGCCGCAAGCGCCGCCGCCACGAACGCAGCGGCGCGTAACAAGCGGCTCGGTTGTCGTAGCCCAAGCGTGAGCAACACGACGCTTTCTGCCGCCAACAGCACAGCAAGTTGATGCCCGGTGAACTTGAGGATGAGACTCACCGTGAGCAGCACCAGACCTTGTGTCACATACGCCGCGCACACAGCCGGTTCTTTGAACAAGCGGGCCCGCGCGAGTGCTGCAAGTACCATCAGCACCCCGCCGAAGCTGAGGCAGAACAGCCACAACCTGCCTTGGCGCTGCGACGCCATCGAGAGCACGGCGAGAGCGAAGAACGCACCGTTGTTTGCGCTGAGGAAAGCAGCGCGGCGTTGGGCCGCGAGCGTATCGCCTTCTGCCAGAAAAGTTGCCGCCGTGAAGCACAGCCAGTAGCCGACGAGGAACGCGAGCGCGAGCCAGAGATGTTCTTGCGGCGCGCCGAGGAGCCATTGACCGTCGTGGAAGAAGCGCCAAAAAGCGAAACCACCGTAGCTCGCCACCAGGCCCGCAAGCGTGAGGTGCGCCCACCGGTTGCGGACGAGAAAGAACACCGTGGCGATGGTAAGCACGAGATTCGACGCGAGTGTGAACGTGCCGACGCGCGTGACGACAGCCGTGTAGAAGCCCAGTCCCAGCGCGAATAGCGCAAGCGTCTCGGACTTCTTGCGATCGGCGAGCCACACGATGAAGCCCGCCCAACCCAGCAGCAGCACTCCGTCAAGCACCACGCTGCCAATCACACGCAACGGCTCGTAATGGTGCGCCGCGTAGGTGGTGAAATAGACTGCCCCTAAACCGCCCGCGAGCAACACGTGGGCGAAGTTGCGGAGCGAGTCCTTCGCCTGCCGACGCTGGAGCCACGCACCTGCGCCAAGCAACGCCGCGCTGCCGACGTAGAGCAGCGTGACTTTTCCCACTGCCCCGAGTTGCGGGACGATTTGCCGATAAGCGAGGTTCGCAAGAAAGACGAAGCCCGTCAGCAGGATCACCACCCCCACGCGCACGAACCAGTAAGTGCCTAAGCGCAACTCGAAGGATTGCGGTGCATTCGGTGGAGTAACGGGCACGGCTGGCAGCGGGGGAATCTTTGGAGGCGTCTCCGCTGTCGGCGGGACCGGCGGAACCGGCGAGGTGACCCCAGCTTCGCCCGGCGCATTGGCCCGGGCCAACGCTGCCAGGAACGGCTCAGCCGGCAGCGGCGGCGGGGTGATAGGTCGGGCTGGTGCCGCGGGAATTTCTGCGAGCGGCTCCACCACTGCTGGTGTAATGGGCAGGGCTTCGAGTGCCACGGGTTCGGGTTGCGGCGGAGTTTCGATGGGCATTGGAGCCAGCCTTTCTTCCGGCAAGGGGGGCACCGAAGGCACAGGCGCTGTACTGGGCGGCGGCAGGATGACATTTGGCACTTCTGCTGGTGCAGGCTTGACCGGAAAAGTTGCTGACGCCTCTTTCGCCTCGGTGAGCCGGCGACGCAATTGGGCCAACTGACTCTCCAACTCGTCGTGCCGGTTGCTGAGATTGCCGATACGGATAGTCAGCCAGAGTATTAGGACCGCGACTGCGACCAAATAGACGGTGGTAATCATGCGATGCTCTTTGCCGCGCCGGCGGCGTTAAAAGTCTCTGGCTGTGCGTTAACAAGCCGAGACTGGCGTGGCGCACGTGAAAGACGTTAATCGTTATTTTTTAAACAACTATCGGTTGGCTGGCCGTGGTCTTATTAAGACTATCTTAAGGCTCTCTGTCTTTGGCGAGCGGAGAGTTCACGCGGTAAGGAGTGTTAGCTGATATTGCTGCCGATGGTGCCGACCCTAAAAAACTGATTGAAGGAGGCTCGATGGCGATTTGTGCGGACTGGAGTGTTGGAGTAACGGAGCGCGACTGCTTCTGACACTCCGACATTTCATTGCTTAATCTTCTGCCGGCGGCTCTGGGACAGCGACCGTCTGCTCACCGCGCGAAGTGCTTGTCCCATTGGCTCTTGTTGGCCAGCGGGTCGGCGTCCGTGCCCCAGAGCTTCTTCACAATCTCGCGCTGCGGAACGAACGGGCACTTTGCCTTCGGCTGCTCATGTGCTTTATCCACTTGGCGGAGCGCGAGCTGAGCGCCGGTCATCAGCGCGGGCTTGTCGGGCTGGCCGAACACTGAGTTTAACTTGTGCGCCGCCTCGTCCAGCGCCACCCACCGCTCAGCGGGCGTAGTGCCCCAGAGCGTTGGCTGGGTATCGAGCCGCGAGAGGTTCCAAAACGTAAGGCGGATCTGTCGCACCGGCTTCCACTGGCGGCCCATCAGGGCGCGAAAAATTTCCTCCACTACGCGGTTGATGACCGAGTTCTGGAACTGCGGGTGCTGAAAACGATGGCCCGCCCCCGTCTCCGTAAAATCACAGAAGCGGATCGTCAGCCCCAGCTCGCGGGCCTGCAACTGCTCACGCCGGAGCTGCCCGACCAGCCGCGTCGCCTCGCTCAACAGGAACGTCAGCGCCGCCTCATAATCCGGCTCATCATAGGGCAACGTGGTACTACTCGAGATCGTCGTGCGATCCTTCACTTCGAGCAGCAACGGCTCGTGCCACTGGCCGTTGGCGAAGAGCCAGAGCTGCTGACCCCAGATGCCAAACTTTTGCTTGAGCAACATCGAGGGCAACGCCGCCACGTCGCCAAAGGTCTTGGCGCCGAGCGCAGACAGCGCACGCTCACGGCGTTTCGCGATGCCGGACATCTCACGCACGGGGCGGTCACGGAGAAATTCTTTTTCCGTACCGGGCGCGACTTCGAGGAAGCCCGGCTTGCCCGCATCCGTGGCAAGCTTGGCGAGCTTCGCTGAGTTCGCCAGCCCACCGGACACCGGCAACTTCACTTCCCGCCGGATGCGCTCACCAATGGCACGGAGATAATCCATCGGCGTTGTATCCCGCCAGACATGCTGGGCCAGCGAGGTGAGATCGAGGAAACCTTCATCTATCGAGACCGGCACCAGCGTGGGCGCATACTGCTCGAGGATATGGAACATCTCATGCGAGAGCCGCCGATACTCATCATAGTGCGGCCGGCACAGCACGCCCTTGGGACAGCGCGCTTTCGCCTCGAAGCATGCCATGCCCGTCGCAATACCGAACTGCTTCGCCGCGCGGTTGGCCGCGATGACGATGCCGTCCCCACGCCGCCCGCCGCCCACCCACACCGGCCGCCCCTCCAGCTTCGGCTCTAGTGCGATTTCGCAACTGGCGAAAAAACTGTCACCGTCCACATGTAGAATGCGATTGAGCCGGTTCATCTGGCATCAGTTAGTGTAAGTCTCCCTGCATCCGCTCCAAGTGGCAAAGTTGAGAAAATTTTTTCTCCCGGACAGGCGATGTCCGAGGGCGATATTTTTAAGAGCTGCTCCGCGAACACCTCCAAAACGCGCGCATAGGGGCTAATAGGTGACAGGTGGCAAGTCGGCCCCGAACTTCACCCCTTGTCACATGGTTGCTTTATGACCGACATGCACGAGGCGGACAGGGCGAGGGGCGAACGGCGAGAGATATCGCCCAACACGCTTCAGGCGAACTTCACCTTCAGGCGCTGGCCGCGGATGGCGGTGCGGTTGAGCTTGGTGATGATGGCGTTGGCCGCGTCCTGCGCCACGTCTACGAACGTGTGCCGCTCACGGATATCCACCACGCCAACAGTGCCAGAGGGCAGGCCAGTCTCGCCAAGGATACACCCCACCACGTCGCCGGGTGCCACGCCGTGCTGCGCACCCACGCTCATCCACAATCGAGCCATTTGATCTGGCGTGCGACGGCTGGCAGGGCGGCGCGGTGCAGGTCCGGAGCTGGATTCCTCTCGGCGCGGGCGCTCGTAGGGCTGGTCATCATATTGGTCGTAGTCGCGGCGCAGCGGGCGGCGCTCGGCCGGACGATCCATTTGGGAGCGGAACTCTTTCTTGGGAATGCCGACCTTACGATAGGGTGGCCGTTCTGGCGTGGGCGCAGCGGGCGGAAGAGAAAGTTCAGCGGAAGGCTTAGGGACAGGTGCGATCGAAGCGGGTGGCTCGGAGGCGGGGAGCTTTGTGGCCGGCTCGGAATGCAGGCTCAGCGCCTCGGATCGGACCGGCGGGCTGGCTGATATGGCGCTCGGACTACCGGCAGGAGCATCCTGACTTCCCGACGCGTTACTGGGCTCTCCCACTGACGGGTTCTGGGCTCCCGCCGCGCCTTGGCGCTTCGCCGGAGTCTTCTGGACCTCGGCCGGAGTCTTGGTGGCAATTCGCGGGCCATTTGCAGACGCAGCGGGTGCCGTTGCGGGGACACTTCGGTCTTCGGTGCGCTGCGGCACGGCTGGCTTCGCGGCCTCGCGACGAGCCGGAGCCTCCGCTTCACGGCGCGGTTCAGGTACTTCGCCGCCGCCGAGCAGGTGCAGCATCGCCGAGATGATGTCCGTGGTATCGTAGCCTTCTTCCAGCATCCGCTCGACGGCGTGCTCCTGACGGTCGAACTCGCCGCCCTCGAGCGTGGCGCGAACTTTTTCCAGCAAAACGTTTGCGCGGGCTTCGTCCACTTCGTCGCGGCTGGGAATGAAGCCGCGTTGCAGCCGCGAGCGGGTAAAGCGCTCAATGTTCCGCAGCGCGTAGAAATCGCGGCCCGAGACGAAGGTGAACGCCATGCCACTGCGGCCCGCGCGCCCCGTGCGGCCGATGCGGTGGACGTAATCTTCGGGATCGTAAGGCAGGTCGTAGTTCACCACGACCTCGATGTCGTCCACGTCAATGCCGCGTGCGGCCACGTCCGTGGCGACGAGGAACTTCAGCCCCGACTTACGGAACTTGTTCATTACGCGGTCGCGCTGGTTTTGGTTCATGTCACCGTGCAGGCCCTCGGCGGAGTAGCCCTGCGTGTTCAGGTGCTCAACGAGTTCGTCCACCATGCGCTTGGTGTTGCAGAAGATGATGCCGAGCTTGAGATCGTTGACATCAATCAGCCGCGTGAGCGCCTCGACCTTCCAGCGCCGGTCCACCTCGAAATAAACTTGTTCAATGCTCGGCACCGTCAACGCCTGCTGCTCGATGCGCACACTCTCTGGGGCCTTGGCGTGGGTCTCGATCAACTCACGAATGGGCCGGGGCATCGTGGCGCTGAAGAAGACTGTCTGCCGCGACGCAGGCGTGGCCCGGAGGATGAACTCGATATCCTCGCGGAAACCCATGTTCAGCATCACGTCGGCCTCGTCGAGGATGACAGAGCGAACCTGATCGAGCCGCAGCGTGCCGCGCTCCATGTGGTCCATCACGCGGCCCGGCGTGCCGATGACGATCTGCGCGCCCTGCCGAAGACCATAGAGCTGACGGTCGTAAGATTGGCCGCCATAGATGGGCAGAGCGTTGATGCCGCGCTTGAAAAAGGAAAGTTTATGGACTTCCTCGCAGACCTGCACCGCAAGTTCGCGCGTGGGGCAAAGGATGAGAACCTGCACGGCGCGGTTGGCCGGGTCGGTCTTCTCAATAGCCGGGATGGCGAAGGCCGCGGTCTTGCCAGAGCCGGTTTGCGACTGGCCGACGATGTCCTTGCCGGCCAGCAGGACGGGGATAGCCGCGGCTTGGATGGGCGAGGCTTGCTCGAAACCGAGCTTATCTATGGCCTTAAGGATTTCCGGGGACAGGCCGAGTTCAGAGAACAGTCTGGGTGTCATGCTGCGTTGAAGCGACTTAGCGACATTAACAGGGAAGGCCGCGAGGGCGAGAGGTATTCTTAGATCCCACAAGAACGGGTTGCCCGCTAACACGACGCCGCGATGGGAGATTGCTATCCCCCATTGGCCAGTAGTGCCTCCAACCTGACATGAGACTTGGGGTAAATTCGTATCGAGCCGGCTAGGCCACGCAGCCGTTCCGCATAATTCTACCCACGGCCGCAGGTGGCTTTTGATTTGCCGGGACCGGGGCGTCAGAACATTTTCGGTCCGTGAGCCGCGCGACCAAAGACCTTCCCACCGAAATCCGCTACCGCTGGCGTCCGCTTGGCGCGCAGTTTGGCGACGCGCTCCGCGGCAAGCCCGTCGATTGCCTTTACATTCCGGATGAATACGAGTTCATGCAGCCCGCACTGGTCACGTTGCTCGAAGCGGGCGTGACGCCCCATCTGGCCGACGCATGAAACCGCGCCTGCCCACTGCGTTTCGAAATGCGTGCGTCCGGCTGGGCATCGCGCCGACTCAATACGTCTTGACGGTCCGCATCGCGTCACAGCGGGCCGCCTTGTTCGAATTCGCCCCGCGGGGCGAACGGCGCGTTGCACGGTTGGTGCGGGAGTTCGTCTGCTCGACCTCGAAGTTCGGCATCGGGCAGGTGGCGGGTTCCAACTGCACGCCGTTAGGGTTGCACCGGGTCGCCGAGAAGCACGGCGCCGGCGCGGAGGCCGGCACGGTCTTCAAGGCTCGCAAGCCCGTCGGCCACCTTCGCGACGGCTTGCCGCTCGAATCCATCACCACGCGCATCCTGTGGCTGGCGGGCCTCGAGGCCGGCATTAACCAAGGGGGCACCGTGGACACCTTCGCGCGCTACATCTACATCCACGGCTTCGGCGACCAAGCCAGCCTCGGACGGCCCGCGTCGCATGGGTGCATCCATCTCGCGGATGCCGATCTCATTCCGCTCTTTGACCTGCTGCCGGTGGGGACCCTGGTGTGGATCGCGCGGCGGTGAGTGGAGGAAACTTTCGCTGACTTCGTCGGCACGCCGCGCCAAGCTCCCTCCATGCGCATCATCGGCGGCATCGCCGCGAACCGCCACCTGAAGGCCCCGAAGGGCCTCGACGTGCGGCCCACGCCCGACCTCGTGCGGCAAGCGGTCTTCAACAGCCTCGGCGACCGTGTGCTCAACGCGCGCGTGCTGGAACTGTTCGGCGGCACTGGCGCGTTGAGCCTCGAGTGCCTCAGCCGAGGCGCGGTAAACGCAGTGTGTGTTGAGCTATCCGCACGGCACGCACGGTTCATTGAACAGAAC
>Ga0194133_10001502_pt1 | contig 40037 bp, 47 predicted proteins | sample TA2KigOf40mmetaG_FD_155448 | JGI IMG/M metagenome (GOLD analysis project Ga0194133, IMG submission 155448) | Freshwater microbial communities from Lake Tanganyika, Tanzania - TA2015055 Kigoma Offshore 40m | ecosystem: Environmental > Aquatic > Freshwater > Lake | place: Tanzania: Lake...
TTACAAACGCGATTTCTGGGATACTCAGCTTTACAAAGATATCAAGGACAACAATCTTGCGACCAAAGTTTTCGATCTGGCGGTAAATATGGGATCAAGCTGGGCGCACCGTCTTGTGCAAAGAGCCTTACGAGCCACAGGTCAAGATATTTTAGAAGACGGCATTTTAGGTCCTATGACACTTGCTGCTATCAATAAGGCTGATCTTACTGATTTACTTGCAGCATTGAAATCTGAAGCCGCCGGATATTATCGAACACTCGCAGCCACAAAACCCAAACGAGCGAAGTTCCTTAAAGGGTGGCTAAAACGAGCTTATGCATAAACTTAAACAGGAGACATAATATGAAACCAGGCATTAAAACCACTGAATTTTGGGCAACGTTAATCGGTAGTATTGCTGTTGCAGGTGCCTCAGAACTAGGGCTCAATCTCAACGAAGCTTCTGTTGCGAGCATTGCAGCCATGGTCATTACCTATGTTGTGGGTCGTGTGATGAATAAAAACACGCAGGCCAAAATTGATCAGAAGTCTTGAAACGTGATGCCGCTTTGGATATCGACATTACTGCAAGCTTTGCGGGATCTAATGCAACCTTTTTTAGCTTATACGCTGGGCAAAGAGCAGCTAAGACGCAAACAAGCAGAGGAAAACGTAGAGCTCCATGAAACCTATGAAAAACTGGATGAACAAAATAAATCTTATCGTGATCGGGGTAAGTCTGGTCTGCTTGAGCGGCTGCGCAAGCGTAGGGATGCAGAACCAAAGTAGCTGCCCAGCTTATCCCCGTTACACCCAAGAAGAATGGCATAAAATTGAGCAGTCAGTTGCTGAATTACCAGAGCAAAGTCCTCTTATTCCAGTGTTGCAGGATTACATGGACCTGCTTGATAAACTGAAAATTGCAAATCAACCCAACCGAGCCAATTGAATTATATTTATAAAAAATATACAATATGTGTATATACTTTTGTGAAGGCAAAATTTATAGATCCCAAAAAGCAAGGTTCGTATGGCTAAAATAAAACTCGCCCATCTCTATCATTCGGAACTCATATCGGGGATATTGCTGATGGTTAGTTTTGCGGCTGCTGTTTTAATTGCCAATATTGAGCCTTGGCAACAAACTTATAAAGATTTTGTGTTTTTTCCAGTGACCTTAGGATCTGGAGAATTTATTTATAAAGGTCCGCTTATTCAAATCGTTAATGACGGGCTAATGACTTTATTTTTTCTGCTTATTGGCCTGGAGCTAAAATTCCATTTAGTTCGCGGAGAATTTCAAGATAGACAAACTCTTATTTTGCCAGGAGCAGCAGCTGTAGGCGGTATTGTTGTTCCTGCTTTAATTTTCCTATGGTTTAATATCAATTCGCCAAAAACTTTAGAAGGTTGGGCTATTCCAATTGCTACAGATACAGCTTTTATGCTCGGGATATTATCTTTCTTTGGTAGTTTCATATCAACAAAGCTGCATGCCTTCATCATTGGATTTTCATTGATGGATGATGCCATAGCCTTACTTATTCTTGCTGTTTTTTATAGCAAATCAGCAAGTCTCATTGCAGTTACTGCATCAATTGTTTTAACCGGATTATTGTTTGTTCTCAATCGCCTACAGGTAACGCGTAGCTTTTACTATCTGTTCATAGGAATATTTCTTTGGATTGCGGTGGTGGAATCTGGTATTCACGGCACGTTATGTGGTGTTGTTTTAGCGCTTGCCATTCCAGTTGGGCGAGGAGAGTATATCAATCCATCTTTCCATGGTTTAGAAAATGTTTTAAGGCCTATTGTTTATTTTGTGATATTGCCGCTATTTGCTTTTGTTAATTCGGGAGTATTGCTCTCAACATTCTCTACAAGCCTTTTAACTAGCCCCCTTGCTTTAGGTATTATTTTAGGATTATTTGTTGGCAAACAGGTTGGAATCTTTGTGTTTTCCTATGCTGCAGTTAAACTTGGTTACTGCTCATTACCTCACAATGTCTGTTGGCCAAGGTTCTATGCTATCGGTATTCTTGGTGGCATTGGCTTTACCTTAAGTCTTTTTATTGGGGACCTTACGTTCGAAGCATCTGAGCCCAATTATATTATGCGCATTAGTGTTATTATAGGCTCATCACTTTCTGCAGTATTGGGTACCGGACTTTTAATTTTCTTAAAAAAGAGAGCGTCATAAAAAACGTCAATAATAAATAACATTGACTCTTGAAAGAAAAACATATATTATATACACATATAGTTTACCAGAGGTTTTACGCAGACATGAAAATCATTCTCTAAAATTGCCCTTTGTTTTAAGTCGCGCGAACAACAAAAGCTACTTGCGCATTGTTGTCACCATAGTCTTAAAAATGACCTTTTTTCAGAGTACATCATGATGCATAAACCGATTCAAATTAAAGACCTCGATCTGTCTTTTCCTCACAAAACCTGTTTTGAGAATTTCAGTTGCCAAATCCCTTATGGCAGCCGTATTGCTATCATCGGCAGAAACGGTAGCGGTAAGTCCATATTGCTAAAAATGATTGCCTCACTTTTCGGTGAAGACGCGGTTGTCGGTTACGTGCCTCAAGTAATTGTTGATCATACGGACATGAGCGGCGGGCAGCGTTTAAATAAAGCGGTGACAGAAGCCCTAAGCCTTGAACCTAATGTGTTGCTGCTCGATGAGCCGACCAATCATCTGGACACCAGAAACCGCAAGAGCTTGATGCGTATGCTGCAAAACTACTCTGGCACGCTCATTATGGTTTCTCATGACAAAGAATTATTGCGTCAGTGCACCGATACTTTATGGCATATCGATCACGGTAAGGTTCACATTTTCCCTGGTAATTACGATGATTATATGCATGAGATCAAACTGAAACGTGCATCAATTGAAGGGGAATTGGAGCTATTAAGCCGTCAAAAAAAGGATATGCACCATAAGCTGATGCAAGAACAACAACGTGCCGCCAAAAGCAAAAATAAGGGTCAAAAGAGTATTGATCAGCGCAAGTGGCCCACTGTGGTCAGTAACGCGAAGGCTGGCAGGGCTGAAGAAACGTCAGGTCGTAAAAAATCTGCTATCGATAAACGTAAATCTGATTTAACTGAAAGCTTGAGCGATCTTCGTCTTCCAGAAATTATTATTCCTAAATTTTCACTTGAAAGTTCTGATGCTGGTAGAGGTATGGTTGTACAAATATCAGGTGCTTCTATGGGTTATTTTGAGAGGCAACCTATCTTATCAGGAATCAATCTCAGTCTCCAGAGCGGTGATCGTTTGGCTATCACAGGCGATAACGGCAGCGGCAAGTCAACCCTGATCAAAGCTATTCTTGGTGATGAAAGTATCTATAAAACCGGAGATTGGCATGTGATAAAACGAGAAGATGTTGGCTATCTCGACCAGCATTATAGCACGCTCCATCCTAATAAAACCGTGCTTGAAACCATAGCAGACCTTGTACCCCACTTACCCCATACTGAAATAAGACGCCATCTTAATGACTTTTTATTTCGTAAAAATGAAGAGGTCAATGCCCTTGTGAGCACGCTTTCCGGTGGAGAAAAAGCAAGGCTCAGCTTGGCACAAATCGCAGCTAAAACGCCTAAACTTATGATACTCGATGAAATCACCAATAACCTTGATTTAGAGACGAAAGAGCATGTGGTGCAAGTCCTCAAAGCTTATCCAGGAGCGATGATTGTCATCTCCCATGAAGCGGATTTTCTGGAAGAGATTGGGATTACTGAGGTGGTTGATGTTCACAAGTTTAATGTGGGTTAATCCACAATCAAACTCTCATCCTTATGAGATGAAAGCACGATCTGGGTTAGTGTTTTGGCAACATTAGACTGGCCTTTTAGAAAATCACTAATCAGGCTTTCCAGAGCTTTTGTATTAGAGCAGCGCACCTTCAGCAAGTAAGAATGCTCTCCTGTAACATGATGGCATTCTAAAATAGACTTATTGCCACCAACTGCCTTCAAGAAACCTTTATGATGTTCTGCTTTGTCTAAAGTGACAAAAATAAAAGCACATAGCGCCATATCCATAAATTCAGCCGATACGAGTGCTGTAATTTTTTTGACATAGCCATTTTGCTTTAATCGCCGCAACCTCTCATTTGCAGCAGAAGATGAGAGTCCGACTTTCTCACCTAACTGTGTGCTCGTAAGGGCTGCATCCTGCATGACACACCCTGCTATCATGCGGTCTAACTGATCATGCTCGCTATTTTGTATTGACATAAATATATTTCTCATTATAATATCCCATATAAGATATAATACACAGGATAAAAATTTATGTCAATATTACTTTACCTCTTTAAAGCCTGGATGATAGGAATTGCTATTGCTGCACCTGTCGGCCCTATAGGCATGTTATGTATAAAGAAAACACTGGAGCTGGGCATTAAAGGTGCTTTACTTGTTGGATTAGGCGCAGCACTTGCTGATAGTGTTTATGGCCTTATTGCAGCTCTTGGGCTTACAGCTGTTTCTCATATTATGATCTCAGGTAGCGGAGCCCTTAAATTAATAGGAGGTATCTTTTTATTGTACCTTGCCTATAAAGAAGCAAAAAGTGGTGTAGCAAGTAATGAGGCGCATGTTAGTGAAAAAAGTCGTATCAAGCTTGTGAGTGAGGTATTTTTTCTCACATTAACAAACCCTATGACTATTTTAAGCTTTGTTGGAATTTTTGCGTCCATTGGTGCTGGATCTTCGGGGGTCTTAGAGTCAACTACGATGGTAGTTGGCATATTCCTTGGTTCGATGACATGGTGGTATGTGCTTGGAACCGTCATTACTAAAATCAAACACAAGTTACCAAAAATCTGGCTTGAACGGATAAAATGGATTTCATGTTTTATATTAGCAAGTTTTGGGTTAGTAGCTATTTTTAGCAGCTTGATGAATTAGCAATTGGTGGTACTTTTGCTTTTTCAGAATAAACAGCTTCGATATTGTGACCATCTGGATCAATAACAAAAGCTGCGTAATATCCATCTTCATATTGAGGCCTAAAGCCAGGTTCTCCGTTGCACTTCCCGCCACTCGCAAGTGCACTTTTATAGAAGGCATCGACATCTTCTTTGCAAAACGCATTAAAAGCTAAATGAACACGCTCAGATAAAGGTGACTTTTCATCAAATTGGCGTATTTCAAACATATCGTGAACGCTTGTTCCGTAACCTACAACAACACCTTCAATTTCAAGCACCATCTTGTATCCTAAAGCCGCCATAACATGGTCGTAGAACTTACGACTCCTTCCTAAATCTTTGACTTTAATTTGGACGTGGTTAAAAAGTTTGATTCGTTAACTATTCCTAATTTTAATTTTGCCTTATTAACTTCGGCTTGGTTTTGTTCCAAGTATTTTTCATGCTTTGTTCCACTATAAACAAAACTGCTCCCTAAATACTCCATACCAAGATATTCGCATATTTGTTCAAAGGTATCTTCAAAGCCTTTTGGATAAGAATCCCCAAAACTTGCTATAACAAATAATTTTTTACCCCTTAATTTACGACCTAAATCTTTCCTGATCTTAAGCAGGTCACTGAACCTATCAAAAAAGATTTTATGTTGCGTGCTCATATTGTACCAATAAACTGGCGTTCCAACGATCCATGTATCATACGCTAGTAATTTCTCTATCAAAGGTATAAAGTCATCACTCTGATTACGATGTTCATAGTCAAAAGGGCTGATGTCAAAGTTATTAAGGTCAAACAACTCTATCCCCGCGGAGTCTAAAATATCATCTACAACCTTTCTGGTATTACCAAAACTTCGAGAAGATCCAAAAATAATTACCTGAGTCATTAAATTACCATCAACACATTTTTTGTCCATTAGGAACCTTTGGATCAGCTGTTATCAAACATATAGCGCCGCTTTCATCGGCAAATCCCACAAGCAGAAACTGAGAGGTAAAGCCCGCTATATTCTTCTCTCCCAAATTAACGCATCCCACAATCGGACGCCCCAAAAGAGTCTCCTGCGTATAGTGCACAGTCACCTGAGCGGATGTTTGCAAAATGCCAATCTCAGGGCCAAAATCTGCCCACACTTTGAATGCCGGCTTTTTTGCTCTTGGAAATTCTTCTACTTTTACAATCGTGCCAGAACGCAAATTTACACGCTCAAACTCTTCGTATGTTATTGTTGTCATTCTTTATTCTCCTGTTTCTTAAAATGTGAAGTGTAAGCAAGTTTGTTTCCTATGAATTTATCCTCCGCAAAACCAATCTCATTCATAATAGAAGATACATACTTGCGACTTTGGAAATGCGGATCAAAAATTGTTTCGGTGATTGATATAATGCCATCAGGTTGCAAATATCTTGCTATTTTTTGGATTACTGATTTTCGATCATTTTTCGGAATCTCTCCTAAAACGCAAATTATTAAAATAATATCGTACGGTTCATCGATCTTTGCTTCGTCTATACTAGAATTTATAAATTCAACATTTGTAATGCCAAGACCATTAGCTTTGAATTTTGTCTTTTCTATCATGTCAGCTTGAATATCTAAGCCCGTTACATGGCCTCCTTTATCTTGTATATTCTTTGCTAAGGGTAATAAAACCCTTCCAGGGCCGCAGCCTATATCTAGAATTCTAATCCCATTTTGCAGTGGCAACATTTGTATAATTTCATTTGCCTTATGAGCTTTTGCAAATGGATTATCCAGCTCTACCATCCAGGATAGCCAAGCAGGACAAGGTAAATTGTGACGATTTGAACAAAGTCTCCACCCGATCCAGACTGTGATGACCAATGCTATTAATACTAATATATTCATAACACCTTACCCACCGGAACATCATTTGGATCAGATTCATGGTTTTCGGGATCATTAAACGGCACTTCTGTATAGCCGTTTTTGAGATAAAATCTTAAACTGCTTTGTCTGGATTCAGCATGAATGCTTTTAACCCCTAAATTTTTTAACCACTTCTCTATAAGCGTTAAAAACCTGCTTCCGAAGCTTTGATTTCGCTTATTCTCATCAGTGGCAATAATACGAATTGCCGCTCTTTTATCAGGCCAGAACTGAATATGGGCGTAAGCGACGATCTCTGTACCTTGATATAAAACAAGATGAGCATGCTCTTCATGACTAAAAGTCCATGTGTAGGGATCCTCTATGCCATGAGGGCCAAAGAAATAGGTATTGCGGAAATGTCTAGCTGCATTCCATTCTGTATTGTCGTTACATTTCAGCATGCGAATTCTGTTAAATCCGGTTTCTCTTAAAACCTCCCTAATAAAATCCCCTTTACGGAGTGTGTAATTCGTAAAAGGTGAATTTTCTTTGGCAAATGATGATTCATCTTGAATGAGCTCTTCTTTGAGCCTTGCATATTCATCTCGTTTGTTTATGTGATTTCGCAGGTAATCCCGGAAACACAGGTTTAATTCGATTTCTGGATGAGCTTCCTCATATACATGGAGGTTAAGATCGATATCTCCTCGTTTGCTAAAGCCATAGTGCAATGGAATATTGTATTCACCACGATACTGAATTCCTATTTTTTCCAATTGATCTTGAGCTAACAAGGGATCTTGCACCACCGCGATCATGTCAATTTTAGGCTTAGCAGCAAGCCCCGGCACTGATGTTGAGCCAATATGGTGAATTTCTAAACAATTAACACCCAAGGCTTGCCCGATAAGCGCCGCCTCTTTTTCATAAATATGGGGCCAATTTGGGTCATAGGGAACGACTTCAATAATTTTCTTCATAACTCTTTCCTCATAAAATGGCAGCTAGAATTTTGTGTATACCCCGGCCTTTCAAAATCACTTACGTATCCTAACTTTTCATAAAATGATTTAGCTCCCTGAAAGCTCATCGTGGCAACGGTTGCGATCCGGCATCCTGACCTGCGGCCGTAAGTCTCAACAGCTTCCATTAGTTGATGTCCTAAACCATTCTTACGATGATTGGGATGTACCCACAATTGATCTGTATAAATGCTGCCGAAAATCACACTACCGTTGCAGCCTGCAATAATTTGGTTCCTCTCATCTCGAATAAAGAAGGCGAAAGGATGGGCTTCGCCAAATGAGAGTGTCTCTTGATTGATTTTCTGGGTTAGAAAATCGATATCTTCGCTTGCGGGAGTTGATGTGAATTCTATGTTCATGTAGAGTCCCCTTTGTACTCAAAGCATTCAAATTCTCCTAGTTTAGAAAAACCAAGGCGTTCGTAAATGCGATAACCGGAATCGCTTGAAGCCGATAAAGTTATAGAATGGCAGCCATAATCTTTTGCAATCTTCATAAGAAAAACCATCATATCGGTGCCGTAACCTTTTCCTTGAAAATCTTCACTTGTAACAAGGCTGAAGATTCCAGCGCTATCTACGGAAACAAATAAAATCCCTATGCTTACCGGTTTACCATATGCATATCCAACAACAAGTTTTTCATTCGCATGCAATAATTCATCATCCATGAGCCCATAAAAAGTGGATATATGGGGATCGTAAGGCTCCAAAACACTGATAAAATCTGCAAGCATTAATTTGCTTGTCACCTGCGTAATCAGCAAATCTGTTTTTTGTTCAAAGCTCTCAACATTGTTCAGATCGCAAAACATAGCGTGCTCTATTGTTTCAATAATAAAGCCGTTTTCGGCTAAAACTTTTGTCGTATTGGGGTTATGCGCGCTTGGAGGTATCCACCATGCAAAAGGTTGACCTTTATAGCTTCTCTTTATTTGATCAATGCCAGAAGCAGTATCGTTAGGCGCTCCATACACAATATTAAACATACTTGTTTTTAAGCCGCAATTAATGATGGTCACGCCGTTCATTTCATGCACATCAAAACCAAGATTTTTTGGGAGATATGCAAAATGCCCCAAGTGGTTTTGCTCTATTGTTTGGAGTTGCGTATTACTTAAATTCATTTAATTTCCTCATAAATTCGTTTCAATTCATCTATCTTGCCACTGGTTATAGCCTCAAGATTGTCCGTGATTTTTTGCACATCCCAGCCCCACCATTTTACGGCTAGTAACAATCGGATCGTTTCCTCATCAAACCTTTTGCGAATTTCCTTTGCGGGGTTTCCGCCAACAATCGTGTAGGGCTCAACATCTTTGGTTACTAAGCTGTTTGTGCCGATAATAGCACCATCGCCAACTTTTACTCCCTGCATAATGGTTGCACCATTTCCGATCCAAACGTCATTACCAATAACTGTATCTCCCTTGCTTACAACCTGCATTGGGTCTTTTGATGACCACTCTCCACCAAACACCTTAAATGGATAAGTGGAGAAGCCACTCATTGCATGGTTTGATCCATTCATTATGAAACGTACGCCTGTGGCGATTTGGCAGAACTTGCCGATGATGAGCTTATCCCCCATAAAGTCAAAGAGATAAAGAACATTTTTCTCAAAGTTGTAGACGTCTTCAGGATCATCATAATAGGTATAGTCGCCAACAATGATTTGCGGATTTGTGATGATATTTTTTAAGTATATAGTTCTTGTGACGCCCTCTATGGGATAAAGGGTGTTGGGATTTGGGTAGTTTTGTTTATTCATACTTCATCCTCCGTTTTTCTTGTGCCGCCGAAGCTCGTTTCGAGCGAAGGAGCATCATCACCCAAAAAGCCACCAACTTGGGCATCCCACAAGTGTTTATAAAGCCCTGCTTTTGCAAGAAGTTCACTGTGGGTGCCATCTTCTACGATCTTGCCTTTGTCAAAAACCAGGATGCGATCCATATGAAGTAAGGTCGATAAACGGTGAGCAATGACGATCGTGGTTTTATTTTGCATCAACTCCCATAAGGATTCTTGGATCAAGCTTTCCGTTACAGAATCAAGTTGGCTCGTTGCTTCATCAAGGATAAGGATTGGTGCATTTTTGAGAATCGCTCTCGCTATGGCTATGCGTTGGCGCTGGCCACCGGAAAGTTTGACGCCTCGTTCACCAACAAGTGAGTCATAACCTTGGGGCAATGCGGAGATAAATTCATGAGCGTGGGCTTTTTTAGCAGCTTCGATCACTTCTTCATCAGTGCTATCTGCTCGGCCGTAACGAATATTTTCCATCAAGCTTCTGTGAAACAATGATGGATCTTGCGGAATCATAGCGATATTTTCCCTCAAGGAATCTTGAGTTACATCCCTAATATCCTGACCATCGATTAAAATAGCGCCATCTGTTACATCATAAAGCCTTAGGATCAAATTGACGAAAGTAGACTTGCCGCCTCCTGAATAACCAACAAGGCCAACTTTTTGACCGGCTGTAATTTCGATAGATTTATTCTGGAAAAGGGCTTGCGTGCCTTTGTAATGGAATTTGATTTGATCAAAGGTTATTTTTCCTTGTATGCAATTCAAAGTGCTAGCGTTTGGTTTATCTGAATGCGTAATTTCGCTTGTTTCTAGCAAAGCTATCGCTTGATCCACTGCTCCCCAATTCGCTATAAAATCCCTGAGCATATGAGAAAGTTGATAGAGAGTATTAATGATGTTGAAGTTGGTCATAATAACCAGCGCAAAATCACCCGGACTAACAACCCCTTTTTGATAACCGAATATCAGTGCACTTAGGAAAGCAAGCGCATAAAGCGACGTGAGAATCCCAAGAAGACCATACAACCAGGTGTGATAAAAACCGCCTTTTTCAGCTATATCAACAAAAGGTTTTTGCAGTTTGAAAAATCGCCCTTGTTCAAAAGTTCTGGCGGCAAAAAGTTTCACGCTCATCATATTGCCAAGATAGTCTGCAGCCAGGCCAATTATTTTAGACTTTTCCTCAGCATACTCCTTATTAAGCCGCATGCTTTTTTTCATCGAAACCATGGTAATCACAAAAAATAATAGAACCCAAGCTCCCATACTTAGGGCAAAAATAGGTGCAACTGAGGCAAGCAGCCCTAATGAGATCAGTATTAACAGTATGAAATACATAAACGGGTTAATGATCGTGAAGATCAGATGCGGCAAGTGTTGAAATGCATCATTTATTTTCGATGTCAAAGAACCAGAAAGCTGATTTTGAAAAAAGCTGTACGGATATTCATATAGCTTTGTCATAAAGTGTTCCGCTACATTTAATCGAAACTTAGCTGTATATTTTGTGATGCAATAGTCGCTCATCGTCCAACTACTTACCAACATAAATTGAAGTAAGGCATAGAATGTGAATACAACCCATAGATTTCCTTGCTCAGCTCCCGAGACAATATCAATAAATAGCTTAACTAAAAGCGGCTTTAAGGTATTATCCACGGTGATCAAGCACATGGCTAAAAAGATGCCAAACACATACTTTTTATAGGGCCCTATATTTGCGATGATGAATTTAAGTACGCGCATGAAATTATTATGACCCCCAGGATGTTCCAAAAGATTTGCCACCATCAATAGTAATGCATGCTCCCGTTATATAAGACGAATGCGCATTTGATGCGAGCAACAACAAAGCGCCATCCAAATCTTTTGGTGTTGCAACAAAACCCATAGGAATCTGCTCAGCAAACTCTTGTCGTTGTTGATCTGTACCCAATTTGTGATCTGTCATAGGTGTATGAAAAAGACCGGGGGCTATAGAATTGATTCTGATTTTATGCCTTGATAACTCAGTCACCAAAGATTTTGCCATATGAATCACAGCCGCCTTAGAGGTTGCATAAGCCGTTGCTTCTTTATAAGGGAAGGCATCTCCGTTTATGCTGGCAATATTAATAATTGATCCATGAATGCCATGGTTTTTCATGTGGTTTGCCACTGCCTTAGTGACGTACCACACGCCCATCAGGTTCGTTTCAACAATGGACTCAAAATTATCGTTATCATCTTCTTCAAAAATAGGAGTAAGCGCTGCAATCCCGGCATTATTTACACAGATATCAATCTTCTCTCCAGCTTGCTCTAACTCAGCAAAACAACTTTTTACGGATTGTTTATCTGATACATCCATCTGGATGGCCCTAGCGTTATTAAGCTCAGCAGCTAAGTCGTTCAACTTATCAATCCTGCGAGCAGCCAATAAAACACGTGCGCCTGCACCAGATAGGCAACGGGCAAATTGTTCCCCAAGGCCACTGGAAGCACCCGTGATGATTGCTGTTTTCCCATGTAAATCAAAAAGTTTCGTCATTTTATTCAAATCCAAAATTATTTTCTTGCCCCCTTGTGGCAGCTTTATCTTGACATACTTTGCTGCTTTATGCAAATATATTATGTGAGTATACAGTATGTAACGCGTAAAATAATTTTTTAAAGGAGCTAGTTTATATGTATCAGCACAGAGTCACTATCAACCCACAATATGTACCAAGCAATTAATCGGAGATTATTCATATGAAAAAGTCATCAAAAACTAACTGGATCAACATGAATGAAGTGTCAGGGTTCTTGCTCTATTCTGCTTATTTTGCCTGGAAGCGCAAGATTGAAAGCACTCTTTTGCCTCATGATCTCACTCATGTTCAGTTTATGCTTTTGATGACATTAGGGTTTTTGAAGAAAGATGGGGCAGATGTATCGCAAAATGACCTCGCCAAGTTTTTGAGCTTTGATGTAACCATGACGTCTCAGGTGTTGCGTGCTTTAGAAAAGAGAGGATTACTCAAGCGCTCCCAAAAAGAAGGCGATGAGCGCTCTAAATTTTCAGAATTAACAGATGCAGGTAGAGCTAAAATCCAAGGCGCAGCAAAGGATTTACTCAAGGCCGAAGAATCCTTTTTTGTAAGTTTAGGAGAAAATAAGCAAGGGTTCGATGAGCATTTACGCGGCATTTTACAGCAACAAATCGCGGACGCAGCATGAGTAAAATTATTTTCTTAAACGGATGTGGTTCTAGCGGAAAGACTTCCATCGCAAAGGCTATTCAACATGAAAGCCCAGAGCTTTGGTTAAGTTTCGGCGTTGATACATTCATTGATATGATTCCCTTCGGAAGACAAGAGCCATACTTAAAATTTATTCCAGGGCAAAATGAGCGCGGCCCTACAATGCATGTCGAATCAGGGGCAGAAGGCGGGAAGCTATTTAGCGTTATGCCGCAATTTGCTGAAATGCTAGCTACATGCGGAAACAACCTCATTATCGACGAAGTGCTATTTGATGAAGAGGCTTTAAAAGCGTATGTCCAGCATTTAAAGGCTCACGCGGTTTATTACATCGGCGTTTTTTGTGATCTAGCAGTTATGCAAGAACGCGAAGTTTTAAGACGCGATCGCTGCATTGGTCTATCAAATGATCAGATTGATAGAGTGCATCAAGGCGTTTTAAATTCATATGATTTTAAGGTGGATACAACTGCCACATCTCCTTTTGAAGCTGCCCGCCTGATACTAAAGTTCGTAGATGACAACCCTGTACCGGGAGCATTCCAGACACTCGCAAAGCAGGAGTAGATCATGACCATCACATTTGAACCACTGCATGAATCACATTTTCCACTACTGCTAAAGTGGCTAGAGGCGTCTCACGTCAAAAAATGGTGGGATCAGGATGTGACGTATACAATGGATTTGGTGCGTGAAAAATATAGCTCATACGTCAAAGGATATAAGCTCGTGGATGGGCAGCAGAAACCTATTCAAGGTTTCATTATACACAATAATCAAAATCCTATTGGATACATCCAGATTTATAACGCATATGATTTTCCTAGAAGCAAGACACTCTCAGGCCTTTCAGCAAACTTAGGGGCATTCGACCTTTTTATTGGCGAAGAATCGGCCTTGCAACAAGGGTTGGGATCAAAAGCAATTGTAGAGTTCCTTAAATTACACGGCAATCCGTACACCCACATTTTTGCAGATCCAGATATTAATAATCTTTCTGCCATTAAATGCTACGCAAAAGCGGGATTCAAAAGGGTTTCAGAACAGCAAGATACTGGAGAGGTGTGGATGCTGTTTTTAAAAAACAAAGTCGTTTCAGTCAATAATGTGGAACATTTCGTATGGGGAAATCTCTGTGATGGTTGGTGGCTTAAAAAAGGTGGTAATTTTACCGTCATCGAAGAAATGATGCCGCCTGGCGGATTAGAGGTTAAACATTTTCACAATCTAACAGAACAGTTTTTTTATGTTTTAAATGGAACGCTTTACATTGAGATAGATGATCATGAATATAAACTAGACAATAATCAGGGAATTGAAATTCCAGCCGGGGCCGTTCATCAGGTATTGAACAAATCCAAAGACTCTGTTCGTTTTCTTGTCATTTCATGCCCTGATTCTCATAGTGACCGAATAAATGTGGAAGATTCAAAGCCTGCCTCTAATCTAGATAATGAACCTATCTTCAGTTATATATCAGACCCGATTTTTGACAATAAAATCGACAAAGCTTTGCGCCATGAATGCGAAAAATTAACCGGCATTAACACCAATTTTGAGAGAGTTAATGTTTATTTAAAACATGAACAAACCAATGTTGCCGCGGCAATTTGTTATATTCACGGCAAAATACTATGGTGCGATTCAATTTATGTTGAAGAAGTTTTTCAAAAAAAAGGTTTTGGTCGTCAACTTATAGGCAAGCTGTTGGAGACAGCTTTAACTAGAAACCTCCGAGAAATCCAGTTAAACACCTACTTTCCGGAAGCTTTAGCATTTTTCAAAAAATGTGGATTTGAAGAAGTGGCTGTTATCCCTGATTGGAAATATGACCTAACATGTTATTTGATGAGGAAAATTATATGAGACATGACCCGTTACCAACCATCCAAAAGCTTATTAAAGAACGCTATCCTGATGCTAAAGCCATATTCTGGGCAGGATCAGTTGCGGCGAATCAGGGAACAAGTGCATCTGATTTGGATCTTATTATTATTTTTGAAGAAGTAGCCAACGCTTATCGAGAAGCCTTTATTTACGACGGTTGGCCAATTGATGCATTTATTCATGATCTTGATACCTTGCGGTATTTCTGCGGCAAGCTTGAGGCAAGTGATGGTAAACCGGCTCTCATTAATATGATCCTGCATGGCCAGGAAATATTAGCGCAAAACTCTGTGAGCATGGAAGCTAAGGTAATCGCAGCTGACGCTTTGGCAAATGGACCAGATGCATGGAATCAGGCTCAAATCGATAAAGAGCGTTTTCTCATCACAGATATCCTGGATGATATTAAATCTCCTAAAAACAAAGAAGAGCAGATAATCTCTGCCGTTCATTTGTTTGAACCACTGCTACAGTTTTATTTTAGAGCCGCGACCAAATGGACCGCTAGCGGCAAATCGTTGATACGTGTTTTTAAAAAAGAAAATCCAGAGCTTGCAGAAGAATGGACTACGGCTTTTGAAATCCTGATACAAACAGGTGATGCTTCCGGCATTGAAAGTGCGGTTACAAAGATATTGGCACCACATGGTGGATACTTGTGGGATGGCTTTAGGTCTGATGCGCCTGCGGAGTGGAAAGAATTCGATGAAGGCAAAATCCTTGATGACCTTAAATCAAGGGAACCGATTTTTCATCATCCTGAAAAGTTTGGAAAAACAAAACAAGATATTGAAAGACAAATGTGTGATGAATTTTGGGAAGTCGGTGCATCAGGTAATGTCTACACCAAACAAGACGTCATAGAAACGCTACTCGAGCGGTATAACGACCCGGATTATCAAGATATTTGGGAGGCAAAAGACTTTGAACTCACAAAAATATCATCGGATAATTATTTACTGACATACATCCTTATCCAAGACAAAACAAGAGTGACAAGAAGATCAACACTTTGGCGCAGAGTCAATGGTGATTGGAAGATACTCTATCATCAAGGAACTTTGATTGAGGGAGGTAGCGTATGACACAACCAACAACAATCATCTATTTAACCGGCAAGCCTGGGGTCGGCAAATACACCATCGCTAAGGCATTAGCTGCAAAGTATGGTTTTATCGTGTGCGATAATCAGCTGATCAATAATCCTATTTTTGAGCTATTGCAATATGACGGATATGCCAAGATACCTGATTTTGCTTGGGATACTATCGCTCGCATAAGGGCTGAAGTTTTCGATTTCCTGGTCCATCACACCAAAAATAGTTATGTGCTTACAAACTGCTTGGCAGATACCAATGAAGATCGGAAGCTTTACGAGCAATTGAAACAAATGGCTGAGGCGCGAGGGTCATTGTTTATTCCAGTACAAATTCAAATTAGTAAAGAAGAGCATCTAAAGCGCCTGACGCGACCAGAAAGAAGGCAAAGGTGGAAATCTATTGATCCATCTGAAGCCGAAGATAATGGGTCACTTATCTCCATTACTCACCCTAATTTGTTTGCGCTAAATGTTAGCAATTTAAGCCAGGAAGATGTAGCAGAAGCGATTATGAATCATATAAAAATGCTAAGTCAGAGGTGAATATGAAAATACTTAAACATACAACAGCAAAAGCCTCTTATTACAACACAAGGGCTGAGTGTTATGATGAATTTAATGAAAATAATTCGAAGGCCATCAATGCGCTTTTAGAGAAAATATTAAAAGAGAATCAGGTTGCTACCGTTTTTGATCTTACTTGCGGTACCGGTTCTCAAGTCTTTTGGCTCGTCGAGGCAGGCTTTGAAGTTGTAGGCAGCGACATTAGCCAGAGCATGCTCAAAATTGCTAAACAAAAAGCGAAATTAAAGCAGTTGAAAATTAAATTCTTGCAAGGAGATTGCCGCACTGTTCATGCAGGGCAGTTCGATGCTGCGATTACAATCTTTAATGCAATTGGCCATTTGACTCGCGAAGACTTCAAACTCACCATCCAAAATATAAACCGTAATTTGAATCCGGGTGGCTTGTATATTTTCGACATATTTAACTTAGATTACCTGAAAGCCGGTAATAACATCACAAAATTAACCGGAGATTGGATGGCTGCTACCGATGGTCAGAAATTCAGAGAAATCCAATTTAGCACCATCTCTGATGACGGCATTTTAGCATCCTATAGTACCTATGTTTATCAAGATGGAAATGAGAGCCCAACAAAAGTATCAAAAGGTTATGAAAACACCCTACAGGTTTACGGTAGCGATGAGTTGCAAGGTCTATTAAAAGAAAATGGGTTTGTTGTATTAGCTCAAACCGACATAAATGGCGAAGCGTTTTCAAAAGAGGATTCTGAGCGGATATTAACAGTTGCCAAGAAGGTGTAATGCTATGAATAAAATAATCCTCTACATTGCAACTTCGCTTGATGGCTTTATCGCAGATATTAACGGCGGCGTTGATTGGCTTCCGCATCCAAAAGATGATGCCGAACTAGAAGCCGTTGGCTATAAAGACCTAATGGAACGCATCGATATAATTCTAATGGGAAGCCGAAGCTACAAACAAATTTTAAGCTTTGGTGATTGGGGCTGGCCGGATAAACACACTTATGTTTTCACCTCTAAACAACTTGAAATTGACAAACCCTATATCAGTATTACGCACGATAGTCCACTTGAATTTATGACCAAATTGAAAGACCGAAAATCAGATAAAGACATCTGGTTACTAGGCGGCGCTCAATTGGCCCAAAGCTTTGCACAAGAAGGCTTGATTGATGAAATCATTCTTACAATTGTGCCTCAAACTTTAGGAACCGGCATACCTCTAGGTTTAAGTTTTGAAAAGTTTGATTTAATAACTGAAAAATCCCTGACAGATGGGATGGTTCAACAAATTTATTTGAGGAAGGAATGAACAATCTCACTCACAGAAAAGCAAGAATTGCTGATTTACCAAGTCTTATAGAGCTACTCTTAGAAGATGAGCTTGGGGCTAGCAGAGAATCAAAATCAGCTGCGGTGCACGAAAACTACATCAAAGCATTTCACAAAATCGATAGCGATCCAAACCAATATTTAATGGTTGTAGAAAATGGTGACGAGATTATCGGCACTTGCCACCTTACGATTATGCCATCACTCACTTTTATCGGCAGTACCCGTATGCAAATAGAAGCTGTCAGGGTAGCCGGGAAATATAGAAGGCAGAAAATAGGATCTTGGATGTTTGACCAAGCGATTTCTTATGCCAAAGAACATGACGTTTCCATTATCCAACTCACAACTAACAAAAAGCGGCCAAAAGCAAAACATTTTTATGAAAAACTTGGCTTCGAGCCCAACCATGAAGGCATGAAATTATATTTGGAATAAGATCTATGAAAATGAAATTTGAAAAAGTAACAGGAGCTCATTTAGACACTATCTTTAGCTGGCTTACTGAACCTCACGTTATGGAATTTTGGGATAATACCCAAGCGCATAAAGATGACATTGTCAATTTTGCTGAAGGGCGAAAAACACCATCGTGTTATGCTGGCGGCGAGTACGTTTATTGGATCGCATATCTTGAAGATGAGCCTTTTGCGATGCTGATGACTATCCAAGAAACGCATAAGGAAGCTATAGGCGAAGAAAAACTTAAAAGACTTTCAAAAACAGGTCATACCTATGGCCTTGATTACATGATCGGCAATTCTAAATTTTTTGGTAAGGGTTACGGATCTCAAACATTATCTGACTTTATCGGTTATTTCCGCGAATGTTTTGACCCCAAAGCAGATACTTTTTTAATTGATCCCGCGAGTGATAACGTACGCGCAAAGCATGTTTATATGAAGGCGGGCTTCAAACATGTGTGTGATTTCATTATGGAAGGTGATGTAAGTGGTGCGGGCAAAGTGCATCATCTACTTCTCAAAAAATTTGAACCAAAGATTTCAATTATCAATGCAACGCTGGATGATTATCCCTGCATTCAAAATATGGCACGTTTCTATGTTTATGACATATCACGAGAATGTGGATCAATTTCATCTGATTGGGCTATTCCGGAAGATGGCCTTTACAAGTGCTTTGATTTTAAAAGCTATTTTGAAGAACCGTCCAGAAAAGCTTATTTTGTTAAGGTTTATGATGAGATAGCCGGCTTTGTTCTGCTGAATCAAGAAACGGAAAACTCTGAAAATAATTGGAACATGGGTGAGTTTTTCATTATCGCTAAATTCCAAGGTCAAGGTATTGCTTCTCGTGTAGCAAAAGAAATCTGGAATATGCATCCGGGTAAGTGGGAAGTGTCCGTTATCCCTAATAATAAGTCAGCCTTAAAGTTTTGGGAAAAAGCAATTAGTGAATTTACCTCTGGTACTTTTAATAAGCAAATCAAAGAAGTTGCATATGATGAGCATTGCCCCCGTCGCGTCATCTTTGAATTTGATACACAAAGTAGCATCAATCAAAATACAGTTCCCCAGCTTGTTGTACGCACGTCACAACTTTCTGATATCGATGCCATGGTTTTACTGTCAAAAGCCAAGAGGTTAGCTTATGAGAAAGCACAACCACAATTTTGGCGATATGCTGGAGACGAAGGAGATAAGGCACAAAGACAGTGGTTTACAGAACTTTTGGAAGACAAGAATTATGTGATGTTCAGTGCGGAAAGCGATGCCAAAGAAATCCTTGGATTTGTGATTGGTAAGCTCATGCCTGCTCCAGAAGTTTATAACCCAGGTGGATTGACCTTGATGATAGATGATTTCTGCGTGCAATCCGAAAACCTTTGGCAATCTGTTGGTACAAGGTTAATTGCAACAGTCAAAGCTGCAGCCAAGGATAAAGGTGCCACACAAACCCTTGTGGTATGCGGCGCTCATGATCATCCAAAACGGAAGTTTTTGAGCGAACAAAATCTATCTATTGCATCTGAGTGGTTTGTAGGAGGGATTGTATGAGTCTTCGTAACATAGATCATGATCAGTTACGCGCTAGCTTACATTATTTGCATGTGAGCGAGCTAAAGATTTGCTGCGAGAAACTTAACCTTTCTGTGAAAGGCAAGAAAATAGATTTTATCAATAGAATTATACATTTCCTTAAGACTGGTGAAAAAATTAACTTGAGCGGATATCCTGCGATATCAGTATCAAAAGATCGAAACAATGGCGTTCTAAGCCCTGATGCATTAATGCTTAAGGGGACCTATAAAAACGATCTAAAAACTAGGCTTTTCTTTAAAGAAATTATAGGCCAACACTTCCACTTTACAGCTTTTGGTATTGATTGGTTAGAGAGCCGCTGGATGCAACGCAATCCACCTACATACCAAGAATTTGCTGATATGTGGAGCAAAGAATATGAGTTTAGAAAAAAATATGGAAGCGCACCGAAAGCGGAATGGGCTTATATTAATTTTGTAAAAATGTACTTAAATGCAAATCCCAATGCGTCCCGCGATGAAATCTTAAGTAGTTGGGAAACAGAACGCGCAAAACATAAGGAATTAGTAGATAAATTTTTTAAAGGATACTTATGACTACTACATTTATGCCAACTCTTGATCTTGCGCGCAAACTCATAGCCGAGCAATTTCCTGAGTATGCTCGTTTACCTATCGTTGATGTTGAAAAACAGGGGCATGACAACCGCACCTATAGGCTCGGCGAGCAAATGCTCATTCGTATACCAACAGCCGCAGATTACGCTTTAAAGGTGCCTAAAGAACAAGAACTACTGCCGAAACTCGCAAAACCTTTAAGCGTTAACATTCCGGCTCCGATTAAAATGGGAAAGCCATCGACAGATTATCCTTATCCATTTTCTATATACAAATGGTTGTCTGGAAAAAGTATCAATTTGCTGACGTTGACCGATCAAGAAAAAGAACAACTTGCTTCCGATCTCGCCAAGTTTTTAAAAGAACTACAAGCGATTATCGATATTGAAGGTCCTGAGCCAGGTCAGCATAACTGGTGGCGTGGCGACCACGTCAGCGTTTACGATAAAGGCGCCAGAGAACAAATTGCAGAGCTGACTGAAATCATAGATGCTGGGCAAGCGCTTAGCTTATGGGATAAGGCAAGTGCTACGAGATGGAACAAACAACCAATCTGGATTCATGGAGATTTTGCGATTGGCAATATACTCATGGATAGCGGCAAACTCTCCGCAGTCATTGACTTTGGTGGTGCCGCCGTCGGTGATCCTGCCTGCGATCTTGTCATTGCATGGACGTATTTGAGCGGTAAAGCTCGTGAAATTTTTATATCAAAAATGGATATGGATGAAGATACATGGCTCCGAGCCCGTGCCTGGGCACTTTGGAAAGCGACGTTTGAGCTATGCCAAATAGAAGATAAAAATAGCCCTGAGGCTAGTTTACAAAAACGAATTATTGATGAGGTTATGAATGCCTAAGAAAAAATCAGAAAATAGTGAATTAACATTAAGAGAGCTGTTAATAGCTACAAATCACGAAAAGCTTGTCGATATATTATTATCATTACATGAGAGCAATCATGATGTAGGTAAGCAGCTCGATATCATTTTTGCAGGTCTAGATGATGATCCTAAAAAAATAGTCAGCATGATTAAAAAGGAAATCGCATCTCTTAAAAGATCTTCAAAATTTGTCGACTATTACGAATCTGATTCTTTGGCAGATCGTTTAAATGACTTGCGTTTGAGGATTGCGGGCGATTTGAATGCTAAGTCTCCTAAGATCGCTTTTGAAATGATGCTTGATTTTCTAGATCTGCATAAAAATACCCTCGAGCGGGTTGATGATAGTAATGGCACGGTCAGCGGGGTATTTTTTACCGCTTGCGATGACCTCGGTTTGCTTGCTGGGCACATTAACCACCTAAATAATCAAGAAATCGTAGAAATAGTTTTCGCTCGGTTCATGAATAATAATTACAGCATTTACGACGGTATTATTCAAAGTTTTAAGGACATTTTAAAAGATCAAGGCTTTGATTTACTTAAAGAAAAACTGGAGCATGTAGTAAATGATAAAAATGCTTTTACTATAAAACATGGCCTCAAGTCTATTGCGGATTGTAAAAATGACGTTGACGAATATATTGCTGCCTGTGCATTTAAAGACGGTATTTGTGCCCATGATCATTTGGATATAGCTAAAAGACTTATCAAACATTGGCGTCCAAAAGAAGCGCTCAAGTGGTTAGATGATATGGAAATACCTATCAATCATTCTTGGCAACAAGATAAAAAAGACTTAAAAATACAAGCCTTAGAATTAGATGGAAATTATGAACAAGCTCAAAAAGAGCGTCTATTATGGTTTTCTGAAACCTTGAGCCCCAAAATTTATGGGGAAATTTTAAAAGCTGCAAAACCAGATTTTAAAGAAACCTTTCAATCAGATGCTATAAAAAAAACATTTCAATTCCCAGAACCACATGGGGCCTTGAGTTTTTTAGTCCAGATACAGGAATTTGAAGAGGTAGCAAAATTCGTACATGCTAGGTTTGATGAATTAAATGGAAGGCAATATTACACGTTAAGGCCTGCTGCAGATTTGCTGCAAAATACCGATCCTATTGCAGCTACGCTCCTTTATAGAAAAATGATCGAACCAGTTTTAGATGAAACAAAATCGAAATATTATAATTATGCAGCAAAAGATCTTGTAACATGTGGTGTTTTAAATTTTAAAATAGCAAACTGGGGCACGCTACAAAATCATGAGGAATATTTAAAAGCCATCGAAATAAAGCATAAAAGAAAAGTAAGTTTTTGGGCTGAATATAAGTCTGCTTTGCAAAAACAAGCTGCCAAAGAAGCAAAAATGGTGAGAAGCAGTGTATGAATCAAAGCATTAAAAACCAACTCTCTTTAATCATCTGGGTCGTGGCGATTATCGCAATTGGAGGAGTCATTGGGTCTTTAACGAAGCCGGAGATTAGTGCTTGGTATAGCACCTTACATCGCTCCCCCGTGACACCGCCAAATTATATATTTCCAATAGCTTGGACTATTTTATACGGCATTATTGGTGCCTGCGGCTGGCTTATTTGGCGCCATCAAGCCTTTTCTAAGCTCAGTGTTATCAAAACATTATACATGACCCAGCTCATCTTAAACTGGAGCTGGACACCTTTGTTTTTTCATTACCACTTAACCGGACTTTCCCTTGTAGTTTTAGTTGCTATGGATATTCTGGTCTGTGCGCTCATTTGGCTAGCTTATAAAAAAATGAGAGCAGTATCGCTGCTGATGATTCCTTATCTGTCATGGATTCTATTTGCAACTTACTTAAACTTTTACATATGGTGTGATATCACATATTGATTATTTTCGGCAGTAATCTTTGCTCTACATTTTTATATTCCACAGCCAACACTTGTAACTCCCTTTCGCCAGCTTCAATCGTTTTCTCAATGGCAGATTGCAAATAAAATGTTGCGTATTGTAGCGCTAACCCAATATCATTATATTGTAGATATGCACCTAAGAATGTGCTTGAGAATAAATCCCCTGTTCCGCTAATTGGAATATTAAAATGATATTCTGGACTAGTTACTATATAGCTTTGTTGTCCATCAGATGCAAAAATATCCAAATTTACATCATCCCCTAACTTCACACCAGTTATCACAACAATCTTAATTTTCAACTTATGAAAGTAATGAGCAACTGCTATGAGATCTTGTCTGGTATTAATATTAATACCAGATAAAACTTCAGCCTCATATTGATTAGGCGTAATGATATCTGCACTTAATTCATTCTTAAAAAAATCCAACACTTCAGGTTTTACATAACAGCTGTTATTTCCTATTACAGGATCACATAAATATATCAGGTTATGATTAATTGCTTTAAATTTCAATACAATCTCTTTTACAGCTTCGCATATTGCTCTACTTCCCATATATCCACTTAATATTGCAGTACATTTATGAGCTTGTCCGATATCGAATATGCCATCAACCAAACTTATAATATGCTCTTTAGAGAAAATTTCTCCTTGCCATTTCCCATAACCAGTATGGTTAGAAAACTGCACGGTATTAATAGGCCAAACATCAAAGCCTATAGTTTGCAATGGGTAAACAGCCGCTTTGTTTCCTACGTAACCGTACGTCACATGTGATTGAATAGAGAGAATACTTTTCATTAGTTGCTCCAATCGTAGCAGATATTAGCCAAGGCCTCATTATTTGACGGAATGCTATCATGAGATAACGCATACTGCCATTGATAATCTGCAATAACATCTAATTCTTTCTGATTGTAATCGCAAAACAATTTTGCTTTAGCCTCTGTAAAATGCACTCCATAAAATTGGATATTAGATGGCACAGCATCTCCAACTTCTTGCAAATTTTTTAATGTATCATCTACGAATAAAATAGAAGTTATATTTTTAAATTGCTCTGTTTCAAGCAAGTTATTTAAAAATTCGCCTTTGTTATTTGATTTGGCAGTATCTTTATTATATCCAACATATATTATTCCATCATTTATATTTTGATGAAAGCTGTGATCAAGCTTCGAAAACTTCATATTACTGCTTTTTATCGCAGTGTTTGTTTCCGAAGCAAAAGAAATAATCCTAGCTGTAAAACCAAGCACTGGTTTTATTTTCGCTAAATACGACATATCATCAATCAAATTCGCATTCACTGCTTCATAATCAGTTTTGTTCATGCAAGAATAAAAGTCTTTAATAAGGTTATGAGGAGTGAGCACGTATTTTTTCACAGTATGATACCTACCATACCAAGAGCTACTGCATAAATACTGTTTTGGGGTTATTATGACATCATCTATATCTAGCAAAACTAAATCAACGTTTTTTGTAATATTTATGATCCATTGCTTATTGTATAGCGCCATAGTTTGTATAGACATAAATTTTTACCAAACATTTTAGAATGACTTTTATTTGCTCTTATATATTATGTTTAATTGCTTGTCAAATTGGAACGTCGTCACTTCAAGGATTCTGATTAGCTCTTCAAAATAGCCTGCATCACTACCATCCTCTATTACCCACACCCAGCTAAGCACAGCTTGCACAAAACACCAATCAAGGATTCGCTGCGATGGTAATTCAAGGAGCTCAGCAAATCGAGTGACGCGATTATGAATAATATTTGGCGCATCAGCATGGGTTAGTAATTCTGGCCTTGGATTTCGAATAAAATCAGCCACTTCATAAGCTGGTTCGCCAACCACACCTTTGGGATCAATCACCACCCAATCATCACCATTTTGCAAAATATTATCATGGCGGAGATCGCCGTGGAGTAGAACATCCAGCTTAGAAGTTTGTAACAGCTCATCTCGGAGCTTTTTTGCTTTTTGCAGATAATGATTTGGAATATTCCAATCCTTATCCAATGCCGTAAGCCAATCTTTAATATGAGGGAATGTGTGATCTTCAGGAATATTTGCTTGATGCAGCTTTTTCATAACCCCGCAGGCAATTTCGATGGATTCCTGTTCTTTATCCGGAAAGTAGCTTTTAACGAATGCGCCGGGTACTGCTCTTTCGAAAAGCAACATTCCATTAGCTTCGACAAGCACCTTCACTGCGCCACAGCCTACAAAGCACTTGAGCGCAAATGCTTCTCGAGCTAGTGCCTCATTATCAAGTCCCAGTTTTAAAATGATAGGATTACCGGCCTGCAATCCTGACAGCACATAGTTGTATGTAAGATTTGTGACTTCTTTTAAATCACGTAAATTCAGCTTTGAAGATATTGCCGTAACAATCCCCGGCAGTTCATCTAGCCACGCTTTGCCTTTTTCTCCGTAAATGTTGATGAGGTTGGAATGGAAGGGGTTCATTTGGCATACTCATCAGCACTTAATCTATACATAAAATGATGAGACAGTTTATGATCAGCCGCAAGTTTTGGATGAGCAAAATCACCGTTTAAATCTCGTTTTAAGCCTATCTTTTCCATGATTCTTAAAGACCTAACATTTGCAGGCACCGTAAAAGAAACGATTGCTTTAAGGCAACATTTCTTAAATCCGTATTTCAAGGAAGCTTCGGCGCCTTCTGTGGCATAGCCTTTGCCCCAATACTGAGAGCCAAGTCTCCAGCCCACCTCGACTGCTGGGGTAAAATTGGATTCCCAATCAGTGTAATTGAGACCGATAAAGCCCATCAATTCCTCAGTTTCCTTTAGGCAAGCAGCCCATAACGTATAACCATGTTTATCTTGATGACTATTAACAGCAGGTATGAAATCATTCACTTGCTCCATAATTAGCGCCTTAGGTAAAAATTCTATCACTTTTAGATCTTGGTTGATTTGGAAATAGGGATCTGCGTCCTCTTTTCTCCAAGTTCTTAAAATAAGCCTTTCTGTTTCAATAATGGTGGTCATATAGCCTCGTTATATTCATGTTAATTTTTTACCTAAAGCATTTTGCTAATCACTTTATCCACAACAAAAGTGTAGGCTTCATCGAAATCCCAATGCAATTTAGATGGTAACAAAACACTCATGTCCATGTTAAAGTCCCGGTGACTTTTTTTAAGTTCAAGATTCTTTAAGAATTCTTCGCGCATGATCTTCACATTGTTATAACGGCAATACTGATAAAAAATATCAAAAACCTGCTCTAGGTTGATTAAGTTGTGATCTGCTACATACCATATATCAAATAAATCTCTTCCTTTACGTCGCTGATAAAGAGCGCGCAATTTAGTTGCCATTAGTTCATCAAGTTCATAAGTAATTATATCTGTAGCACCTGTGAACCAAGGCGAATCCATAGAGAAAGCTACTGTTTTTAAAGGTAATACATGCAAGTGCTCTGTTGTATTGATCTCAATTTTTAGCTTTGCTGGAATTTTATTCATAGATTCGTATTTGTAGATCAGCTTGGCGCTACGCTGGGTAATCTTCCAGCTAGGATCGCCTAACCATGGTTTTAATACGGCTCTGATAGCATCAATCGTCTGCCCAATTGGATCAGCATTTTTTTGCACAAAATCCAGATCTTCACTATACCTCGCCGGAGGATTGATGAATAATTTGTTTAGTGCTGTACCGCCACGAAAAACAAGAGCTTCCTTGATATTTGGTTCATTGTACAAATCAATCAAAGCGCGGCTGATCATTAAATCTTGTTGTATTTGTTCGCTCATTTGCCATGGAACGATTTTGCGCCAATTTTCAATAAAAACTTCTGGAATCATAAATCACTCTCAATTTCTGAATTTTCAATAATTCTCCATTTTTTACACCATGGATACCCTGTTTTTGAGATTTCGGATGCAAGAGGCAGATAGTTTGGTTTATTTTCCTGGACATACTGAGCAAGAGCATCAATTATTATTTTGGAACTATCTTCATCCATAATATCAATGTGCTCTATGATGTAACCAATACGCTGTAACTGACATTCTGTGTGGGTATCTTTCGCAAGATTGATTAGCTTTATGGGGTCTAGTGCTGGGGCAAGCTCAGAAAAAACAGTTGCGATGTGATTTAAGCCACCTGCATGATTAGGGTACTGAAGTAAATCAAGAGCAACCAATTCAGGGGTTGCCACCTTAAGGTAACCGGTGCTCATAGTAAAATCTTGAGTGGGCAATTCAAGCACGGATTTTTTATAAATATAATCAATTTCCACATCGCCAAAAGCTGATGGATGTTTAATGCGTTTGTCTGATATCACCTGGAATCTAGCAGGCTTCTGATGAGTCGCCCCATGAAACAACCCCGCAGTTAGAAGTGCGACATAATAATTGGCGCCCAAATACTGCATGACCAAAGGCACCAATTCTTGGGGAGGGATAGAGCCATGCGGTTGATGTTCTGGTGGGACAATAACATATAAACCTCTCGCCGGTGAGATCAGATCTCCTGTTTTAAGTAACCTATGTAAGGCTACTCTCGCATGACCATTTGAAACATGAAATTGCCCCGTAATATCTAGGGTGGTAAAGTAGCGTTTACCATCCTTTCGTATATTTTTTATGTATGATTGCAAATTCATAAGATTACCATGTCCTCAAAGTTACTGATATTGTAACTATAAGGACATAATAATTGTTTTTCACTTACAAGTCAAGCTCAAAACAAGATTTATAAGATCGTCATGTCCGTAAGGTTACATGTAGCCTAACTTTAAGGACATGCCGATTGTGCTTCATGCTCTTCTCCAGAGAATCCAAAATCGTTCATTTGAGACTCTCCAAGTACGCCTCTATAATCGCCACAGAGACTGAAAACATCACTATACCACCCCAGTTTGGAGTTGGTTAGGTTACGGTAAACTGATCTCCGCCATTACATTTTTTAAACCCTCTCTTGGGCGAGCACTCAACCGATGCGGTGGAAGCCATGAGGAATCTTGCGGTTTTCAGCGCAAAGCTCTGAACAACAGAGCCGCGCAGGTTGTTCACGTCATGCGCTAAAAATACAGAATCTATGACGACTGGCGGGAGTTTTAAAGTTTTTCACTTACACAACACCCCAAAGAAACCGCCGAAAAAGCAACTTCAGAGCCAAAGAGAGCAGAGAGAATGCAAGCTCTGAACCAATCCGCCCTCTAGTTCTGAATCTGTAGATGAGTTTTAAGGTGAGATTGCATGGGCTTGTGGGATTCGAACCCATTCAATCGGTTGACTTTTAGGCCTAAGAAGGCCACATTTTATTGATAAAATAGGACGTTGCTATGGATTTATTATTTCCCACACTATTCTCTAAAACTTTTTTTGTACTTAGCCTGCAGCTTTTAATCACGTGGATAAGCGCGCATGTAACGCTGATAAAATTTAGACAATTACATGATAAGAAAGTGCACTGGATCACCTCTACCAATAATGAGCATGGCCAGCTTGATATCCATGTAAACTGGGAGCATGTAAAAGGATATTTTTATGGGCTTCTCATAGCCGACATCGCGGTATTTTTGGTACTGTTATTTTGGGGACAGCATCAACCCTTAGGTATTGGACTTTCCATATTTGGCATTTGGTCTATTTTGGTAGGCATCGGGATGGCTTTGTGCCTTTTGTCAGTCGATGAGAATCTTGGCTCTAAGGTCCTTGCGATTACTACAACGATTGTATTTGGAACTTTTGTTGTTGGTGTTTACTCCCAAATAGATTTTGGGTTTTTAGGACTAGCTTTATTTATTGCTTTAATTTGCCTTATTCTTTTTAATTTAGCCCGTCTATTTATTGCCATTCCTCGAGCTGCACAGCGTTGGGTGGCAGGCATTGGTGCCGTGATCTTCACTCTCTACCTTGTTTATGACTTCAATCGCTTAGCGAAAATGGAAGCTGCTGGGATAAATAATTGGAATGCTGCTATAAACATATCCATCTCCATATATCTTGATATCATCAATCTATTTCTGGAAATATTGGACGCCATGAGCCAGTAATGAGAAAAACTCAACCCAAGCGTGATTATAGTTTCTGGAGCCAAGGAAAATAAGCAGCAGAGGGGTTTTGTTATCCCAAGAAGGCACCGCCAGTTTATAAGCACCGAACTTTTTGGGCGTCATTTTTTGAATTCCAAAACCACCCTACGAACCCCAGTATTCATAGGCTTTAGCACCTTTTAGTCGCCAAGCACATGCGTACTTAGAGAATCACAAAATCACCGATTTTACCCCAAAATCTCCCTTTTTGTTCTCCGTTTCTCCGTTAGATGCGAACGTCGGTCGTCAAGGTACGCATGTCCAGAACCCTCGATTTTACTAGGTTTTCTGAAAACTGGTCTTGAGGTTCGTTATTGGGGCGGAGAATAAGCGCATATACCCGCAAAGCGAGATTTTGATAAAAGCTTTACTTACTGTTTAGTTTTTTATGTTACTATGTTACACTGTGGTTCTATTTAACGAACCTATTTATGTATGATGCATTACAAAATTTCACGGCGGCCTGATGATAATAATATCGTCGTATTAAATGGAAAAATGTATAATTTAAACTATACATCAAGTTTCGTTAGATTAGCACATGATATTTATTTAAATAATTACACCGTTCAAATTGGCGACTCATTTTTTCCAAAAAAACGTTCTTTATTTTCATTTTTCTCGTCTTTAGCTCAGGAATACCGAGAGTTTTTTAAAGCATGCATTGCCAATTTCAATATTGCCATACCTCAGAGGCATCGCTATATAAGGGAAGAACAATTGAAGCCTCAGGCGCTTGTAGCCGAACGTAGAATAAAGCATCCAGGAACTAAGGCTATTGAACCAGATATTAATAACCTAAGATGGGATCCACAGAATTTGTATTTAGATGAACTTGAAAGTCAGCTAGAAAATGCACTGTATGAGACAAAATATGAGTGGCCAAATGGCTTATGGAGCATCCCTATCTTAGGGCAATGCTTGCAGGTTATATCATATATAACCTCTAGTGTAACCAAATTGATTGATAACACCGATGAGCTATTAGCTAATATAACAAATTCCGATTATGAATTACGCATCAGAAGAATTACAGCATCTGTCGTAGTACATTTTTGTATTGTTATGTTTTGGATACACTATAGCTATGGTGCTTTACCTATTTTTTTGACGGTATGTGCTTTAAATTTATTATCGAATAATATAAATCGTATTAGTAGCGGTGAGCGATATAACGAAAAACCGTTGCTGGCACAAATAGCAGAACATTTATTAGATTGTCTTCCAAGATGGATATATAGAAACAAACAATATCAGGGCCCTATGAGATTATATATAGATACAAAAACATGTGAATACGAAGGCAATGATCGAGCCTGTGGTTTAATGATTGTGACAGCTGAAAATCGCTCGGTTGGAATTTCACATTTTATCTATCATCTTTTGCAACTCTTTTTTTTTGGCATCGCAGAATATATTATTCCTGGAGTGGCTAATATGCCCGATCATAATAAGCGATTCAAATTCTGTCCTGATGACCCCAGGCGCGGTAATATTAAAAAGGAATGCATAAGAATGTGTAGAACTGCCTTATCAGATCATGCAGGGCTTATGCAAATAGATAGTACCAGATACAATATTAGAAATAAAAAAGATTTTACAAATCTAGTAAATCAGCTATATGGGCGCTTCACTATAGAAAATCATGTTGATGCTGTTCGCTTTATAGAGGAGCTCCCAAATTATTTTGAGGCTGTACCGGAGCATTATCGTGCTAAAAGTTGCAAGATAGTAGAGTTTCAGCCTGAATTTGACGGAGACAACAGGCACAATGTAACAAAAGATAATCAACTTGTTGTGGTAACTTCAATGAAGGATGATACTTGCAAAGGTTATGCCATCGCTTTGCGCAATAGGATTCTAGCCTTTTCAGGGGGGTACAGCTCATCATTTACTTTACCTCCTGTGATGGCATCATTTTCTTTTAAAAACAATGAAAGTATTCATAATGTTAATGCTCATTCTTTTTTTACAAACAGAATACTACGCCAAAATGCTGGTATAGTGAAAATTGACAAGGAGCGTTATAATATATCAAGTCCTGAAGGATTTAATGCTTTTATCGAAAAAGTTGTTAAAAAAGCTTCACTTAATAGTAGAAAAATAGAAACATCTGAGCTAGAACTAAATACTTATGAGCATGCTGTACCAATCCGCTATAGATAAATTAAATGACGCCCTTGAATGGGCCATGACTGCTCTACAACAAACTAAAATTAATACAGAGATCGTTGTGCAAACGCTTTGGTCGAGCGTGGTAAGAATCAACACGGGGGATGAACTTTTTTATCTTAAAACTACCCCAGCGCTTATTGCGTTAGAGGCTGGTATTATCAAAATATTGCAAGACCAATTTCGTGCACCGGTGCCTACTGTTATTGCGCATAATGCTGAGTTACATTGCTTTTTAATGAAAGATGCTGGCACATCTTTGCGTAGCATTTTGAAAAAGAAATTTGATACCGATTTGCTTTGCAAAGCAATTCAACAATTTACATCACTTCAAATAACAGTTGCAGATCATGTCGATGCTTTTATTAATATCGGTGTTCCCGATTGGCGCTTAAACAAGATGCCTGATTTATACAGCCAAGTGATTTTACAAAAAGATCTGCTGATGGCTGATGGGTTGTCTGAATTGGAGGTGAGCGAATTAGAAAAGCTGCATCCAAAGATAACTGGTTTATGCCAAAAATTATCTGGCTATGCCATTAAGCAAACCATCGTCCAACCTGATTTTAATGACAACAACACGCTGATAAGCGGTAACTCGCAAAATATCACCATTATTGATCTCGGTGAAATCTCCATCTCGCACCCATTTTTTTCTCTGCTGAATTGTTTATACCAAGTCAGGAAACATTATGCGCTCACAGAAGATGATCACGACTATCTTCAGATCAAGCATGCCTGCCTCAAAAATTACATGAAGTATGAATCGGAAAAAAATGTGGTCGATGCTTTAGAGATAGCCAATGTATTGTGGCTTGTTTACGGGCTATTAGCCCACGACAGATTGATTCATGCATGTGGGAGAGAGCAATTAATGTCATTTCAGCATGGGAAACTCAGTGAGTTGTTGAAAGAATTGATAGCCGTATGCAAAACATATTGAGTATTAAATGTTTAACCACTTTATCAGCTCAGCATCAAAATTCTCAGAATCTTCAAATTGAGGTGTATGACTGCTTTTTTCAAAAATGCGGACGGTGAGATTTGCTGGATAAGTTAGAAGCTTGCCAAAAATATTGAGATTGAATTATTTTCTAAAATAGAGTACTATGTGAACATAGTGTGTCAAAAAAATCAATTTGAGGTTTTGTCCGTATCATGAAAATTATCTCTTAAAGTAGCCCTACAAAGGGCATAAGACCAAAGCTCTTTAAGCTTACGTCTCAATTCGTTATAGCCCTAAATACTTTAAAGAGATTCATATGATACATAAACCGATTCAGATCAAAAATCTTCAGCTGTCCTTCCCGCATAAAACCTGTTTTGACGATTTTAGTGTGCAAATCCCTTATGGTAGCCGTATTGCCATTATTGGTCGTAACGGGTGTGGAAAAACGACGCTACTCAAAATATTGAATGGCATGGTGGAACCTACAAGTGGTGATGTCTTAAGTGCAGCTGATGTGATTATTGGCTTTGTTCCTCAAATTGTTGAAGAATTTGATTCGTTAAGTGGTGGGCAGCGCTTAAATGCGGCAGTGTCGCAAGCATTGAGCCTTAAACCCAATATTTTGCTGCTCGATGAGCCCACCAACCATTTAGACAGACATAATCGTAAAAGCCTGATGCGAATGTTGCAATCTTATCCTGGCACACTCATTGTGGTGTCTCATGATACCGAGTTACTGCGTCATTGCATTGATACCCTATGGCATATCGATAATGGGCAAATCCGTGTATTTTCCGGCAAATACGATGATTATATTCGCGAAATACGCAAAGCTAGATCCTCCTTAGAGCAAGAAATAACACGCCTCGATCGGCAAAAAAAAGATATGCATCATGCTTTAATGAAAGAGCAAAAACGAGCTGCTAAAAGCAAAGCCAAGGGTGAAAAAAGCATTCACCAAAGAAAATGGCCCACGATTGTAAGCACAGCCAAAGCCGGTAGAGCTGAAGAAACCTCTGGCCGCAAAAAATCTGCCATCGATCATAAAAAACAGGATTTAACCGATCAACTTTCCAATCTGCGCCTACCTGAAATTATTGTGCCAAAATTTTCGCTAAATAGTGCAGATATTGGCGATCGAACGATTGTATCGATTAGTGACGGCAGTGTTGCCTATGCGGAGCAAGAGCCTCTACTTCAACAAATCAGTCTATCAATAAGCTCTAGAGATCGTATCGCCATACAAGGTGATAATGCCAGCGGAAAATCAACCTTGATTAAGGCAATTATGGATGATGCTTGTGTTATAAAATCGGGCAACTGGTATGCGCCTAAGATCAGTGATATTGGGTATTTGGATCAGCATTACGGTACCTTGTCTGCGGAAAAGACTGTATTAGAGACCATTGCTGAATTGGTGCCAAATTTGTCCCATATTGAAGTACGTCGTCACTTGAATGATTTTTTATTTCGTAAAAATGAAGAGGTCAATGCCCTTGTGAGCACGCTTTCCGGTGGTGAAAAAGCAAGGCTCAGTTTGGCACAAATTGCAGCCAAAACACCCAAACTTCTGATCCTCGATGAAATCACCAACAACCTTGATTTAGAGACGAAAGACCACATTATACAGGTTTTGAAATCTTATCCCGGTGCGATGATCGTCATATCGCATGATGCTGATTTTCTGGAAGAGATAGGAATTAATGAGGCGGTGAATGTTGGGAAATTTAAGTGATGGAATTTTTAGAATAAACAGCTTCGATATTATGGCCATTGGGATCAATCACAAAAGCTGCATAGTAGCCCTCTTCATACTCTGGCCTAAAACCAGGTTTACCATTACATTTTCCACCACCATCAAGGGCGTTGTTATAAAATGCATCCACATTTTCTTTGCAAGAAGCATTAAAGGCAATATGAACGTGCTGCGATAAAGGTGACTTTTCATCAAATTGACGTATTTCAAACATATCATGAACGCTTGTTCCATACCCTATGACAACATCATTTATTTCCAGAACAACTTGGTATCCTAAAGCGGCCATAACAGGGTCGTAGAATTTTCGGCTTCTGTCTAAATCTTTGACTTTAATTTGGACGTGGTTAAAAAGTTTCATTGCACTTTCTCTAAAATAAATTCACATCTCTGTATAACCGTCAGCTCTTTGGGTACCATCATGATGTCAAAGCCAAACTCTTTATACACATCCAGATGAATCTGCTCAAAAATCAAAGCATCTTCATAAGAAATTTTTCTGGCGTCAGTATGTTCGATAAACCCTAGATTTTCAAAAAAGAATATCTGGTTCTGGTAAACGCCGTTTTTTAGGCAACGATCAATTTCATCAAGCAATACAGGCGAAGGCTTAAATTCTAGGCCTTTCCAATGGGCCAAATATTTACCAAGAGCATAGGTGCAAAAAGGTGACCGGTCGTAAAACTGGATATTTCCGGTAGAATGCATCTGGCGCTCTTTTTGCATAAGTGTAATTTTATCGACAAACTCAGGCTCTTCCCATGGCTTTTCTATGCCCTTAGCTTGCTCTGTGCTGATTACGTCCGTTGCGGCTTCATAAATAACAGCATAGCCTGATTTTTCTAGCTTTTTTAGACAAGAGGTTTTTCCACTACCTGGAGTGCCGGTGAAGATGAAGCGTTTTATCTGTGCTGGATTATTCATTTTTCAAGCTCGTTAATGAGATACCAAAGCTTATTTAAAGCTTCATTTCTAGCTCTAAATGATGCAAAAATATTTTGTTTTTCATCATCTGTGATGTGACTCGCAAATACAATTTTTCGATTGCCTTTTTCGATATAGCCAACAAACCACCCATGCTGCAAATCTGTTTTATTGTCATCTTTATCTCTTAATAACCCATTTCCGGTTTTGCCATAAAGCTTCCAACCGCCTGACAGCTCTTGTATAAACATGATTTTTTTAGTTTTGTCATAGCTCGCTTTGCTGACTGGGAGTTTGTGATCTACCAATTTTTGTAAAAATATAGTTTGTTCTTCAGGTGATATCTTGAGTGAGCTAGATAATATCCAAGCATGTGTCAGACCATTGTTTTGACCTTTGTCTCCTGAAACGTCCATATTGCCATAAGCAAATTTTGTTACATAATCCTGGAACTTTTCTGACCCTAGCTTAGTAGTTAAAATCCGTGAATACCATAAGCAACTATCTCGCAGCCAAGTTTTGGGATTGTGGTCGCCTTTACAAACACTGATATAATGATCTGTTCCGGTTGGCAAAGACCACGATGGGTGCGTTTCGTCTTTTAAGATTCCAGAATCAAACCCTATTAAACTCAAAGCAATTTTAAATGTAGATTCAGGCGTATAAGGAACAGTACAATCACCTTCACTTTGTAAAATCTTACTGTTTTCCTTTGCTATAAAACATTGCTCCTTCGCCCATGCAGAACCAGCGCATAGAACGATGAAGCACAAAAATAAAACAACTTTCTTCATAACTTAACCTTTATTTGAATTTTCAATTTGTTCAATAAGCGGTAGCAATTTCTCTTTGACCTGTTCTTTAGCTCGAGGACCGGCATGCTTTTCTTCTTTTTTATCGTCCACTATATGATTAACAAAGATGATTTTCTTATCGCCTTTTGCAATCCAGCCAATAAACCAACCATGCTTTATTTCAAACTTTTGCGTTCTGTCCGCGTTTAATAGGTAACCACTTCCTGTTTTGCCATATAACTTCCAGCCGTGAGGAAGGTCTTCAACATAAACAATATTTCTTGTCATATTTTGGGCATGCCTGCTGACTGGTAATTTATTTGCAAGCAATTTTTCCAAAAAGACGACCTGTTCCTCTGGTGATATTTCCAAAGAACTAGAAAGCCATGCATTTGTAAGTCCATTATTTTGGCCTTTATCACCAGAGATATCTTGATTGCCATAATTAAATTCTTTCACATAATCTTGAAATTTCTTCATGCCAAGCTGCGGAGTTAAAACCTGCGAATACCATACACAGCTATTTTTCATCCAACTCGTTGGATTCTGATGATCTTTCCAAGATTCTAGGAATGCTTCATACTCAGGTTTAAACGGCCACTCGGGATGCATTTCATCTTTTAAAATACCAGCATCATACCCCATGAGAGCTAAAGCTATTTTAAAAGTTGAACAAGGAGAGTAACGTATATTGCAATCGCCTTCTCGTTTAATAACAACACTGTTGTCCTTGGCTATAAAACAGCTTCCAGCAGCAAAAGGTGTGTTTACGGAGAAGATCATTGAACATAACAATAAAACAACTTTTTTCATAATTTACCTATTTTTTAATTAATCCAACGAGTCTTACTGGTGCTTCTGTGCCATCTTTAATTTTAATGGGCATGACCATAACAAAGCTTCCGGTCGGTGGTATACTACCCAGATTTGCTACATTTTCTATGATTATCTTATCCGCACCTAAAAAGGCTTTATGAACGTTAAAGCCATCTTCGGGGCGATCGGGTGAAAGTGTATCAATACCAATGGCGCTTACGCCTCGTTCAACCAAAAGCTCTGCAGCCTCAGAGGATACGGATGGGAACACATGGTTGTTATGATATTTCGAAGGTGTATGCCAAAACTTGCTCCAACCGGTTTTAACCATCACGCATGAGCCAGCTGCGATCTTGCCATACTTGCTTTCAAAATCCCCTACATCTTGCACGCTCAAGGAATAACGCTCAAAGCATTTACCGGATACATCAATCACCACGCACGGCATTATCAAATCATTGACATCAAAATCATGGATGAATCTCCCGCCAGGAATGCAGTGGCTTGGCACATCCATATGCGTGCCGATTCCCGCGTGCATTGCCACTTTCATGACACGGAATTTATATTCACCTTCACAATCAGAATAATCGATATGCACGTCATGATTAAACCCGCACCCACCATTCCAGGTAGGGATAGTGCTATCAAGTGCGTGGGTTAAGTCGATAAGTTTATAGGGGAAAGTCATCGGGCACTCTCTTCTAGATGACCATTGTCATCTTTCGGTCCCGGCCAGAAAAAGGGGTTGTGGGCAACCTCCCATAAATGTCCGTCAAGGTCAGTAAAATATCCAGAAAATCCACCCCATTCAGTTTTCTGAGCTTGCTTTACAATATGAGCACCGGCACTTTTAGCTTGCTCCAAGATATCTGTAACCTGATTTTCGTTTTCAACATTATGCGCTAGCGTGATCCCTCTAAAACCAGAGGAAGCAACATCTGTTTGCGCATCTTGAGCTAATAATTCCCATGGATAAAGCGATAACCAGCTGCCGTTAAGCATGAAAAAGCTGATATTGCCTTCAAAATCCATTTTCGTAAATCCAAGCCCTTCTTTATAGAATCTTGTAGCTTTAGTTAAGTCTTTTGTTCCTAAAGTAATAATATTAATTCTTGGCTTCATTTTTTAACTCCTATCTTAATTTCTTCGTAAACCACAGCACCAGGTCATCATCAAGCGGATAGCTGTTACCTGGAATCGTGGGTTCATAATTATAAGTAACGCCTTTTCCGTCAGGGATATAGCCACGTTTGATATAAAGTCTTTGAGCAGCTCCATAGCCTCCATCTTCTCCTGCATAGAGACCAACACCAATGCCAATAATTTGGCTTTTCGTTGCAGCTTCTTTTTCAGCACGATCAAGCAGTAAGGAGCCAATACCCATTTTTCGCATACAAGGTAATACCTTTAAATCCATAATCTCCGGGATGCTTTGTGCTTTAAATGACGGATATTGTGATTGCCATTTTAAGGTCACATAACCGGCAAATTCGCCCTTGAAGTGAGCCACCCAAACAAGTCGCTCTCCTGATTCTTGTTCCTTTAAATATGCTTCGAAAAGCGATGGCGGTTTATTCCAGCCGATTTGGTTAAAAGCTTCAGATATAGCTGCAATATCTTCTCTTATAAGGGGACGAATTTGAATCTGATTCTTCATAACACCTTACCCACCGGAACATCATTTGGATCAGATTCATGGTTTTCGGGATCATTAAAAGGCATTTCTGTATAGCCGTTTTTGAGATAGAACCTTAGACTGCTTTGCCTAGATTCAGCATGAATGCTTTTAATACCTAAACTTCTCAGCCATTTCTCTATAAGCGTCAAAAATACGCTAGCAGAATTTTGATTTCGCTTATTCTCATCAGTAGCAATAATACGAATTGCCGCTCTTTGATCTGGCCAAAACTGAATATGAGCGTAAGCGACGATCTCTGTGACTTGATATAAAACAAGATGAGCATGCTCTTCATGGTTAAATGTCCATGTATAAGGATCTTCTATGCCATTGGGGCCAAAGAAATAGGTGTCGCGGAAATGTTTAGCCACAGTCCATTCAGAGTGATGTGTACATAGCACAAATCGGCGCTTATTAAAGCCAGACTTTTTTAAGATATTTTGGATAAAGTCATGCTTACCCAAAGTATATCCTCTGTAAATAGAGTTGTTTTTCTCATGGGAAGATTCTTCTGCAATCAGTTTATATTTAAGCAGCGCATATTCATCTCTAGCGCTAGGGGTCTCGCGCAAATGATCCCTAAACAAAATATTTAATTCAATTTCAGGATCGTTTTCTTCAAAAACGTGAAGATTAATATTTCTATCAGCTGTTCTTATTGTGAAGCTTCTTCGGAGAGGAATATTAAAACCACCCTTATATTTATATCCTATAGCCTCTAATTGTGATTTATCAAAAACCAAATTTCGTACAACTGCGATAATGTCTATCTTAGGCTTAGCCGCCAAACCTGGCACCGAAGTCGAACCGACATGATGAATAGCAACGCAGTTATCAGCTAATGCTTTTTTAATGAGAGCCGCCTCAGCTTCAAATATATTTGGCCAATTGGCGTCATAGGGTTTAATTTCAACACGATCTATTTTTTGCATGTTATTTAACTCTGATAAGATATGATCTATAAGTTCGTGAATATCAGCGCATCTGCTCGGGTGACGTTGAGGGTCCGATCGTTTAAGAAGGTCAAGCAACGATGATAAATTTAATAAATGTGCAGTTGTGCGCCAATCGGGGGGCAATTTGATAGCATTTCTTTGCAAGGCATCTATAAATGAGTTCTGGAATTCAGGCGGCATTTTATGGGCGTATCTGAGCATGTTAGCCACATCCCAAAGGTAAGACCCAGAAAAAGCAAATTCCCAGTCCAAAATGCCGGTGACAACCCAAGAGTCGTTAATTTTATCTACCAAAATATTGGCGGGATCAAAGTCACCATGAACGAGGTGCTTTTCATCGTCAGTGGAAAATAAATATGCATATTGCTTTATAGCTTTTTTGATTTCATCAATCATCTCAGGCGATAGCACAGATACTACAGTTCTGTTATTCAAGCAATCCTGTGCAAACTTTATGACATCAGAGGATTCGTATGGGACCACCTCCAAATCTTTGTTCAAAAAGTCAGATTTTGAAAATTCATATGCTGTGATTTTTGAGAGAATCATACCCACCTCAGTCATGATTGCCCTCAGATCATGCGGGACATCGCCCAGTAAAAAATCTCGAAGAGATATGCCAGGCATAAATTCTGTAATCGCAAAGTGATGCCCTTCAAGTTCGCCGATATAATGCGTTAGCGGTATAGGTGCAGTTTCTTTGATTAATGCGGCTAATTTTTGTTCTCTGTAAGCAGCATCTTTATCGCGCAAATAAATACGCAAAATCAGCGGATGGTTTTGATTTTACAGCTGA
>Ga0194133_10001506_pt1 | contig 39949 bp, 42 predicted proteins | sample TA2KigOf40mmetaG_FD_155448 | JGI IMG/M metagenome (GOLD analysis project Ga0194133, IMG submission 155448) | Freshwater microbial communities from Lake Tanganyika, Tanzania - TA2015055 Kigoma Offshore 40m | ecosystem: Environmental > Aquatic > Freshwater > Lake | place: Tanzania: Lake...
GTCGTTGTTGTTGTTGATGTCTTGGGTGGCGATGTGGTCGTTGTTGTCTTGGGTGGCGATGTGGTCGTCGTGGTCTTGGCCGGGGTGGTGGTGGCCGGTGACGGTGCAGGCCCCGACGGTTGTGTCGTGGCGGGTTGCGCAACTGACGTGGTGGTGACGGTCGAACCGGCTGGGGCGAGCGGCGTGTTCGAATCGGTGGGCGCGGCGGGCGGTCCACCGGCACCGGTGTTGCTACCAGAGCCACCCGCGCCACCCGACGGCGGTGGCGGTGTGGGAACCAGCGATGACACCACACCGGCTGTCGTGTTGTCGATCGTGTCGTCGATCGAGTTGTCGACGACAGCAACACTCGAGTCGACAGCAGTGTCGCTGGATGCCACTACCTCGACCGTGCCGCTCGTCGTGTCGCTCGCTCGTCCGGCATCGCTTTGTTGTGCCACCAGAACACCACCGACCACGGCGACCACGGCAACCGACGAACCGATGAGCGCGAAGAGAGCACGACGACCCAGACGCGCGGCACGCGGAAATCCGGTGCGTGAATCGAAACGAAGTCTCGATGTCGAATTCGTCGACGAGCCACTCGAGCCTGACGTTCCCGAGCCGGAACTCGCTCCCGGTCCGACGTTGGCGGTGGCGGCCAGAACCCGATCGCGCAAGCCGAAGGGCAGAACGAACGCGGGGGCGGCGCCGAACAGTGCCAGCGGGGCGAGGGTCTTGCGACTCCGATCGCACGTCGCGCACACCTCGATGTGTCGATTGACGCGCTTGCGAATCAGAATGGTGAATTCGCCGTCCCACGCCGCGAGCAGTCGATCGAGATCGGGGCAGTCGCGCCGTCCGGCTTTGGCCACGGCGTAGGCCCCGAGACTCTTCTCCACGCGCTCGCGCATGCGATGAACGAGCGAGTAGCTCTGCTCGGCCGTGACGCCGAGCGCATCGGCCAAGTCGGAACCACTCAACCCTTGGCGCACCGACAACTCGAGGACGAGTCGATCGCGTTCGTCGAGACCGGCCGAGGCCGAGCGCAGCATCGACGCCAACTCTTCGTACGCGACGGCTTCTCCCGCCTCGCGCGGGTCGTAGGAGGCCGGCACGTCAGGAACCGTCTCGCTCTGAAAGTCGGTGGGAACCGCGCGCTTGCGTTTCTTGGTACGTCGATAGACCTCGTTGCGCAACACGGCGTAGAGCCACGGTTTGAGACGATCGGGTTCGCGCAACTGATCGAGACGCTCGGCCGCGATGACGAAGACGTCCTGAACCATGTCGGATGCATCGTGACGATCGGAGAGCATCGATCGTGCCGTGTCGTACAGACCCGGCGCGTAACGGTCGTAGATCGTCGCCAAGGCCGTTCGATCGCCGCTCAGGTAGGCGGAGACGAGTTGGGCGTCGGTCGTGGTGGTCATGGTTCGTCGTCTCCACGTCGGTCAAGAGACGTGGCGGGCGGTGTCCTCGCAGAAAGTCTGCCCGACGATCGCGCCGTTAGCAGGACGTTCGTCATGCTCGGGGTGGGTGAGGGGCCCACGTGATCGTGAACCGATGGGTGAGGGTCTCGGTTGGCGTCACCACCGCTGGCGCCTGGTTGAACGCGTTGGGAGGGCCGGATTGCGGTTCCACGCAGGTCGCATGCGGTGGTTCGTCGTACACGACCCAGTGGCGGCACGTGCTCGTGAGCTCGAGATGGAACGTGTCGTATCCGAGCGTCAAGATCTCTTGAGGATCGACGAAACAATCGTCGGTCGTGCCGGGAACGAAATCGGGGATGGGCGACTCGAGACTTTCCGCGATGCCATCGTGATCGCGTCGGTGCGTCGCCCGGAAGATCAACTGTGTCGTGAGAGGTTTCACGAACCACGGGTGCCAGCCGACTTGTGCGGGCATCGGCTCGTCGGCCGACACCGTGAGTTCGTGGTCGATGCCGCTGTCGTTCAGCGTCACGGTGTGTTCGACACGACCGCGAAACGGCCACTGGTCTCCCAGGTTGCAACGAAGTCGACACATCGTGTGATCGGCGTCGACGACATCCCAACGTGATTCGAACACCGTGCCGTGAATCGCGTGCGGAGGCATGTTGAGTGGCATCGAGAAGTTGCGGCCGTCGAATCGGAACTTCCCGTGCCGGATTCGTCCAGCGAACGGAACCATGGGATACGAACCCCAGCCGAGCGGACTGGCGGCCGAGGTGACCAGAACCTCGTGGCCAGCGAAACACAGTGACGCGACACGGCCTCCGCGCTCGTCATCGACCCGCGCGGTATGAGGGCCAGCGGAGAGCTCGATCACTCGATCATCTTGGCAGGATCAGCCGTGTGGCACGATCGCGGTGTGCGGGCAGTCGTTCAGCGAGTCGAATCGGCGTGGGTCGACTCGACGGTCGATGGCGTGACCGATCGAGTCGGTTCGATCGGTACCGGTCTCATGGTTCTCGTGGGGGTCACGCACTCCGACGACGAACGCACCGCGGCCAAGATGGCCGAGAAGATCTGGAATCTGCGCGTCATGGACGACGAACAGGGTGTGATGAATCGGTCGATCGCCGACACCACGCGAGCGGTTCTGGTGGTCAGCCAGTTCACGCTCTACGGAGACACGAGCGCGGGTCGTCGACCGAGTTGGATCGCGGCGGCTCGACCCGAAGTAGCCGAACCGCTGGTTCAGCGCGTGGTGAGCGAACTCGAGCGACTCGGTGCATCGGTGGCGATCGGTCGGTTCCGCACCGACATGAAAGTTGCGCTCGTGAACGACGGTCCGGTCACCGTCGTGATCGAACTCTGACGCGACGGCCCAGGGCCAACAAGAACACGGCACCCACCGCGCCGATCCACGGACCATCTCCGATCGACGTGTAGAGCGTCTCGCCCGTGCGCAAGGGAATCTCTCGATCGATCACCGCTCGTTCGCTCACCGCGGTGCGGTCGTACACGTGGCCACTCGGCGACACGAATGCGCTGAAGCCGGTGGGTGCCACTTGTACGACCCAACGGCCGGTTTCGATCGCCCGAAGTCGTGACGACGCGATCTGTTGGGTCTGCAGAACGGTCCAGGTGTAACTCGAACCGTTGGTGGGATTGATGATCAGTTCGCCACCGTTCTTCACGCCCTCGCGGGCGCGACCACCGAAGAACACTTCCCACGAGATGATGACAGCCGCCCGAAGGTCGTCGCCTCCCACGTTCGGTGCCGTGAGGATCGCCGGTCCGGTGCCGGCCACGGCGTCGCGGGGTACGAGATCGACCGGCGCGCCCACGCTGTCGAGCAGACCCCTCAGGGGCATGTACTCACCGAACGGAACACGGCGAACCTTGTCGTAACGATCGACGACTTGTTGGGACGAGGGCTCCACGACCACTTGGGCGTTTGTGAACGATTCGGAGTCGACGTCTTCGGTGATTCCGACGAGGAACGGGGCATCGAGTCGCGTGGCGAACGTCGCGACTTCGGTGAGTTCGCGGCTGGTTTCGAAATCCGGCACGTCGATCACGTTCTCGGGCCACACCACCAAGTCGGGTGAGAGGTCGTCGTCGATCAGGAGTTGCGTGGCGGCCAGGTGGCGCTCGACGACGTCGCGCGGGTCGGTATCGATGGCTCGCGTGCCTTGTGGGCCACCACCTTGCACGGCGGCCACGTCGATCGAACGACCGAGATCGGATCCACGCGGGGCGTTGATGGCGACGAAGAAGACGATGATCACCGCGAGAACCGCGGCCCGACGCGCCACCCGGAAAGCGCGTCCCGATCCGGATCGTCGCACGAGCAACGTACCGATCTGCCACGTGACCCAGGTGAGCAACACGACACCACCGACGCGAGCGATGTCGTCGAGCGGGCCGGCCACCTGTGCGATGCCGAGGGTCGCGAGGGGAACTCCACCGAAGGGAAACGACAGCCGAAGTGCTTCGACCAAGGTGTGGGCGGCCGGAAGAGCGACGACGCGCACGTCGCGATCGACCGAGCCGGCCAGGGCCGATGCGAATCCGTGTAGTACCGCGAAGATCAGCGCCGCGATGAGGTAACCCGGCGCGGTCAGGAACCACATCCATGACAGCGCGGGTACGAACCAACCGAGGCCCGCGACGGTCGCGAGGACGAAACGGTCACGAGCACGCGGAGTGGTGAGTTCGAGCCGCGACAGAATCGCCAGGCCGACGAACGAGAGAGGCCACCAACCCCACGGTGGCATGGAGGCGGCGACGAGAAGTCCGGCCACGAATGACCAGCCGACTCGACGTCGGGAGAAGGTGTCGCCGCGAGTCATGAGGAGAGAACGCTAGGCCCGACGATCGAACTCGGCGAACACGACGATTCGCTCCTTGGTCGATCCGGGCGGATGGCGTGCGAAAAGCGTTGCGGTGGCGGCCGGGGTCTGGTCGACGATCCACATGGCGTCGGGTGTCACCACTTCGGTTCGTGTCACGCGGTTCACGAACGCGCCGCTGTCGACGGTGACGACGATCTCGTCGCCGGGCGCGAGCTTCTCGAGATAGCGAAACGGCCGGGGTGCACTGGTGCGGTGACCACCCAACACGACATTGCCGGGTTCACCGGGTCGGGCCGTGCCGGGCCACCAGCCGACTCCGCGATCGAACGTGGGGTAGGTGATGCCCTCGTAGATCGGTGACGACATCATGAGGGCCGGAATCTCCATCGTGCCCATCAGAACGTCGGGTCGATCTCGTCGGGACCTGGGGGTGAGATGGGTGTGGGCAGAGTGGCGTCCGGAGCCAGCGTGGGCGGGCCGGTCCAGATGGTCGTGGTGGTGGTGGAAGCGATCGTTGTCGTGACCGGGGTGCTCGTGGTCGGCGCCACCGTCGTCGATGTCTTCGGTGCGGCGTCGTCCGATCCGCAGGCCGAGGTCAGTGCGACCACGATCGTCGCGGCGCCGAGAGATGAAGCGATCGAACGACGAGCCATACCGCCCGATTCTCGCAGGTCGTTTTCTGAAACGCCCGACACCCGCCTCAGCGGCGTCGCCGACGCAGTGTTCCCTCGATGCGCGCGATTCGTGTGCGCGCGGGCGGGTGTGTCTCGAGGAGTCGTGACCACCGCGTCGGTCGCTGAGGCTGGTGGTTGGTCGTTCGTCGCAACGCGTCGACCAACTGACGGCCGTACCCCATGCTGATCACGCGTTGATCGGCTCGGAACTCGGCCGAACGTCCGACCAGGTTGCTCAGCGCGTGGCTGGCCACACTGCCGATCTCGAAGAACCACGACAGTCCGTTGAAGACCGACGCGATCACCCGACCCACCCGCTGCGCCGGACCGGACGAACGGGCAAACGTCTCGGATGCCGCAAGTGCGACGTTGCGTAGATACGCACCGAGTCGGGCGAGAGCGGTGACGGGCAGCATCAGCCACTGCTGCATGGTGAGTGCGATCGTGTGCGAGCCGAGGTGGTGACAGAACTCGTGAGCGAGGACACCGCACAAAGCGTCGTGGTCGAGGCGACGAGCGGCGTACGACGTGACCACCACGAGATGTCCGCCCGATGCGAAGGCGTTCACGGCGTCGGCATCCACCACGCCCAGAGCGAACCCTCGGTCGCGCACATGGAGTGCTTGTGCCACTTCGTCGAAAGCGCGTTGCAGGCGCGGAGCTTCCTCGGCGGTGGGTCGCCGGGCACCGATGAGTCGAGTGAGCACGACCCGCTGCACCACCGGTACGAACAGAGCCAGACCGGCCAGTACGTAGATGCCAGCCGCGGCGAGATACGACACGTCGACGACCAGGTTCAGCACCAGCCAGAACGGAACCATGGCCACGGCCCACAACGGCAGGACGGCGATCAGGGGAATGGCCGCGAGCAGGGCCGCGCGGTCGAAATTTCGGGATCCGCGCCGATCGGCCATGGGGTCAGTCTTGCCGTTCGTGGGGTAGAACTGAGCCATGACCGAACACATCGATACCGCACCGGTGATCCCGGGCGCCGAAGCCTGGAGCCATCACGGAACGCAGTCGGTGGGCGCGCTGTGCATCCACGGATTCACCGGCAATCCGTCGTCGATGCGCGAAGTCGCCGAGGCGTTCGCCGCAGCCGGCTATCACGTCGAATTGCCACGGCTCCCCGGACACGGAACGGCGGTGAGCGACATGCTCGCCACCCGCTGGTCGCATTGGTCGGGTGAGGTCGAGGCCGCGTATCAGCGCCTCGCGCAGCGCGTCGACAAGGTGGTGGTGGCGGGTCTTTCGATGGGTGGATCGCTCACGCTCTGGACCGCACTCGAACATCCCGAGGTGAGTGGCATCGTCTGCGTCAACCCGGCTGCACAACCGCAGGCGCAAGAGATGGTCGACATGGTCGAGGGCCTCATCGCCGAGGGCACGGAGGTGTTCCCCGGAATCGGCTCCGACATCGCCGATCCGAACGTGACCGAGACCGCGTATCCCGAAACTCCGTTGCGTCCCCTGGTGTCGCTCGTGAAAGACGGCATCACACCGATGGTGTCGCAGTACGGCAACTGCACGGTGCCGCTTCTGCTCATCACGTCGCGCAACGATCACGTGGTCGATCCGGTGCAGAGCGACCAGTTGGCCGAACAGTGGGGCGGCCCGGTCGAGCGCATCCTGCTCGATCGGAGTTACCACGTGGCCACTCAGGACTTCGACAAAGAGTTGATCTTCGAGTCGGCCGTGGCGTTCGCCGCCAAGGTCACCGCTTCGTAAACGTCGATGCTCGCTCTTCTCGATTCGCTCGTTGCGTCGCTGCCGAGCCCGGGTGGTGGCTCGATCGACATCGGTCCCCTCACATTGCGCGCCTACGGGTTGATGATCGCCATCGGTGTGATCGTCGCCGTGCGGTGGGCCGGCCGCCGCTTGGAAGTTGCCGGTATCGGTGACGCCGATCTCGCTTCGGGAATGGCGCTGTGGGCGGTGCCGGCTGGCGTGATCGGCGCACGGCTGTATCACGTGGCCACCGACTGGCAGCGCTTCTCCGACTCGCCGGGCGACATCATCAAGATCTGGGAAGGTGGCCTCGGAATTCCGGGCGGCATTCTTCTCGGCACCGTGGTGGGCGTGTGGTACTTCAAGAAGAACGGTGTCTCGGTGCCGCTCGCCTTGTGGGCGGTGGCACCCACGCTGGCCATCGCCCAGTCGATCGGTCGGTGGGGCAACTGGTTCAACCAAGAGTTGTTCGGACGTCCGACCGACCTGCCGTGGGGACTCGAGATCGATGCCGACAAAGTCGCTTCGGCGGGTTACGCGCCGGGCACGCTCTTCCATCCGACGTTCTTGTACGAGTCGTTGTGGAACGGCGCGCTCGCGGTGGTTCTCGTGGTCCTGGGTCGGCGCATGCTGGTGTCGCGGCCGGCTCGACTGCTCGCTTGTTACGTGATCGGTTACGGAGTCGGGCGCTTCTGGATCGAAGGTCTGCGCATCGACCCGACCAAGGAGGGCGGTGGACTCCGCCTCAATCAGTGGATGTCGATCGTGCTCGTCGTGGGTGGGGTGGCGTACCTGGTGTGGGCTCGGTTGCGGCCCGCCCCGACGGCGGTGGCCGACGGTGAAGTACCGTCGGCTCCATGACCGATCACGACTTCGCCCTTCTCGACGTTCCCGTTGCCGGTGTGGGCGTCATCACGCTCAACAACCCCGATCGACTCAACGCGTGGAGTGGCCGGATCGCCGAACGATTCTGGGCCCGCATCGACGAAGCGCGTGAGCGTGACGACATTCGCGTCGTCGTGATCACCGGTGCTGGTCGCGGGTTCTGTCCGGGTGCCGACATGGACGCGCTCAATCAGATTCGGGCCAATCCTGGTGGTGGGTCGGGCGCGGCCGTCGGTTCGCGTCGTTACAGCGAATTGATCGACTATCCGAAGCCAGTGATCGCGGCCATCAACGGTGCGGCCGCCGGTGTGGGTCTGGTACTCGCGATGTTCTGCGATATCCGATTCGCCGCGTCGGGCGCCAAGTTCACGACCGCGTTCAGTCGTCGTGGACTCATCGCCGAGTACGGAGCATCGTGGGCCTTGCCCCGTTTGGTCGGTCTGCCGCGGGCACTCGATCTGATGTTGTCGGGTCGCGTGTTCACATCCGACGAGGCCGGGACGATGGGTCTCGTCAACGCGGTGGTCGCACCCGATCAACTCATGAGCCATACCCTCGCCTACGCGTCCGATCTGGCGCAGAACTGCAGCCCCACCAGTTGGGCGGTCATGAAGAAGCAGTTGTACGGCGATCACGCGGTGTTGGCCGACGAAGCGACATCACGTTCACTGCCGCTCATGGACGCGTCGTTGAAGCGGGCCGACTTCCAGGAGGGTGTGCAGTCGTACCTCGACAAGCGCCCGCCGAACTTCGCGCCGTTCAGCGACTGAGATCGCGCAAACGGGCGGCCACGTCTTCGGGCACGACCGGATTGAAGTATTCGCCGGCACCGATTTCGGCGGCGGCGATGAAACGCGGCAGTTGACGCTGACGCCACGGTGACACGATGTCGATGCTCAGCCACGCATCGCGCAGTGTGCCGTCGAACGGTCGCTGGTTGATCCACATCATGTAGGGAAGTGGTTCATCGAAGAGTCGATCGAGGCGATCGAAGACGTCGACCAACATCGCGGCCAAGTCGTCTCGTTGTCGGCTGTCGAGCGAAGGCAAGTCGCCGACTTGTGCGGTGGGTGCGATCGACAACGCGAGCGGGAACTCCGAGGCGAAGGGAACATCGCACACCCACGACGAGTTGGCGACGACGCGACGTTCGGGTGCCGTCGCGACGGGTCGCCAATCGGAAGCGAACAAACGGCGGGGTCGATCGGGCACGTGGTCGTAGGCGTAGATCTGGCCGTGCGGATGTGAGATGGTCGCGCCCACCGAGGCGCCGCGATTCTCGAACACCAGGACGAAGGCGACGTCGTCACGTCGTCCGAGGGCGGTGGTGCGCTCGGCCCAGAGGTCGACGACTTTGCGCATACCAGCGGCTCCAAGTGAGGGGATGGTGGCGTCGTGGTCGGGGGAGTACAGGACGACTTCGCAGCGATCACCGGGCATGGCCGGCCAGCGGTTGGGGAACCAACGCACGTCGTACGGCTCGGGGGCTTCGAGTCCACCCGGACAAAAAGGACAACCCGCAACGTCGGTGTTTGTGGGCAGGTTGGGGCGGGTCTGGCGGTGGCCGACCACGTGGACGACGGTTCCGAGGAACGGATCGGTGCGCACGTCAGGTCCGGTCATCCCCGTCATTCTGTCCGCCCCTGGTGCTCGTGGCGGCGCTTCACACGACGAATTCGCCGCCAGAAGCGCCAACACGAGCAGCGGGCTCGGTTGGGGAAGGGCCATCGGAGGAGATAGCCCGAAGGTGTGATCGAGCACGTGCGCAACGCCACCACGAGCCTGGTGGTCGACTGCTCGTCGGGTGTTCCGGTCGTCCTCCATTGGGGTCGCCCCGTCGATTCGGTGTCGCCGTCGCCGATGAGGCCGGCACCACCCGGAACGATCGACGTGCTCGCTCCCATCAGTGTCGTGCCCATGCACGGCGACGGATTCCCCGGACGCCCCGGCCTGTCGGGGCATCGTCGCGGCGGGCGCGTGTGGGCGCCCCGCTTCTCGTACGAGTCGCATCGACGTGACACCGTCGCCGACGGCGAACGCCTCGTCGTTCGCGGTATCGATCACGTGGCCGAGCTCGCTCTCACGACAACCATCGTTCTCACGCACGGCGGCGCCTTCGTCGCGTCGGCGCTCGTGGAGAATCGCGGCGACTCTCCGTACATGCTCGACGCGTTCAGCCTGTCGGTGCCGCTTCCCGAAGGTGCGTCTGAACTCGGTGTGTTCTCGGGTCGTTGGTCGGACGAATTCCGCTTCGAGCGATTCGCGTGGCCCCGGGGCGCCTGGACGGCCGAAAATCGCTTGGGTCGCACATCGCACGAGCATCCACCCTTCGTGTTCGCGAGCGAGAGTCGGGCCGACGAATGGTCGGGTGACGTGTGGGGACTCCACCTCGCGTGGAGCGGAAACCACGTCACGTACGCGGAAAGATTGACCGATGATCGCCGGTACGTGCAGATGGGTGAGTTGTTCCATCCGGGCGAGATATGTGTGTATCCCGGAGAGTCGTTCACCACACCCGATCTCGTTGGTGTCCATTCATCGAGTGGCCTCAACGCGGCCAGTTGGCAATTCCATCGAGAAGCGCGACGTCGACTGCCCCGCGATCTCGGGCCGCGTCCGGTGCACCTCAACACGTGGGAGGCGGTGTACTTCGATCATCGCGAAGACCGATTGGCGGCTCTCGCCGACGTGGCGGCGTCGCTGGGCATCGAGCGATTCGTCCTCGACGACGGTTGGTTCGGTTCGCGTCGATCGAGTTCCTCGGGCCTGGGCGACTGGATCGTGTCGACCGATGTGTATCCGAACGGGCTGACACCACTCATCGATCACGTGCGCAGTCGAGGGATGGAGTTCGGAATCTGGGTCGAGCCCGAGATGGCCAACCCCGACTCCGATCTGCTGCGGGCACACCCGGAGTGGATCCTCGCGACCGAGGGATACGAACCCGTGTTGGGTCGCGAGCAAGTGGTGATCGACCTCACCCGAGCCGATGTTTTCGAACACGTGGCCGAGCGACTCGACGCGTTGTTGCGCGATCACGACATCGCCTACGTGAAGTGGGACATGAATCGCTGGCTCGTGCAGGGGAGTGGAGCCGATGGAAGGTCGGCCGCGCACGAGCAGACACTCGCCACGTACCGACTGCTCGACTGGCTGCGCGCTCGTCATCCGGAAGTCGAGTTCGAAGCCTGCGCATCAGGCGGTGGCCGTATCGATTTCGGTGTGATCACTCGGGTCGAACGTTTCTGGACGAGCGACAACAACGATGCGCTCGAGCGTCAACGCATTCAACGAGGTGCCTCGATGGTCATCCCGCCCGAGGTGATGGGCGCACACGTCGGTCCGTCGCCGTCACACAGTGCAGGGCGGCGCCATTCGATGAACTTCCGCGTGATCACGTCGATGTTCGGTCACATGGGAGTCGAAGCCGATGTCACCACCATGTCGAACGACGAGCTCGACGAACTGCGCGCTGGCATCGACGCCTACAAGACCTGGCGACGCCTGCTGCATCACGGCGACACCGTTCGTTTCGACACCGATTCGACGATGGTGGTGCACGGTGTCTACGCAGCGAATCGTCGCGAGGCCTTGATCTCGGTGGCCCAGGTCGATTCACCCGACTCGCTGCGGCCCACCACGGTTCGACTGCCCGGGCTGATCGACGATTGCGTGTACACGGTCACCTCGTTGCTCGGGCGATCCATCGGCATGGCGCGCCTCTCCGGACGAGATCTGGCGACGATCGGGCTCCCGGTTCCGGTTCAGTGGCCCGACAGGGCCGTGCTGGTCCACCTGTCCGGCTCGTAGAATTCATCCTCGTGCCCGTCACCCCCCAGGCTCGTATCTCTCCTGACGCCGTCGCCAAGGTGGCTCGACTCGCGCGACTCGACGTCACTGCGGCCGAGGTCGACCGGCTCACCAATCAGTTGGCCGGCATGCTCGAGCACTTCGCCGACATCGACGCTCTCGATCTGGCTGCAGTCGAACCGATGACACAGCCCTATCCGCTCGTGAACGTGTTCCGTGACGACGTGGTGAAGCCTGGTCTCGATCGCGACGAGGTTCTGGCCGTGGCGCCGGCGGCCGAAGACGGTCGTTTCCGGGTGCCCCCGATCATCGGACTCGAGGGCTGACGTGACGGAACTGTCGAACGCCGTCGACATCGCCAACGCTGTCCGTCACGGATCGGTTTCGGCCGTCGCCGTTCTCGACGAGTACCTGGCCCGAATCGACGCGCGTGAGTCGTCGATCCACGCGTTCAATCTCGTGACGCGTGAGCAGGCTCGCGCGATGGCGGCCAAGGTGGACGCCGATGTGAAGGCCGGGCGCGACCCGGGTCCGTTGGCCGGAGTTCCCATCGCACTGAAGGACAACATGTGCACGCGCGGTGTTCCCACCACGTGTTCGTCCCGCATCCTCGAAGGGTGGAAGCCGCCGTACGACGCCACCGTCGTCACACGCTTGGCCGAAGCCGGCGCCGTGTTCGTGGGCAAGACCAACCTCGACGAGTTCGCCATGGGATCGAGCACCGAGAACTCGGCTTTTGGTGTCACGTACAACCCGCACGACACCACACGCGTGTCGGGCGGTTCGAGCGGTGGCAGCGCCGCCGCCGTCGCGGCCGGTTTCGCCGCCGCCAGCCTCGGTAGCGACACTGGCGGTTCCATTCGTCAACCCGCCGCACTGTGCGGAGTGGTCGGTGTGAAGCCCACGTACGGCACCGTGAGCCGCTACGGGCTCGTGGCCTTCGCGAGCAGCCTCGACCAGATCGGTCCGTTCACGGTCGACGTGCGTGATGCCGCTGTTCTGCTCGAAGCGATGAGCGGACACGACCCACTCGACAGCACGTCGATTCCGCAGCCCGCGCTGTCGGTGCAGGGTTCACTCGATCGTGACGTGAAGGGCTTGCGCGTCGGCCGCATCACCGATCTCCCCGGCGGCAGCGATCCCGAGGTCGAAGCCCGACTGGCCGAATCGTTCGATGCGCTGGCAGCGGCCGGTGCCACCGTCGTCAACGTCGAACTGCCGTCGATGAAGTACGGCCTCACCGCCTACTACCTCATTGCTCCGGCCGAGGCGAGTAGCAACCTGGCCCGCTACGACGGTGTGCGCTACGGCCTTCGAGTTGATGCGGCCGACACCAACGCGATGTACATGGCCACGCGCGCTGCCGGCTTCGGCGACGAAGTGAAGCGCCGCATCATGCTCGGCACCTACGCGTTGTCGGCCGGTTACTACGACGCGTACTACGGCAAGGCTCTCAAAGTGCGCCGTCTGATCTCCGACGATTTCGCTCGTGCGTATCAGAAGGCTGATGTGATCCTCACGCCCACCTCGCCGATCGTCGCGTTCCCGGTGGGGGCCAAGGTCGACGATCCGTTGTCGATGTACTTGTGCGACGTCTTCACGATTCCCACCAATCTGGCTGGTCACCCGGCCATGAGTGTGCCGTTCGGAACGGGTGCTCACGGTCTGCCGGTTGGGGTGCAAGTGCTCGCGCCCACTCTCGGCGAGTCGGTCATGTTCCAGGTGGCAGCTCATCTCGAGCGTGTCGCACCGGGAGGTGCGAAGTGAGCGACGTCTTCATGATCGACGGCTACGAGTTGGTCGTGGGCCTCGAGGTCCACGTCGAACTCGCCACGGTCACCAAGTTGTTCTCGGCCAGCGCCAATCGTTTCGGTGACGATCCGAACACCCACATCGACCCGGTGACGCTCGGCCTGCCCGGAGCACTCCCCGTGCTCAATCGCCAGGCGGTCGAACTCGCGATGCGCATCGGATTGGCCCTCAACTGCTCGGTGCAGGCCTGCACGTTCCACCGCAAGAACTACTTCTACCCCGACATGCCCAAGGCGTACCAGATCTCGCAGTACGACGTTCCGCTCAACATCGACGGCTGGCTCGAACTGCCCGGGGGTAAGCGCATCGGCATCGAGCGTGCGCACCTCGAAGAAGACACCGGCAAGAGCACGCACGTCGGCGGAACCGGCGGACGTATTCACGGCTCCGACTATTCGCTCATCGACTTCAATCGGGCCGGCGTTCCCCTCGTCGAGATCGTGGGTCGCCCCGACATCGCCACGCCCGATGAGGCCAAGCAGTACGTCACCGAACTGCGTCAGATCCTCGTGGCCATCGGTGCGTCCGACGCCAAGATGGAAGAGGGCTCGATGCGCTGCGACGCCAACGTGAGTGTGCGCAGGCCCGGTGCCCCCCTCGGAACACGTTGCGAAATCAAGAACGTCAACTCGGTGCGTTCGCTCGGTCGTGCCATCGAATACGAGGCTCGTCGGCAGATCGCACTCATCGAAGGCGGCGAGAAGGTTCGACAGGAAACCCGTCACTGGGACGAGAACGATGGCCGCACGCACACTCTGCGCACCAAGGAAGACGCCGACGACTACCGCTACTTCCTCGAACCCGATCTGGTGCCGTTGGCTCCCGAGGCGTCATGGATCGACGCGGTGCGCGCGGCTTTGCCGATGTTGCCGCGCGAACGTCGCGCACGTTTGTCGTCGGCCACGGGTGCACCATCCGATGGTGAAGCCGTCATGGTCGTGGTCGAACGCGGTCAGGACGACTACGTGCTCGCGGTGGCCGCGGCTGGTGCCGACGTGTCGCGCGCGCTCGTCCACGTGAAAGAGGCCTACGCCGAGCAGGGCGCGACCCCCGCGATTCCCGCGGCCGATCTGGCGCGCATGATCGTGCTCGAGACCTCCGGCAAACTCACGTCCACTCAGGCCAAGACCGTTCTCGCCGAGATCGTGGCCAGCGGTGGTGGTGACGCCGAGAAGATCGCCGCCGCCAAGGGTTTCGAAGCCATGGACACCGGTGCGCTCGAAGCGATGGTCGACGACGTGATCGCCGCGCAGGCCGACGCGTGGGCCAAGTACTGCGCGGGTGAAGAGAAAGCCATGGGTGCACTCGTCGGTGCGATCATGAAAGCCAGCAAGGGCAAGGCCGACGGCAAGGCCGTCACCGCGTTGCTGCAGTCGAAGCGCGGCTGAATCGCCGTATCGCGACGACCTCGTCGGTTACAGACTTCCGGTGCGAATCAGGTCGATCGTGCGTCGACAGGTACGGTCGAACGCATCGGCCGCCATCACGAGGTGATCGCGCGGCGTGTCTTCTTCGGGTGTGTGACTGAGGCCGTTGGTGGACGACGAGAAGATCATCACCGTCGGGATCGATCGGGCGGTCTCACTGGCGTCGTGCAGCGCGCCGCTCGGCAACTCGATGTCGTGACCTTCGACTTCGCGCACACTTTCACGAGCAGCATCGAGCAGAAGAGGATGGAACGGCATCGGCGGAATACGGAAGATGTGCTCCCACTCGACCGTGCAACCTTCGGCCGCCGCCGCTTCGTCGGCCGCCGCCTTGCTCTCGGCGAACATTGCGGCTAGTTCGCCAGCATCGATGTGGCGCATGTCGAGAGTGATGGTGGTTTCACCAGCAACTGCAGTCACGACACCGGGTTTGCACGCGACCGCACCAACGGTCGTGACGCCGTCGTGACGGTCGCCGATCTCGGCCACCGCCAGCGCGAAACGTGAGGCGGCTCGGAACGAGTCGCGACGCATCGGCATCGGCATGGTTCCGGCGTGAGCGGCTTGGCCGCGGAACACCAGACGCTCCCGCTCGATGCCCTTGGTGCCGGTGACCGTGCAGATTCCCTTGCCCATCGACTCGAGGATCGGACCCTGTTCGATGTGCACTTCCACGTAGGCCTTCACGTTCTCCTGACGGCGCTGTGCGCCATCGAGACGATCGATGTCGACACCGTGTTGTGGCAAGACGTCGACGAGACGATTGCCTTCTTTGTCGACGAGACCGGCCAAGATCTTCGGGTCGACCGTTCCCATGAACGCGGCCGAACCGAATAGTGACCGAGAGAAGCGGGCTCCTTCTTCGTCGGCCCAATCGACCAGTGCCACGGTGATGGGCGATGTGCCTTCAGCGGAGAGAGCGCGCAGCAATTCGAGGCCGGCCATCACGCCGAGCGCACCGTCGAGCCAGCCACCCTTCGGCACGCTGTCGAGGTGACTACCCACCACGAGTGTGTCGGTGCTCTCGCCGCGCAAGTAGGCCCACAAGTTGCCGGCTTCGTCCACCTCGACGTGGACGGGGAGCGTGGCGAGATGTTCGCGCAGAAGGTTGCGGGCCTCGACCCATTCGGGTGTCCAGGCCAAGCGACGCGAGCCCGCTGGGCCGCCGGTGCGCGCGGCCAGGCCTTCGAGATCGGCGATGACGCGCAGCGGATCGAAAGTCGACACGGAGGTATCGGATGCCATGTCTCAAAGGTACCGTGTGCCCGGTGACGGATCACATCCTCATCAACGACCTACGGGTGATGGCGCTCATCGGCGTGCTCGAGCACGAACGCGAGGCGGTACAGCCGTTGCGTGTCGACATCGACATTCACGCCGATCTCACCGACGCCGGCCAGAGCGACGATCTCACCGAGACCGTTCATTACGGCGAAGTGTGCATGCAAGTGGCCGAAGTGGCGCGCAAGTCGAACGACTTGCTCCTCGAGCGTCTGGCGCAGCGCATGGCCGACATGGTGCTGTCGTTCGCACACGTGAACGCGGTCGATCTCACCCTGACGAAGTTGCGTCCGCCCATCCCCGAAGACGTCGGGTCATCGGCGGTGCGAATTCATCGCACGCGTGCATCGTCGGCGCCACTGACGGCCCACCGCGCGATCGTCGCGTTGGGAAGCAACTTGGGCGACCGCGAGTCGTATCTGCGGTTCGCGGTCGAGCGGCTCGGGTCGGCGGTGCGCAAGATGTCGCAGGTGTTCGAGACCGATCCGGTGGGTGGCCCCGAGAATCAGGGCGCCTATCTCAACATGGTCGTGGAGATCGAAACCGAGATGGACCCATACGCAGTGTTGCGTTGGCTGCACCGGATCGAGGCCGACGCGGGTCGAGCCCGCACGATTCATTGGGGTCCGCGTACGCTCGATCTCGATCTGCTCTTCTTCGACGACGTGGTCATCAAGGGTGGCAACTTGGCGGTGCCGCATCCGCGGTACGCCGAGCGCCGGTTCGTCCTGGCGCCGTTGAGTGAAGTGGCGCCCGAGCGGTGTCCGCCCGGATGGGAAACATCGTTGCCCCCCGATGCCGTGTACCCGCGCGGCCCTCTCTCGTCGTAGCGAGTCGGTTCACGACAACCCGAGTTGGGCCTCCACGCGCCTGATCTTCTCGGGGTAGTGCGCGCGGCCGTACTCGGGCCGCTGACGCAGAACGATCTCGAGGAGCTCGTCGTGCTGCGCGGTTTCCTTCCACGGCAGCGCGATGTAGAGCGGCAGTCCGAACTGGCGTAGTTCGCCGAGATTCGAATACACGCGCTTCTGGTAGACGAAGCGTTCTTCCCACGGCCAATTCGAGGGTGCGAATCCGGTGCCTGGATCGAGGATGCAGAGATCGCGGAGTCCGTATCGATCGGCGATTCGCAACTGTTCGTCGAAGAACGAAATCATCACACCGACCGGATCGTCCTTCACCAAGTGCATCTGTCGTGGGTTGGGGCCGGACAAGAACGGAAGCACGATCGGCACGCGGAAGTCGGCGGCCACCTGCCACATTTCGTCGGTCTGCATGCCATCGGCGGCGTTGATGACGGTGCATCCGTTCTCGAGAGCCAGCCGCGTGACCTCGGGCTTCCACGAATCGATGCTCAGCGGAACGCCGAACGCAGCCAGCGCACGAACGATGTCGCGAAGGCGCTCCCATTCGTCCTGCCACGGCACCACGGTGGCCGCATCGGTGGAACCCTGACCACCGAGGTCGATGCCCTGACACCCGTGCGTCAGGAGATATTCACCGCGGCGAGTAGCCGACTCGGCGTCGGTGGCTATTGAATCGGTGTTGAGGGAGTCGGGAGACGCGTTCACGACGCCGTACAAGAACATGCCGTCAGGCTAGGGCGGCTGAGGAGACGATGAAGACGTTCGATCCGACCGGTTGGGACCTGTCCACCGCGATGGCTTTGAAGAACGACGTCTCGGTGTCGGTGTGCATCCCGTGTCGCAACGAAGCCGAGACGATCGGTGATCTCGTGCGCATGATCGACGACGCGCTCGTCGGAACACTCGTCGACGAACTGATCGTGCTCGACGATGGGTCGACCGATGGAACCGGCGAGGTGGCCAGCGAGGCCGGGGCCACCGTCGTGCCCGCCGACTACGTGCACATCTTCCACGGCACCGCGCAGGGCAAGGGCAATGCGCTCTGGGCGAGCCTGGTCGCTTCGAAGGGTGACATCGTCGTGTGGTGCGACGGTGACATCACGAGCTTCACCCCCGACTGGATCATCCGTCTCGTCATTCCTCTTCTGCTCGACGACCAACTGGGGCTGGTGAAGGCCAGCTACGAGCGTCCGTCGCACCTGGGTGGGGGCGGTCGAACCACCGAACTGGTGGCCCGTCCGCTGCTCTCGCTCTTCTTCCCCGAAATCGCCGAGATGCAGCAACCTCTGGCGGGTGAGTACGCCGGCCGTCGCACGATGCTCGAGGCAGTTCCGTTCGCGACGGGTTGGGGAGTGGAGATCGGTTTGCTGATCGACATGTATCTCCAGTTCGGAATCGACAGTTTGGGTCAGGTCGATTTAGGGGTGCGACTGCACCGCCATCACAAACTCGAAACGTTGGCCATCCAGGCCGCGGAAGTGGCGGCCACCTTGCTCGCGCGCGTTCCCGACGGTCCGTCGTTCACCGAAGCCGTGCCCACGTTGCGACGCAAGAGCGGCGACGACATCGAACTCAACGTGATGGTGCGTCCTCCGGTGAAGTCGCTTCTTCGCTTCGGCGCGCCCTGAATCCGCGCGGGTGAGCGCTCAGGTACTGCGGAGATAGCGAAGGAACACGAATCCTTCGTCTTCACACACGTGGGCGAGATGCCACGGTTCGCGCATGGCCCAGGCGCCCTCGGCGGCGCGATCGCTGCGGCCGGCGAGGAAACGTGGCGCGATCGTGAGGCACACTTCGTCCACCAGATCAGCCGCGAGCATCTGGCCGTTGAGGGTGGGCCCCCCTTCGAGAACGCACACCTCGCCTTCGAGAGTGGCCACGACATCGCGCACATCACCGGCCGCCACGCGTGTGTTCGGGGCCGCGAGCAACGCCTCCGAGTTGCGACCCAGGTCTCCGCTCGACGACATGACGACCAGACGTTGATGAGACGGAAGTGGCGAGTAGTTGTCGGATCGAACGGTTTCGGCCCCCACGAACACGGTGTCGGCCGATCGATGCAAGAACAAGAAGACGTCGCGATCGGCCGGACCGCCGAGCAACGCCGACGACCCTTCCAAGGCGATCGCGCCATCGGCCGTGGAGATCATCGACATCACGATCCACGGTCGATCGGCGAACGCGCGCCGGTGTGATCCGTCGTACGCCTCGGGGATCGTCACCTCACGTGGCGACGGGAAGAGCATGCGCATGGAAGCCCGAGGCCTTACGGAACCAGAGCGACCTTGCCGGCCACTTTGCGATCTTCCAGATCGTGAAGTGCGCGCGCGGCGTCGTCGAGCGCGTAGGTGAGGGGCTCGACCGGCCGGAGTCGTCCCTGCGCGATGAGGTCGAGGACCTGCGCGAGCATGCGGTCGTTGAGGCCCGGGTTCTTTCCGGCCCAACCACCCCAGTCGACGCCGGTCACGCGACGATTACGCAGCAACACCTGATTGGCCGGGAGCTTGGGAATGCCGCCGACGAACCCGATCACGAGGTACTGGCCGTCGTCGGTGAGCGCGCGCAGCGATGTCTCGCCGAGTTCGCCACCCACGGGGTCGTAGATGTAGTCGACTCCGCCGCCGGAGATCTCCTTGGCCTTCTCCTTGATCTCGTCGGCACTCGATCGCGAGTCGATCACTGCTTCGGCCCCGCGTTCGGTGGCCAAGCGCCGCTTCTCATCGGTCGACGCGACGGCGATCACGCGCAGGCCGAGGGCGTGGCCCACGTCGACGGCGCCGAGCCCGACGCCGCTTCCGGCGCCGATCACCAAGAGCCACTTGCCGGCTTCCACGCGCGCGCGTTCGACGAGCGCGAACCAGGCGGTGAGATAGCTCTGCATGAAGGTGGCGGCCTGACCGTCCGACAGATTGTCGGGCAGAACCAAAACACGCTTGGCGGCCACCACGGCTTCGCTCGCGAATCCCCCCAATCCGACGTTGGCGAACACACGCGTGCCGACGGCGATTCCCTCCACATCGGACGCCACTTCGGTGACACGGCCGACTACTTCCATTCCCGGCACGAACGGCGTGGGCGGCTTGATCTGGTACTTGCCCTGCACGAACAGTGCATCCACGAAGTTCACCCCGCACGCGTTCACAGCGATGCGAACACACGACGGGAAGAGATCAGGCGATGGGCGGTCTTCCACGATGAGATCGTCGAGGGGCCCGAACTGGCGGCAGACGATGGCGCGCATGCGGCAACGGTAGGTGATTGGGCGTCAGGACCGGCATTTTTGCCGGGGTTTGGCACCCATGGGGTAAGGGGTGTTCAGTGGGGGGCGCCGAATTGGCGATCGCCGGCGTCACCCAAGCCCGGCACGATGAACGCGTTCTCGTTCAGTCGCTCGTCGACCGACGCCGTGTAGATCACCAGGTTCGAACCCTGCTTGCGCAGGAACTCGATTCCTTCCGGCGCCGCCAACACGCACACCACGATGATCGGGCCCGTCGCATGACGCTCCAGCAGCAACTCCACCGCGTGCGCGAGCGAACCGCCGGTGGCCAGCATCGGATCGAGCACGATGCACGTGCGTCCAGCCAACGATTCGGGCAGCTTGTTCACGTACGGCTTGGGCTGGAACGTGTGCTCGTCACGACTGATACCCACGAATCCGACGTCGGCGTTCGGCATGAGTTCTTGGGCCGCGTGTACGAATCCGAGTCCGGCTCGCAACACCGGAACCACGACCGGCTGCGACGCCAGCGCGCGTCCATCGGTTTCCACGAGTGGCGTCTGCACGCGCACGGCCTTGGTGGCCAGATCGCGCGTGGCCTCGGCGAGCAGCAGGATTCCGACCCGCTCGAGTTCCTGGCGGAACAGCGCGTTCGGGGTGCTGGCATCGCGGATACGCGTCAGCGAATCGGCGATGAGCGGGTGGTCGACGACATGGACTTCAACGGGCATCTGCCCATTGTTCCAGATCAGCGGGTGGCGGCTCCCAATGTCTGCTCGGCTCGTGCCAGGGCGTACCGGGGCTTGATGAGGCCGCTGATGATTCGGAGCCGCTCGGGGAAGGGGGCGAAGGCGCTCTTCATGGCGTTGACCGTGAGCCACTCGAAATCGTCGACACCCCAGCCGAAGGCGTCGGACAACTGCGCGAACTCCTTCGACATGCTCGTGTTGCTCATGAGTCGGTTGTCGGTGTTGACCGTGACACGGAAGCGCAAGCGGCGGAGCATCCCGATGGGGTGTTCGGCGATCGAACCGCACACGCCGGTGTTCACGTTGCTGGTAGGGCAGAGTTCGAGCGGAATTCGACGGTCGCGCACGAAGGCCGCGAGCCGGCCGAGTTGTTCGTTGCCGGGTTCACCCGTGATGTCGTCGACGATGCGCACGCCGTGGCCGAGCCGTTCGGCCCCGCACAACTGCACCGCTTCCCAGATGCTCGGTAGACCGAACGCCTCGCCCGCGTGGATGGTGGTGTGGAAGTTCTCGCGCTGCACATGGTTGAACGCTTCGAGGTGACGCGTGGGCGGGTAACCGGCCTCAGCACCGGCGATGTCGAAACCGACCACGCCTTCGTCACGCCAACGCACGGCCAATTCGGCGATTTCGAGACTGCGGGCCGCCGTGCGCATGGCCGAGCAGATGGCGTAGATGGTGAGATCGGTTCCGGCCGAGCCGCGTCGGAAACCGTCGAGGATGGCCTTCATCACTTCGTCGAGGGTCAGACCCTTCTCGGTGCACAACTCGGGGGCCATACGTACTTCGGCGTACACCACGCCGTCGTCGGCCAAGTCTCGCGCGCATTCGAACGAGACGCGCTCGATCGCATCGCGGTCCTGCATCACTCCGACGGTGTGGGCGAACGTCTCCAGGTAGAGAACCAGATCGTTGCGCTTGGCCCCGCGATGGAACCACTTCGACAGATCATCGACATCGGTGGTGGGCAGACCCTTGTAGCCGTACTCGGCGGCCAGTTCGACCACGGTCTGGGGACGCACGCCGCCATCGAGATGGTCGTGCAGGAGAACCTTGGGGTACTGGACGTAATCGGCGACGTTGCTGCTCATGCGGGGGCTTTCGTTCGAGCGCGGCCATCGAGGCGACGCAGCGGGAGATCGGGGGTTCGTTGCAACCAGTTCCAGGCCGGATATGCGGCCGATTCGGCGATGCAGTGCAGTGAGTACGCGTGGCGGCTCTTTCCGCTGCGGTTGACATCGCTCCAGTGCGGCAGGAGACCGTGCAGGATCACGAGGGTGCCCGCGCTCACCTCGAGGGGAACGAGCCCCCCACTCGGAGCGGGGAGGGGCTGCGGGTCGTGTTCGATGAACTCGGCGCCGTCGTCGTTGCGTACTCCGAGTCGGCGGTACGTCTTGCGCAAGGTGGTGCGATGCCCGCCGGGTTGCGCCCACAGACATCCGTTCTCGAGCGTCGCGTCTTCGAGCGCGAACCAGAAGCCGGTGACCGTGATGGGGTCGGTGTACAGGAACGTGGCGTCCTGATGGCAGCCGACTTCACCTCCGATGAAGGGCTGCTTGCAGATGTACATGCTCTGCAGCGCGAGGGCATCGGGCATACCGATGTCGGCGGCCACGTCGGCGAGAGCGGGCGAGTACGAAAACTCTTCGAACACGGCGTCGAGATCGTGGAGGGCATGGCCGATCTTGTTGACGCTCAATTCCTTCGGCTGCCCCAGCCGACCGTCGGGGCCGAAAGCCTCTTCTTCGAAGAAGCAGTGGATACCGATTGCTGACGCCATGAACTGCTCGTCGGCATGACGCTCTTGTTCGTTGGTGGTGAACACGCTGCGATTGGCGTCGGGGTCGAACGAACCAAGAATGTGTTCGGCTCGCGCCTTCACCCGTGCGCACACGTCACGGCTCACGAAATCGGGGACGACCAGGAAGCCGTCGCGCTCGTATCGCTCGATCTGATCGTCGGAGAGCACGCGTCCCATGTCTGAAGCGTAACGCTCGGTCGCAGATTCGGGATTTCGCCGTACCCTGGGGGTCATGAATGCCACACCGGCACGACTCGATCCGCACGACGCCGCCTCTCTCGACCGCCTGACGGTTCTGGGTCGCGAGGTCCGCGAGGCCATTCCGCACGTGGAGGTCTTCCCGGCGCCCGCCGATGTGGAGATCGTGCGGTTCACCACCGACGAAGTCGCGTCGATGTGCCCGGTCACCAATCAGCCCGACCTGTCACGCGTCGTGATCGAGTACCGCCCGAGTGAGTGGTGCGTCGAATCGAAGAGCCTCAAGTTGTATCTCTGGGGCTTTCGTGATCGAGCGGTGTTCGCCGAGGTGCTCACAGCCGAGATCGCCCGCGAAATCATGGACACGGCGCGACCGTTGTCGGTCACCGTGACGCTCACGCAGAAGCCGCGCGGCGGTATCGAAGTCGAAGCCGTCGCCCGACTGGGCGCCTAGATCACGGCCCACTTGGGCGCCTAGATCACGGCCCGACTGGGCGCACGCTGTTATCAGCTGAATGTCAGTGAGATTCGCCGGGGCGATAGGGAAGACCGGCGTGGGCGGGCGGTCGCAACTGCTGTCGCGCTCCGGCCAACACGATCACCGTCACGATGTACGGCGTCGCGGCCACGAACTCCGACGGCACCTTGTCGACCACGTTGTACGCGATCACCAGACACACCGCGGCCGCCAGACAACTCGTCACGATCACCGAGCGACGCCGCAACACCATCACCGCCGCGACGATCACCAACGCCACCGCGGCCACCAACAGCAACGCCGGAACGTTGCGTTCGTCGCGGAACTTGAGCGCGGTCGGGAACCCGAACAGCAATGACCCGCGGAACACGCCCCACGGCTGCCAGTTTCCGAAGATCGTGGTGGCCAGGCCGATGAATCCCTGACCGCCCGTCTGTCCCTGGCGATACGTGCTGGTGAACACGCACGACAAGTACGCGCCGCCGAAAGCCGCCAACGCACCGCTGATCGCCATCGCCTGATACCGCAGACGATTGATCGCCACGCCCAGCGACTCGCCGGCCTGCGGCGACTCACCGCTCGAGCGCAGACGCAAACCCCACCGGGTGCGCCACAACACGTACACCGACAGCGGAATGATGGCGATCGCCAGGATCGTGGGCAGGTACACGTCGCTCACGAGTCCGCGAATGAAACCGGCCATGTCGGGGATCAACGGGATGTCGTGCTTGTCCTCGATCCACTTCAAGATGTCGGGACTCTTCCAATTGCCGATTCGTCCGCCGGCCAGGAACGGCATATCGAACTCGCCGTACCCACCCTTGCCCGGAGGCGACTGACTTTCGCCGCCACCCTTTTGTCCCTTGAAGAAGATGATCGAGAGGTACTCGGTTGAGCCAGCAGCCAACGTGTTGATGGCGATACCCGACACCACGTGGTCGACATTGAAGCGAACTGTCGCCAACGCGTGCAGTAGGCCCACGAGCATGCCGCCCACCAGAGCCAGGGTGATGCCGCCCCACGAGCCCCACTTCCAGGCGCCGTACCCACCGCACCACGAGCCGATGATCATCATGCCCTCGATACCGATGTTCACGATGCCGGCCCGTTCGGCCCACAGACCAGCCAGACCAGCCAACAGAATCGGCGTAGCCACTCGTAAGGTCGACGAGATGGTGCCCGAACTCGTGATGTCGTCGGCGTCGGCGATGATACGCACGATCGAGAAGATCAAGAGTCCGCCGAGCCACAAGATGGAGGCACGCCGCAAGGGTGACAGGTTCTTCCACGCCAGCGAGCGCGGAGCGGACGTGGGCTGCAGGGTGGCGGTCACGACTTGACCTCCGCCTCGATCTCGGCGGTGGCCTTGCGTTGAATTCGTCGGTTGTCCCAGCGCTTGACGGCCTCGTTGATGATCACGACCGCGAGCACGATGATGCCCGACATGATCGTGGTGATCTCCTTCGGGATGTCCTCGAGCTGCAACTTGCCCGACGCCTCACCGAGGAAGCCGAAGAGCAGAGCCGAGAAGAAGATGCCGAGCGGGTGATTTCGTCCGAGTAGCGCCACCGCGATGCCGTTGAAACCCTGTTGTTCGGCCAGGTTGTTCTGATACGCGTGCACGTCGCCGAGAAGCGCACGCATGCCCACCAACCCGGCGATGGCGCCCGACAGCAACATTGAGATGAGGATCATCTTCTTCGGGTTCACGCCGGTGGCTCGCGCGGCACCCGAGTTGCCACCCGATGCGCGCAGGCGGAAGCCGAACTTGGTCTTCCAGACGACGACCCAGAACAGAATCAGTAACAGGATCGCGACGATGAACATGCCGTTGAGACGGCGATCGACGAGGTCGGGGAACCAGGCCGACGTGGGCAACTCCTTCGTCTTCACGAGAAGACTCTCGGTCGGGCTCTCCACTCGGAAGAAGTCGTCGAACGCCCAGGCCACGAGCGACAGCGCGATGAAGTTGAGCATGATCGTGGAGATCACTTCGTTGACGTTGCGCTTCACCTTGAGCCAACCGGCGATGCCAGCCCACAACGCTCCGGCGGTCATGGCCACCACGAGGCAGAACGCGACGTGCAGAACCGGCGGCAAGTCGACGGCGGCGCCGACCACCGCGGTGGTGAGAAGAGCCACCCGCATCTGACCCTCGACGCCGATGTTGAACAGATTCATCTTGAATCCGATCGCCACGGCAGCGGCCGAGATCATGAGGGGAGTCGCACGATTGGCCATGCCTTGCAGCACGCGAGATTCGCCGGCCGCACCGAACAAGGTGCTGTACGCCTTGACCGGGTCCTTGCCGGTGATCAACAAGATGATCGCCGAGATGGCGAGGGCAACGAACACGGCCAGTACCGAACTGGCTGCCGTCACCATCGCGCGTTGGAGACGCGGGTTCTTCATCGGGCCGCCTCGCGATCCTGGATTTCGCCGGTCATGTAGGTGCCGAGCAACTCGGGTGTGGCGCGACGCGGGTCGAGTTCGGCCGTGACACGTCCGTCGAACATCACCACGATGCGATCGGACAAGCCGATGAGCTCTTCGAGATCGGCCGAGATGAGCAACACGCCCAGACCGTGGTCGCGCGCGTGGCGCAACTCTTCCCAGATGGCGGCCTGCGCTCCGACGTCGACACCGCGCGTGGGATGGGCCGCCAACAGAATCATCGGATTGGTGGCCATCTCACGACCGACCACGAGTTTCTGCTGGTTGCCACCCGACAATGCGAAGGCCGGGACCTGTTCGGACGGGGTGCGCACACCGAAGCGACGAATGATCTCTCGAGCGTCGGCTTCGGCCTTGCGGCGACCGATGAACGGTCCACTCGTGAGAGTGGGTTCGTCCTCACGACCGAGCATTGTGTTCTCCCACAACGGTGCGTCGAGGAGCAGTCCCTCGCGATGACGGTCGAACGGGATGTACGACAGGCCGGACGTGATGCGCTCACGCGTCTCGACACCGGTGAGATCGCGACCGGCGATTTCGACACGTCCGCTCTCCAGTGGCATGAGTCCGAGAATCGCCTCGCACAATTCGAACTGCCCGTTGCCTTCCACACCGGCTACGCCGACGATCTCGCCCAATCGAACCGACAACGAAATGTCTTCGAGCGCGAGTTTGGCTCCGGCGGCCGCGCCGGCAACCGAGAGGTCGCTCACCGCGAGAACGACCTCCGAACCAATCGGTGTTTCACGTCCGGACGGATCGGGGAGATCGCTGCCCACCATGAGCTCGGCCAGACCCCGCCGGTCGACCTGGCTCGGAGTCGTCGTGGCGACGGTGGTTCCCTGGCGCATGACGGTGATCTCGTCGCAGTAGCGCAACACTTCGTCGAGTTTGTGCGAGATGAAGATGACCGTGCGGCCTTCGGCGACCAGTCGCTTGAGCGTGGCGAACAACTCTTCGACTTCCTGCGGCACGAGCACGGCGGTGGGTTCGTCGAGAATGAGGATCTGCGCCCCGCGGTAGAGCACCTTCAGGATCTCCACGCGCTGACGTTCGCCCACGCCAAGTGTGCCGACCAGATCGTCCACATCGAACGACACGCCGAGGGACGCCGCGAGTTCGGTGAGGCGGGTCTTGGCCGCCTCCGAATCGATGCGTCCACGACGGCCCACTGGTTCGTTGCCGAGAATGATGTTCTCGAGAATCGACAGGTTGTCAGCCAGTTTGAAGTGCTGGTGCACCATGCCGATGCCGGCGGCGATGGCGTCGGTGGGGGACTTGAACGTGATTCCCCGGCCGTTGACGGCGATCGAACCTTCGTCGGGCTGGTGCATACCGTACAACGTCTTCATGAGCGTCGACTTGCCGGCGCCGTTCTCACCGACCACGGCGTGGATGGTGCCGGGCCGCACTCGCAACGACACGTTGTAGTTGGCCACCACACCCGGGAAGCGCTTGGTGATACCCGACAGTTCGACTGCCAGTGCTCCCGCCTCGCTCATGCCACCCCCGGAGTAGTCGCACCGCTGTGGTGCGCCGTGAACGCTTCCGTTATAGCAGAGCCGGAAAGCAGAGAGCCCGGGTCGATGACCCGGGCTCTCTGGAGTTTCGGACTTCTTCGTGAGAAGTTCGACGAACTCGTGATCGTCAGTGACGATCAGGGTGCCGTCGGCACCTCGATCTCACCGGCGACGATCTTGGCCTTGATCTCGTCGAGCTGACCGGCGATGTCATCGACGTATCCACCCGAGGTGGCGTAGCCGACTCCGTCGTTGCTCAGATCGAACACCTTAATGCCACCCGAGGTGTCACCCTCGCAAGCAGCCTTCATGGTTTCGAACACCGCCACGTCGACGCGCTTCAGCATCGAAGTGAGGATGCGTGCACGCTGATCGTCGTTGGCGGCAGTGAGATACTGGTCGCTGTCGACACCGATGGCCCACTTGCCGGCCTCGACGGCGGCCTCGATGGTGCCCGCACCCGAACCGCCAGCGGCGGTGTAGATGATGTCGGCGCCTTCGCCATACCAGCCCGAGGCGATTTCCTTGGCGCCTGCGACGTTGCCCCATGCGGAGTTGTCACCGGCTGGTCCGAGGTAAGCGACCTTCACTTCGATGTCAGGGTTGATGAAGCGCGCACCAGCGGCGTAACCGGCCTCGAACTTCTTGATGAGGTCGATCTCCTGGCCACCGATGAAGCCGACGATGCCCGACTCGCTCTTCAGAGCAGCGGCCGCACCGACGAGGAACGAACCTTCCTGCTCGGCGAACACGAGGCTGCGCACGTTCGGTGCTTCGACGACCGAGTCGACGATGCCGAGGGTGACGCCGGTGTTGGCGGCGGCGACTTCGCCCATCGGGTCGGTGAACATGAAGCCCACACCGACGATTACACCAGCGCCGTCACCGGCGAGGAGTTCGAGGTTGGCCTTGCGGTCCTCGTCGACAGTCGCCTCGAGTTCCTTCACTTCGATGCCGAGTTCGGCGGTTGCGCGCTCGCCACCAGCGGCGGCCGAGTCGTTGAACGTTCCGTCACCGCGACCACCGGTGTCGAAGGCGATGCCGCCGACGAGGTCGCAGCCGCCACCAGCGGCTTCAGTGCCCGCGGGCGCTTCAGTTGCCGATGAACCGCCGTCGTCGTCGCCACCACAGGCAACGGCGAAGAGGCTCAGAGCAGCAAGCGGCGCGAGCAGCAAGCGTGATTTCTTGAGCATGTGTTTGGATTCCTCCCCTTGGACGTCCGACTGGGGTGTCGGACGTGGTTGGTTGCGCCAACCTTACACCTGGCCGAACTACTGGTTTCGGCCACGCTCCTGGATCTTGGCCCTGCGCTCGGCCACTTTTTCGGGAGAAAAGCTGGTGCGCCGCCACTCGGCTCCGTCGCGTGCTTCGATCGTCCAGCCGTCGGTAGCGGCGTGAATGTCGCGGTAGGTCCGACGAATCTGCCGGACCCCGGGTTGGTCGTTGCCGATGATGTCGCGCGCGATCCGCCGCGTGAACGACATGAGTTCGGTGTGGGGAACAACGTGATTGACGAGTCCGAAGGCGAGTGCCTCGTCGGCCGACATGAAGTTGCCGGTGAAACTCATCTCGCGAGCGCGCCGAAGTCCGATGGCTTGCGGGAGGAGAACGGTGAGCCCCCAGCCCGGCATCACACCGACGCGCGAATGCGTGTCGCCGAACTTGGCGTGCTCGGATGCGATGAGGAAGTCGCAGTTGAGCGCGAGTTCGAAACCGCCCGTGATGGCCACGCCGTTCACGGCACCGATGAGGGGCTTGTCGACCATCGGGAACGGTCCGCGCACTCCGTCGGAGTTGGGTCGTCCGTCGGCACCCGAACCCGAGCCGAGATTGCCGCCCGTCGAGCCCAATTCCTTCAAGTCGAGTCCGGCGCAGAACGCGGGATCGGTGCCGGTGAGAATGATCACGTCGACGTCGTCGCGATCGTTGGCTTCACGAAGACGGTGCGGAAGTTCGCGGAGTACTTCGCTCGACAGAGCGTTGCGCGCGTCGGGTCGATTGAGGGTGACGGTGGCGATGCGCTCGCTCACGTCGAACAACACGACACCTGACTGTGATGTGCCAGATTGTGCAGTCGACATGGTGATTCAGGCTCCTTCGTTCTCGGCGGGCAGGAACGAGTACTTCACGTCTCCGAGTTTCACGAGCATCGCCGCGATCCAACCGCCGAGAGCACCGAAGTGGTCGTCGAGCGCTGTGCTCGATCCGTCGGCCAGCGACTGATCGGAGAGTTCGTACAAGCCCTCGTACGTGCACTCGACCGCGTACTCGCATTCGGGAGCACCGGACGACGAACTCGAGACGTCGAGCGACTCACCGTCGTACGCGGCTTCGACGGTGATGCCGGCGCGTTCGAGTCGGCCATCGCCGATGAGCGGACTGGTGGCTGGCAGCAATTCGCGCACCAGAGCGATATCGGGTTGCGCGCTGATGCGTTGGATGCGCAGAACGATCTCCATCTCGATCGCCGGTCGCTCGTCGGACGAATCTTCGACGTACCAACGGCGATAAGCGGTCTGGCTCCACGACGGCCAGTCGAAGGTGATGTGCGCCAGCACGCGAGGAGGGAGTCCCTCACCCGGTAGCCCGTAACTCGTTTCCCACGACAGATCGCCCAACAAAACGTCGACCTGGAAGTGTTCCTCGAACGCCTGACGCTCGAGGAAGGCGTGCTCGAACGCATCGCGCAATGCGCTGATGACGTCGGTGAACACGTGGTCGAGCACGGCTCGAACCTATCGCTCGTGCGAGACTGACCTCGTGACGAACAACGACGCTCTCGTACTCCTCGACATCGCCGACGGCGTGGCCACCATCACGCTCAACAATCCCGGCGAGCGCAACACGCTCACGGCTCCGATGGTCGAGCAGATCACCGCCGCCATGGACCGAATCGAGTCCGCCCCGGCCATCGGGGCCATCGTGGTCACCGGTGCGGCGCCGGCTTTCTGCGCCGGAGCGAACCTGGGCAACCTCCAGCAGAGTTCGGCCGAGAGTCTGGGCACCATCTACGAAGGTTTCTTGCGCATCGCGCGCAGCGAACTGCCCACCATTGCGGCCGTCAACGGGGCGGCGGTGGGAGCGGGTATGAATCTGGCCCTGGGTTGCGATGTTCGGGTGGCCGCGCGGCGCGCCAAGTTCGACACGCGGTTCTTGCAGATCGGCATCCACCCTGGTGGCGGACACACCTGGATGCTGCGTCGCATCGCCGGACCCCAGACCGCCATGGCCACGGTGATCTTCGGCGAAGTGGTCGACGGCACCGAGGCCGAGCGCCTGGGCATCGTGCACCGCTGCGTGGACGACGATCAACTGCAGACCGTCGCGCACGCGATGGCGGCGCGGGCGGCCGCGGCACCCCGTGAGTTGGTCATCGAAACCAAGAAGACCATCAAGGCCATGGCCGATGTGTCGGTGCACGACGACGCGGTGGCCCGCGAGCTCACACCGCAACTCTGGAGCACCCGCCAGCCCTGGTTCGCCGAGCGCGTCGCCGCTCTGCAGGCGCAAATCTCCAGCAAGAGGTAGCGGCGTACGGCAGCGCGCCCACTGTTCGGGTTGCCCTTGAAATCTCCGGCCGGAGGAGTACGGTTCGGCCAGGGGAGTTCAACGGAACCTGAGAAAGGGGGACCGATGAGCAAGCGCCATCGTTCGGACGAGGCGGTACCGCTACCCCGGGCCGAATTGCGGGCCCACGCGCACAACGAGCGCCATCGCGTGAAAGGTGAACTTCACGAGTTGGCCGTGCTCGTGTCGCACGGAGTCGAACCCGACGACGTGATCGACCCGGGCGCCGAGTGGAAGCCCACGCATCACCACGACGCCGACCGAGCGATCAAGAAACTCGACTCGTCGCGACGCCTGCGGCACTGGAAGCGCAAGGACTGGAAACGGCGCACGGTGGTCAGGCGGCAGAAGAATGCCGCGTGGCGTCGACTCGCCGACACGGCCTGATTCTTCGACCTACCCGAGTCTCAGGTCGGTGCGCTGGTGAGCCAGGCGCGCGCGAACTCGTCGCGCCGTTCGGCCCACTCCTCGGTAGTGATGCCGTAACGAACGTGGTCTTCCCACACACCGTTGATTTCGAGGAACCGCATCGCGGTCCCTTCGTTGCGGATGTCGAGTTTCTCCATCACGCGGTGGCTGTTGTGATTGCGCGGCACGATGCAGATCTCGACGCGATGCAGATCGAGTTCTTCGAACGCGTACCGCAGAACCACCGCCACCGCTTCGGCGACGTAACCGTGGCCGGCGCGCGCCTGATCGATCCAGTAGCCGATGGTTCCGCTCTGGAGGGCTCCGCGCACGACGTTGTTGAGATTCACCTGTCCGGCGAAGGCGTTGTCGACGAAGAGTCCGAAGGCGTAACTGACTCCGGTCTGACGGTCGCGCTCCTGCAGATTGCAGCGTGACGTGAAAGCGTCACGATCGGTGCTCGGATCGGGTGCGTACGGAACACGCTGCGGTTCCCACACGGTGAGCCAGTCGTGGTTGCGACGGCGTACTTCCGACCAGGCCGGGAAGTCGGGGGCCACGAGAGGACGGAGCATCACACGACGCCCGTAGAGGCGCAGCGAACCCGTGGTACGGGCCGAATGATCGGTGTGTCGGGACGTGCGGGTCATGGTGCACCCAGCAGTTCAGCACACACACCGTCCATGAGGTTGTGCGCAGACACGGTGATGACGGGAGCATCGAGTCGACGCATCAGCGCCACCAGCACGCACAGACCTCCGACGATCACGTCGGCGCGGTCACGGGGCAGGCCCGGGTTGTGGACGCGGTCGGCGAGCGGCTCGGTGGCGAGAGTACGGAACACGTCCTCCACGGCGGCCCGCTCCAGGTCGAATCCGTGCAGTGCGGCCGGATCGAAGACTCGCTGGCCCATCTCGACGGCAGCCGCGGTGACGATCGTGCCCGCTGTTCCGACGAAGTGGGTCGCCCGGACCACATCGGGAATCTCGCGGATGACGTCGTCCACCAAGTCGTAGGTGTCGCCGATGGCGTTGGTGAGTTCCTCTGGTCGAGGCGGGTCGGCGGTGAAATGCCGTTCGGTGAGGCGGACCGCACCCGCGTCGATACTTCGTGCCGCCACCACGGTGGGTCGGCCAGCCACCAGTTCGCCCAGGATGAGCTCGGTCGATCCGCCACCGATGTCGATGACCAGATGGAAACCAGGCGGCACCGTCAGACTGGTGACGGCGCCGAGATGTGCCAAACGTGCTTCGTCGATTCCGCTCAGCAACTCGGGTACGGATGACGTGGCGATCTCGACGGCCTCGAGAAAGGCAACGCCATTGGATGCGTCGCGAGTAGCGCTGGTGGCCGTGACGCGAACGCGATCGACCGCGAGTTCGTCGAGAACGCTTCGGTACTCGCGCAAGCAGGAGAGAGTGCGGGCGATTGCGTCGTCATCGAGTCGCTTGGTGCGATCGACCCCGGCACCCAGGCGGGTGATGGTCACGATGCGTTGCAGAGTGCTGCCGTCGCTGTCGCACACGAGAAGGTTGGTGGAGTTGGTGCCGATGTCGATCGACGCCACTCGCCCCGCACTCATGAGGCGCTTCCACGTTCGGTCGATCGCAGTCGAGCATCGACCCAGCGGCCCACCGGGTCGTCACCACCGGCGAGGAAGTAGGCGTAATGGCCGTGTAGGCACTTCACACCGGTGCGCGTACCACTCACACCACCGCTCGGACGCGGTCCGTTGTGATCGGCAGGAATCAATGAGTCACGCTCGGCGCCGTAACGCGCGTGGGCGGCCGCCAAATCATCGGCGTCCACCTCGGCCTCGGCTCGGTCGACCCCACCGTCGGCCTCGAGACGGCTCACGGCCACCACCTCATCGCGTCCGCAGAGCCAATAGAGCGTGGGCATGGGAGTTCCGTCGTCGAGCAACGGATGATTGCGGATCACGATCGGTCTGCCATCGGCACCGCGGACCACCACCTCGAAACGTCCACTCGGCGGACGACCTAAGAGTTCCTCGACGAGGACGATGTCCGATGCGGGGTCGCGGTTGGTTTCGCTCAACTCTTGCGACGACGGCGGCGGAAGAGTCCGCGCAAGAACAACAACGCCGCGGCGACACCGGCCGCGATCGGCAAGAAGCGCTTCATCACTGCGCCACCGGCCACATCGCCGAGGTTCAACGGCTCGGCAGCGGGGCCTTCGATCTTGCGTACGGCCGGCTGGCCCGAGGCATCGGTAGTGGGAGCGGGTGCGGCCGCAGCGGCTGCGGCACCCGTGCCCTCGCGCTCGATGAGTGCGTTGAGATTGTCGGAGAACTGGCCGAGCAACTTGTCGCTCACATCGCCGAGTGCACCGCGTCCGAACTGCGCGACCTTGCCGGTGATCGACAGGTCGGTGACTACGTTGCACGTGGTTGCCGTGGGGGAGATCTCGGTGAGAGTGGCCGTGATGGTGGCCGACGCGTTGCCCTTGCCGCCGGTGTCACGACCGCTGGCCTTGAGCACGGCCTTATAACCGCTGCCGTCCATCTCGGCGAACTGCGCCTCACCCTTGAACTGAGCGGTGATGGGGCCGACCTTGATCTTCACGATGCCCTTGTACACGTCGCCGTGAACTTCCTGGAGTTCGGCGCCGGGCAGACACGGAGCGAGGCGTTCGAGGTTGGTGAGGACCGTCCAGGTCTCGGCGATCGGTCGATTGACGGTGAACGAATGATTCAGGTCCATGAGTCGAGATCCTCCTGCGTGTCGATGTCGGCACTCGAGCCACCGCAGGCTACTTCCGAAACGAGTTCGGAGCGCAGGCGAATGAGGTCGCGCGCGCCACTGTCACCGGTCACCGGAAGCAACGACCACACCGACTCGTGCAAGCGCACCGGATTGCCGCGAACTCCGTCGTAGGTGGCCACGGCGATCGGCGACGTGGATGACGCGACCGCTTGCCACGCATCGGGTGTGACGAAGGGTTGATCGGCCAGACCGATCACCACGGCATCGGCCCCGTTCGCTCGGGCGGCGGTCACCGCGCACTGCACCGAGGTGGCCTGGCCCTCGGCCCAGTTCGGGTTGCACACGACGAGACACCCGGCCGTGACGTCGGAGGGCAAGTCGACTGCTCCGACCACCACGATGACCGGTCCGATGGCGGCGGCCCGGGCCGCCCCGATCGCCCGACCGGCCACGGTGTCAGCCGGTGTACCAGCCACTGTTTCGGTTCCGAGGGGGGCCAGGAGCTTGTGGGTGGGTCCGGAGAACCGCGAGCCCGCTCCGGCAGCCAGGACGACGGCGAATGTTGTCACACCTCTACTTTGCCCGATGAGCAGGGCTTTCGTGGGGTTCGGGGGCGGTTTTTAGAGTCGAAACTGGGTGACGTGTCGGCCCGCCCTTGGATGTTTCATTTTCGTTGCATTACCGTTTCGCTCTTCTGACGGCTGGCCTATGAGGTCGGCTGGTGAACCGTTCCCGATCTCGGGAGGTGAGCAGTGAGCGCCAGTGACATCCGTACCGAGACGTCGTGTCGTCCCGTCAATTCGTGTCGTCCCGACAAGTCGCGGCGTGATGGCGTTGCCGTGCGTCTTCGTCGGCTTCTCGCCGTTGTCGTTGCTTCCACTGCGGTCACCGTCACCTTCGTCGACCCACTTCTCGGCGTATCGACGGCGCAGGCCGCACCGGCGCGCCTGACCGATCCGATCGCCGAAATTGCATCGGGTGCCTTGGTGTTGGCGCGCACCACGACACCGTCATTCGCTGCGTGGCGCCGCGAAGTCGCCGACGAAGTCGGACTGCGTCTCGAGATCGATCCGACCGTTCTCGAAGCCGCGTGGTCACGGGCCGATGCAGAGCATCAGATCGCGCTCATGGCCGCACTCGCTCAGATCGGAACGCCGTATCGTCGCCGGACATCCGATCCGGAGCGCGGATTCGATTGTTCGGGTCTCACCACGTGGGCCTGGGCGCAGGCCGGTCATTTGTTGCCGCGCAACTCGACGCAGCAGTGGCGAGCGGGTGATCCGCGCACCATCGACACCGCTCAAGCCGGTGATCTTCTCCGCTATCCGGGGCACGTGATGATGTGGCTTGGCGTTGGCCGCGCCATCGTTCACTCACCGCAATCGGGTGAATTCGTCGAGGTGCAGATCTTGTCGGAGCGCTCGTTCGAGCGCAGTCGTTTCTTCGACCCGAGTTGAACGATCACGCGTACGCGTGATCGTCACGACGTAGCGAAGGCGGCCGGATCGGCGCTGGGGTTCACGGCGATCGCTTCGATGAGCAGATCGGCCGTGTCGAGATACGCGAGGACACCGAGGCCATCGAACGCGCAGTAGGACTTCTCGCGGGTGATGCCGGTGGAGTCGACCACGGGGACGGTTGCGCACGTGGCCGGGCGATCGGCGATGGTGCGGGTCGAGGACTGCGAGTCACCCACTGCCACCACGGCATCCTGCTCGAGTCGATCGATCACGGCGCCTTGGAAGATGCGTGAGTTCACCATGCGATCGGAAACCCGAGTTTCGTCGATACCGGGACGGCATTCGCCCGTGATGGTCGAGCACGTGGCCGTGGAACCATCGGAGGCGAACACGAACCGCACCTCGGCCACCTGGACGCTGGTGCCCAGCGAACGATCGACCGAAATCGAGCCGGTGGTGGACTGCCCGCCGAACTTCGTGGTGACCGAGTAGTCGACCCGGAAGGACGTCGATTCGGAATCCGATGAGAAGCCCGCAGCCAATACGTCGACCACGGCACTGATCGCGGCGTCGTCGATGGACGGAATGGTGTCGTCGGTGACGAGTCGTGGACGTTCACCCGTGATGCATCCACCGAGCGAGATCAGGCCGATCACGAAGCTGACGGCAAGAGCACCGCGTCCGATTCGTCGCGAGCTCGACCGTGTGTCGTGAGTCCGAACTTTCACATGGTGAGCATACGCAGGCGGACCGTATTGTGACGGTGTGATCGATCTCGACGCCGCGACGTTCCTGCTGCAGTGGGCCGCGGGCGGAATGATCGGTTGTTGGTTCACTACTCGCCGTCGAGAGGTCGGCCTGGGCTACGGATGGATGTTGCGCATCACGTTCCTGTGCTTCGCCGTGGCGGCCGCCGCACTCGGATGGGCGTCCGACGGGGGAGCCGCGACTCGCGTTCGTGACGTCACGAGTGTTCTCGTCTCCCTCGCCTGCGCCGGAGCTCTGGTGTCGAGCATCGTGAGGCGCAAAGCAGGTGTTCGCGGTCAACTCGCCGATCACGATCGTCGGAGTCAGCGGATCGCCGAAATGACGGGAATCGATCGCGACGGAGTGACTCTCGATCGAGAGGGTCGCGAGTTCGATCCGCGACTCGATCTCGTCGCGCCCATCGTCGGCGTCGTGGGTCTGGTGGCGGCTGGCGTCGATGCGGGCGGCAACGATGGTCTCGCGGTGGCGCGCATCATCGTCGGCGCGGTGTTCCTCGGCTTCGTGACCGACGCGATGCTTCTCGGTCACTGGTATCTCGTTCAGCCCGGACTTCCGCGACGTCACGTGAACGACATCGTGCGCGCGTTCTTGTGGGTGTGGCCGGCCGAAGTAGCGGTCATGTTGATACCGACCGGAATAATCAGCGTGTTCTCTGGTGCGGTCGACGACGGCTGGGGCGGTCAGCTCGGATGGTTCTGGGCGGCGTGCGCGGTGACCACCGGTGTGCTCGGCGTCGTCACGCAGCGCGCGCTTCGTGAACGCTCGTATTCGGCTGTGATGGCCGCGACCGGCCTCATGTATCTCGCGATCCTCACGGCGTTCGGTACCGACTTGGTGGCCCGCGCCGTTCTGGCCGGTTGATCAGCCGATCACACCCGCTGCACGTAAGGCCGCGGCATCGAGACCCACTTCAGCGACGATCTCGTCGCTGTGTTCACCGGGCATCGGCGCATGACGACCCACCCGTGATGGTGTAGCCGAGAAGCGAGCGGCCGGGCGCGGTTCACGCGTACGACCAGCCGCCGGATGCTCGCGCTCCACGAACACCGCGTTGTTGATCACCTGTGGCTGGGTCGGCAGTTCGGGAATCGTCACGATTTTCGAAGCCGGAACGTCGCATTCGTGCGCTCGCGCCACGAACTCGTCGACACCGCGTTCGGCGGCGAGTTCGATCATGAGCGGGACGAGCTGCGAGGCGTTCGCGGTGCGCGCGAACATCGTGGAGAAGCGCTCGTCGGATGCAAGGTCGGGACGGCCATACGCCTCGCACAAGCCCTTGAACTCCGAATCGCTCACCACGCCGATGGAAGCGAAGCCGTCCTTCATGCGCGTGACGGCGTAGTTCTGCGCGATCGTCGGAGTGCGGTTGGCATCGTCGTCGAGGAGAACCGCGTCCATGGCCGAATCCGGCCACAGGAACGCGATCGCCGCATCGAGCATTGCGAGAACGATGTGCTGACCTTGCGCTTGACCACGTTCGCGGGCGAGTAGTGCCGCGGTGACGGCCTGGGCCGCCTTCAACGACGTGACCTTGTCGCATAACAACGTGCGGAACAACGACGGCGTGCCGTTCTGCGGGTCGACCTGAACACTGGCCAGACCCGACGCCCCCTGGATCACGTTGTCGTACACGCGATGGCCACTGGCCGGACCGTCGGGTCCGTAGCCGCTGATGCTCACGTAGATGAGATTCGGGTTGACGGCCTTCAAGTCGTCGTATCCGATTCCGAGTCGTTCGACCGCGCCCGGTCGGAAGTTCTGGATCACGACGTCGGCGGTTTTGGCGAGAGTCTTCAACACCTCAACACCCTCGGGGCGCTTCAAGTCGACGACGAGCGAACGCTTACCGCGGTTGTTGTTGAGGAAGATGCCCGTCATGCCACCTTTGGCCGAACCGAGGTAGCGCATGAAGTCGCCGATGCCAGGTGACTCCACCTTGATGACGTCGGCACCTTGGTCGGCGAGAGTCATCGCGGCCAAAGGACCGGAGATCATCACCGAAAGATCGAGAACCTTGATGCCGTGCAGAGGGCCGTTGCTCGTTGTCATGCGGCCATGTTCTCATGGCTGGGTAATTCTTACGCCACCGTGCTCGAGTGGGCCCGGATGCGATGGGCGAGCAGCCCGCCGATCACCGTCAACACGAAGGCGGCCGAGAAGTTGGTGACCAGAGCCGAGCTCAACGACCAGGTGCCACGGTCGGCGATGGCCACGGTCGCACCACCCAATCCGCCCATCAAACTGAAGCCGATGCTGTCGGCGAGGTTCACCTGGCTCGCGATCACGCCGTCGCGTCCGGGTTCGGCGTGAGTCATCGCCGCCACCGAGGTCGGGACGAACAGCAGACCCATTCCGAGACCGGCCAAACACCACGTGGCGAAGACAGCGGGGAGCGGCCACGAGGCATCCACGACCATCGATGTCGTCACGACACCCAACCCGATGAGAGCGAAGCCAACAGTCGCGCTGCGATCGGGTCGAACGCGCGGCATCTTCGACACGATGGCCGAACCGATGCTCCACGTCACCGCGGCGCCGATGATCACGAATCCTTGAACCGTGGCCGACGCGCCGTGAATTCGATCGGCGGCGAGTGGAACGAACGAGTCGACTCCGAGAAAGGCCGCGGTCGCGAGAATTCGACACATCACGATGGCGGCGAGTCCGTGCGAGGCTCGCGCGACGCCCGGTGGGGACAGTTGCCGCCAGGCCCGCACGCCGATGAGAACGCCGAGAGCGGCGACCGGAACTCCGATGATCACGATCGACGATTGGAGGCCGATCGCGAGCGCGCCGATGCCGGCCGCGAGTCGCACGGCTTGCCCGATGCGTCGCTGATTGTCGACACTCGAATGATGACCCGTTCCGATGAGCGCCGGGTTGCGCATGGCGGGCAGCGCCAGCACGGCGGTGGCGACGACGAGTGGGAGCACCGACACGAAGACCGAACGCCAGCCGAACACGTTGGTCATCCAGCCCGCGAGTCCGGGAGCGACGAGACTCGGAAGCACCCAACCGGCCGACACCCACGCGAAGATTCGCGCTTGTTCGTGCGACGCCCACATTCGATTGATCACCGCGTAGGCCACGGGAATCAGGCCGCCCGATCCGATTCCTTGGACGAGTCGACCGAGCAACACGACCCACATCGACGGCGCGACGGCGGCGATCACGAGACCAACCGAGAAGAGTCCGAGTGAGATCGCGTACGGAAGGCGTGGTCCGCGACTGTCGATGAGTCCACCGACGGTGACGAGGCTCACGATGTTGGCCAGGGTGTAAGCCGCGAGTGTTGCGCCGTAGAGCGAGTCTCCACCCAATTGGTCCGACACGGTCGGAAGAGCCGTGATCACCGCGGTCACTTCGAACGCGATGAGGGTCGTGGCCAGAACGAGTCCGACCGCGAGCGGACCGCGACGCTCCGATGTCGCTGATTCGGTCAAGATGCCGGCGCCACCAGCGGCCACGGCCGCTCGTGCTCGCAGGCGAGTGCGACATCGAGAAGCAACTGCTCGCTGAAGTGACGGCCGACGACTTGCAGTCCGACCGGAAGGCCGTCGACGAATCCGGACGGGATCGACACCGCGGCGTTGCCGTGCAGATTGGCCGGGAACGTGAGACGTCCGTTGTTGCCGGCGCCCGCGGTGATTCCACCGAACTCGCTCGGCAGCGGTCCTTCGGCGGCGAAAGCGACGTCGGGATTGGATGCGGTGAGCACGAAGTCGACGCCATCGGCCGGATCGAAGATCTCGGCCATGCGGTCGTTGAGGGCGGCGCGACGCGATTCGATGCGGGCCCGAGCATCGGTGCCGTATCGACCGAGAGTGGTTTCGATTCCGAACCGCATCTCGGGAGT
>Ga0194133_10001510_pt1 | contig 39876 bp, 26 predicted proteins | sample TA2KigOf40mmetaG_FD_155448 | JGI IMG/M metagenome (GOLD analysis project Ga0194133, IMG submission 155448) | Freshwater microbial communities from Lake Tanganyika, Tanzania - TA2015055 Kigoma Offshore 40m | ecosystem: Environmental > Aquatic > Freshwater > Lake | place: Tanzania: Lake...
TATTTTCTAGAAATGATGTCGGTGAGCCTGAATTTTATTTATTAAAAAAGTCTGTTCAAGCTTATAGTGGTAAAAAAATAACTAAATCTGTTATAGTGGGATCTGACGAACCAAATTTAAGAATTGAATTCACGGAGGATAATATTATTAAAATTTTAAATGTGAAAGATGCGGATAATAATACGTGGTATCAAGTAGATTATATGGCTCAGGATTTAATTTCGTTATCGGTTGAAAATAACCAATACGATTTTGAAAAATTTTCAAAGTTTAAATCTACCGTTCCTAATATTATAAGATTCTTACGGACCAATAGAAGATTTACAGTGAATGTAGATGAAAACAATAAAACTTTTTTACAATTTGGTCCATCTACAGATAGTATAGAAGAAGAACTTTTAGTGCCAAATTCCGACAACATAGGAGTTGGTTTTTCAAATATAAGTAAATATAATTTGACACTAGACCCTACTTCTTTTTTGAAGTCTAATGCATACGGATTGTCGCCGTTTAACACTACATTAGAAATAACATATGTTGTTGGGGGTGGAATAGAATCTAATGTAAACGTCGGCGATATTACAAAAGTAAGTAAAATAGAATTTATAGATTTACAAGAATATTTACCGACCGAAGCGGCATTAATAGGCACTATAAAAAATAGTTTAAAAGTTGAAAATTCAATTTCTGCTATAGGAGGTTCTGGACCCGAAACTATAGAAGAAATAAAAAATAATGCCATTTTTAATTTTGCTGCACAGGATAGAATAGTTACTAAAGAAGACTATATTGCTAGAGTTTTTAGTATGTCGCCTGAGTATGGAAAAATTGCTAAAGCATATGTTACAACGGAAAACGATTTATATACTAATAATACATCTTTTATTACAGGATTAATAGACAAGAATAATAACATAATTGTCGACGAAAAAAATAAGGATTTTAGAAAAATTAATTTAGATGGTGTTAATCCGAATGCTATAAATTTATATGTATTAACATATAATGAAAATAAAAACTTAGAAGTAGCAAATGAAGCACTGACATACAATCTTAGAAATTATCTATCCAGATATAGAATGTTATCTGATAGAATTAATATTATCGACGCGTTTATTATTAATATAGGAGTAAATTTTACATTGTTAACATATTCTAATTATAATAAAAAAGAAGTATTAAATAACTGTATCGATGCAGTGAAGAATTTTTTTAATATTGATTTGTGGCAAATTTCTCAACCAATAAATATAAATCAGTTGGAGTTGGAAATTGCAAAAATAGAAGGAGTTCAATCTGTGGCAGATCTAGAGATTGTTAATATAATCGATTCTGGTTATTCAATTTGTGAATACGATTTGAAATCCGCCACTAAAAATAAAATAATATATCCTCCTATTGATCCTGCTATTTTTGAGATTAAAAATCCAGACATAGATATCAAGGGAAGGACATTATAATGCATAAATTTATACATTGTTCTTCAGACTCTTTTATTTGGAATGATGCGGATTATATCTTGAAAAATTTTGGTCGAGACGAGATTTTAGAAGTTGAATCTGTTCATAGATCTATTAGAACATTTGTATATACCTCTTCAGCGCAAATATCTTCTACACGAGAACGAATAGGACTTTCTGTTTTGAATTTTTATGGATACATTAACGGCTGTATTACAGGATCCGGATTTGTTTCTGGAAGTGTATCAGGCAGTGGGATGTATATAGAGGATGTTCATACGTGTTAAATATATGCACCATTTTATTTTTTGTAAAAAAGACACGCTTATATTAAACGATGAAGTTTTGTTTGATAAAAACTTTTCATTAGATAAATTTTTGGAAATTGGCGCGGTAAGCAAATTAGATTTTAATTATGAAAAGTTTAATTTACAATCAATTTTTTCAAATAAATTAATTTCAGAAAATTTAATCAATTTTACTGGAAATTTTACAGGAAGTATTCACTGTGCGTCTGGTTCCGTAAGTGGTATAATAAATTGCGTATCTATCAATCAACCAGGCGGAATTTGTGAGCCGGTTAATACGGTTGACGATAATGGAAATATTATTATCGATGAAAATGGTAATGTAATTATGCTTACTGGTACTGAGGATTTCTATTATTTTCAATAAAATATAGATTAAATTTTATACTTATAAATATGGCGTTAACTTTTACAGTAGATAGTTTCACAGGCGTGACAGGAAGTGCGTGTGTTTCAGGAACTTTATCAGGTTCTTTTACAGGTTCTGCGTGTGGATACACTGGAAGTTTAGTAAATTTTTCAGGAATTCTTACAGGATATATTTCAGGAACTTATTATGAGGTTGTAAACAGATATTTGACAAGTTTTAAATCTTTTTTAAAAAGGTCTATTTTAAAATTTGATTTGAGTTCTATAAGTGCTTCTATTTCTTCAGGATATATATCTAATCCTAGATTTATTTTAAATTTAAAAACCATTGAATCTACAGAGGTTCCGTTGGATTATAAAATCTATGCGTTCCCTATAAGTCAGAGTTGGGATATGGGAATAGGCACTTTTGCGACAGGCGGTGGAAATTCAGGAGTCAATTGGAAATATAGAAAATATCCAGACACTTCAAGTGTTTGGTATTCAAATATTGATATGGAGTCGAATATTTCAGGAATAGATTATTTAAACTCCGCTTCTACCGCATCATTTACTAAAGGTGGTGGAACATGGTATTATTCTGCGCCTACCGACATAGTTAATAATAATTCACAAAGTTTTTGTGCAAATATTTCTGGAGCTAGTTATATTTGTACACAGTCATTTGAATATTCAAAATCTGATATTCAATTGGATATAACAAAAATATGTCAAGCGTGGATATGTGGATGTATACCTAATGAGGGACTTATAATTTTAACTTCGGATGAGCTAAACCCCAAAGCAACTAGCAATTTAAAGTTTTTTAGCAGAGAAAGTAATACGATATACTCCCCATACATAGACGTCCAATGGTCGGATTTTACTTTTGATACAGGTAGTTTATCTCCTATCACATCTAGCTTGGGAATTTCGGTTTCAATAAAAGGATTAAGAAAAGAATATAAAAGCGGATCAAAAGTGAAATTTACCGTTTTTGCACGTGAACAAAATCCAAAAAAACAATTTACTTCTTTTCAAACTTCATATTTAACACCAAAATATTTACCGACATCTAGCTTCTATTCTATAAAAGATAATGAAAGCGAAGAATCAATTATTGATTTTGATACTTATACTAAGTTAAGTTGCGATGAAAATGGAAATTATTTTTACTTAGATACCACGGGACTTCCGCAAGAAAGATATTACAGAATATTAATAAAAACTGAACTTTCTGACGGATCGATTCAGATATTCGATAACGGAGACATTTTTAAAATTGTGAGATGATATGGCCGATATAAATAAATTTGGAAACGATATTCAAACGTTTAGAAACGGATTATTGAATTATACGCATAGTTTTAATTCTGTGGATAATTTATTTTTTAAATCTAACTCCTCAAAATTAAACCAACAGTTTCTGAAAGTGGACATAAAAAATTTAGAATATGATAACAAAAAAATATTGAAATTTTTTCCTATAGAATTTGAAGAATTTGTCACACGTGAACAAACAGATTCATCGAACACTACTTTAGCTGCCCAAAATGAAAAAATTACTGATTTGGAAAATCAGGTTGTGGACTTACAAACCCAATTAGAAGTTGCAAATCAATCGACGGCGGAAAAAGATGCAAAAAACGCAGAAAAACTAGCTATAAAAGATGTTATAATTGAATTAAGAATTTTAAACGGCGAAGGTAAAAGTGCAACGGATTTTAGCGAAGATTTTCCGTATGTTTCTTTAGAAACTCCAGAATAATACCAAAAATATTAAATATATTTAATAGTTATTAATATGTTGAGTATTATTACACAGTCATCCGATAAAATCAATCAGATAAGTTTTTTATCTCTAAAAGATTCGGAATTGTTATCTCTGAGTTCTTCTAGAGAATACTTCTTTGGAGAACAAGACACGGATTTAATTTCGGTGGGCATTTTTGATTCTCAAAAACAGTTGATTTCTTCAGGAGAAATAACGGGATCGTCATCTAACTTAAAGGTATATTATGATTATGAAGACGTCGATGGAAATATATTTAAGGATTATTATTTTCCCATCAAATCAAATTTAATTCAAGATTTAAACAAAAATATATTGATTTCGATAGAAGATATTATAGATTCACAGTCTGTTACAAATAATAATTTTTATCTATCGATTACGCCGACGTCTCCGTTTTTTTCTCAAAAAAATCCATTAATCATCAAAGAAATAAGTAATTCTAGAAAAGAAATAAAATTCATAAAAAACTTCGCAGATGAAAGTGTGATAAATGATATATCTGTTACGTTTAATGGTAATCAAATATTGCTTAATGGTAATCAAGAGATAAAAATAAAAAAAGGAACCGTTTATAACTTAAATTTTACTAATCAAGATATAAATATAGTTAGATTTAGTAAAACTAAAGATGGAAAATTTTTTAGTGGTGGTTCAGATTATGTTAAAAATATATTATATAAACAATCCACAAAACAAATTATTTTAGACGCTACAGAAGATATTCCCAACACTTTATTTGTATACAATAGAAATTTTAAAGATAATAACGCCATTATACAGTTTGAAGGAGAAGTTGATAGTAAAATTTTTAAATTAAATACCGAATTTTTAGCGTTAGAACAAAAAAGTTTTATAAATAAAAAATTGTGCAGCGAGTTTGAATATTATTTGAATTCATTTAGTTTATCAGAGATTTTTTCAAAAACAAAAGACAACTATGAAACTGAGATAAATTCTTTGAAATTTTTATTTTCTTTAGTCGACGATGATGGTGTAATGGGAGTACTACGTTCGATCTATTATGGAGAAAGTTATTATGATGCTACATTAAGAAAACAGAAAAAATTATTAGGTATTAAAGACTATATAATAAATTATCTCAAATTTAATTACGAATTTATCAATACATTTGATTATACACGAAAAATTTTTTCTGACATTAATAATTTTACCTGTAATAAAAGATTATTATTTTTTAATCGAAATGTTAACATATCAAAACAATCCAAACAACAGTATGTTGATTCTTTTAGATATGTGTCAACTGTAATGTCAGAATTCTTAACATATGTAATAAATTCAATCGAATTACAATATTTATCAAAATTTAAATCACCACTAAAAAATACAATAAAATTTAAAGAAAATGAATTATTTTTTATTTTGAATTCGAAAATTCAAAATGGTGAATTTTTAGTAAAATTAAAAGATCCAATTCCAGATAACTATAACGCAGGAGATTTTTGTGAAATTTCAAATAATTCATATACCCCCTTCTTTCAAATAATTAATTTTGAAACTGATTCGATTAAATCAACTATAAAACTGACTCGGCCAAATTTTAATATAGACATAAATGAGCCGTCAACTAGAACTATCGGTTCTCAATATTTTAATAATAACGAGTTAAAATTAAACAGAATTGATAACAATAAAATTAACACGGTTAAAAAAATTAAAAATGTAAATGTTGATTATACAAATTTTAGCAATTTTGTGGTGTTTTCTTCAGCAAATTTACGTATTAAAATATTTCAAAATAAAATAATAAAAGAAACTTTGTTGGATGAAGAAAATCAAAAATTGAAATCGTTAGATTCCAGTGGATCATCCGTAAATGATAAATTTAACGTTCATAAAAAAATTGAAGACAATAATAAAGAGATCGATGAAATATATTCTGGATTTGATGGATACGAATCATATCTTTATAATACAAATAAATTTATATATAATTCGACTTTAAAAAAGTTTACGGAATCTAAAACAAATAAATCTTCTTCCGATTTCGTGGATCAATTATTAAACGATTCAACGTATTATGATAAAAATAATAGAGACTCACTCATAAATAATACTCCTGAATATGTCTACCTAAATGAAAATAATGACGAATACTTGAAGTTTTTAAGTATGATAGGACATACTTTTGATAACATTTATTTATACATATCATCCATAGGGATTTATAAAAAAGTTGGTGAAGATTATTCGACGGGAATTTCATCCGATTTTATAAATCATATTCTTTCTAGCTTTGGGTTTGATACGCCTCCAAATGTAAGTGGGATATTAGAAAATGCATCGATTGAAGAATGTTATTTGGACAAATTTAAAAAGGCCGATTTAAAAAATTCTATATCTTTAGATAAAAAAACTAAAATTATATGGAAAAGAATATTAAATAATTTACCATCGATTTACAAAACTAAAGGAACTGAAGAATGTCTTAGACAGATATTTTCAATTTATGGAATACCAAATAATATGATTTTGGTAAAAGAATTTGGCGGCGGTTATACAAAAAATGAAATAAGTTCTTCATATTTGGTAGATGAAAAAGAGTATTTGTTGGAGTTTGTTGGTGGAGACGACGAGTATGTTGAAATTAAAAATTTAACTCCTTATAAATCTATAGATTTTAAACTTTTTATTGATAAAGAAAAATATAAAAATTTAAACAGACTGATTGTTCCTATTCATGGAACTTTCAACGATCTCGGCGAGCCGGTTTACTCTTTAGGGTTCATAAAATTTACCGAGAAGTTAGGCAGTTTATACTTCATAATAAAAAACGAAAATTTCTTGCCTGCCGTGTATATAACCTCTCCATTTTATATGTTTAACGGGGAAGTAATGAACATTTTATTAAGAAAAAACGAGGCTTCAAAAAAATTTGAGCATCCTATAGATGAAAATATATTACCTATTCAGTATGATATAGTCATACATCAAAATGAATTTTGCGTCGATCCAATTGACAAAAAATTTAGTTTTTATTTATCAGGATCATATAATGAAAAATTTAATAGTTTAGGTGGAATTACGGTTTTTGGAAATCCAAACGAAAAAATAGATTTAATTTCAGAACTTAGTAACATACCGATCGTTAGTAGAGAGGCCATTTTACAAGGGGTAATTTCTGAGAGTTTTGGTAACGTTGGTGATATAACCGATTTAACTACAGAATTTGATTATAATGATTTCTTTAGATTTACGGAGTTGCAACAATATTCACTCAGTAATTTTTATGGTTGTTTGGATAAAATTACCATACAAAAAAACCAGATTTCAGATGAGAACTTTTATATAAAATGTAAAAATTTTAATTCTTATTATCAGGGCCAACCGTCTTCGAGTTACGACGATATTTTGTTTAGATTTAATTTAGGCGTTCCGGTAGATATTATCTCTGGTTCTTTTTCAGAAGACGGATATAAGGTAAATAATCTAAATCCGCGTTATAATAACATATATGCAGCCGTTCATAATGTGGTGGGAAATAATTATTACAATCGTTTTAATACGTCGAGTTGTGTAAGCGAATCATATTCTATATTTCCGCATCAGACCCGTGAATTTAATATTAGGAACGAATATTTTACAGCAGAAATAGGTCCTAGTAGATTCGAAAATGACAAAGTAAACAAAAGTGTGAGATATACATACGATGGAACTCTTTCTCCATTGAAATCTCAAACTTATAAAAATAAGAATGAATACTATGTAGATACTAATAAAATTGGGGTGTTTTTATCTCCCATTCATGAGCGAAATAAATCTATATTAGATTTTTTTGGAAATTATGAAATTGTTTCTTCAATTTCAGATCCAAGAGAACGTTTTGGAAGAAAATATTTAGGGCTTGAGAAATTAAGAGAATATTATTATGGAGAAAATTACATAAATAAAATTTTATTTAACGAATTATTTACAATTTATAAAACGTATGTTGACGGAAGTATTTTTGATACTCTTAAAAACTTATTACCCGCTAGAAATAAAGTTTATACCGGGCTGTTAATAGAACCTACAATTTTAGAAAGAAATAGAATTGAAGAAAAACCTGTCAATATAACCAATTTACACGTTTTAACTGCCAGTATTCAATTATCTAATATCTTAGGTGACGTAGATAGTTCTACTATTAGTTATCTCACAAATTCTATTGTCGACTTAAAATTATATAAAAACAGTTTTGTGTTTGGTGATTATTCGTTTGACGGATACAAATCTATAACTGATGTTCCTGATTTGTATATGAATAATATATTTGTCGACCATAATGGATTGGTTGACGTAGATGGAAAAAAATATTTTGCATATAGTAAAATTAATAAAAAAACCGTGACTTATTCTTCGGATAATATTACGTCTTCAAATGTTACTAAAGATTTTATTTCTGTAGAATTAATTAATAGCGGCAGTTCGTTTACAACATCTTCTGCATATAATATACTTTCTGATCTGCGAAATTTTCCACATATAAGTAGAAAAAATTTATCGCTTAGAAAAGAACTGTATTATATTACAGGCAGTCTTGCTGACGTAGATTTACCTCCGAGTTATTTCGGTAAAGGTAGACAAAATAGATTTACAACAATTAATGAATCTGGAAACGATAACCGAGAACCAATAATTAGAATTGATACTAGCCAAGCGGTGATAGGAACTCCACTCACCTCTTCAATATCTAGATTACAACTTCTACCTTGGTTTGGAAATCTAAGAAAACTACCGAGATTTGCTTCGCCATACCGTGGAGCTGTAATAGACATAGAAACCAAAAATAGATTTAATACGGCTGAATTGTATATATCGAGTGGAGAAATAATCTCAAACGGCGTTCAAAACTCTCAATTAATAACTGGAAATTCAACCACGACTATAAAACAATATACTAAATATAGAATTCCAGAAGATTTTCAACCAAATGTGTTATTTGGTGGGAGAGGATTGTAAATAAAAAATAATAAAAAATAAAATTTTGAACTATTTATTAATTAAAATATGGCATACTTAGACAACAAATCCATCGTAGTTGATGCAGTTTTAACAAAAAAAGGTAGAGAGCTTCTAGCCAAAAATGGAAGCTTACAAATAACATCGTTTGCATTAGCCGACGACGAAATAAATTATGGACTTTATAACGAAAACGCGGCATCCGAGGACCTAAAGGAGATTGCTCTAATAAACACTCCTATTTTTGAACCTACGGTCGATGACACACAGACGATGAAATATAAGTTAGTTACCTTAGATCAGGGAACTACATTTATTCCTACTGTTACAATCGCACAATCTTCAATTAGTGTGGTATCTACATATAACGGTCGTATCGTAATATCGCCATCGACCACACCATCAAATTATAATGCTAATGGAGGATATACTGCGATATTGGGAAATTCTAAAGTTGGAACGTTGATTGTTACGATTGAAGCTCCCATAACCACCAACGTAGGTACAGTAACGGCGTTCGCTGGTGATCAATCTTCGGAAAATTCACAAGCTTTGGTAGGATTAGAATTTGCATTTACACCTTCTGCAAAATTATCACGGACCACCACTACCACACTAACTATCATAGGAAACGAAAGTGGCGGTGGTGTAAGTATTCCCGTAACTATAACCGTCGAATAACTTTATGGCAAATTTTAAAATTTATCAACCATTTGAATCGACTGACATAGTTTCTGGAAAAACCACAGGAGTTTCTAGCGGTTATTTTCCTGGAGGTGACATTAGTATTTCACAGTCTTTTTTTCTAACTTCAAGTGCTCAGACAAAATTAATAGGTTCAAATGGTATTTATGATGTGTTAAATGGATTATATTATACTAATGTATATAATAACAGTATAAGTAATCCACAACTATTATTTTCGATTGCATATGGTTCTACAAGTGGTGGCGGAACAAGTACTGCCAACTCGGTATTTTCTAGTTCGGCCGCAATTTACAATCAATATAAAAACATATTATTAGGAATTTCAGATTTAGATGGAAAATTTAGTTTTAAAACAGGCAGTATAGGTTCTTCTACTTTTATCACGAGTTCGGAAGTGTTTATAATTGCATTTAGTTCGGATTTGATGAAGGATCAAATTGATAGAGGTCAGTGGTCGTTTACTATTTCAGGTTCTTCTGGTTCTGGTAGTTTATCTTTAATTGATGAATATCCTATTCTATCTTCAGCGGAACAAAAGGAACAGCGGTTGGTATATCAAGTTATTACTGGAAGTTATAACGCGACTACAGGACAGAATGTAACAAATTCTTCCCGCGAATATCATGGTTTGGGATTGTTTTATCCTAAAAACGGAATCATTGTTTTAAACGCAAACAAATTAGCACAATACGCCGGTCATGTTTTTGATAACACGACCATCTCATCGATAATAAATCATCAAGAACTATTCAAAAAATTAAAAGGCGCGACTAATTCTGTAATGCGTGTAAGAAAAACTGAGGTGGTCCCATCAACACACTATTTTATTAGAGTTAAAAATCAAGACTATAATTTCTCAAATAATCCATCTTTTATTCATCAAACAACAGATGCAAATACTACAAAGGGAGATATAATTAATGGTCTCCAAACTGAGCCCAAGACTTTTGTGACTACGGTGGGTTTGTATAACGACCTGAATGAATTGGTTGCAGTAGCTAAATTAAGTAGACCAACGAAAAAAGACTTTACCACGGAATTGTTGATTAGAGTGAGATTAGATTTCTAAAATTACAATTCGATTGATATTTATGGTAGAATGATTAAAAGTCTAAATAAAGATGACATAAATTCAGTTCCATTTGTTGTATCAAAAAGATGGAGAGCCACAAGCAAATCTAATATAAATTTATTGGGGGATGTGGATTTCGAGTATCTATTTACTGACGCCAATTTTGTTTCAGAGTCTAAAACTCATAAATTTATATCAGAATCTAAATCTTTTACAAATAAGTTTGTTTCTGAAACTGCGGTTCAGTCAGTTGATTTGCTTTCAACAAAGCCGTTTGCTATAGAATATCTTGATTATGGTGATGGTTGGCAATTTGGTTGCACTTCTTCTTTGGTTTCCGAACCAACATATTCAATAATAATGGAAGATACAAGTAGTGGTCAAGTGGATTTGCATATGCAGGGATCTTCGGATTATTGGTTACTCGAATCATATACAGATATAAGTAACAGCAAATCTCCATACAACGGACCTTCGTATAGATTTGATTTGGCTATGGATGTGCCGTTTACAAATTCTATATGTAATATTTGTTTAGAACAAACGGAAGATAATTTTTTAACTATAGAAGATGGAATAAAGACTGAACAATTTATAAAATTCGATCCGGACACCGAGGTTCAAAATTTGAATGATACATATAAAAGAATAATATACGATCAGACTAAAAATTTATTTTATAACGATTCTAAAGATCCAACTAAGTTATTGGGATTAGAAAATTTAGACGTGATTTTGGACGGAAAAAAAAGAGTTATATATGACAGAATTAAAGTAGTAACTATCCCACAAGCTTATTTTGGTGATAAAATAATGGAAAATAGCGTGGAAATAATAGAAAATTCTAGCGACCAAACTTACACCGTAGTGGATGATGGCAAAGGCAATTTACATGTAAAAGAAAAAGTATTTGGCGTAATTACATCGGATCAAAATAAAGATATAAACCCTTTTAATTCTTGTTCTTGTGTAAATTTTGATGGGGTCGAATTCTTTTTAAACGAAGATTCTGTGACGGAATTAAATTGGCAATATTACAAAAATAATATTCTTTTTGTCGATAGAAACTTCGCACACGATTTTTACATTTATGGATATGATACTACAAATAAAATAAAACCAAAAGAAGTAGAGTCTTATCTAATGTATATTGGAGATGCTGGTTTTGACGTTGGCGTGGGTGCCGACGCAGCTGTTAATACTATGGCCATACAACGTGATGGCAAGGTGATTATCGGCGGACAGTTTGACAGCTACAACGGCACGTCGCGCAATGGTATCGCCCGGGTAAACAGTGACGGCAGCCTCGACCCCACTTTTAACCCTGGCTCAGGGCTAAATAATTTTGGGTTAATCTACAGCCTTGCTCTCCAAGCCGATGGCAAAGTGCTTATCGGTGGAAACTTCACCTCTTACAACGGCAGTACGTGCAATCGGATCGCCCGACTCAACAGCGACGGCACCATCGATGCTAGCTTCAATCCTGGCACCGGGGCTGATAATATTATCCGCTCCCTAGCCTTACGGGCGGATGGCAAGGTGCTTATCGGTGGAAACTTCACCTCTTACAGCGGCAGTACGTGCAATAGTATCGCCCGACTCAACAGCGACGGCACCATCGATGCTAGCTTCAATCCTGGCTCAGGGCTAGGTCCTGGGTGGATAATCAACAGCCTTGCTCTCCAAGCCGATGACAAAGTGCTTATCGGTGGATTCTTCAACTCTTACAACGGCACGGCGCGCAATAGTATCGCCCGGATAAACAGTAACGGCAGCCTCGACACCACTTTTAACCCTGGCTCAGGGGCAAATGGTGATGTCAACTGCATTGCCTTCCAAGCCGATGGCAACGTGCTTATCGGTGGATTCTTCAACTCTTACAACGGCACGGCGCGCAATAGTATCGCCCGGATAAACAGTACCGGCAGCCTTGACCCGAGTTTCAACCCTGGCTCAGGGGCGAATAATGAGGTCTTCGCCCTCGCTGTGCAGCCGGATGGCAAGGTGCTTATCGGTGGAAACTTCACCTCTTACAACGGCACGGCGCGCAATAGTATCGTCCGACTCAACAGCGACGGCACCATCGATGCTAGCTTCAATCCTGGCACCGGGGCGAATAATGAGGTCTTCGCCCTCGCTGTGCAGCCGGATGGCAAGGTGCTTATCGGTGGAAACTTCATCTCTTACAACGGCACGGCGTGCAGTCGTATCGCTCGGCTTAATAACAACGGAAGTCTTCACACTGCACCGTCGGTTTCGTTAACTGCAATACCTCACGATAAACTTTTGGGTAATTTTAGAAAAATAGAGTGTGGAGATAATTTTGCCGCAATTTTAAAAACAAACGGTCAGTTAGTTATTTGGGGGGAAAGTGAGGTGTCTAACTCTGTTCCAATTTTTGATAGCCTACTTATTGATATATCGGCAGGAGATCATCATATGATTGCTTTAGATGAAAACGGTAAAGTTTATGTGTGGGGAAATCCGTTGTATACTGGTTCTATACCAACTTTGGTCGATAATAATTACTCTTATATAAAAGCGGGTCCAAGTGGAAGTGTGGCTATTCACAAAAATGGTTCAATTTATGGATTTGGACACAGTTCCGCAAATTTGTTTTTTACCGCATCAAAAATTCCACAAAAATCTAATGTTAAAAAAATATCATTTGGAAAATCGCATGGAATGATTTTAGATAATGATGGTAATCTGTATTCTTGGGGAACAAGCGATACATACAGTCAATCAAAAATTCCAAATTTAGAAAATATCAATATATCGGATGTTCAATGTGGAGACGATCATACTATTATTTTAAAAAATAATGGTGAGTGTGTGGCGTGGGGAAAAAATGATTATTCACAATCTTTTATACCGTTTGGACAAAATATTAATTCGTCGTGGTCTAATCCTCCTCCGTCAGCGTCGGTCGCGACAAAGGGTTTAATTGATGGAGTTTCGATTGACGCTAAAGCCGACAGAAGTGTTGTTTTTATAAAAAAATATACAGATGTTAGTTTGTTGCAATCTGAATTTGGACATGCATTTAAATTTGGATTTTCTTGGGGTGAACATCCTTTTGTAACAAAATACATGTTTAAAAGTATTGGTTTAGGTAGAAATTTTACCTTTTTAAATCCAAATATAAGATATCAAAAACTTATTTATAATAATGATTATACTTCGCCTAAGGTGATGAAAGGAACTTTTGATTTTCTTACCGACGTCAATTTTACTATAAATTTAAATACTACAAAACAATATAATTTAACCAATTATGATGTTAAAATTCCAACCACGCACGAACCGCATGGAACTCGACTATTTTCAGGATTAGAAATTTTAACTCAAAAATATAATAATAAAGAAAAATATTCATATATTGCTTCAAATAAAGCACAATCTAATTTTGAAAATGAGATACCAAATATAAATAACATTACTATGTCAGTGGGTGTCAAGGAATTTTATTTAAATACAGGATCTTTGGATTTAGCGGATTTACATTATGGTGGTTATAGAAACGTTCCCGTTTATATTACACAACTAACAAGTGACATTTCAATGGGACAAACAGGTTCTAGAAATTATAATGTAACTATGACAGGAAGGTTTTTAAATTATAATAAATCTCAGAATAAATTAACTGTATATATTGATTCGGTGACAGACAACTTGGTTCATGACAATTGGGCAATAGATTTTGAAAAAATTAACGTATATGAAATTATAGATGAACTTGATTTATCCAATTCTAAATTTGATAAATTTTATTTACATTATGATAACTATATTACGTCATCTAATATGAATTCCATAATAAATGATGAACAATTTTTTATTAAATATATAAAGAATAATACAAGTGATAATGTATATGCATAAAAATATTTACATAGATAAAAAAGATTTTGGTTATTCGGTAGCTATAAGCGACGTATACGCTTTAATAGGAAATCCATCTTTTGAGTCTTTTAACAGTTCATCTGCAAATCCAATTTTAGAAGAGGGTTCGGTGGATGTGTATAAATATAATTCTAATACTAGTTCAACTTTTATATATGATAGAACAATAAAATTATCTTCTTTGAAAGAAGATTATTATGCGTTATATACAGAAAATAATACCACAAGCTCTATTGCGTCACGATCAGGAAGTCATTCGTTATCGACAGAAACGAACACTTCAGGTTCTAATTCTGGATCTATTGACATATTTAACAACTATGAATTTTTATTAGCAAACTCAGAAGACATGTTTACATTATCATCTGACTTTGGTAGAAGTTTAGATATATATGAAAATTTATGTGCGATAGGTTGTACTAGAATGACTTATACGTTTTTAAACATGGATGAAGTAATTAGAAACGAAGAAGGTTGCATAGAAATTCACGATCTTTCAAAAGAAAAATCAAAGACTCAAACTATATTTGCTCCTATCAATTCGCCGTTTTTAAATTTTTCATCTATAGATACAGGATCAAATTCATTTGGATGGTCAGTATCTATCAATAAAGATTTTCTTGTGGTGGGAAGTCCTTATACAAAGAATAGTGGGTCGGTTTTTATATTTAAACGTGACTCAGACAAATATAACTATCATAGTTACATTACTTCTAGCGGACAAAACTTGTTTGGTTCTTGTTTGAAATTAGACAAAAACTTTAATAAGTTGATAGTAGGAAATGGAAGTATTATCGATAATAATTCAAAAGCTTATTTATATGAATATGTATTAACCACAGATAAATGGGAGTTAATTCAAGAATTTACATCTAATAAAACCGTCGAAAATCTAAAAATTTTACCCGTACCACAACACGATCCTGTAATTGCTCTTCCTGACGGATATGGCAATTCAGTATCTATTTATTGTTCATCTTCTAAAGATATAACTGTGGCGGTAGGTGCTCCATATGATAGAATTTATAAAGAATTTAGCGGATCTAACTGTTATAGAGATGGGTGTGTATATGTTTACGATTTAATAAATTGTGAATTGAATAACATTTCTAGCTCATTTTGGAAAGAAACAAAATTGTTCGGCGATGAAGATTCTTTTAAATTTAATAGATTTGGTCATTCGGTAGACATCTCCGAAGACAAACTTTTAATTTCTTGTCCCAAGTTTTTATCTGAATTCTCATCTTCTTACGTACAAAATACTTTATTTAAATCAGTCGATTGTGATGATCTTACCGAAAATGATTATTTGGGGATGTTTTATATATATGATAAACAAGAAGAAAATTGGAACAATATATATGCTAAATTTAAACCTAGAAAAAGATTTGGTTATCCGTTTAACTTTTTTGCACATGATGTTTCTATACATAAAAAAAACTTGATTGTGGGATCTCCCATAGCTTTGACCGACTCGAATAGAATCATTGAAATAGTTGAAGATAAAGAAAACGTCGCGGAAAATTTACATGGAAATTTTTCTATTTTTAATTTAAATGAATTTGAATCACATCATCATGTGGGAAATGTGTTTTATAGAAGTGGTAAAATGGTATTTTCAAATTCGGCGTCTGTATTTGATAATATGTTTAATAGCGATGTAAACGATGAACCAGTTTATGATATTTCATATAACAGCAAAACTTCTTTGTATGAAAAACAAATAATTTGTACGGTGAGTCCAGGCGAGTTTAATTATTCTACAAATCCGACTGCCCATGTTCCAAGTTTGATTCAATTGGATTTGAACAAAAACGGAAAATTTGATTTTCAAGACTGCGACAAAATTTTGAGGGGTATATATAAAAAGTTTACTGGCGGAGAAGATTGGTGGAACGGAGACACCACAGACTTTATTAATACTAGCAGTATTGATTCTCTGACAGAAAAAATCAAAGAACAAAAGATAATAGAAAAATCTTTATTTCAGTATTATGTAACACAATCAATGAAAAACGAAACTTTATATAATTTAACAGATTCTATACTTACTACCGAAGAATATAATTATATTGTTACTAATTTAGATAACACTTTGGATATAAACCAAGATGGTTTTACTGATAATAGGGATTTAACTATACTATGGAAATATTTCGCAGATACTTTGACTGCCGATAACTATGAAATGTTCACTACTAATAAATCTACGAGCTCACGGAGTATATATTCAGTGGCTAGGGACTATTTGGATACAATTACTGGCAAAAGTCATAAACATCTAATCAAAGATGTATTTCATCGTCGATATGTCACGAGTTCAAATTTTACTACACAGTCACTTTTATCTCCATATATTACTACCATAGGATTATATAATAACTTAGATTTGATTGGCGTGGCAAAGTTGGGAACGCCTATAAAAAACGAAGGAAAATTTCCTTTAAATTTTATAATACGTTTTGATATTTAAATGATATTTATAATATATGGCAAATACACCTATAGAGAGAAAATCAATAGACACACCACTGGAAAAAAGATACCTATCGGATACGACTGGTGGAGCATATGATGCTAAAACCGCCGGCGCGTCGACAATTCCAACGAGTCTTCAAGAAAAAACATTCACCTCGGCTGAAGGATTCAAAACTAAGGCTCCGTTAAATCAAAGCGAATTCAAAGATGCGCAAGGAACAAAATCTAAAGAACTATCTTCTTTTATAAAAGGGTTCTCTAATAAAAAATATAAACCCTAAAAATAATACTATATATCTTATATGGTATTAGGTTTTGATGCTTCAACGTCAACCGTTGGTTGGGCGTTTTCTGAAAATAAAAATATTGTGGATGCTGGATTTATAAATATAAAATCTGGCCTCACATATAAAGATAAATCATTTTTGGTAATAAACCACATAGAAAAAAATAAAAATTTTTCAGCCGTAAATAAAATTTATTTGGAATCGGCTTTAAGTGGTTTTGCGGGTGGATTTACTTCTCAACAAGTTATAATAACTCTATCAAGATTTAACGCGGTATTTGAATATATTTTGACTGAACGTTGGAACGTTGATTTAGAACTATTAAATGTCAATACGGCTAGAAAAAAAGTGATAGGAAAGTGTCGTGAAAAAGGAATGAAATCTAAAGAGTTTGTAAAAACATATTTGGAGAAAATTCATCCGATTCATGACTTTGACGTTTTAAACGCTAAAGGAAGTTGGGATAAAAGAAATGCGGACATGTATGATGCTATGGTGTTGTCTTTATTTTAAATTGACGAATTTAGTTTCGAGTTTATGTTATAACGTATGTTGCTTCAGAATGAGATTGTAGGCATTTTAAATAAAGCTTTAAATCAAAAAGCTAAAATTAGAAAAGGAACCGATGCGGTTTATTTTTGTCCAAGTTGTAAACATTATAAAAGAAAATTAGAAATAAATTTACTTACAGGAAAATATAACTGCTGGGTTTGTAATTTTTCAGGAACAAGTTTTAAAAGTTTATTTAAAAAACTAAATCTATCTTGCGAATTATATAATTTAATAAAACCAAATTCACGTTCAGACAATCTGTCTTTAAATGACGCAATCGATCTCGATAATTTATTCAAAGAACACGTTGAGAGTTCTACGGAAATACAAAAACTGCCTACAGAATATATTCCTTTATATGAATATAGAAATTCTATAGAATATAAAAATGCAATAAAATATTTATTGTCTAGAAACGTAACTAAACACGATATATATCGTTATCAAATTGGCTATTGTGAAAGTGGAATTTTTAGACAAAGAATTATTGTTCCGTCTTTTGATAAAGATAATCTTTTAAATTTCTTTATAGGTAGAAGTTACTATGAAGACGTGAATTTTAAATATAATAATTGTGAATTTAGCAAAAATATTATAGGATTTGAATCGTTGGTAGATTTTTCTCAAGAAATTACTTTGGTGGAAGGTGTATTTGACGCTTTTGCTGTGAGATATAATTGCATTCCTTTATTTGGAAAAACGTTGTCAAAAAAATTAAAAGAATCGTTAATTATAAATAAAGTTTTGACTGTAAATTTATTACTAGATAACGACGCTGTAAAAGAATCTATTAAAATTTTAGAATTTTTAATAAAAAGCGATATTAAAACTAAATTTGTGACATTAAATGGCAAAGACCCGTCTGAAATCGGATTTGAGAAAACTTGGGAAGCAATTAAATCGGCAAAAATTGTAAGCTTCGATGAGTTGTTAAAATTGAAATTAACTTATGAACGTAACTAAATTAAATTGTGATGTAAAAAATTTTATAGGAATATTACACGTCGCAGATATACATATTAGATTAACAAAACGACATGAAGAATATCTGTCTGTATTTAAAAAGCTATATGCTGTAGCGCATAAAACTCCTCCTAACACCTGTATTGCGGTTTTGGGTGATGTATTTCATTCTAAATCGGATTTAAGTCCTGAATGCGTTAAGCTGGCCTCAGATTTTTTAAAAAGTCTGGCTGATATTCGTCCCACCGTGGTCATAGCAGGCAATCACGATGCTACATTAAACAATAAAAACAGACTCGATAGCCTGAGTCCAATTATTGATGCGTTACAACATAAAAATTTGTTTTATTTAAAAGATACTGGCCTCTTTATTTTAGGAGACATATTGTTTAATCACATGTCTGTATTTGATACGATGGAAAATTATATAAAATCTTCGGACATCCCAAGTATTTATAAAAATGATACTAAATATTTAATTGGATTATTTCACGGATCTATTCACATGGCAATAACTGATATGGGATATTATGTGAGTAACAGTTTGATAAAGCCTGAGTTATTTGATGGCCACGATTTGGTGTTGGTTGGAGATATTCACAAACATCAGGTGTTGGAAACTCCAAATACCAAAACCAAAATTGTATATCCAGGCAGTTTAATTCAACAAAATCACGGTGAAGAATTATTGGGACACGGATATGTGATGTGGAATTTAAATCAAAAAACTTTTAAACAATTAGACATTGAAAATGAATATGGTTTTTATACTGTGGATGTTAATAAAGGAAAATTAGTTACTGATCTATCCAATTTGCCTAAAAAAGCAAGATTAAGGGTTAAATGTTTTGAATCGGTTTCGTCGGAAGTAAAGTCGATAGTTTCTAAGATAAAAGAAAATTATGATATAGCTGAATTAACGTATGTAAGAGTTGACGTGGATCAACATTTGTCAAAAAATGTAGTAAATTCTACCTCTTTAAAATTAACTGATTTGTCGTCGGCGGATTATCAAAACCAGCTTATTAAATCTTATTTAAATAAACAATTACCTAACCAAAAATTATCCGAAGAAATGTTTGAAAATATATTTGAAATAAATAAACACTATAATCAAAACATTGACAGAGATAAATTAACCAGAAATATTCGATGGAAACCTAAAAAATTTGAGTTTAGCAATATGTTTAGTTACGGTGAAAATAATGTAATTGACTTTTCAAAGATGAAAGACGTCGTGGGATTATTTGCGTCAAATGCATCGGGAAAATCTTCTATATTATCGGCGCTGAGTTTTTGTATATTTGACAAATGTGATAGAGCTTTTAAGGCCTCTCACATATTAAATTCACAAAAGGTAGGTTTTAATTGTAAATTTAATTTTGAAATAGATAAGGTTGATTATTTTATAGAAAGAACGGGCAAATCAGATAAAAAAGGAAATGTGAAAGTTGATGTAAAATTTTGGAAAGAAGAAGACAAAAAAATTATAGAATTAAATGGAGAAGCTCGCAGAAGTACTAACGATATGATTCGTGACTATTTGGGATCTTATGAAGATTTTATTTTAACAGTACTGTCTATTCAAAACAATAAAAGCGGAACTTTTGTAGATATGGGACAAACAGAACGTAAAGATTTGATTTCTCAGTTTATGGGAATAAATATTTTTGACATGTTATATCAAAAATCATCCGACGCATTGAAGGAACTATCAATCGAATTAAAATCTTTAAATAAAGATATCGATCAAAATATTATTGCCGATATGGAAGTTGATTTAGAAAATTTAAAAACAAATTTAGTCTCGATCCGAAAAAAACTTGATGAGTTTAATAAAACAAAACAAAATGAAGATGAAAATCTATTGGAAGAAACTAAGAAGTTAGTTAAATTAGATTCGTCTATCGCCACCAATCTAATCAAAATGCAGTCTGAAAGTCAAACCTTGAATTCAGACATTTTAAAATTGAAATCTACAAAAAATTTACAAGAAAATAAATTTGTTGAGTTGATGTCGGAAAAAGAAAAATTAGATTTAGAAATTAAACAAATAGAGTCTTCTGATGTAACAGTAAAACATCAACAACTTATAGAATTAAAAAACAAACTTTCTAATTTAAAACACGAGATTGAAAAGAAAAAAATTTTCATAACATCTAAGGTAGATAAAATACATAAATTAAAATCACATCAATATGATCCGAATTGCAAATATTGTATTAATAATAGTTTTGTAAAAGATGCAATTGAAGCTCAAAATTCTTTGGGTCAAGATAAAATTGAAGCGGACCAAATTATTAAAGATTACAACGAACTAAATATTCAAATTCAAGAATTAAATGATGTCTCGGAGTTATATAACAAATATGAGTTATTAAAAAATAGCAAATTAAAAACAGAAACCGAGTGTGGTGTATTAACTAATAATATTTTGAAATTAGATAATAATATACAAATAATCGGATCTAAATTAGAAAAGGTTGAAATTGATCTTAAAAACTACTTTGAACAAGAATCAAATATAAAACACAATCAACTGATAGATAAAAACATGCGAGATATTCAAGGAAAAATTAAAACGTTGGGAATAGATATAAAAAGAAATACAGATGAACTTGTTTTTTTATCTTCAAAAATTACAGCTATAGAAAAAGATTTGTTATATAAAAAATCTGCCATAGAAAAAATAAAAACAATTCAGAAAAAAATAGATGCATATACGTTGTATGTTCAGTCAGTTTCTCGTGACGGCATCCCATTTGAATTGATTACCAATATAGTACCTGTTATAGAAAAAGAAGTAAACTCGATATTAAATCAGATAGTAGAATTTTCTGTTAATATACAAACCGATGGGAAAAATGTTATGACATATTTGGTTTATAATGATAAAAAGTGGGCATTAGAGTTATCTAGTGGTTTAGAAAAATTTTTAACATCTTTAGCGATAAGAGTTGCATTGATAAATGTATCAAATTTACCCAGGCCGAACTTTATAGCCGTCGATGAGGGGTGGGGAACAATGGATGGAACAAATCTTTCGGCGGTTAGCCCTCTATTTTCTATATTAAAAAATAGTTTTGATTTTATTTTAGTGATCTCACATATAGACTCAATGAAAGATGCAGTAGATAATCATTTAGAAATAAACAAAATAGATGGATTTTCTTCCGTTAAATTCATATGATTGATACCTATTTATAGGTATTATAAAATATGCATGGTGGTAACAAAAAGGGAACAGTATACAATTTATTAAGTCGTGATGTGGATATCATCGACAAATCTTATAGATCCGACTATTTTATTGTGTCGGACTTGGGTTATACATTGACATCAGGAAAAAACTTTTTTACTATAAATGGTTCGAATAAATTAAAACCTAACGCGGCAATATTATTAGAAATTGTCGACTCTGAAAATAACGTTTTATATTATGAAACTGCAAAAAGTGGTTATTTCAAATATTTAGATACTACAGATTTGATCGTTGGCGTACATGTATATGAATCTACGCCTATTGGGTTTGGCACAGTAACATTACTTGGAACAACAGTAGATGGGAAGTCAGTTCGGTGGTCTACAAATATAAAAATAAACTCTAAATTAGAAAACTCTTCTAGAGTAGTGTTTTTCCAGGATCCAAAAATTGAGATTTCTGAATTTTTGTCATTTATTTTAAATCAAAATATCTCTCAACAGCAACAATTTATTAATGAAATTTCAGGAAATATATATGGGTATACTAATTTTCCAAATTCATATTCAGACATTAAGTCTGTAGATTTTACTAAATTTGATTCCGATTATAGATTGCGGTATATAGATACTTCGTCGATAGGTAATAATAATTTATTTTCTAAAGATAATATAAATAATGAGATAATTCTTAACGTAAAAGAAATAGCTTATTTAGATAATTTTACAATAAAAACAGCTTCGTTAAATATCACAGAGTCTTTTCGTGTAAAAAACGTAATAAATAATTTTGAGTTACAGTTAGATAGGCCGTTTACATACAAAACAAATAATATTAATCAGATAGTACCGATTATTTCCGCATCTTTTAATCATAAATTCTTTTCAAATTTATATATTACTTCGTCGGGTCTTACAGGAAGTGGAGATGGAACTCCTGATCCGACTGTTTTTTTAAATCAACAAATAGCAGGTGAAACTAAATTTTTAAAAGAAGCTTTTTTAGATATAACTTATAAAAATTTAAAAACTCTTACAGGAAAAGTTCATCGTCACAAAATTTATAGACGAAGTTTAAATAAAGCCTCTGATTTTGAATGTATTGCAGACGAACTGTTGGTTGGGAAGGAATTTATAGCCGATACCTCTACAGTCAACCGATTTTATTCAAATATAGGAGAATTTTATAATTTAGACCACATAAACAGATATTATTATACAAGTTCTTCAGATTTATCACTGTCACACAGTTCGGTTGAAGTTTTAAATTCTCTTGTGTGTAATATAAAAGATTCGAATCTTGATCAATCTAGATACATCATCATAAAAAATGACACGTCTTTGAAAACTAAAAATGAACATTCTTCATCATATATAGACTATGACGATGCATCATTTTTAATTCAAACAGGATTATCATATGATTCTAATTTTATAAAATTATATAAAAATGCTGATTATTTATTCTCGGCTAATTTAGAAATTGAAAAAAACGATTTATCTTTAGAAAGTAAACTATTGTTTTATTTTACTGGCTCCTACAACACTGCATCTGCGATAGTAGAAAAAAATTATTCGGCGGATAAAGGATTAATTTTACATCAATATGTTTTACCAATAGGAACTAATTTTAAAAGATTTACTAAAAAAGATTTTAACGAATTGTATTTTTTAAATGATTATGTTGGTACTATCGTAATTGTTCCTGTAAATATTAAAAAATTTAGATTGGATAATCTTTCTTTGAAGTCTCATGCAGAACGTGGATTTTCTTCTGATTCTTTTTTTACAAGAATTTCCTTTCCTGTCATAATTAAAAACGAACAATTTGAAATAAAATCGGAGTTGTTGGATATTAATAATAATTCTATATATTCCGATTTAAACAAGATTATAGCCGTGGATAAATTCGGCGAAACTTTATTTAGAAATATCTCGGGCGTTGTTAATGCAAATGCTGAAACTGTACTCAATCTTATCGGACCCGGATCAGGAAAAATAAGTTTTAGCGCATCTCGTGATGACCAAACCGGATCGGCAGCTTTATCTGTTATAGAAAGCTTTGATGTGATAATGGGCAGCCTTAATGGGGCTAGATTTTTTCAAGTGGAAAAATCGGGAAATGAAACTTATATGAAGTTGTCTGGATCTTTTTATTTAACAGGTTCTCAATATATAAAAGATGGAGGCATCAGTGCTAGCATAGGCAACTTCACTAACTTAACAGCGAGTACTTTTATACAAGGAAACCAAACGATTGCAAGTGGACTGTATTCACACGCTCAAGGTAGCACGTCCTTGGCAAGTAACACAGGCTCTCATGCTGAAGGACGGCAAACAACTGCAAGTGGACAATTTTCACACGCTGAAGGAGAGCAAACAACTGCAGGTGGATATGCTTCTCATGCTGAAGGTAGCGGGTCCTTGGCAAGTGGCACAGGCTCTCATGCTGAAGGATTTAGAACAACTGCAAGTGCTGATTATCAACACGTTTCAGGCAAATTTAATGTTACATCAAGTAACACCAATAATTTGTTTATTATTGGAAACGGTACATCTGAAAATAATAGATCAAATATACTTGTGGTGAGTGCCGATAGTGTAATTGTTGGTGGAAGTATTAGTGCAAGCAGTGCAATCAGTGGCAGCACGTTGCATGGCACCACATCGGTCACGTCGCCGATGGGCAACTTCACTAACTTAACGGCTAGCAACATCAGTGCTAGCAATGCAATCAGTGGCAGCACGTTGCATGGCACCACATCGGTCACGTCGCCGATAGGCAATTTCACCAATTTAACAGCAAGCAACATCAGTGCTAGCAATGCAATCAGTGGCAGCACGTTGCGTGGCACCACATCGGTCACGTCGCCGATAGGCAACTTCACTAACTTAACGGCTAGCAACATCAGTGCTAGCAATGCAATCAGTGGCAGCACGTTGCATGGCACCACATTGATCACGTCGCCGATAGGCAACTTCACCAATTTAACAGCAAGCAACATCAGCGCAAGCGGTGCAATCAGTGGCAGCACGTTGCGTGGCGCCACATCGATCACGTCGCCGATAGGCAACTTCACCAATTTAACAGCAAGCAACATCAGTGCCAGTAACTCAATTAGCGGAAATTTATTTGGAACAAGTAGTTATGCTAAAACCAGCAGTCTCGGTTATTTTGTGAATTATACTGATCATAATAATAATTTTACCGCTTCTAATTTCGGTCAGTCTGCCAGAACTGCGTCTGGATATATTATAACAAATGTAAATGGATCAGATATTTATATACCGTATTATTCAAATATATAATATATATACATATGTCGCACATAAGTTTAATTAATCTTATAAAAGAAACCAGATTGGCATCTAACCCTAAAGATTTGGAAAAAAATTCTGATAGATTAGAAACTTCTATAAATTTTCTTAAAAGCAAAAATAAAGTGTTGATTTTAGCCACGTCAAATCGGTGGGAAGGGCACAAAGATGACGAGGCGAAATCTACGGTTTTAGCTAAAATTGTTCATGATAGATTGGGGTCTGATAAATCCACATTTATTGATGTTTCTAAATTAAATATTTTTGTTTGCGAAGGAAATGTTTCTACAAAGTGGGGTAACAATTGTGGGGTCAAAGAATCGATTTTAAAAGATAAAGATAAAAATCCTACTGGACAATTAAGATGTTGGGCTAGTGTTAATAATAAATCAGATGAGCTTTGGAAAATTTCAAAGGTGTTATTTGAGAGCGACTGCATTCTTTTTTTCACTTCAATTCGGTGGGGGCAAACTAACAGCATATATCAAAAATTAATAGAGAGATTGACGTGGTTAGAAAATCGACACACTACGTTAGGCGAGTCTAATATATTAAAAGATAAAGATGCGGGTATGATTGCTATAGGTCAAAACTGGAACGGTAGTCGGGTAATAGATACTCAAAAAGATATTTTTAATCATTTCGGATTTAATGTTCCTGCGGAAATTTCTTGGAACTGGCAGTATACGGAAGATAAATATGATGAAACTAAAAATTCGTATAAAAAAGCAATAACTACATTTAATGACACGTTTAAATCGCATGAAAAATAAATACTATGAAATTTTAAAATCTGAAATTGATGAAATAGTTGAAGAATACATACAACATATTTTGTCAGAAAGTTTAGACGTTAGTATTAAACATTTAAATAAAGAAATAGACACAATTCAAAAAGCGTCTAACTTTATCAGTAAAAAGTTACATGTAGAAGAAAAAATAGATGGTACAAAACTAATTTTAGTAAGAAAAAATACAGATTCTTCAAATTATTCGGATAATTGGATTGTATCTTATAAAGGAAATATTTTGCATCCTGAAGAATTTGAACATTTTAATGAGAAGGATATAAAAGACATAAATTCTAAATCTATAGGTATTTCTCAGTATAAAAATGTTTTTGAAAAGCTTAAAAAAATAAATGATAAAATTTCTTTGGTTCCAAAAAATACTGCGTTTAGTTTAGAATTTGCTCAAAATAAAGACACATTGACTCGAACATATGTAACTACTCAAGCTTTATTTTTACGGTCTTTTGCGAATGTAAAATATTATGTAAATGACGGATTTTTGACTATTTCTAGTACAAGCGGAGAAATTACAGATTTTAATAGTATAAATGATATGGCTCGAATACTGGATATCTATACTTTTCCGGTAATTTTAGACGGATATATTAATACTAGAGAAAATTTTATTTCTGCAATAAAGTCTGATGAACTTCTTGGTATTTTTAATAAAACCGAAATAAATTTCGACGATTCTCTTGATATAATTTCTAAATTTTCTAAAATGATGGTATCGTTTTCATCTAAGTTAGGCGGAAAGCCAGAAGGCGTGGTGATACATACTTCAGATAATAAATTATATAAAGTTACACAGTCGGATCAATACGATTTAACCGTTAGGAGTAATAAAAAATTATCATCTCAGATGGATGCTGAATCTGAAAAAGAATATCAAAATAAAATTTCTGAACTTGCAAGGGGATTTGTAGATAGACTTGATTTTAGTAATTCGGTTGAAAATTTATTAAAAACGTATAATGATTTTATTAAAAAAGTTGATTTAGAAAAAATACACCATTCTAAAAAATCTCGTATAAATAAGATCGACGATCTCATGTTAGCGGGAAAGTTTTTAATACAGAGATACGTTTTTTCTGGAAGAAATACAAAAACTTTGGGATTGGTTCCAATGGCAGCAAAACCTGTACATTTGGGCCATTGGAAGTTAATACAACTTGCGTCGAAAGAAAATAATAATGTGATTGTTTATATTAGCGAAAAAGATCGTATCAAAAAAGGAGAGTATCCTATAACAGGAAATCAAATGATACAGATATGGAATGAAATCTTAAAACGATATCTGCCAAATAATGTAAAAATAAAATTTGTAGACAGTCCTGTTTCTGCGGTTCGTTATATGCTTTTGGATTTAGATAAAGAATTTAATGAATCGCCTATCGTGAACATATATTCCGACATAGACGACATAAATTCATATAACTCAGAAGAATTCAAATCAAAATATAAAAATTTATTTGGTTTAAATAAAATTAAATTAAGAGGGATAGAACGTTCTCACACGGTTGATATAAGTGGAACAAAAATGCGTGAATTTTTACAAAATGATGATAAACTTTCATTTACTAAAAATTTGCCCGATATTTCTGATTTAGACAAAGAGAAAATATATAACTTAATAAAAAATATTTCAAGATCAAAAACTTTGAACGAAAGTGGTCAATCGATTGCATCGATTGATCCTAAAACTCCTAAAACAGTTAACGGCAAAACTGCTAGAGCTGATAAAAAACTCAATATTTCTGGTGGAAATAGAACAATTATTTCTGACCATATAAGAGATTTAGCTATTACCTTAAATAAACATATAAATTTTTGGAATCCAAACAATCCATATATTAAAAGCGGTTATATCTTTAATGGAAGTTCACAGCATCTAATGAATCCTGATGTGGATGATATATTAAGGAAAAAAACCGGCGATCCTGACATTTCTTTGGAAAAAATAAAATCTGATTACGGTGATATAGATATTATTGTTCCTATAACTAAACTAGATGAACTTAAGAAATTTTTAGACACAAAGGATGATAATAAAAGTGAATGGGAACCTGGATCAGAAAATAAAATAACCGACCAATTTTTTTATGTCGGTAGAACAAAGAGTGCCGCAGCAATACCTGATCAATTAGTTACTATTTTTTGGTACAAACCAAATAATCAAATTGTTCAGGTTGATTTCGAGGGAGACAATATGGTTAAAGATCAGCAAGGTTATGAGAAACCTTCTGAATGGACTAAATTTTCAAAAGATTCTCCATTAGATGATTTGGCTAAAGGAATTAAAGGATTGGCAGGCGCAATTTTATTACGGTCATTAGCTAGAGGAACTACCAGATTAGAAAATGTAATAGTTCTGACTCCCGGCGGAGTCAAAAAATATAAAGAAAAAAAAGAAATAACGGACAGGGAAATTTCTAAAAATAAAAGAGACTCTATTCCATCTGAATATACTCTAAATACAGGCGGCGGAGGTGCAGGAATAAGAAAAGCTTATAACTATGTTGGAAAAATAAATAATAAAGATGCTTATGAGTTTGTAGAAGCGCGAGCGGCAAAAGATATGGGAGAAAAATTTGTATCAATTACAAATTTATCAAAAATATTTGAAATAATTTTTAAAAAATCTCCCACATCGGATGACTTAAATAACTTTAGAAGTTTTCAGGGTCTTTTAAAAATGATGCGAGATAACTTAGACAAAAAAACTATAAATATTGTATTGAACAGATTCGTGGAGATTATAAAAACCGAAAATATTTCTTCTACTGAAAAATCTGCTATAGAAGACATGATTAAATCTACTTTAACATAATAAAATGTAGTGAGTTTTATTTTTTTTAAGAAAATTCATTATATATATCAACGGTTATTTAAATTATGAAGCGTGCAAAAAATAAAAGTAATATTGATATTATAAAAGGTTATTTATCCGGAGAAAGGCCATTTGTTCAAGTGGGATATAATTCTGATATGTCAGAAAGAAAAGAAGGTGAGACTTGGACAGATGCTGGAGGTAAATGTTGGATTTATAAAAACGGAAGAAAACGGCGGATAAATACTCCGCAGAAAATAAATCCTGATATTATTAGATTGCGTTGTAAAGACTGTGATATGGATATGAAGTGGGGCAATTATTTGGACGACAAAATCTTTCCAAAAACAGGAAGATGTTACGATTGTAATATAAAATTTGAAACAAAATTAAAATTAGAAAATAAGTTTGAAGATTATGAAAAAATAAAAGTTTTTAACAATCAAAAAAGTTTTTGCTTAGATTTAAAATCTAAATTAGAAGAGACTATAAAATATTTAGAAACCGCATCAAATGATATTGTTTATTTAAATGAAGATGGTAGTAAAGAAATTTGGAAAGATACTACTAAAGAAAAAGTATTATCTGATGCTAAAAATGATTATAAGGAGTGTTTAGACGCACTAGATAGAATTGAAAATCAACTTAAAGCTTTAAATGGGTGAAACGAAACCAAATTTAAGAGAGATAATAAAGGAGGAATACAAACGATGTTTGTCTGATCCACTTTATTTCATGAGAAAATATGTAAAAATTCAACATCCGTTAAGAGGAACTCTTCCGTTTGATTTATTTCCGTTCCAAGAAGATGCTTTAAAAGGATTAATAAATAATAACTATAATATAATTTTAAAGTCAAGACAGATGGGTATTACTACTCTTACGTCAGCCTATGCTTTATGGTTAATGCTGTTTCACAGTGATAAAAACATTTTGTGTATTAGTATAAAACAAGAAACGGCAAAAGAAATAATAACGCGAGTTAGATTTGCTAATAATAATTTGCCGTCTTGGTTAAAGGTTCAATGTATAGAAGATAATCGTTTATCTTTAAGATTGAAAAATGGTTCGCAAATAAAAGCCGTGTCTTCTTCAGGAGATGCGGGTCGTTCGTCGGCTCTTTCTTTATTAATAATAGATGAAGCCGCATATATAGATAATATAGAAGAAATTTGGCTATCTGCACAGCCAACTCTTTCTACCGGCGGTCGAGCAATTTTACTGAGCACCCCAAATGGCGTAGGAAACTTTTTTCATAAAACGTGGGTCGGCGCAGAATCAAAACAGAACGAATTTAATACAATAAAATTACCATGGCAGCTTCATCCAGAACGTGACCAGTCTTGGAGAAACAAACAAACAGAATTGTCCGGAATAAAAGGTTCAGCTCAAGAATGCGACTGTGATTTTACTACTACAGGTCATACAGTAATTGATACTGACACATTAAAGTGGGTCCAAGAAAAATGCATAAGAGACCCTTTGGAAAAAAGATTCGCCAATCAATCTTTGTGGATTTGGGAATATCCTAATTATAGTAAACAATACATAGTGTGCGCAGATGTGGCTAGAGGCGATGGGGGTGACTATTCCGCATTTCATGTTTTAGAAATAAATGATTTAAAACAAGTAGCAGAATTTAAAGGCTCGGTTGATACAAAAACGTATGGAAATATACTGGTGAGTGTGGCTAACGAATTTAACCGAGCAATACTTGTTATAGAAAATAATAGTTATGGTTGGGCTACCATTCAACAAGTTATAGATTTACAATATCCTAACACGTTTTATAGCAGCGCAGATTTATTATACGTCGATTTAGAAAAACAGATGAATAATAAAATAAATCGTGCTGAAAAAAATATGGTTCCAGGATTTACTACAACAAATAAAACTCGTCCGCTTATAATTTCAAAATTGGAATCTTACTTTAGAGAAAGATCAATAATAACAAATTCGGTGAGATTATATGAAGAGTTATCAGTATTCATTTGGAATGGAAGTAAACCAGAGGCAATGGGTGGTTACAATGATGATTTAGTTACAAGCTTGGGGATGGGACTGTGGGTGAGAGATACCGCTTTGAGATTACAAACTCAAAGTGGAGAATATACTAAAAACTTAATCGATGCAATTAGTAGAACCGGTGGAGGATCTGCAATTTATACTTCAAAGACACAAGAATCAGAAAATTATTGGAGTATGCCGCTTCCTTCTCAAGGAAATAATAACGGAATTAATAAACAAAGAGAAGATTTAAAGTGGTTATTATAATTCTTTTTAACTATTTATTTTTATAAAAATATGGATTCGAACGACGCCAAAAAACCAATAGATTTAAAATCAAAAAGCCTTTTTGCAAAATTAAAAAGGTTATTTTCCACGGATGTAGTGGTAAGAAATGTTGGTGGAAAAATGTTAAAGATAAAGGATACTGATCAGATTCAGTATGCCACCGATAGAAATACTCTCAGAGATAGATTTAATAGAATACGTACTTCTGGCTATAGTCAATATAGTCGTGATTTTACGATGGCGTATCAGTCGTCTAGAATAGAATTATTCCGCGATTATGATGTTATGGATATGGATCCAATAATATCATCCGCACTTGATATTTACGCAGATGAGTGTCTTACGCAAAATGAAATGGGTTATGTTCTTAATGTAAAGGCCGATGATAATAATGTTAAAAGAATACTAGAAAATCTGTATTATGATATTCTTAACATAGAATTCAATTTATGGAGTTGGACACGAAATATGTGTAAATATGGAGATTTTTATTTAAAATTACACATTAGTCCTGAATATGGAATTTATTTGGTTGAACCGTTATCCGCATACAATGTTTCTCGTGTAGAAAATAGTGATCCGATGAACAAAAATTACATCAAATATCAAGTTAACTTTGAAAGTGGTGTGATGGAAGAGTTAGAAAATTATCAAGTGGCACATTTTAGATTATTATCTGATAGTAATTTTCTTCCATATGGTAAATCTATGGTTGAAGGATCTAGACGTGTTTGGAAACAATTAAGTTTAATGGAAGATGCGATGTTAATACATCGTATTATGCGGGCTCCTGAAAAAAGAGTATTTAAAATTGACGTAGGAAATATACCTCCCGGAGAAATTGATAATTTTATGGAACGTACCATGAATAAAATGAAAAAGGTTCCTTATATAGATGAAAAAACCGGCGATTATAATCTCAGATTTAATTTACAAAACATGGTGGAAGATTTTTATTTGCCTGTTCGTGGTGGAGATAGTGGAACTGATATTCAACCTTTATCCGGCATGGAATTTACCGGTACGGATGATATTGAGTATTTAAGAAATAAAATGATGGCCGCTTTAAAAATTCCCAAAGCTTTTTTGGGATATGAAGAAGATCTATCTGGAAAAGCCACATTAGCGGCTGAAGACGTTAGATTTGGTCGAACCATTCACCGTATTCAAAAAATATTGATTAGCGAATTGACAAAGCTCGGCGTAGTTCATTTATACTCTCAAGGATTTACTGATGAAAATTTGGTTAATTTTAGCTTAGAATTAACAAATCCATCAACTATCTTTGAAAAAGAAAAAATTGATATTTGGGGAAATAAAGTGACGGTGGCCAAAGATATGATGGAAAATAAATTGTTTTCTAAAGATTGGATATATAAAAATATTTTTAATATGTCGGATGAGGACGTATTGAATACAAATAGCGAAGTTGTAGAAGATGCCAAACAGAGTTGGAGGTTTAAACAAATAGAAGAAGAAGGTAATGACCCCGCATCTTCTTTACAAAAAATAAATAAAGATGGAGAATCGGAAGACGCGGGCGGTGGTTCTGATGAAACTTCTAGCGAAACCCCTAGCGAAACCCCTAGCGAAACCCCTAGCGAAACCCCTAGCGAACCTGCTAGCGCAGCTCCGCCATTAGCCGAAAAAACAGATCGACCTTCTCAAAAAGGGAAAAAAGACGCAAGAAATTACCCATTTGGAGAAGATCCGCTGGGAAGATTAGAGAATCGAGCCGATTATCGTAAAAATCCGATTTCCCATAAATATAAAAATCAATCACCGTTAGGGTTTGAATCTTTAAATTTAGGTAAATTATCAGATTTTTTGGCTAAAGATGATAAAAAAGAGTTATTGAAAGAATCTTCAAAAGTTAAATCTTTATTAGATGAGAATAATATAATAGATAATTTAAAATAAATACACTATAAATGTGTTTTTTTTAAAAGACTAATATATTTATAAACTAAAGTAGTTAGATAATATGCATAAATCTAAACATTCTAAATTCAAAAATACAGGTATATTATTTGAATTATTAACACGGCAAATTACTGCGGATATTTTGGCAGGAAAAGATGAGTCTAAAGCAAAGGATATTTTGTTCAAATATTTTAAAGAACACACTCAGTTAGGAAAGGAATGGCAACTTTATAATTTTTTAGTAAATGAACAATTTTTAGATGATACAAAAGCGGATAGAGCAATTTCTGTGGTTTTAAAATCAAGAGAAAAAATAAATAACAAAAAATTAATTCAAGAAAAATACGAACTGATAAAAGAAATAAAAGATACCTACCCAATTGATAAATTTTTAAAGTCAGGAATAAAAAATTATAAAATATACGCGTCTATTTATAAAGTTTTTGAAAGTCACGTTGGAAATATTTCTTTTAGAGCCGATGAAATATTTCAAGCAAAAAATTGTTTGATTGAGAGTCTTGTCTCCGTTAAAAACTCAGTTGAATCTAAAGAAGATTCATTGCTCAGTCGATATAAAAAAGAAAGTGAAGAAGTTAGATTATTAGCCTATAAGTTTTTAATAGAAAATCTAAATAAAAAATATAGTGCATTAGATGATAATCAAAAAAATATATTAAAAGAATATATTAATGGAATTTCAACCGCAGGCTCTATAACCCACTTTATACTTGAAGAAAAAAATAAAGTTAAATCCGAACTTTCTTATTTGATTGAAAAGATAGATTCTCAAGTCATAAAAATTAAAATAAATGAAGTGTTAAATCAATTATCTAAAATAAACACTGATAAAGGCGTGCGAGATAATCATGTAATGGTATTGCTTCTCTCTCACGAATTAGTTAAAGAAATAAAAAATCATATAACATGAGTAAATTAAAAAACATCATAAAAGAACTTACCAAAGAAATAATGGATGAAATGTCCACTACGGGAGGCGTGGCCGGCTATTCTACACCTTTTGCTTTTAGTAAAGGTGGAAAAAATAAAGCTACTAAAGCTATGGAAAAGTTGGGATTTAAAACTGTAGAAGAAAAAATGGATCCGGTTGGAGAAGTGAATAAACAAAATGAATATCTTTCAAATCGTAGAGAAAAAAACGGTCACGCAATTGCACGTAGAAACAACGGTAGGTTAAATGAAGAAACGGTTGATATTTCTGCGACAATTATAGACCCCCTTAAAAAAACAGCGGAAACTTTAGATAAAGAACAAAAAACTAAGCTAGAAGCTAAATTAAAAGAGTTTGAGACTCAATTACAACAAAAAATTTCTGGAAAAATTATAAATTTTAAAGGTAAAAAGGGTGACCCGTATCAAGCAGTGAAAGATTATCGTGTAAGACTATCGCCGTATGCAGCAACTCCGATTGAAATTGAAAACTGGCCAAGTAAAAATAATCCTTTAAATTTTCAAATAAAAATTATAGGAAAGCAAGTTTCAGATACTGGAAAGGAATTTGGCGTCGAGTCAGGATTTTTTATAGATTTTTCTCTTCCGAATTCATTTTCAATTGGAGATGCAGCTCAACCGGCAGCTCAACCGGCAGCTCAACCGGCAGCTCAACCGGCAGCTCAACCGGCTCAACCAGCTGCTCAACCGGCTCAACCAGCAAATACTCTTGATGGACAAGTTGCCAGATAAAATTATGAATAAACAATTATTAACAAATTGTATTCCTTTTCAAACAGTAAAAACTACGCTGAATGAATCTACGTCGGTAGCAGGAAAAATGGTGGTCTCGGGAATTTTACAAAGAGCCAATGCAAAAAATCAAAATGGTAGAATTTATCCATTAGATGTTCTTAAACGAGAGGTTGAAAAGTATAATCAAACTTTTGTAAAAGAAAAACGTGCGGTAGGAGAACTTGATCATCCAGATAGTGAAGTTGTAAATCTTAAAAATGTTTCTCATAATATTACTAAAACTTGGTGGGACAATAACGATTTAATGGGCGAAGTGGAAATTTTAACTACTCCGAGTGGAAATATTTTAAAAGAACTATTAAAGTGTGGAATTACCGTTGGAATTTCCAGCCGAGGATCAGGTTCGGTAAAAAAAGTAAATGAAAGTACTGTTGAAGTCAACGATGACTTCTCACTAATAGCTTTTGACTTTGTTAGCAATCCTTCGACTGTTGGAGCTTTTATGTTACCCGAGTCTCCTTTAAATGAATCTGTAAAAATTTTACAAAATCCCATCACTAACAAATGGGAAACTGTGGAAAAAATAATACGTGATATTATTAACGAAATAAAATAATCTTGTAAAGTAAATTTAATTGGTTAGTTTATTGTTCTACTATATAATTATACTCAAAATCAAAGGGTATAAGTATGATCGACTGGATTCGAGAAAAGGTAATTGTAAATGGTAAATTGTTGCCTGAAAGAAGTAAGAAGTCGTGGTTTATAAAAAATGGTCACTGCGATCGATATGATGAAATAGTTAGTCAAACTTCTTTCTTAAAAGATCCCACTTTTGCGCAAAGAATTTGGCACGTTTATCACAATCAATCTTTTCTTTCAAAATGTTGTAATCCTAAATGTGAAAGAATTCCAAATTTTTTTTCTTTTTCTAAAGGTTATTTAAGAACGTGTTCATCAAAATGCGCTCAATATGATCCACAAACAATAAATAAAATTAAATCTACAAACATTAAAAAATATGGAGTGGAGTATGGATTAAGCAACAAAGAAATAAAAGAAAAAATAAATAAAACAGTAAAACAAAAGTATGGTGTAGATAACGTTTCACAATTAAAAGAAATATCGGAAAAGAAAGTAAAAACTTGTTTTGAAAATTATGGAGTAAAGTGGATATTGAGTGATCAAAAAAGAAAAGAAAAAAGTATATACAAAAAGTATGGCGTTAAAAATGTTAGAAATTTAAAAAATGTGAACGATAAAATTTCTGCCACTCGTCGTGGCGGTTTTTACGATTACTTGTTTGTGTCAGATAGATTAAGAGGCAAGGTTTTACCTTTATTTACAAAAGAGGAATACGTAAATGGGGGTTATTATTCTGACTACAAATTTAAATGTTGTAAATGTAATGTTGAATTTGTGGATTGTTTGGAAGACGGAGACATCCCTCGATGTAATGTTTGTTATAAAAATTCATCGTTGTTTGAGAAAGAAATTGTAGATTTTGTTAGGGCGACATTGATCAACGAAGTGGTCGAAGAGAATAATAAAAAAATATTAAATGGTTATGAGATTGATGTGTATGTTCCTTCAAAGAAAATCGCAATAGAATGTGATGGATTATTTTGGCATGGAGAAATCAATGGTCTAAAAGATAAAAACTATCATTTAAATAAAACAAAAGAATGTTTGGATAAAGGTATAAGATTAATTCATATATTTGAAGACGAGTGGTTGTTTAATAAAGAGATCGTTAAGAATAGACTAAAATATATGTTGGGGTGTGAAACAAATAAAATTTATGCGAGAAATTGTAATGTTAGAATTATAAACTCTAAAAAATGTTGTGACTTTTTAGAAAAATATCACATTCAAGGAAAAGATTCTAGTAGTATAAAATTGGGGTTGTTTCTTGAAGAGGAGTTAGTATCCACGATGACGTTCGGAAATATGAGAACGTGCCTTGGAAATAAAAATAATAATTCTGAATACGAATTATATAGGTTTTGTAATAAAAACATCAGCGTCGTGGGTGGATTCAGTAAATTATTGAATTTTTTTATAAAAACATACAATCCAAATAAAATTATTAGTTATGTCGATCGAAGGTGGAACGATGGAAAATCATATGAAACAGTCGGATTTAAATTTGTGAAATCTACACCGCCGAATTATTGGTATTTTGGTAAAAACAAAAATTATAAAAGACATCACAGATTTAATTTTGCAAAACACACATTAAAGAATAAGTTGACTACTTTTGATAATAATTTAACTGAATGGGAGAACATGAAAAATAACGGATATGATAGAATTTGGGACTGTGGCAATATAAAATACGAATTATTTTATAAATAAATACTATTTATAGTCGTATAAATATTAAAATATATGCCCGCAAAAAGTGAAAAACAAGCTAGATTTTTTAGGTTGGTAAAAGGCGTTCAGTCAGGAAATGTATCGCCTTCTAAAGTGTCAAAAAATGTTAAAAACGTAGCTAACACTATGAGTAAAAAAAGCGTCAATGATTTTACCAAACTAAAAGAATATATAAAAAAACAAGTATCAGAGATTATTTGTGAAATAGATAATCCTGTGGTGAAAAATGTGGAAGCGGTTGACAATTTTGACGAATTCGTTTCTCGTCCTGAAAATCAAGGTGTAAATTTTACTGACGACGAGTTGTCGGCGGTTGATACTATTTCTAATAAACCCGACGAAAAAACTCCTAATAAAATTAGTTACAATTCTACAGAAACAACTACAGGTAATAATAAACAATTGGTTGTAATTAAAAAAGCCACTCCAAAAAAGGTATATATAGCGATTTGTTGCCCAAATAGATCTCCGGTGAATATAAGTGATACCAATTCGTCAAAATCTGATTCAAAAAATAAAAAAGATAAAATAATTATTAAGATAAGTAAAAATTATGAAGATTCAGAGAATTGCTCGGTTCTTTATAATTTTATAAATTATATAATTAAAGAATATAATATAACGTGAATATTTTAAATCTAAAGGATATTAAAGACTCTGATATGATTCCTCCTGACGATTGGAATTATCACTGTTGGCAGATCCTTGATGATTTGGGATTTAAATTAGATGGTTCTTTTAAAATGTCATTGGATCATAAAGACGACTTTGAAGGCATAAAAAAAATGATGAAGATGATAGTATTTAAAAAGAAAGACGGTTGGTATCTTGAGTATATAAAAAATAATGATGATATTGATGGAGAACCAGTTAAAATAGAACAAATAAAAAAATTCTCGGATTTAACAGAAATAATACATGATATTTTTCAAAAATTTTAACTATTTATAATCATGATACAGTTAAAAAATTTATTGCCTGAAAACACTCAAGCTCCACAACCACAAGAAAATCAAAGTGGTGTTTCGGAAACTTCTTCCAAATTGACCATCGAACAAAAAAGAAAATTATCGGAGATGGTATCCCGATATAATGAATATGGAAAAATACTTTATCGTGAGAAAAAAATAACGGAGATTGCTCAGAATTTACAAGAAATCTCCGATTTAGCAGAAAACTATGCTTTAAATGAATGTGGTGATTGGTTTGAGGAGAATATAGTTAAAAGAAACTTTCAAGAAATGAAAAAATATTGTGAACAGTTTGGAAAATTAGCAAAAGAAACTCAATCCAAACAACATCAAATGGAAGCTCTATACGAAGATATGGGACATATCTTAGAGAGATATTTTGAAATTAAAGGTTAAGTTCGTATTTAAGATTTCCGCAATCCCAAATTCTATCATATCCATTTAATTGCATATTTTCCCATTCTGTCAGTGATGAATCGAAATTATTTAATCTGTTTTTCAATTCCGATTTTCTAAATGTAAATCTGTGGAACCTTTGTAGATAATTTTTCTTATTGACGTAAAAATAATTTGGGCTAGTTTTTTTACAAAAAATGAATCCCAGTTTTTTGTAAAGATTATTTAAATTAAACGACCATCTTCTGTCTGCGTAGCTTATAATTTTTTTGGGATTGTAATTTTTAATAAAATTGTTTAGTAATTTTTCGGCTCCGCCTATAACAACATTTTCCGAACAATATCTTATTAATTCGTATTCGTTATTATTGACGTTAATATTTCCTGTGACACGCCTAAGTTGTCCGAATGACATTGTGGATATTAATTTATCTTTAAAAAATAATCCTAATTTTATTTTTGCCGGCGTAAATCCTTGCAAATGATTATTTTCTATAAATTCACGATATTCTTTCGTTGATATTGTTTTTACAATACAATTTCTTGCATATATTTTTTCAACTTTTCCTATTTTTAGTATACTTTTTATACGATTTATTATAATATTCTGTTTTAAACGCCATTCATCTTCAAATATATGAATTAGTCTTATATTCTTGGATTCACATAATTCGGTTTTATTTATGTGATATTGTTTATTCTTTAAGCCACCAAGTTCACTGTGAAAATAATTTCCGTTCATTTCTATAGCGACTCCCTTATCTGGAAAATAAATGTCTAATTCTAGTCCATCACACACAACTTTATCATTAAAAATTAAATTTTTTAATCCTAAATCATCTATTAAAAAATTCTTTAGTTCAGATTCCATCAAGGATTTTTCTTTCTTAGAAGGATTACATTTTAAACATTGTGGAAAATTGCCGTCATCTAATGTGTCCAGAAATTCTTGATTGCATTTCATGCACTGAAATTTATATTTATGGCCGACTCCTTCATAATCTTCAATTGAAAATAGAGGTTTATATAATTTTTTGAGTCTTTCTCCATTAATCAGTGAGTTATATAATTTCAACAAAGATCTTTTCTTGCTTTTTTTTCTGGCCTCTTCTGTTTGAGAATAACAATTTACATTAAAGTTTTTTTTATAAAAATTTTTGGTTTTTTCTTTCTTATCGTTTGAAGATAAATAATATTCGTTTCCATATTTTTTTAAATTTGTATTTTTT
>Ga0194133_10001512_pt1 | contig 39872 bp, 23 predicted proteins | sample TA2KigOf40mmetaG_FD_155448 | JGI IMG/M metagenome (GOLD analysis project Ga0194133, IMG submission 155448) | Freshwater microbial communities from Lake Tanganyika, Tanzania - TA2015055 Kigoma Offshore 40m | ecosystem: Environmental > Aquatic > Freshwater > Lake | place: Tanzania: Lake...
TTATTTTTTTCTATCTTTTGTAGCACTACAAAAACATATCGATCTTTTCAGCTTTTCTTTACAGCTAATCCTTGTCTTTTTATTCTCCTTTTATTTGCCAGTAAAAACCATATGAAACTGAGACTGTAAACAAGCCATATAAAGTAGTATAATTCAACGTTTCTTGTCTTCGTCGTTTATACACAATTGATAGGCGGATGTGTCTTTGGATAAAAAGATGAAGAGAAAGAACACCACAAACTCTTTATAAATCATCTCAGTTTTTGAAAATAAGTATAGGGATATTTTTTAAGTTTCACTTGGTGAATGTTTTGATTTGTTTTGACTTAATGTGTATCTGTTCTGTATCAAGGAGCGTCACTGTAAAACACTGATACTTTGCAGACTGTTTGAGTTGTCCAGAAAAGACTCTCAATTAACTCATTTTTTGTAACATAAAACATTTTTTACAACTCTAACATATTCTGTTACACACATTTGTTTAGTTCAAATATAATCAGCTCAAATTCAATTGTGCTCCCAATTATGGAAATATAACAAAAAATCTCTCTGGAAGTTAAGCTTTCAACGTAATTAACAGAATATCGTAGTTTCTTTTTTTAAAAGATCTGGAGAATTTATGTCCGAAAGATAAAATGAAAAAAGCCAGTTTAAGTAGGCTTAACATCATCACAACCAAAAGTGACAAAAAACCGTTTTTTCCTAGATTTTTTGTTTATTAGTATTTTTCTAGCAGCTCGTTTAGTTTTTACTTCTCTTTTGTTTTTTATGATTAATTAGCAGGTCTATCCCATCTAGTGTTTCTTCTCGTTTTAGTCTATGGCAACTTTGTAGAACTCATCGCTGTGGGGGTCTATTGTGCCAGATAGCAATAGATCTCAGTTGTGAGCCTTACTTCTCACAGTTTTTCAAGAAAAGAAAACTGAGACGTCATTACGAGGTGAATGCCAGGTCTTGTCATAACTGTTTTTCTGGAGGAAAAAGCAATGTTTCGACAAATCTCGACATTCATTGGATATTGATATTACAAAAATATACCTCTTTTTAATCTTTCCCTTTACAAAATAGAATAAAACAAATATTTAAAATTTAAAATATCCTAAGAGAATTTCTGTTTTTTTTAATTAAACTCTTTCTCTCTGAGGTGAAGTAAAAAAGTCATTTCATTTTCAGTCATATCATTAGCACTAGGATCAAATGAATGTTGACCAGTAGGGTCAATTATTTTTGCTTTAGCTATTGGAAAAGTTGCAAAACTTTCAGTCTTCGTCAGTGCAGAAATGAACTTTACTAGGCGAAAAAAAGAAGTAGCTGTTGAAAGAAAAAGTCAGCCACTGCTAAGGTGATAAATTCAAAATTTTACAAGAGTTCGGGTCGTCATTGTTGATGATAGATTGTTTCCACTAATTTTCCTTCTCATTGATTTTGTAAGTAAATTAATGCTCTATTCGTTGCGTGTTCAAACTCAGTAACTGTTTGCTTTTTCCCTGTTTCATTTAATGGCTTTGGTTCAAAGATGAAAATGAGTAGATACGGCAGAAAACACAAATGAGAGAGACTGAGAAAATGGAAAAAGTACTCTTGGACAATAATTGAGACAATTGTGTTACAGTTTTGTTACTATCGCAGGTATTAAATTGAAATCCTTGCTAATGAAATTCGTTGAGGGTTATGAAAGAAAAGTTTATTCTGAGGCTAAAAATGATTTTTGCTTTATCTTACTAATATGAAGAAAAGCCTTCCACTCGAAAGAGAAGTCAAACAGTTTATAAGAATGCTTCAACCCAATTCAAACAAAGGCAATAGAAATGAGATTTTTTTTTAGTTGTAAAAAGCCTACAACTCGGACTGAATTTTCACTCTTTCCTGAAGAACTTCTCCCATCTTTGTTAACAATATCAGAAAAGGCTTAAGTCCAAGGATCGAAAAACTTTTTGTTTGGTCAACTTTTCTTCATCATAAAAACAACTTTAAATCAACATAAAGATGAGAATTTACAGACACTAGATTCAAGTTGCACAATAAAATCGTTGTCTTTAATTTGTCAATTTCATATTGAAACACAGTGCAACTATAAAAATCACACTTTCATCTCACGTATTTCAAACGCTCTACCTTTGAACAAATATCGAATTCAATCCATCATTTATTATGAGGAAAGAATTCAGGAGAGCTTGTCAATTGAAAAATAAAAAAAGTGTTTACTCAATAATCAGAGCTCCCTTGGGAAATCTTATTTTGGTGACAGACTGAAGACTCATTTAACAGGAATGTATTTCAAAAAGAGGGTGTTTATTAGCCATACATTCTCAGCACTCAAATTAATTCGTCAATGTTGGCGACAATTCTATTAAGCAAATTTCTTGGACGAGCATGGCAGCAAAGCCAACTCTCTACGTGCTGAGAATTTTAGCGGATCAATTCATGGTAGAGCAAAAATTGAAAACTTTTACCCTCCGAGAAAATAAGACAAAAACTTTCCTCTGAAAAGTTGCTACCTCGACGAAATCTGAATTTTAAAAAAAATCTGAACAATGGAACTGGAAGACAGAATCAAAGACTCGCTGCAAGCTAAAATGTTATTATCTATTTGAAAGAGCTGAGAAATAGCAAGGTCGCTAAGAAAAAAATGGCTGGCAATTTCAAAAGGAATTCGAAATGTCATTTTGTTGAATTGCAATCAACGGTAAAAATGTCTCAATTTTATTTTAGGTAAGTTTTGCAGAGAGTCTCACTTAAAGTTTTTAAAAAAGTTCATTTTTGAAAACAAACAAATTATCATTTTGTTGAAACCCCTGCAATATTTGCGAAAGGCCCCTTTGAATTCTCGTTGTTTTTGTATGTAGTTCCTCCAAAAAGCATTTACAAGTAATTGTCACCATGAAAGTAATTTTCCTCCGAAGCTTGTAATTTCAAAATTGCATATTTGTGACAGTTTATGAAGAAAAGCATTTCAAATTTAAACCTCTCGAACAAAGGAGGAGTAAAGAGCTTGAACCATCCAACTATGAAAGTAACTGAGTGACTTGCTACACTGTAAGGATTTTGAGTCGATCCTGACACAACTTTAAGACGCTTGTCAGTAAGATATGACTTCAGAGACGTTCAAAACAAAGTTAATTAATGTTTTGAGATTTGTGACATGTGTTTTTCCGTTTTCAACATGCTTTTCACAGTGATCCACCAAGGATCGAGGCCACTGCGATGCTATGTGTGTTTGAGAAGATTTCAATCATGTAAGGGACTCATTTAAGACACCAGCCACGTACAAGTGAAAGATGCATATTTTTGCATAAACAAGAGAAGAAGAGTTGCACAAAATTTCAAACGATTTTAACGAAACCCTCCTCCTTCACCCACCCACCCACCTCTTTTCTTTCATGGTTTGAAAGTTCTTTTCCTGGCAAGCACTCACACTAAAAAGTGTAAAATTGATTTGAGTTAAAAGTTTCTGGCTCTATAAAACACACAAACCTCTTGTTAAAACTTTGCTCTTTTTCCTCAAAAGTCAAATCAAAGACTTTAAAAGTTAGAGAAAGAAAATGACTTGGATTACCCTTCATTTTCAAACTTGGGTACTTTTATTAAGAGTGAAACAATTTTTTACTTACCCCAAATTTGATGATTTGTTTTGGCGATTGTCAAATTTCCTTTATTTGTTTACTTTCGCAAAAGAAGCCAGAAAGCATCAACGTTACAATGAATGACACCAACGAATATAATCATCTAATCTAATGAGTGTAAGTAATTCTCTTCAAATGGCCTTCCCGACTATGGCAATTCAAATCTAGACTTGGGTATACAAATGCCAGTTCATATCAAAGCAAGAAACATTCAAATATAAAATATATACTCGTGACTACATCACAGGGCTGCTTTAGGTTATCCTTGAATCTATTTTATGATCAGATGATGATGTTAAAGGCAATAACAACAGCAGTAAAGATTGACTTCATCATGTATTGGCTCGTAAAATGAAAAGGCTGTATCACATGTGATAAATAAAACAGAACTTAAAGTACAACACAAATTTTTATGAATTTAAGCATTCATTTTGTGTAACCTGGCTGAATAGCCTCGTGCACAATATCAATAATATCTACAAACAAAATTGTCACCCTTTCCTTTTCCTATTAAACGAAAGTTTCTACTTATCTAATAATAAAGACTCAATCCACCTTTAACCATATCCAAGTGTCATTTCTAGAAAAAAAGTGCGCTGTAAATAACAGTTTTTCGTTCGGCTGGCAATAGCAAAAGGGTCCTGAAATGAAAAAAGTAGAAAAAATCCGTTTACTTTTTTCCACTTTTTTGTCACTCCGAGATTTCTGCTAAAGCCACTTGGATCTAGGCGAACAAGGCTGTCCCCCACCTTGTGCTGACACACACACTCTAGAGCTAATTCACCCAAATAAAGATTGAAAAAATCTGAAAATGTTAAATAACTTCTGATCGAAGAAAAAAAGAAAAGAGTTATGCTGTAGAGTACCAAAAAAGGTCTTAAATTTTACTCGAACCTACATGCCACACTCTAATTAATCTTAGCATATTAAGAACATAATCTAACACTATATCTTCCCTTCTGTTATCCGGCACTGAATCAGCCATTTTTATTCAGTACGTTAAACAATATCTAAATGACGCTTAATGCAACTTTCTTTGATAAGCTAAAAGGGCTGTAGAGCTTTCAATCATTTCTTGAGACCTTTGTTTACAAGTTCGGCTTATTGTGGTTGTCCTAATTGTTGGTCACAATGGACGAGTCTTGCACTTACATACATCAAAACAGCCACTGGCAAAGTCAAAAGGGCTTTATTTGTCATGATAGATGAATGTTTGATCAGAAGACATCATATTAATAGATTTCTATTGTAAGAAATTCCAAACCAGAAGATCAATGTGGAACTGAAAACATAAATGAAAAGAACCAATGTTTTTTCCGTTTTTAAACAAACTTCCGAAAATTCTGATTTTTGAGAAAAAATTCTGCCTTTTATTCTCCTTTTGCGCCCAAATAGCCAGAAAATCTTCCCTGTAAAAAAATAAGCACAGGGTTACTCCTTCCAGATAGATAATTGAAAGAATCAAAAAAATCTATTCAATGAAATGAAATGAGAAAAATCTAATTACGGTAAAATTTAATGAACTGGAAACAAAAATGAAATGATGGATGGATGGTAACGCCCGGTCGAGATATAAACTTTTTGTATTTTTTCTCATCGAAACATATTCAAAGCTTTTTTTCTTCTTTTCAATTTTATGGAAACAGGAGTTTTTCCTTCCATATTTTTTTCCTCTTTCAAAGAATGCTATCCTATATCTCCCCTTTCCTTAGTGTCCCGTAAGCTTTCACAATCTGTTGTTATAAGATGCTGGAGTTCTTTCTTTTTTTTTATATTTTTTGACCTGTTTCAATGAAAAAAGGATCTCTCTTCAACAGTTCCAAGTGTTTATAATGTGCTTACTCAGATTATACCTCCACTATCATCGCACCAAACTACAACAGTTATTGAGAAGATGAGAAAACAATTTAGCACAAATGAAGAGAGCAAAGGGATGCGAGCAAAAATAAAAAAAGCAAAAAATCTCTCAAATAAACCCAACCTTTGTTCTAAAAAAGTATTTCAATTTTTCCCCTAATTGCTGCTTCTTGTGAGATTGAAAATCGTTTAGAGCAGGTTTCTTGAACTGTTGAAGCATGAAACATGATAACCATTACCATTATTCCAGTGGTTGAGTTTAACACTCTCTACTCAGACAAGCACCAGGTTTTCTTCTTTGAAAAAATAAAATAAGGATTCACCTCAAAGTTTTGTTTGAGATTCGATCTAGAGCTCGCAAAAATATATAAGAGGATTTCAAAATAACTTAGCAACGTATACTTTGTTCTTGTAATCCCAATTTCAATTGCTTTTATCAAAACTTGAGAAAGTTTTTATTTGCCTTGTGATACGTAATTCAATGCTGATCTACTTTTGTGGAATGTTAATTACACTTTTGTTTGTATCTTGTTTAGATTGATCTGGATAAACTCTCATTTATAGTCATCGATTCTTTTTACAACGTTGACTTTCTGTTGCCAGGAAATAAGATACGTTTTTATACATGAAAAAACCGGAAAAGGTTTTTTCTTGCACTGTAAAATACTACAAGGAAACTTTTGTTTATGATTAAGTACCACAGTTATGACATTGAGTAACTTTCTTCAAGAAATAAGGATATTTTTGTGACGAAAGATTTTTTGACAAAGTTTTATCATTTTTAGATGGCGAACCGCTGAAACTGCCCGAAAGCCTAGAGTCCTTGCCAAAGTCGGATCACTTTCCAAACCAAAGACATCGATGGAACACAAATGAGGAAAGTATTTATTTTTTACACTTTTTACAAATTTTATACTTTTGTAGCATCAGCTCTGTATCTAAAGTTATGGATTAGAGAAAAGAAAAAGTTTGCTCTTTAAGGTTTCGCATGAAGGTTTATTTCAAAAGAAATGGCATCCTTTCAACCTGAGTTTCAACAAAGTTTATTAACAGTGACAAAAACGACGGCCAAGTCGATTTCTTTGAATTTGAGTTAAAGGGGGGACTCCTTTTCTGTTACAAAAGTTAGGAGAACTTGTCAGGGGGAGCGTGATGTTTGTTTCCGTTTTTATTTTCTCAACTAGTCAAAAAGTCACCTTCAATCAACACATTCATCTGATCTTCAACGAGATTGAAAACGAAATCTTTATGAATCGAATTTTTATCCTCTCACCTTCACGGTACTTTTCGCAAAGTATTGTTTTTATCGTGGTTCAGGTCTCGAAGGAATAGAAAACGAAAAGAGCTTACTCGATAATTGAAATAGTTGTGCACCCTGGATCTGATGCAAAAACATTTAAAAATAGTTCAGAGAAAAGCAACTTAAAGTAGCTCATTATTATCTAAAATTGATTCGGCCATCTGAAAATAAACACCTTAAATGTGCCTCCTTCTCTTCAAATATTTATAGTATAAGTTGGGTTTACCTTACCATTTTGCCCTCTAGCTGTCTTCCATGTATACTTCTAAAAACTTGTTTTCTAAAAACCCTTTTAGATTGTAATTGAGAAACCTTCTTTTTCGTCTCGAAATGCATTTAATTATCAGCATGAAAAAGGGACTTTATCTGCCCTTTCAGCTACGAGTAAATTCAAAATGACAAAAATTATCTTCGTATTGCATTCGAAGCTTGCAAAGGAGATTCTTTCCAGGTCTCTCATTTTTTCCCTTTCCATTCTCAGGAATCATTTTGCATCTTAGATGGAAGGAAGTCAGCTTTGCTTGTAGCTACATTTTTTGTTCATCTTTCTGTACTCTCAATAAACTTTGAGAAAAAAACCTCAGTGAAAAGTGTCCCTTAGAGACCTGTTTTTGAATTTGAAGATGTAAAAAGGTATACATAGTCGAGACTGGAAATGCAAAATAAAAATTTACGTTTGTCATGCATTGACTGTGTTTCTTAAATTGTCTTGAAACAACTCTTTATCACGAGCTCTTCTAGAGCTTGACAAGATCAGTGATTGCAAAACATTTGGAAATCTAAAATAATGTGCAAGAAAAATTTTAGCCAGTGAAGAAAGGATCTTTACAATCCCATAGGAAACTAATGAAGAGAAATAGATTCTTAGCAAATCCCCGGCTGACAATATCCAAAGAGACTTGACACATACAGAAACTCAACGAACGAAAATCGAGTCGAATTTATTGAAGTTCTAGAGGATAGTTGGATGGAAATCGGGAAAGAATTGAAATTTACAATTTTTCTTTAAGGTGTAAAATACGTCGTAGTAAGCTGATGATAAATTTAAATGCTCCGAGAAAGCCAGATATATTTTTTTCGAAAGACAATATCGTGAAAGTTGCCCCTGTTCTGGCTGCTAAAAAATAAAGAAGAGAAAATTTTAATCAAGAAAATGTTTTCGATCCCACCGTCTTGACATAATCGTAGGAGCTAGAGAAGCAACCATCAAAATATGAAGGATCCTAATTCGTATCGCAAATTGACACACGTGAAATGGATGAGTGAAAAAAATACCGGGATGACAATATTTTCAATTTTTCCCTGTTTCAGAACCTTTGGGTGTTTGTTAGGTTTTTATAGACTCAATGTTTATTTTTTGATCATACATAAACATTGATGTAAGAGTCACTGCAATAACTCTGAGTTAGAAAAGTAGGGTTTGCTGGCATGGGTAGGGATTCAACTAAAGAACCATTTCAAAAGTTATATATATCCTTGTGACCATTGGTTACGGCGCTAGACTGGAAAAAAAATTCAAGATCTATGGACGGTGTTTAACCCCAGCATGGGGCGCCTTTGATCCCAGGTTGCCAATATTCGCATCAAAAAGTGACTGAATCACCCCAGAACAAGGATAAGTTTGTTACCTAAACTTTTTTCTCTCTTGCTCATATTTTAATCATAGAATATTCCAACTTTCTTATTTCTCTGCCCTAGTAAGTTGATGGGAAATTCACGTTTTGGATTTGTTAGATCAATTTAGTCGTCTTTGTATTTGATCTCCTCGATCCAAATTAGTTGCATGTTTTCATTGCTGATTGTCACAAAGGATTTCTCGTTATCATTTGGCAAATAGAAAGTAAGATTTTGAAGCAGAGACTATCCCTTTCAAACTCAAGTTATGTTTTTAAGGTTGGACATTACATTCCAAACTCATCCATAATTTTTTTAAGCTCTCTCTCTGTTCCCGTCCATATTTCATGCATGTTGTACTATTTCTCATGACTTATTCAGACCGTTATAAATCAAAACCAGTCAAATTTGCCCCTGCCAACCAGCATCGGAATACAAATTTAGAGGTTTTGGATTTACCAAAAAAAAGAGAAAAAATTCCTTTTTCAAATACAAATAACACTTTTTAATTAAATCATTAAACCTTTGGTATTGCTTTGGGAACAAAGTTCTTTTGTTTTTGCTTCTATTTCAATGTCCATTTTTTTCTCATTGTAGCGCTAGAAAGAAGATAAATCGGGTTAATCCATGCTTCGCAAAAAAGAAACTGGTTTTTTTCCAAAAGAAAAACAAGAACAAAAACAAAAAAATTTTGGACTTGTGCTTTCTATTAAGGCTCTTGATTTACATCCAAATGTGAAAAGCTGAAAAACTTATTGGAAATGAGTGACGAAATTTCATGCTTGAAGTCTGTTTGTTATCTTAGTAATATACTAATAAAAATGAGTAACATTTGTTCGAAAACGAACCTTGACTGCCATTCCTTTATGGCATTATTTCTTTTCTTGATCAAGCAGGACTTTCTTCCTCTGTGTTTTTATGATCCAGCTAATTTGGACCTGGGATAGTAGTAGTGTTATTGGTCTGTCTACAATACTGTAATTAATTCCTCTTCATTTTTATCGTCAGCAATTACCTTAATTACTCGAATGAAGTCTCAAGCGGGTTGTTACGAAAGTCGAAGAGAAAATCAAAGGAATGGCTCTTCACAACATGAATTGGTGACTGTAGAAAACAAATCGAGAAAATTGTAGAGAAACATCATAAATTTGACTAGAAATTTTACAGTAATTTAGAAACCCTAGTAAATTTAAATTGAAATGTTTCAAAATATCTTTCTAAAGTTCTCTCTACTTTGAAAACAAAAAATTCAAGTTTTTTCCGCAGAATTTATTCCGACGTTTGCTTGATTTTCTAGCCAAACTTTTCCAACTTGCAAATATTAATTCTGATTTCCAACTGTTGGTTTTGCAATTAACTCTTTAGTCTGTCCACAACTGTAAAAACATTTTCGTTTGTCCTTAAAGGTATATTCTTGCTCATTGGAAAGCATAACTTCTGTTATTTTATAGAGGCGATATAATTATTTTTAAAAATGGCTTTCAAAACCTGTACATAATTAATTAATTTGTTTTTTTGCTCTCCAATAATCATAACTATGATTTTGCAATGTGGAATGTCTAAATATTTTCTCTGGGGTGTGGATTAACTTGTCAACAGACGTTTTCCTGTAAGTGGAAACTTTTGCAGAGATTTCTTGTTCTCTGTGATGACAAGATAAAAAAAGTTTTGCAAACTTTCAGTGTGTGTTTCATAAACTTAGCTCGGTTCAACTCAAATTACAACCTGGTTATGTACATCTCAAACGTTAATTAAGCTGTCCAACAAGACAAGATTGCAATTAAAAAATGTGTATTTTTGAATTGTCGACATATATCTTTCATTGAAAACATGATTCCGTTGAAACTAAATTAAAGTTGGAAATCTCTTCAGAAATAGTTAGATATTATAACCTTTGGTCACGATTACTTTTTTTTTCTTGAACTAAAAATCTTACAACTCATGGCAGGTCATGTCTGTACAAATGCTAAATGGAATCCGAGTTGGAAAAGCCAAAAAGTCAAACTAGCAGCAAATAATAAATACCACTTCTTTATTTTTGTGTGATAAATTACAAGTTTTTCCTCTGCTGGATGGAAACTTTTTTTTCGTTTGCAAGGTGTTTGACTAAAATTTTTGATGGCACAGAACACGTCATTTTTTGTAAGTCTTTTGACGGCCCTCCCATTCGCAAAAAAATGTTGCCAAAAAGTTGATTGTTTCGCGACATTCCTTCCACTTAAACATGTTTAGCTGAATCTGATTACATTAATTAGAACCACACTGGGATAGTCACAGGGCGACCCCTTGGTAGCATCGGCGTCAAACTTTACTATAAAGAGGGTGTTTTATTTTCTTCGTCAAATTATTCGTTTGGCCATCGTTTTTTCCAAAGTGAAAGTTTATGTGCATTTTCAGACCTCTTTTTTCATTTCCTCGTTTAATCTGCCTTCTAAAGAAATCCACAATGCAATAACTCAAAACAAAAACGAAAGGGGTTTTTTGCCAAGGCAATATTTTAGGCTTTGATCTCAAGACCAAGCTTAATTTCATTTGTAATGATCTCATTAAACTCAAACAATTTCCTCTCTTAGTTAATCGTGGTTAATTACTATTTAAATAGTTTTAATGTCTCGTAAAACCAGTTAGCAGAACCTACCACAACGGCCGCTTGTCGTTAAAAGATTCATAACCATGACCAAATAATTGAGACTGACATTTACAGATGAAAAAGATTCATATCGTACTCTGTCAATTAATTTATACTTTTCAGTCGTTAAAACACTTGATTTTTTGTTTTTCTTTTATTCCAAAATAATTTATGTAGGTGAACGTGCAGGATTACTTTTTAGCTATGATTGATATATTTTTACCCTCCAAATTATCTGCTTCATTGCTATCCTTTTTATCAATATCTCTGGGGGATCTCAAGTTATTTTTCCTCTCGATTCAATGTAATGAATGTAGCAAATATGATCAACGTATTGCTGGCTTTTTTTCAAAAAATCGAAGGAGGAGGAAGAAGAGTAAGCAAGCACACTTCCAGTTTTTACCGATACTTGGCTGTACTGTCCCTTTTTGTCTTTTTTGTGTGTTGTTTCAACCACAATTATTAGCCCCCATCAAGAAATGTTTTACAGAGGGCAATAAATTCAGACTCGTCTTCTGCTCGAAACACCACAGAGTTATAAACCAAGCTGACTCAGAAACCAATAAAAAAATTTAACTTAACAAGGAGTAAAAAATAAACTAAAATAAGCACTAAAGCTAATAATAATATTTCCTCGGTTATTCTTTTTTTTAAGTTAATCACTTTGATTTAAGAATTACAGTTCATTTCTACGTCACTTTTTCCCTCTTGTACCCCATGAATGTCGACAAACAAACAAACTTCTGTCGTGATTACCTATATCAATAATTACAGTGTCAATATAATTTAAGTTGCCATGGAACAAAAGAACCTTGGAAAGAAAGCATTTTTAGGATTCCTTTCAATTTGGGGAGTGAGACCTGAAATTTTGATTAATTATTTTGGTTCATTATCTGTTCCACATGAGAAAAAAATTAGATCTAACTCTCAAGAAAAATGAAATAAATTTCCAAAAAATAGGCGACAAAGTTAGAATCCATTATGATAATGGCCACTTCCCAGTTTCTTTCAAAACTTCTTATTTTTATGCTAAAATTATTCAAGATTTGGTTGCTGGCCCTTATGGCGTTTCATCTCCTGCTGATTTTATGTTAATGTTAGTGAATGTTTCAATTAAGAATCTGTACACGATATCCTTTTCCTTTTTTTAAATTTTTGTCAAATTTTATCCTAAGCCACGATTTTTCAAAATCAACAGAGAAAATTTTAATTTTTATGTTTTTTTTCAACTTTTGTTAATTGTCATTTTTTGACATTAATTAAACAATCCATCGTTATGAAAACAAGCAAATAATGCATGAATATTCATGAGACAATAAACTAATAAATCCTTCTTTTTTGGCTTTTTATTCTCTCATTATCTTTATTTTGCTTATTTCCTCTCTGTGGCTGCATGTGGCCCCACTGCTGAGTGAAAATGAATATGAGTTTATTTTAAATGTGTCATGCCAGCCACTAAGTAGTCATGGTCTTAGGGACAGGGAGAAAAAACATTTTTAATGAGCTTCTTGAGGGGGAAAAGAATTTAATTTTGGTCTAACAACAAAAGAATTTTCTTTTCATTAAAAAATGTCCTTTTGGTATTTGATCATCTTTAGGTTGTAAATATTTTTGGTTGTTGGTTGAGAGCAAACATAAGTTCTCCGTCGTGAAATACTTTATTGTCGCTTATTCAGTGAGTTGTTGTATTTTTTAACATGAAAATCCGTCGAGATAAATTCGAATCACGTCTACACAGCCAATCTTTTCAACAGAGATGCAAAAACAAAATTAATCAATCTGTTCAACAATTCAAAAAAACATTGGACTTTTTTCATTTATTCAGTGCAAAAAAATAGAATAAAAAGACCAAAAGTTTTTGGCCGAATGCAAACATTCTTGAAGACATTGCAAACCTTGCTCTCAACCCTTTGCAAATTAATGAAAATGCCTTTTTTGTTAACATCTACGATCCAATGCAATCGATTTCTCTCTCAAAAGAGTTTTTTCGAAATATTTTAAACTAACTGAATTGCAAGTGCCTCTCTCAAAGAAATAAGTCGTTAAGAATACTTTTTCTGTATACAAACATAAAATACCCTGACTGTACCCCACCCCCTTTTCCTGAGTTTCCGATAAAAAGGCAAATATCCGTCAGTGAAATCAGGCGTGTAACTCGTGCCTTGATTTGAATAAATTGCAGGGCAAAAAAATTTTCAAAAAATTTTGCTTGGAAAAACTTTTAACTTCACGTTATGATTTAAGGCAACAAAAAATTGCTGAGGATCTTAGTAAACAAGAACTGATTATTTAAATGTGTTTCATCTCGGTGGCCACCACTTCGTTAGAGATTGGCTGTTGTTTTGTGGCTGCGATTATTTCTTTGTAGTCCAAACCCATTTGCGTAGCATTTGTTTATCGACTTTCGTTGATTTATTTCTTCTTCAATATATTGTTCTTTACCCTTTGATTACGATTAGTTTGGCTTTTGGTTGCTTTATTGGACTCGTCTAAGCACCAAGGCAAACCGATCGATCGCTTCGTCAAGCACGTAATACGACCCACGGATAAATTCATAGGGAAAAAGACAACCCAAAGAATTTATAAAAATCATAGAAAGATTCCACAACCAATATAAATTTGTTTCTTACTATCCTTTTACAGGAAATTGCCTCAATGCTAATTGCATTTGACAGGCACACCGACTGGTTATCAAAAGAAGTCAAAATCAGGTGAGCTGTTTTCATTTGACAGTCCTTTAAAAGAATAATCTTTTGGTTACGTTTGGATAATAATTTTTTTTATCAGTCAGCCAACAATTTTTAGAGTTTTAAACATTCACAAGGAAGTAAAGTGATTGCTATATTCTATTGTTCTATTCTTTGTCTAATGATAATTCACAGTTCATAATAGATTCGTGCCTGGAAATTTCTCTACATTTTTAGTTCTGTGTCAAACAATTTTGAAGCAATGAAGTGACAGCTATTACCATTGTCATTTGTACATGCTGAAAAATCTAGAGAACTATAAAAGTCTTTTTAAGTTCATACCTGAGTTGATTTAAATAGGGTTATTGCTTGTGAGTACAAGTCTGAGAAAATAATCTAAATCAGGCCAAAGTGTAATTATAGAAACAGAATCAACTGGTAAAAAAATAGTTTGGTTTCCACTGAAAGTTGTCTCAACCCCTTGTTTTTCACTTTGTACTAGAAGCCAGGGTTGAAAAAAATCTCCCAATTAAAAGATAATGATCGGGTTCACGATTTTTCCTCTTTTCTGAATGAGTTCCTGGGAGAGAAAAAGGGAAAACTATTGGATAAAAACTGAAACAGTGAATAATAAGTTGCCTTGCTTCCTTTCTTTTTCAAGAGTTATTTATTTGTTTCTTGACATTTTTTAGGCCCAAAAGCGGCTCGATGCTGTTGTATTCTCGCAAAAAGGTCCGCTACCGTCGGGACGGATATTGCTGGAAGAAAAGGAAGGATGGCAAGACCACCAGGGAGGACCACATGAAGCTAAAAGTGCAAGGAATGGAGGTTTGTAAAATAGAGTATCAACTTTTTTAGAGCTTACCAAGTGGACAGTGCGAGCGAGATGAATTAATTGCCATTGTCTCGAGAACGTAAAAAAAAGTTTTCTAATCAGATTCTACACACCATTTAGCTCACATTATTTTTCATGAAAATTCGGGTTAAGCGACTTTTTTCTCCAAAACCTAATTGTCTAAGCAATACCCCGTTTGTCTCAATTAATTAATGGCTCTCCAGCCAGCGAGACTCAAAAAGAGACTGGGAAATATTCCCTCGACTTTAGAACAAATGGAAAAACTTTTTATAACTTTTAGCTACGCATCAGATAGCAGAAAAAATATAAAACTTTGTGTATTTTTTGAGTAAGAACAAAAAGAGCGAATTTCGAGTAGATTCGTGGACGTAGAGAAACTCGTTGCAATCTTAATGCCTCTAACCCAGTAGATATTTCTTTTGAAGTCTAGATAATTTATTCCACCGACTTTTCCCCACCTTGCAATTAAAACCCAAAGGTGAAAAGTCATAATTCAAAGTCAGTTCTGACTAGAAAGACTTAAGCTCAATGCTTGATGGGAAAGAATGACAGTTTGAAATCAGTATCTGCCATTATATCCTACTTTCTCCTTCTATTCTATTCGGAACACGTAAGATTGTCAACGCAACTGACTTTCATAACTTTCAGAGAAGTTTTTTCTCTGCAACTTGACTTGATTTCCACAAACTCGTTATGGTGATCGATGGTGCTAACCTCATCGTCACAGAACCCTGTTTTACAAGAATGACTCTCATTGTTAGGTAATTCAGGTTTAAGTGAACTGACAGCCAAAGACATTTGTCATTTGTGAGAAACTTTCTGGAAATATTAAGGTCGTGAGAGCTGAAAAGTAATTGTTGTCTTTTAGAAACTGTTCATGCTATTTTCTCTTACAGATATAATTCTTTTGAAACATTCAAACTTAGATACTTAGGAAAAAGTGAAGTTCACGTTTTCGTCATTTTTATATTTTTGGGCTTAACACCCTCTCTTGAATCCTGTGCACTCGTCTCACACTTTTTTCCATGGTTGTAGAATTGACAAATGATCTTCCACTCTAAGGAAGCATGTGCTCACATTAACAATTAAAGCAAACATTAGTGGAACATACCAAAACCAGGAGAGGAGGATATGTAGAAACAACATCTTCAGTGTGGGATTTCTTGATAAACATATCAAAAAAGGAGATGTTGAGTTGAAACTGAATAGCTACTCCCTATACTTCTATTCAAAGAGTTGGGGAAATTATCTTAACGATTCTGAGTGGGAAAAAGAAAAAAAATGGAAACAAAATAACCACTAGATATTGAATTGGGAATGTTTTTTACATTAGAAGGAGGCACATTTAAAAAGTATCTGAGCATATTATGCTAATATCTTACGTTCAAAATTCAGAGTTTGCCTCGTCAGTGATGATTCACAGCAAGTGTCAGTTTTTACCAAGACCCTTCTGTCAAGTTATTGCTTTCACTGTTATCCACACGAACGGAAAATCATTTCTTTCAGTCTTTTTTTTTGAAACCCACTTAGGAAAAAGCAATGAAAACAAATTGGTTTTTGTGAGAAGCTTTGGCAACAGTTTTCAGAAGATCTCTTTTCAAAAACAGATTTCATTCACCTCAACCATTCAAATGATTGAAAGTTTTTCTTTTGTAATTTTTGCCTAACAGGAGATGAAAAAAGTAAAATTCATATCATCATGATCATATTTTACTTTTATCGCTTTTTCAGTGCATTTATGGATGCTACGTACACTCAGCAATTCTGCCCACATTTCACCGCCGTTGTTACTGGCTTCTGCAAGCAAGTTCATATTGAAGTTCATATTTTATAGGTCTTTAGTAAGTAGTGACTTTTCAGAACCCGGACATTGTCCTGGTGCACTATTTGAATGTACCGTACCCTGACGACAACAAGATGGTAATCGCCAGCTCAATATCGTTGTGGGGCGACAAGAAGGAGTGGACCAAGGATGAACTGATTTCGCAATTGAAACCCATGTGTAAGTATTGTGTTTACCTACCTAACTATTTGAGTGGGTTGTGTGGAGCAAGGAATAGATCAAAATAAATGTGACCCAAGAGGTTAACCAATACACACAAAAGACCTCCCCTTTCTTTCTTCATTCTAGTCACACTATTTTTCTAACACATTTCTTATTCTGGTCACAAGGGTGACTCTATTTTCTTGACGTTATTTTTTCATTTAAACTAACCGTTGTGTTGAATTTAAACACGAAGAATCATTTAATTTTTAAATGGATTTTTGAAACTATAAAAAATTCTCTTGGCTCATATTAAAATTTGTTGATTTGTTATATTTCGTATATTTGGTGTGCCTCTCTCTCCACAAGGGTATCCTTTTACAGTATTTATTGGCCTTTTTCAACACTATTATTCGTCTTTGGAGGTTTCAATACGGAATCTGTTCTTGCTTTGAAATGGGCCTCGCTTGAATATAAGCTCAGTCTCAACTTACTTCAAATAAAACTCTATTCAAAATCAAGATATTTTCATTTGCATTCAATTATAACCCACCTTTATGTGGCCAATTTCTCTTTGATTTTGAATAAGAAAGCACCGCCCCTTTGAGTCAAGGCAAAATAATTACGTAAAACGTTTACCTACAACCAATTGAGAAATACATTCATCAGAATCTTCACTTTAAACCGAAGAATGTTGAAAACATTTTCAATTGCAGAAGGAAGCAATCAGATATTCGGTCTAAAAATATCAATCAAAAGGATCAGCTTAATTTTGTCTTTTTACCCTGACTCCGAATTGTCTTAACGTTTAACATTGCACTGGTCATAAAATTGTATGGCATGGTCGTAACAAAGTTTCTCATGTGACGAAGACTCAAAAGATAATCGTGTAAGTTACCACGAGATAACCGTTGTGGAAGCGGAACTGGGAATGAATGTATCTCCGGCCCTTTTCTTAACCAAATTCAAATTTTGATTTTTAAGTTTGGAATGGCCACATTTGGTTTCGGTTGGCTAAAAAAGAGACAGTTATTGAGAGTTGGAATATGTGACTTTTCTTTCATCCCCACCCATTCAAGGCATCCAAGTCGAAACAAATTCGTGGCTAAAGGTCCATTTTGTAAATGTGAAATCATCAAACTAACGACAACTTGACCAAGTCAAACCATTCGATGAATGGATCCCAAGATTAACAAGGAAAGTGGAAGCAAAATAAAGGAAAAAACTTTTCTTAGGAAATAAAAAGTCTTTCAGATGATAGTACAAGATACGCAAAAAATTAATGGAAAAATAGATAACCAAGAAAGATCATTTGGAATGAAGAGAAAGAGACGAAAAGAAAGGATAAAGGATCAACTGAAGAAAAGGGGTTTCCATTCCTTGTTGAAATTTATAAGAAACACAACAAGAATAGCTTCAGAACGATTGCCAAGAATCTCTGATTCGAGAAAAGCTTTAAACCTCATTTATATTTAAGTGTCAGTTTCTAGAAATATACATTATTGTTTAATGATGTAAATACACATACATTTGATCTTTATCTGGACTCTCATCTTTCAGCACTTTAGAGAAAAAAAATGGTAAAAATTTGTAATAAGAGCTCTAGGTCAGCTGAGGGTAGATTTCTTATGGAGATATATTAGAGAATAAAGAGACGAAAAATCGACTTTTGATAAAGTGGCCCCTTGAAAGTAAGATTGTCCTTTTTAACTACCCTTTTTCCCTCTCAAATGGAAACAGATAGTCTGAACGGGGAATACTCTTTTTCTTACACCTTTAAATGTATTCCGTTGTGAGAGAATAATTTTGACACATTTTTACCATTTCTGTCGACCGGAAGGAAGTTTTCAAATTCACGCTTCAAAATAAATGGGTGAAAATTTTCAAATTTTATCGTTTTTTTCAGTCTTCAGTGAGGAAGAACCGGACCTTAACAATGAGTTGGAAATCTCGGTACGTTTGGCAAAAGATTGCTTTCAAGTATAAAATGCTTCTGAATTTTAAAACCAAAATGAATTTTAATATATTAGACCGCTGAAACCGTCGAAGCAATCGTTGTCCAATTAATGGAGAAGCAACGAGCAGCCCGAACAGCAGCTTTAAATAAGCAGTTGGTGCGTAGAAGTTACTTTTACAAATATTTTGCATTTCGAACTAATTTGTTTTCTTTCAAGGAATGTGGTTGTCCTGACAGCCTTGCTGGGGCAGACAGAAGTTGTCCGCACCACGGACCTAGCCCAAATGTACCAAGGTAGTAATGAGTGTTTTTGAAAAAAAATGGAATTATATAAAGTTCTTGTTCTGAGAAGTTTTTCTTGTTTGGCACTCGAATACTTTCAGTTTTTCCATTATTTATGACCTCTTTCAATCTTCTAATTATGGTCATAACTTGTTATTGTGTCATTACATCAGCAATTTATCAATCTTTCTTGACAAATGGTTTGTGTAGGAAATCGTTTCACTCAATTTTAGTAAAAAAGCGCCATCACTCATACGTCGATGAGCTTAATAAAGAATACTTTAAAAGTTGAAGTCTTATAATAGGCGAGTTCGCGCTACAAAAAGTGAGGCTCACACAACTTCGGGGAACAGACACAGAGTTAAAAGGATGCTTCCGTACATGCATGAGAATAACAACCAGGTTTTAGATAAATAATGAAGCTACTTACGATTACTTATCTCATAGTTTTTATTACAACAGTTTTACAAATCCAATGATCGGTATTTTCCACATGGGTCTTCATGCCCGCAGGTACTTCCCATTCTTTTTGTTAAAAGATTTACATATTTCACATTTTTCTTGCTTGTTTTTAGGTTTCCTCAACCACTGGAAACCATCTGGGGTTGATTACACCCGAACGGGATAGTGCAGAAACACCCACACCCCAGACTCATCCGGTTTGAGAGTATTGAAAATGTCTGATCTATGGGTCTTTGATTATTATCTATCATTCTAGATGGGTCATCACCATGGTCCTCCTTTGGTCCTGTCGTTGTCTCAAATTCAACAGGGTTCGAGCCTGTTGATTGTAAATCCCACAAGTGGAGGCTCAGACGGTGGTGGTCATTCCCCAGTCGGCAACACTCTGAATGGTTTAACTCCTTTAGTTCTCTCGAGCACGTCGTCTGATCCAAATGGTCACATGTTACACAGCAGTGCAAGGTCAGATACCATGGAAAGTTCGGCTTCATCCAACTCTCCAGTCGACCTTAATATGCAAGGTAAAAATATAAACATTTGATTTTCCAGATTTGGATAATTATTTATTTATTGTTTCAGGAGGGGCTTCAACTTCAAGTCCTGTTTCCAGCGCAGTGCGGTCACTTGCAAGCTTGTCAGACTTCAGTCTCGACATGAACAACGGAAACTATGACACTTTTGGTAGTGGAGTTCAAACTGTAACAGATAGCATGCTTTCTGGTCATGACCACATTAAGCATGACACAGCCAAACAAAATGGCGATGCTGTACATCATGGTCATCACAACCACATGCATCAACGCGGCGTGGCCACTGGCCCCTTGCTAGATTTCCGATCAGCATTCAGTGACTTTGATGGAAAGACTCCAGATCTTGGATTTTTTGATCCGGATGAAATGCATCGTCATATGAAGCATCACGCTGATTTACATGGACAGGTAGAATTTTACTTTTTCGTTCATTGCAAACTCGGAGATTATTAGATTTATATCTCTCGAAATTACCCTTTTAAGCATGGAATTCAAGGGCACCACCCCCACCCCCATAGCCATCAACATCATCAACACGCTTCGATTGACTTGAATCCTATGGACTTCATCGAACATGTAAATATTTTCTTGTTGAAATCTTTTTAGACGAAGTCACATTTTTTTCTTTTTAGGACGTGTCAGCTCATCCAATGGTCCCTCCATTCGATTTGGACCCATTTGACATGTTAGGGGAGTTCACAGAGCTGGATCAATATGGAGGTTAAATTGGTCACTCTCAATCTATATTTACAACTTTTTAAGAGCTTCTATTATTGGGATTATAGCTTCAACAGACGCTCATGGGCATCCCGTAGCCTCATCAGCCTCTAGCACCTCATCTTTGATGACAAATATAACATCTTCCATGGCGATGATACATCAAGTATACCTGACTTAAATAGAAAATATTTCATTTCTGTTTCAATAAAAAATTGTTTATTGTAGAACTTGCCGGGTCCAATGCTGACTTCAGACTCAAGTCCTGGAAAGACTGGGAGCGAACATCACCACAACCATTCTCATCAGAGATCTGCACAACTCATCTCAGACTACAGCCCAGAGTGGTCATGGGCAGATGTAAGTTTCCCTTTTGGCCTCATTTTTGGTCGTTATTTTGGACCATTGGTAAAGTTTTCAATTATAATCCGTGGAGGATTTCAAGGAAGTCATTTCGAACAGATTCCAGTCGTGAATGAGACACACAGACACAAATCGAAAACAAAAATTTCTTATTCAAATTATCAAAGAAATTATATATTTTGAAAAATGACGATGAAGAGCTAACAACATCTAAATTTTCTGCCTGTTTACTCGTACAAATTCAGATAGGGAGTTGTTAGCTTTTCCTCAGAAAAGAGTGCGAAAAAGAACTTTAAATTGGATTTTTTAATGTCCATTTTAATACAAAAGTTCCGATTTGTATTCATTTTACAGAGTATACACTTTCATTTTTACAACTTTAACACACAAATAGAGGTCCTCTATTGAGGCTCTTGCAAAAACTAATAACTTATACTTTTTCAATAATGGTAAAACCATTAAGGAATTCGAGACTTGTGAAGGTTGTTAGATTTTGCAAGCTTCTTTTTCCTATTTATCATCCTTTATACAAAAAGTTTCTCTTTGCCGATTGAATGATTTGCCAGGGATATCCAGGTTTGTAATAGAGAAACATGAAATTTTTATTTATGCATGAAAGTCACAAACTCTTGGTATGCCAAAAATGCTCAGGACAATCGTTTTATAACAAAAAAAAGGACAGCCCCAAATATCACCAATAATTCTATCATTTTCGAACTCTGATTTTTTTCTTCTTCTCTATTGCTCTTTTCTAAGTTAGATTTAAGTAAAGCCTTTCAACCCCAGAGACATTCTCTGTTTCAAAGCCAAGAAGCCGTAGTGGTTCTTCATCGTTGCAGCAAATTTATTGTAGGATGAAACAAAAGTCTTAGTGACAGGCCCATGGGAATCGGGTCGAAATTATCAGGTTCTAGTTGATGGACAGCCTGTGACAACAACCTTTGTCCAGGAGGGCGTTTTGCGTTGCATTTGTCCAGGTTAAAACGTATCAAAGTACAATTTAATTTTCAAACCCCTACAAAACTCTTTATACATTTTGCAGCTCATGAGGCTGGAATTGTTTCTATGCAAGTAAGTTGTGACTCGGAAGTCGTCAGTGATACTGTGATATTTGAATACAAGAACAAAGAGGAAAAACCCGACGAAGATGATGATGGCTCATTCATTTGGGTAGTGTGCCATTTAAGTTTTTACATTTTTGTTCCTAAATTTTGAATCTTTTGCTATTAGGAGTGTGGCAATCTTTGCAACTCGTACCTTTGCGAAACTGATACTTGCAAACGAGCTTTGAGAACAAGCCTTTTGGAAAAAATAGAGTCTATTGAAGCTTTGACGTTGGAGAAAGAGAACTGCAGGATTGCTTCGGTCGACCGAAAGGTGCATTAGCTTACTTTTTTTATTTAATAAAACAAGCAGCTAAAAACTTACTGTCTCAGATTTACTCTCGAGATCGTCTAGAGGATTATTTGATTCACATTTGTGAGCTGATGTCACAGAGAAATTCCAGTCCTGTCGACTCATGTGAATTCTCCAATGGTTCTTGTATGCCAACGCTACTTCACCTTGTTGCAGCTCTCAACCTTGTTAGGTAGGTTTTAAATCGAAGGTTATTGCATCTGAAGTTTTAAAATAATGTTTTCATTTTCAAGCTTGGCCAAGGTATTGATTCGTTGGGTAGATACCAATCCTAATCCTCTAATTAAAACCGAAGTCAATTTTACTGCCCAAGATGAAGAGGGTTTCACCCCTCTGGTAAGAAGATCTTTTTGAGGTTGAGAGACTCTTCTTATCTATTCTTCTCAATTTTTTAGATGCGTGCTTGTTTATACGGGTTTAACGATATGGCGATTCTTCTGTGTCGGCAAAACCCTCATGCTATTAAAATAAAGAATCACTATGGTGAAACATGTTTAGGTGAGATGGTTTAACCCAAGCATTCCAAATTTATTTTGATAACTTCGAATATTACACTCAGAATTGGCTGCTCGTTCTTCTGAGCCGAGTCTGACTGCCATTCTAGAATCCTTTGATGAGGTGCGTAATTGTTCACTCGGTGCTAGAAAGAAGTTAGCTTCACCTGGAAAAGGAGGAGAGTTTGTAAAGCCAACAAATCCTATGATAAGGTAACTTACAAAGACAGTATGTAAAAGTTAAATTAAACCTATTCAAAATCTTTTTTATTAGTTCAATAAAATTTAGAGCTAAGAGTGTTGACAATACGGATCACTTATTAACTTCATCGTCCAACAATTGTGGACTAAGATTCAAAATGAAATATCTTTCTAATTCGCCATCCCGTCTAAGTTCTGTCTCAATACCCACTGAGAGCCCAGGGTGTTCATCTCATGGTGCAAAACGTCGACTCAATAAAAGGCCTTCACTTGATTCTTGCCTTCATCTTGCTAAAGCAGACTCCTATCAATTCATTAATCCCAACCTTGTCAACAATGATTGTGAAATACGAAAAACAACAAGGTAAAAAAGGGAATCATTTTATGTTATTAAAAAAAGAGCTGTTCATATCTTCAAATTTTTTTTTTAGAAATGAGTCGCAGCTCAAAATATCTGATCCCAAAATGGGCAAGTCGTTAACCAAAGGTAAAGTAAAAAACTACGGCTCGACAATTAGATATTGAGATAACATTTCCACTCTCATTCTTAGTTGTAAATTGCCAAGATGCAGGTGATAGTCCAGGATCACCTTTTATCGATGTTGAGGGACTTTCAGACGAAGACGCTGAGCCGATTTCAAGAACTAATCAAATTGGTGCTAACCAGGGAGGACTTGAGAGAGGTAAACTATCCATTTTGAAGCTGTTTTGAATTTCTTTCGGTCATTTATTTCTGTAGATCAAAAATCAACCGAAGACCAGAAGGTCTTATCGCTTGCAGAACAGTTTATTGCGGCCATGCCTGCTAGAATAAAAAACGAATCCGATTCAGAGGCCATGCTTTTGGTAAGCAACTCTTTTTTCAAAAGGAAAATTTTAAAACTATTTTTACTGAATTGAAATTTTTTTAACTCTTTAACTTTTTGGGACACTATATTGAGTTGAGAAATTCTACTTTTCAGGATGATTCTAGTCCCCTGCCTTTTGATGCCTCACAATCTGATGATTTGGGAATAGAGTCTATGGCAGACGATTTTGACATAGAATGTGATTTCAGTATTGATGACTCGAGAAGGTAAGTGACAGGTAATAAGTTCTCGTGAGCACTTTGATGATTTTTCAAACGATTTCAGTTATCGTGACACATTCACACCATCATCAGCATCTCCAGGATCTTCCTATTTACCCAGTCCAATTTCGTTCAATGTTGAGTCACCATCCCCTGGTGGGTCTCGGTCATTCTCTACATGCGAGTCGGCCTCGCCACCCTGTACTGCAGCCGACCTTCATGAATTCTTACAGGTAATTCAAGATTTTTTCAAAAATTACGCTGTTGACATGCAAAAAGCCTTGAAAATACATTCGTAATTTCTCGTTGTTCAAATAAGTTTTATTTAGGCGTCATTGAAATGCGAGAGAGAGCTTAGTAAATTAACGTTGTCTGATCAGGAGCAACGCGAACTTTATGAAGCAGCTCAAATCATTCAGAAAGCCTACAGGTATCTTATTTTAGATATAAATTCACCATGGACTTTTTGATAAATATTATCCAAAATCCAGGTCTTATAAAGGCCGCAAAAAAGCGGATGACCAGCAAGGAAGAGAAGCAAGAGCTGCAGTTCTCATTCAGAATTATTATAGAAGATACAAAGAGGTATTTATTGGTTTTTATGGCACAGTAAGAACTTTTTATGCAATCTTAACCATTTTCAGTACCTTTACTGGAAACAAATGGCAAAAGCTGCTACAATAATACAAAATCAGTACCGTAGCTATTGCGAGCACAAGAGATTTAAAAAGTCTCAAGAAGCTGCCATGTGCATCCAAAACTATTACAGAACCTACAAAGAACACAAGGTCAATTCGAGGTCAAGCCGCGAGTCAACCCCATCAACAGGCCTAAAGTGAGTCAGATTAATTTTCAATGATGTATCTCTTCAAAATAATTCAAAACCCTTCTATTTTTAGGCGAACCTATTCTCAGAGGCGGCAACATCTAGCAGCAAAGAAAATACAACAATTCATGAGGAAAAGTCACCTAAAGTAAGCAAAATTTAATATAGAGAATTAACCTCGGGGTTTCTTCTGATGTCTGGATTCTGTAAAAAAATCTCTTGTTTTAAGAAATTTTTTGAACCTCTGGGAACTAACGTGTTTTTTCTACTTTTCTCTCTCACTTGTTATTAATCCTTTTCCCAAATATTGCTGCTCAAATACCAATGGATATAGACCGATCAACGAATTTGTAAACCCATGCCGAAAAGGGGTAAGTGATGTCATTTCCCAAGGAAAATGACAGTCTTCGTAAATCCAGCCCAAGTGGCTATGTGAATAGATTGTTTTCAAATGAACACGTATATGAGTGAAGAAGCACACCAATTCTTCACTGTCAGTTTGTTAGGTGTGAACTAGTAGTCAAGAAGTAAAGTACGTTACTTCAGTGTGCAAGCCATTTATTTTATACCTTGTAGACTTACTCAAGATTCAAACTTAAAGAAAAAAGAAAAACGACAAAGTGATTTTTAAATATCAATACTTCATTTTGATTACGTAACTTTCCGATATTGAAATATCATATTTGGATCCCTAGAAAAGTGGATTCAACTTTCAAATCAAGCCTTGATTTGGTGTATTGCTACATTAAAATTGCTTTCAATGTGGTTTGGCTTGATTGGCTTATGAGCTATGCTAATTATAGAGATAGATTGGTTAGGTGATAAACATTTATTCCTTAACTAATTAGACTTATAAAGTTATTCTAGTTACAGCACTTGACTGTAGTTTAGGAATCAAGAGTTCACGAAAGCATTGTTCGACCGCACATTTGTAGATCAGCGTGCCCCACCGTTGCTCTCTCAGAATTATTTTGCCAGACAAGGCAGATTCATCATCGGCCAGTGTGATTCCGGCCAGCAGGTGCGGCTTCCGCTACACAAATCGGAGTCTCTCATGTTGCTGTTGTTGCTTCTGCTGCTCTTTTTCTTGTCGCTCACCAGCGACATCAACCTTTTTGAGGCAGCAACACACTTCCAACGACATTTTTAATGTACGTAACAGATGTCAGACTAAGATTTGCACCTGATAAGAGATCCTTCCTGTCAAACAAATAAATGACCGTCACAAATTTAAACAAATTTCTCAGTGCCAATTTGTGTACATCTTAATGTTAAATCACTTTAAAATGAATTAAACGTGGTTGGGATTGTTCAGTCAGAGTGGAAGAAGCACGATTTGTCGTACCTATATTCCCAAAGAGCTGCTCCTTGTTGTATACCTGTAGGTTTGTGAAAAAGCCATCCTTAGTAGTCATTCCTCAAGTATCATGCAAAATTTGTAAAAAAAAAAATTCTAGTTCGACCCTGGAATAAAGATTCAGTGTTTCAACTCTTCTTTCTAATCAGCCAAAATCGCAAAGCTGAGTTTAACTGATTGTATTTTGTAGTTTGAAATACTGTACAAATATGAAATGTAAGATTCTATATTTAAATAAGATTTTCGTCCACATGCTTAACAGTGTTCTAGTGGAGTTTAAAGTTAAATTTTAAAGCCAAGCATTTTGAAAGTCAATGTTTTAATTTCTCTAGATGTGTTTGAATTCACGAGAGCAAAATTTAGCGTAGTTGGTGTATAACAATAATTGTGTTAATTGGTGTTTATTTTATGTTTTAAATCAGTGTGAATCGGTAAAAAAAGCTCCTCAGAACTTTCAGACCAAATTGATTGATTTCTGGAAAGTTTTTTTTCATGTGAAATTAAATTGTCCTATTTGATCTAATTGACTTCAACTAAAAGCACAAAATAATGATGGATTAACTAATCGAATGTTCTCTTTTTTCTAGCCCCATCGATACTAGAGCTGATCATGCTTAAATATCCTTCATATTACTTGCTATACTTTACTCACACTTTGATTAAGTCCAAGAAAATTTTCAGAATATTTATGATATTGTGAATATTTTCATAAAGACTAAGCCCAAATTGTTGATTTTGTAGAGCTTTCTAAACTGCATGATTTTCTTTTTAATATTGCATGTTAAATTAAATCTATTGTTCTTCTCTTCCTCATCTGTGTTCTTCTTTAGTAGCAGGATATTATTCCGTTGTAGCATGATTGTCCGATGAAATCTTAACCACTAATATTAAAACACAGTGTTGGTCAAGATTAAATTCTTAATGTTAACTTTCCATACAGGATTTCAGTCAGACTTTCTTGAGCTGATCTTGATGCGAAAGATCAGCGCCAATTTAGGGTAGTTATTAATCAACATCTGATTGTCTTTGATCTAGGCTTCGGAGCGAGCGGGTCCAATCGGTGGGTCGCAGTCTCAATCACCAGGTTGCTTCACCTGCACAGCTGTCACAAGCCATACAAGCACAAACACTAGGTAAACTTTGTGCTAAATTGTCATCCTTCTCTGGTAAAACTAGGAAATTCTCTTGGGTTTCAGTACTAGCAGCCGTAAGAGGGAGGCAGCTTCCTCAGGGTCATCCATCCCGGCCAAGTTGTCAGGATACAGCGATGCCAACGGATCGGGAAATACTTTAATGCACCAAGTACAAAACAATGCTTTCTATTTGTTTAGCTTACTTCAGATCTAACATCTTTGAATTTCAGTCAACCGGTGGAAATCCGTCTCAAGCCCATCTTCACCACCATCATCATGGACATCCGCACAGTCATCACCAACACCAGCAAACTCAAAACTATACCAATGGTTATCATCCACACCCGCACCCTCACGCTCATCCTCACCCACACCAGCAGCATCCACATCACCATGTTCAGCACGTTCAACATTTGCGCCACAACAACGCTGGATTTTATGGGTGGCATTCGCCTAATCATCCTGGCAACGCAAATAGCCCTGGTAAATATCAACTACTATGATGGAATTGAATATTTAAATTTAAATAGATCTTATTTAATTTAAAGGACCACAACATTCACTCCATCCGCAGCTGTCTCAGCCACCTCAGGTCATGGCTATTGCCAACAAATAGCGAGGCAAAATGTCAATTGGTCTCGGATTCGCAAACCAACTCATTCACTTTGGTTTATTTAATATATACCCAAAAGTATTTGATACACGTGGAGGCCTTTGAACAACCTTTGGCATTTTTCTTTTAAACGACTGTTTTTGTTTCCTTTTATTTCGATGGATCCCTGCAGTTATTTTGCTTGCCTTTTTCCCATTCCCCATTATCTTTTTTGTCTTGCACGTCTTAGTTTTCAATGTTAAATTATTTTTCATTCAGGATAAACTTTAGAAAATTAAAAACCAAAGGAAATCTAAATATCTAAATTTCAATTTTATTTGAATACCAACTTTCGAACGGCAGTTTTCTCTAAAAGTCATTTTAGTACCTGCTTCGTTTCAGAGTTACTCACTCATTCTCTTCAGATTATTGTCCTCAGTTATTTATTTGTGTTGCATTATCAATTTGAAAATCCAGTCTGCAGAACTAAAGTCGTTTGCTGTGGTGAACATCATCCAAAAAAAATTCCCACAAAACTAGATGATAAATTTGTATATAAGCAATAGTCAAAAAAATTACTAAAAGCTTATCCAATTTTAGCAAATCATAAAAATTAGCGCAACTTTTTTTTGAAAATATTGAGCAAATGCAAAAGCATTGAGTATTATTAACTGACCCCTGCTCGATTTTGTTCTTTTTACTTTGAACCACCTAAACTTTTTGAAATGCTGCACTCACTCTTAATCTCTATATGTGAAAAAATAACAGTTTTTCTATGAATAGATGATTTCAACCATGTTCAATCGTCAACTTTTGAGACTAGCATTCTGATTGAGATTTGTTTTAGAATAATAAGAATATTGATGTTATAAGTCACTTCTAAATGTTAAAAGATAGATTCCGTATTGTGCAAAACAATGTCAGCGCAGTAATTATGGTGTGTTTTCAATCTTTTTATGTTTCTTGAATGCTTGGATGAGAAGTTTAAAAGTTCTTAAAATATAATAAAAATAATTTTAAGTTTTAAAGTTTATTTTTCTTCTCATGATCATAATTTCGAGGTTGGAATAATACAAAAAGTGAAAAGAAATCCCAAATGAGAAATAAGAGATCTTGAAGTTGAACCCCAGGAAAGCAATTAAAAAATAGTATCCTGAAGTGACTAATATTGTTGGATGCCACAATAACAAATTTTTTCATCTCCTTTTCACCTGAAACAAAGGAAATGAAAAAGTAGACTACTGAAAGGGAGGCAGGGTGGTCTAGTTGGTTACTCGCCGGATTTCCATCCCGGCAGCCCGGGCTCGACTCCCGCCCGGAACCAACAAAAGAAAGAGATAGAAGAAACCGATTAAATAAAAAGAAGCTAAAACCCACCTAGTGTGCCTTAAAAATGACTAAAAACTGTCGCATGGCGTACTTAAAAAAAATATTTTTTAAAAATTAGCCCACACTTGACTTGAAATCGCAAATACCTTCTTTTCGGACAATGGCATTGAGAAAGCTGGTTTAGCTACCAAGGTGGATATTGGGGTCGAGGTTTCAACCGATTTTAAGGGTAAACTGTTGTTCCTTAAATGATAAATTGGCAATTCCAAAAACAGATATTTTTCAAATCGGGGATTAATTACCGCTTGTCATTTTTTTCACAACTATCTTCAAACAACTTGAGACGTTTTTCATCTGTCAAGAAATTAGACGGGTCTGTAAAATGATTTATCTTTATTAAATTTCCATACCAACTAAAAATTATGGAAAATGTTACATTTTTTGCTAGGATTGCAAGACCTTTCAACAGGTGTTGGTGGCAAAGGATATGCCCCTACCGAATCTCTCGAAATTAAGTGCTTACTAAAAATTAAAACTCGAATGATTACACTTGAATTGAATTTAGTTTGACTTACAAAGCAATCAACTCACTGAATTTTTTTCCTTGATGAAATATTTAGATCTAGTAGACACGTGAAATTCTTAAATCTTGTCCAGAATTTGAAAAAAATATATTTTAATTAATACCTCCTTCAAATCGAAGTTTTCTTCTCGGCTTGTAGAAATAGGCTTCACAATTTTTTTTTCTCATTTCCTTTACACTTTCCCTGGTAACTGGCTTTACCCATTCAGGGTCCAGGTTTAAAATGGGAGTAAACATTCCAGAGGGATTGGACTTTTTAAGTGTGAATCTTTTCGTCCTTCTTTGCAAGACATTCTTGAATTGAGGAACCCACTCTTCAAAAATATAAAATATTATCTATCTTCCAAGCCTATGATGCAAAAGAATTTGGATTAGATTACCTTTTTTCGATTGGATTCTTTTTGACATCATGGTTTCTCTACTTCAACTAAATCTTTCAGAAATAAAAGGAATATGTAACAACAACACTGTAAAAAAATTGACTCGTTTTCTTCAGGTTTTGGATAAATTTCATCAAACTTTTATTTTATTTTTGAACAATAAATTAATTGATCTGGGATTTTTTAAATTTAATATATAAAAAATTTTAATTTTCAATTTTGACAGTGTGAACTTGTGTGGGGCTGGGGAGTGAGTGTACTTTTTTCAGGCCATTCAACCAACCCACTTCCAATGATCCACGGATCAAGTTTGTACAACTTTGAGCAGAATTTTACAGTTTCTTTCAGAACATCAAAGCTTTTGAAACAGTACAACATGCTTCAAAACTAAGTTAATATAACAAAGGAATGAAAACAGTCAATCAAAGGAAAAATTAAGTACAGATGGGGCTGGTCAGGTTACTAAAAATTACTTCAGAGTTCAGAGTATAAAATTTGGACGAAGTTTTTTCAAAAAAGAGAACTTATGCTTTGAAATACCACCTTCCATAAATTTAAACACAGTTTTTTAAAATAAAAGCAGCAGTAGATGCAACAAAGAATACTTGAACGACAAAAAAGATCCCCTGAATTTTGTGCAAATGGAAGTTTTTCATCCGTAAAAATATGTTACTGCGCATCACTTGTTTATTCACTGAATCAAAAGAAGCAACATTCATTAATTTTGTTTTTGTTTAATTGTGAACATTTATTATTATCTGAATTCAAAATGGCCCACCATTGGATTCCTCTTAGCTTTTTTGCTCTAATCATCATCCCTGAATCATACGAAATGCGTAAGACACCTTCACTTTTTTTACAAAGAGTAAACTTTAAAATTTCAAAGTTAAAGAAATACGTTTTGGAACTGTCACTGGAACTGATACTGACAACCAAAAATGGACCTATGATGGACAATTATTTGACGGAGAGCCTGAGGGTGGAGGCGAGATGATTTGGGACAACGGAAACGTTTATCGTGGTGACTTTCATCTTGGACTTAGGCATGGAAATGGAGTGCTTAATTTCAAAAATGGAACCGTTTACAAGGGTAAAAAATAGCTTAGGCAGGTACAAATTGAAATTCTGGTGACCTTCCATGATCTAGGTAAGTGGAAAGCCAATGTCAAGCACGGAACGGCCGAAGAAATATATCTGAACGGGGATAAATTTATTGGAACTTTCGTTGATGGAAAAAGACAAGGTTTCAAAAGATTTTACTATGGATTCCGTTACAAAATTCATAAAAAGGCCTTTCTTTTTAAGGGAAGGCAAAATACATTTGGAAGGACGGTCGTTATTTTGATGGCTCGTACATTGATGATAAGAAGTCTGGGCAGGGAAAAATCATTTGGCCCAACGGACGGGTTTACGACGGAAACTTTGAGGAAGACTTCATTCAGGGCCAAGGGGTTTATTTTGAGGCTGATGGAAGAGTTATTCAAAATAAAACATGGGACAAGGGTAGTCTTGCTTTGTTTCTCAAAATGAGTTATTCCACGTAAATGATTGAATCTTTTCATAATTAAGGCTCGGAGGGAATCGATTCCACTGGCAGATATTGGAAATATGATGGAGATTTGGAAAAAGGGGTGCCGAACGGATTTGGAAAAATTCAATGGGAAAACGGCGACAGATTTGAAGGATCTTTCAAAAAAGTATATCACCTAAAATTCTTTTTCGATTTAAGACTTTGAATTGAGTTTCTTTTAGGGAGAGAAGCATGGATTCGGTACATACATTTTCGGTAACGGACGAATAGTCCCTGGAGAGTACGTGTTTGAGAAGTTAATTAAAGCTGTCCGAAAAGAAAAATAATCAATCAAGAATGAATTAGTTTAAACAATAAATGCAAATACATCCTAGATTTAATTTTTCAAGTTTATGTTTTGGAAGCTAACTTTAAGGTGTCCGTCCACGTTTAGAGAATTTCTGACTATTAGCAATTCAAATCTCGAAGAAGAGATTCGAAACAAATCTGAGGATCTTTCTTCCCAGTCTTACTGGAATGAAACATGTCCTGAAAATTTAATTTCGATCTTTTTAAAGTTATTTATTATCCCGTCCGTACTGTACCGGTTTTAAATAATAATTCCTCCAATTCTAGCTCTGAAGATTCCATTTTAGATTTACCAATGGACCTGATGCAGTAAAAGTTTAACGAAATTCCCTCACCATAGAGAGATCTTTATTAGGATTTTGTTCTTTTTAAAACTGTAGGAGAGGATTGTCGTGGCCTGATAATGTCGTAAAAGCAACTGCTGACTTAGAACTTGGTAAAATCTTTGACCTTATGTACTAACCTTTATAATTCAACTCCAAAGAAGATCATTTTAACTGGGATTTGATTTTTGTTCAGCAGCGATTTAAAGTATTTCTTATCAATTTCATCACAATATCAAATGAATGTAAAATACAATTATTGGATATAAGAACTGCTTTGTTTTGACGACCTTTAAAATATTCAGTTTGCTCAACATTTTCCATTTCATAGAGGTTTTTTTTAATAGGTAAAGTCTTTCATACAATAATAAAATTAAATCGAAGATTTCTACTAGATATTTACTCCACTTTTGTACAAGTTTTTTAGGATTTTAGACTTGTATAGTTAAACTATTTAGCCTTTCCCATGACTTTATACGACAAAAATATATTTAACTAGTCTCTTTCTAACCATTTTTACAGCAAAAAATGACCAAGAGATGATTTTAATAGATAAAAGTAACCAAGAGTTTTCCACTTCACCGTTACATGCAGAAATACCATCTTCTTGTTATCCAAATACGAAAAGGCTGAACTGTTCCATCCCTGTTTCTTTTAAACCCACCGTTTTTACACTTTTCAAAAGCTTACAAATTTTGTTCAAAATATATCTTATTTTTTGAGATTGAAACCTATTCAACAATAAAGTCATACAAGACGAAATTTAAACACAGTTATAAGCACAGATAAGTTTGATGAGTCTTTCTTTCACTTTGACAATATAACTAGGATTTATTTTTATTGGTCGCGTCAGTTTTGATTCGCTTCTTCTTCTGCTTCTTTTTTTTAGTGTTTACCACCTTCAAACGACACTTTCATTTCGTCCACATTTCAAATTGTTTTCTTATAGTTAGTTAAGCTGATTTTTGAATGTTCCTACTTCTTATTTAGTACTATTGAAAATTTTCTATTCCTATTGCAATGCGCGTTGGTGCCGCCTGAAATCATCCTCACAAACGAAGGCTCTATTGGTGTACATTTCTCTCAGCTTAATGCCGACACTTGTTTCCACAGGAACAGAGAGCTTTTGCCTTCCGTAGGGTATCGGACCTGTTTTTGGCGTCGCCAGGGGTGCAGGTGAAGCTGACGACGACCGTGGCCGCGAACTTGCTCGCGATCCACCGTTGCTCTGACTGTAACTGTGGTTGCTGCAGCTACCCGCACTGCCGTTGGCATGGCCGTTACCGTGAAGATGGCCTTGGCCCTGACCGTGACCGTGACCGTTCAACGGACCGTGCTTGGGACGGGGTATCTTTATTTCGTACATGTGCTGGCTAGTGGAGTATTTGCCAGGACCATGAGCTGAACCGTTCTGTAAGACAATCGAAGAATCACGCCATAGAATTTGTTTTCTTAATGGTGTTCCATTCAATTTCACCTGCTGATGCTTTTTCCCGTTGGGGTAAGGATAATGATGGTTTTCACTTTGAGGATGGTACTGAGCTGCTAATTTACCATTACTGACAGACACCACCACCGCTTGTTGCGGCGAAACAACGACGTCTACATTTTGATTATCGCACGAAGCGGCTTGACTTAAACCAGCCTTTTTGCTGCCGCTCCTATCACAGGCTCCGGGTCCAAAGAGGGACAACAGGACAGGAAGCAGGATGAGTCCGTGCAAAGCTCCTAACACGATGACCAAAAAGACCATCTTGAAAAACGTGATGAAGATGTAGGAGGGTGCCATGGCAAGACCGATGACCCCGATGATAGTGGAACAGGCCCCCTGGACCACCGGCATTCCCAAGGCGTACATGCTGTCCCTCACGCGCTCGCGTATGTTCATATTTTGTCTGAAAAAACAATAAGCAAATAAATGATGAGGCGATAAAATTCAAGTCGGTCTTTTCCAACTGACCTCGACATAAAGTGGTAAGACACGTGGGCAGAAAAGTCAACAGAGAATCCGATGCACATGATGAGGTTGATCATGGAAAGGGAGTCCAGGTTGATTCCCCAGAGCGTCATAAAGCCCAAGACACCCAATTCGATGGACACGATTGAGAAAGCAACCCACAGGGAGCAAAGAGGATTGGGGATGAAGATCAACGAGATGATCATCATGATCACGGCCGCAAGTGTCACACACTGGATGGTAGTGGGAAGAACCATCAGGAACTGAAATCACAAAAATATTTTTTACTATTTAAATTCTTTTATAAAATCGGCCCTTCCTCAGGTACCTGATCAAAGTAGACAAAGTAGGGATGATAAACAGAAACGTTGTAGGATGAGGCGTGGCAGACAGCGCGTAGTTCTTCGACAAACTGCTTCTCCATATTAGTGTTATAAATATGAGCGCCTTGAATGACGAACCTACCGCAAAAAATACTTTTAACAAATTGCAATAGATAAAAAGGATTTTTTTCCTGCTACCTTGTCCCTAAAATGTGATGCCCATCATCAGAAAAATCTACGTCAAGTGAGTAACGAGACGAAGGATCGTTGAGGTATGTCTAAAAATGAAAAAAAAGTCATGTGATTTCGTCAATGCTGAAATCCAACAGAAAAAGTTTTGCAAAAAAATCAACTTCACATCTGGTCGATTGTGAAATGTATCTGTTACAACATGGGGTTGGTGCATTAAGCTAAAACCAAAATTTCAGAATAAATTTTAACCACTTACACTGTTGAGAGATTTGATAAAATTTGTCTCTGTTGTAATGTCGATCGGAGTGAATTCTTCATTTCTCCTAAATTTTTATTGAAATCATGAAAATAAGAGCTGTAACGGAATTCAAGCATATTAGTTCTCTATTTAAAAAAAATATATGGTTAAAGGCCGAATCAAAGTATTTTCTTTTCTTCATAACAAAGCAATTTCTCAGACAATAGACGTCGATGAAAAAGTCTGAACACGTTTCATCTTCAAATTACCTAACGTAATCTGTGAAGTCCCTTAGCCAAGATTCTGTATAGATGGGGTCAATGTAGGTCGTGTTTTCTAAACTACTCAACAAATCTTCCAAATCGTTTTGCACTTGAACGTCTGAATAGTTAAGCGCGCCACTTATGACAACCTGAAATATTGAATTTAAAATCATAAAGATTTCATTCCAAAAAATTGACTTTTACGTGACTTACATTCACTCTGTATGGATAATCTCGAAAAAAACTATCCTCAATTTCGTAAAACTGTACAGAATAGGAATCGAACCTTGCCAGGTTCTTTCTCTCCAAGCCTTCTTTTACCAGAGAGACACCCCAGCCTGATACAGCCTATTGAGTTTAGACAAAGTTTTTTTATCGATAAAGGTGAAGGTGAAAATTCATGTTGCTCAAATTACCAAATATGACAAAAACAGAAACAGAACAGCACACTTGACGCTGACTTTATTCAGGGCTGCCCCGACGTAGTCCCTGAAAAAGACCATGACGCCATTTTCGACGTTGTCAATGGGATTGTGTGGATCTTCGGAATTAATTCCGCCAACGCAGAACATTTTGTAGAGAAAACCATCAGATTCTACAGAAAATATGATTAAGACCTTTCTTTTTTGAAATGAAATTTTTTTAAAGTCTTACTTGATTGTGATTTTGCTTTGACTTTAAGACACGACAAAGAATGCCTGTTGTCTTTTTCGGCATACCCTGCCAGGGCCATACAAGCTCCAAAAAATGTCACATGGTAGACGTAGGTGAAGACAACACACAAACCTTTTAAAAGTCAAGTTCAATCAAAGTTAATCTCCCTGACCACCATATGACTTTTGACAATCTTTAGTAAAAACAAAATGGAAAAATTCCTCATGGAATACATAGTTGGATGGATGCAGCATAGGCGGCCACCCGTCTAAATTGACTAGTGAGACGGACCAAATTTACAAGGTCGTCTGTTTCTTTAAATATGAAAAAAATGTCCCAACTTGACTAATCACACACAAACTCAGTTAATCGGCTTACTTCAGAATCAAAAAAAATATTCAAAACTCTGGGGAATTTTGTAATTGGACGTGTTTGTGGCCTAGTTAGAAAAATACCAAATAAAAACCTTTGGTCAAGGATAGTGGAGCGTTCACAGTATTTACCTTCTAGCTACTTTTGTGGTCGATTTCTCAAAAAATTCAATATCCAGACAAGAAATTGGAGGTTTTGGAAAACAGAATATTGTTATATGGGAATATTTTTCTCATTAAGGAAAGTCTTCGACACGTAGATGGAAAATCGTGTGTGGGTTTGAAAATCAAAGTCAGACGTTAAAGATGTAGATAGTCTGTGAAGTTGATCAGTGGCTTGTCAGCTCAATACAACTGTTACACTAATACACATTTCCTTTGTCTCTTTCAAAAAGTATAAGTTTTCATCTTGTAGGAAGCATTTAGTAAAAACATTATTTTGAATCGAAGATATTTAATTAGATTTATTTATGAAATTATGATGATTAGAGCAGTCTTATGTTTTCCAAAGTCATATTGTGTGACTGAACCAATAAAGCTATTGAACTTGTTTGGGTCCAATCCCAGCCATGCCAGCAATTTTTCAACCCCAGATTAAAAAAATATCAAAAATGAACTCCCAGTCAGCTTAGTTGTAATCTGCAGTGACTCAAATAGCATGAGTCTATATTTGAGTAAAATATTTTGATTGCTCACCAGTGTAAATGCAAAATATCTGCACACTTGGAAAGGGTGTGATGACTCCTATCCAAAAGCTGATCATGTTTGTGACGGAAGTGATAGTGATGGATACGGCAGCATCCTCAAATGCCTCTGCCATGCGTTCAGGTACGGCACTGTGAACTGACGTCCTACGCCAGGCACCCAACATCACAAACGTGTCATCTATACCAATACCTTAAAGATTTAAAAAAATTATTTATGACTGGTAAAAGCATTAGACTGTCATCTAACTTACCCAACATTAAAAATGGAGCAGCAAGGTTGATGCCGGTAAAAGGTATGCCCACATAAACTGCCAAACCTAGGGCAGCAATTGTTCCCAGAATGGATGAGACAACGCCCAACAAGCCCAAAAGTGGCTTAGATTTTACCTGCAAAAAAATGAATGCCTGTAAAAACGAATTGGTTTCCAATGCTTTTTGATGACTTACCCAATCTGTCATCATGCAAGTCACAACACAGAAAAATATCATGATCAAGACATTAAGAGTGAAAAAGGGTAACACAGAGTTTGTGTTGTTCTCTAGCTCGGACTCCAAGGTTAGAGATGAGAACCTTAAAACCTCGACGTCAAGAGGTGCATTATCCTTGACATTCTGGAGAAACGCAGCCTCCCATTTGGTTCCACTAAAAAGAGTAAAAATTTCAGTCAAATTTTTTTGATATTTCTAAGTTTAAGAAAATTAAGAATCACTTACAAATCGATATAGATTTTTTTTAAATTTAAACAAAAGCATTAATGAGAAAAAAAGACAATGTTTTTCAAATTTTCTTCCTCGAGTCTGAACATTTCCAAACCTTTTTAGTGGTTTGATTCTTTCATACAATTCTAGACGGTCAGCTGCTTGACGAAGCAAGTTTCAAAGACCATATGCCGCAATAAAAAAACGAAGATTTCATCGGCATCTTCACTTAAAAACCCTTTGATATGAAAAAGTTCATGATTTTATGGATTTGAGAGCGGAAAATTTTTGTCAGCCGTCCATTTCAAAGTTACATTTTAGAAAAAGTAGGTTCATGTCTGATGATAATTGAACCGAATTCTGGGAAACTTCAATTCAATTTAAGATGGATTAAACTAGAACAAACTGTTAGCATTTGAGAATCTTAAAACTTAAGGATGAAAACTGTTTCAGCCTTTTCAATTTTTGGCAAAGCTAGTGCTAAAAACAGTTTAAAATGTATCTCATAATTTGTTTTGTATTATCCAAGTAGTTATTATCATATATTGCTAGTCGTTGGACATGGTTGATTATTGTTGCAATATCAAAATCACTGCGGAAATCGAAGTCAGTTTAATTCAAGTAACCACTTCGATGCTAATTATTTTGTCAGTGCGATTATTCTAAATAACTGTATGCTAAAATTGCAGTTAGCTTTTTTAATGCAATATCGTAGACTGGATAGAAAATTGACTTACAGAACGACGTCCTCTTTGGTGGTGCTCTTCAAGAAATAGTTCAGTGCCACCTTGCTGAGTTTGTCGATGGTGAAGTCGTCGGTGAGCTTGACACCTCCCGTGAAGAACGGGAAGGTGTATCTATAGAATGTCTCAGGGTCGAACCATATGGGATAAGTTATAGGGAGGACTCCACTTTCAATGTCATCCATGTACTTGCCAAGACCCAGGATTTCGTTTTCCCAACAGCTGCCTTGCCACGTGGCGCATAAATCTGAGAAACTGTACATCTAAAAAAATGAAAATCTTAATAAGGATAACTGGCAGTGAGCTTTTAGCAATAACCCTACCTGTCCTTTGTATTCTATACTGGTGTTCATGACAATTTCGTTTATCCTTGCAATTTGGGTCCAATGCCTTGTCCGTAGAAGGGTTCCATTATCATGTGCCTGAAAAATGAGTCGTCCAAAACGACCGCTGCGACTCATACGGCCAGGGTCGAAAGCCGTGTAATTCATCGGGAAGTGGTGTTCGAGGATTGCACGTTCTGTTTTCCCCTATTTGAGAGAAGATACGGTGATCTTAGTATGTGGCTACTCTGTCAAAAAACACTCCTGAGCAAACTATTTTCAAAATTTTAAGCTTCAGACTACCCATTGATTCCAAATTAGGGCGCTAAACTGTGTCCCTATTTTGCCCAGCATAACTTTTAGGAAAACCATTGATTTACTTACCTCTCCGTCGACTGGTGAGAATAGATATTCTTGGATCTGCTTCGAACACTATCCTCTGAAATCCTGACGCACATAATGCTGAAATAAGTATTGGCACAATCACAAAGTAACCAGGCCGATTGCCGATGCATCGACCCAATTTTCTAAACAACGTCCTCAACGTGTCATCTACGATCTCCATACGTTGACACATGTTGAAGTCAGAAGTTTTCAATCGGCTTCTGGAATCAAGTTCCAGAACCGAGCCACAAACTTCAACGGCAATAGTGGCAGAGGGTATAAATGCTTTCAACCTAAAAGACGGAAAAAATATTGAAAACGTTAAATAAGTACTTAAGGCTGACATTTATCTTTTTCATCAAAGTCAATAAGACATTCTCTATTTGTATTTGAAAGTTCTTCTTCATCTTATAAAAAGTTATAACAAAAATTTTGATTGCAATCTTCTTGATGAAAATTACGTCTCAACAATCTCAACCAGAAGCTGGAAAATTTTCAATTTTCGAATTTTCTTTTTTTTTCCTGTGCAAAAGTTGGGGAAACTTTTAACCTTATCTTTATGGGTTATCTTGAGT
>Ga0194133_10001513_pt1 | contig 39860 bp, 26 predicted proteins | sample TA2KigOf40mmetaG_FD_155448 | JGI IMG/M metagenome (GOLD analysis project Ga0194133, IMG submission 155448) | Freshwater microbial communities from Lake Tanganyika, Tanzania - TA2015055 Kigoma Offshore 40m | ecosystem: Environmental > Aquatic > Freshwater > Lake | place: Tanzania: Lake...
AAAAACACTGACAGTGTTTGCGGCTAATTTTTAAAGGCTCAAAATGCTCGTACCGATTTTCCCAAAAAATTATGCAGCGAAAATAAATCGCTGAAAAACCATTTTCGCTGGGTCTATGAGTGAAATCACTTTTTTTGAAAGATTTTCCTCGGAAAAATCATTTTTGGACATTTTTAAAATGTCCATTTTCGTTTTCGCGGCCGACTTTTTTTGTATTTTTGGGAGATTTCTTGTATGAAATTTTGATACTACTATGAAATTATATAATAATATTATATAATTATAAATATACTATTATTATAGAATGAAATACACTTTAAGAGAGTGGCAACAACTTGAAAAACCAGTATCTGATTTGATTGTTCAAGCATCGGATATGTCCGGGGATGATTCTTGGAAAGAATTTCCAATTGGAATGTCATATCTATATGTAGATGTATATAGAAGAGGAGCGTATAATCAAATTGGAAATCATGAGAAATTGGTATGTTCTTGTTTTCATGAAAATACAGATAAACGTCGAAGGATACATGGTATAATTAACAGGTCTAAGATTGCAGAAAATCTTCGAAAAAATGGCATTCATAATAACCCTGTAAATCATAATGTATTTTTTGATATGCTGCCTTCCTATAAATTCACGATTTCTCCCGAAGGGAATGGTATCGATTGTCATAGACATTATGAAGCACTCATTGCAGGATGCATTCCTATTATTGAAAATAATCCCTTAACATATAAAAAATACAAGGATTGTCCCGTTTTATTCACAAAGGATTATTCTGAAATTACAGAAGAATATTTGAACCAAAAATACAACGAAATGATTGACAAGGTATTTGATTTTAGTTGTCTATTTTTGTCCTATTATCCAAAGAATGTTCAAGAAACAATAAAAAGAAATGGTAATAAATGGGTTTCTCAATTAAATCACGTTCAATGGTACGTATAATACATATTATATATACAACATAAAATAATAGTATGTGTGTCTAGTCTAAGCAAGTCTTTTAACAACAAGCATATAGGAGATATTGCGTTTGATTTGAGAAACCTTGTATTTTTGTGTATTCTCCAGCAAATAGCAAACAAAATTGAAACAGTCGATATTTTGGACAGCAATGTCTTCGACCACAACATAACCGCCTACACAAATATTGTTTAGGCCAAACAGAAGTGTATTCAGATTTGCAGCGACATTATGAAGACCATCGTCGATAATCAGATCGTATTTTTGATTATCAGGCAAAACTAGTCCTTGAAAGGAATCATACTCTAATTGATCTACAAAAAAGGTCTGAATGCGATTTTCAGTAAATAGTATATCACGATCTACATCTGCACCGTATATGTTAGAATTCGGAAGAAAGTCTCGAAATGCTCGAATGGATGCACCAGGCTTTCCTTCAATACCCATACTCGATACAAGATTTGGATTATTTGTTCCTAGTCCTACCTCTAATATATTCAAGGGTCTGCTAACACCTAACTCTTCCAATATATTTGAATACACATATTCATAATTGTGTGTGGTTGTTTTATCGGAACCATAACTAGTAAATAGATTACCTAATATAATTCGATTATCATTGTTAGTTGCAACAACAATACTGTACCGATTGGGTTTGTAATTTACAAATTGTAGAAACTGATTCATTTGAGGAAATACCAACGATGCTGATTTCAACCAAATCATAGGATATTTCTCATCATTTGCACTACCTGATCTAAAATTGCTAAGTAGTATGGCTACTTTATCATTCATTTTATTGCAATATTGTGTATTCGTTTATCGTTTATATGATTTGATTCCACAAAAGAATCGCAGAATCATCTTCTATATGAATACCTGGCGGTTCCTTCCATTCCGAATAAGGAATCGCCTTAGAAGTCGATCGATCCAACTCCAGTAATTGTTTTAATGCGACAAGTCGCCGTTTTAACGGGAACATATTTGTGGGCAATTTACGTGTAATTTGTTTCCACCGCCATTCAAATTGTAGAGCTGCTTGCCAACTAGGAAATCCAGATACATGTGCAGCGCGTACCCATTGTTCTCCCCTAGCAACTTTGGCACCTGTTGCATGAGCACCTCCCTTGATTTCTTTATTATGTTGTCGGAGTCGTCTATTTAAATCCACAGTCGCGCCTACATAGGTAGAACCATTACTTGCGACAAGCATATACACGTAGCATTCCTTGTCCGCGGGTCTAGAATTCGATTCGACAATGTATTCTTCTCCGGGGTCTTCGTTATTTTCTTGAAATTCCATGAAAGTAAATGATATATAAAAAATAGAATATATAATTATATTCTATTTTGAGAATATACAAAATATGACTTCCAAAATGATTGCAGCAGAATATATTTGGGTGGATTCGGAAAATAATATGCGATCCAAAAATAGAATTCTGCCAGTTGAAAGTGTCGAACACGACGTGTTCAATGAAAATTTCTATCCTCAATGGACGTTTGATGGGTCATCTACATCAAAAAAAACAAATGATACTGCTACTAATAATAAATCGGATGTATATTTATACCCTGTTGCGGTGTATCCAAATCCCTTATGTAATATTTCGTCGTCTTATTGTGTAATTGTATTATGTGCAACTTCTGCAAATCATAATGAATATATGAATTGCAAACATATTTGTAATAAATACAAGGACTATGAGCCTCTTTTTGGTGTTGAACAGGAATACATGATTCTAGATCCGCATAATAGTAATCGTGGGTATAAGTGGATGACCGAATCTGACCCTCGGCATGGTCATCAAGATATATCACAAGCCTATTATTGTTCTGTAGGCGGAGATCGCAGTTTCGGAAGAGAAATAGTCGAGGCACATATGGATATGTGTATAAGAGCAGGCATTTCATTGTGTGGTACAAATGCGGAGGTAGTCGCATCCCAATGGGAATATCAAATTGGCGTATGTAGTCCAATGAAATTGTGCAATGATTTGATTGTTTCCCGATATATTTTACTACGGTTATCGGAGAAATACAATTGTGCGATTTCATTTGATCCAAAACCGATTCCAGGATGGAACGGAAGTGGTTGCCATGTGAATTTTTCTACAAAATACACGCGATTGCGTGGGGATGGTATCTATCATATTATAACTGCATGTGCATCTCTTTCCAAGAATCACGAAGCACATATGGAAGTGTATGGAGACGATAATCGAAAACGCCTTTGTGCAAAATATGAAACAAGTTCTTACGATATTTTTACATATGGTATTTCAGATAGAAATGCGTCTGTGCGCATTCCTCAGCATGTATCGGATGAATCCTGTGGATATTTGGAAGATCGCCGCCCAGCTGCAAATATGAATCCCTATCTGGTTATTCCCAAAATAATAGAAAGTGTATGTGGATAGAATAGATTAAACTTTTTTATCATCTTTTCTCCAATTGTTCTTTGATTGTTTGCGTGATCTTTTTCTTGTTTTTCTCTTACTTCCACCATACAATTTCGATTCTTTCAAAAATTTGATTTTTATTCTTTCTTTTCTGGTGTTGTATTCACATTTGCACCCAAATGTTTCAAATCATCTAAATCTTTTTGAGTAAATAGGATGTTTTCTGATGTGATTATAGGTTCATCCATAAATTGAATATAAATACCTTCATCACACAATGACAATATATGTTGTTTCATATACTCAATGTCTTGGGGTAGCTTTGTTTTTTTCAGTTTCGTCGCCATCTTGAATGTTCCTGAATAAAAATTAAATTTTATTTCGTTGCCCCTTTTTTGCAATTCACCTGCGTAATACAAATTGTATTTTTTGCAGGTCTGATTGTTGCACGCAATTCGATATATAAGTTGCTGATGTTTTGTTCCAATTTCATAGGATGTGTATGTTTTGATAAAATACATGGATGGTTCGCCATTGTCAAGGCTTAATAATACATATATGTAGAATCCATCATCCAATCCGTGCAAATTTGTTATTATAGGCAAGGTTAAATGCAATTGCTGATTGGTGTAAGGATTAATGCCGACAATGTAATATTTGTCATTCAATTGTTGGCATTGATGATGTGTCAAAATATATGCATTTATGTTATTACGTGTCAATTTATATACAGGAGTTGGTGTGTATGCAGTTTCTGTTTCTGATACAGGTCTCTTTCTTCTGGTTTCCATCTTACATTGTCATTTGATTATAATTTTTCATTTATTCAAATGAACTACTTATGTATATTTGGATATAGCCAGAGTTTGTGTCATATAATATTTTACAGAATTATATGTTCGACTAACCTCGTCTAAGCATTCATTTGTATATTTAATCATCTCATTCATTTCATCAATATGATTTTGCATATCTTCCAAAGACATATCTGTTCTGTATAAACGAAATAATATATCAGATATGGTATCTACTACCATCACAAATATATTTGTCATATCTCTGCATTTTTGATGTTTCTTATCATGTTGTTGTATAACTGTCTTGAAATATTCTTTGTCAATATGGTTGCGCATATACAATACTCTCAAATCGCGATTCACAATTGTTTTATCGAATCTATATCTTCCAATCTCCACTCGCCTCAAGTGTATAATATTGCGACAAATTTCAGTAATAGTTCTAAATAGAGAAGCATAGCCAACAGAATCTATATGTCTATTATTGGATTTATAAAAAAGATTGCTAATAAATACATTATCTACACGCATTTCATCGCATCGATGATGTTGAACCATATTATTATGTTGATCCCTTCCACCGCGACTATATAACCATTCAAAATAATGAGGATTATGTATTTCATCGAAGCTAATTTCACCAGTACGCCAACTGAATGCTGTATTGCATTGGGTGCACCACATTTGATCACATCCTTCAATCTTAAATATATTTATTTTGCATTTTGGACAAGGTTTTGTATCCTTGGCAATTAACTCCGCCGTTGCAACATTATTTGGATCACATGTATGTTCGACATTACGATCAAGTCCAATATTGTCATGACATGTTTTACATGTCCATTTTGAGCAAACGCCGCATTTCCACTGAGTCGTTAAAAAACCTCGACATTCAGGATCCGAGCATTTTCTAACATAAAGTGTATGTGAATTATGGGTTTCTTCGTTGTTTTCAGTATCCACGCGACTATGTTTAATATACAAACTATTTATTTTCTTGCGAATCTCATCTTGTTCATCTGATAATTTTTTAATTTCCTTGAGTATATTTTCCTTTTCAATTTCGCGCTCAACAAGATATTGGGTTGCGGGTAAAAGGGATAATTCATGTTCATAAAGTATTTGTTCGCGAGCTGTCTTATACGTTTTATTCACAAATTTGGCAGTGAATACTTTTCTTAAGAAAGTGCGCGTCCATTCTCTACCACATTCTGGATTCATACACTTAGGAATCGGTTGGTCTAAAATATATTTTTCACAGCATTCGCGACACGAATGAAAATCGCAATAGAGACATTTAATGTCTAATCGTGTTGTTTTATTATATTTTTCAGTACATATGATGCATTCAGTCGAAGTAGTTGTCATAACAAATATTATCTAATAATTAATAATATAGATTATAATAAAATAATATTTTATATTTTATTATAATACCGATTTCTTCTTTATTTCTTTATTACAATTATGATTCGTTAGTTAATGTTCGTGTAGTTCCATGATAAATAAATGTATTAGTTGATGTATCTATGTACAAATTATAATCAAAATAATTATTTGAAGAAGAAAAGGGTTCTACTTTATAGTCATAGACAAGAACATGCGAATCATAGAGTATAATATCCACATATTCATCCTTTTTTAACATATTATTTTCTCTATAATACTGTTGTAATGATCTTTGAACATATTTTTCCCAATTGGAATCCTTTTCATTCAATACAATACATCCATACTGCATATAGGGGTCTTTGCCTATAGAATATTGAAAACAAATGGATTGAGTCATTTTATCTATAACTTATATACATATTCTTTTCTTTTTATCTTTTTTCACCGCAAAATATATGTTCAAAATCTGTGTATTGGGATGATTCTGAATCGTTATCTCCATCATAACTAGAATGATCGCTATTCTCTGTATATTGGTCATATTCATGCTCCATATATTCGCGAGGTATCGAATTTGGTTTTGATTTTATTTTTATTATCACTGAATCCGAATGATTATCATCATGTATTTTTTTCATTTGGAACCATTTGGGTTTTTCCTTCATAATTGTGGGAGTAGATACTATTTTCCAAACATAATGATTACAATCAATTAGTTCAACATAGCCTTTTTTTTTTAATTTTTCAAGAAACTGCATGCAAAGTTTGCCACAATACCAATTTGCAACATAAACGATCGCATAACAATATTGATCTTCAGATAATACAAATTCAATGCTTTCAATAATGCATATCTTTTTTTGTTCAAATATATCAAATAATCTTCGTTTGGGGTATTCAATCGAAATATTACAAATGATAAAAGAATGAGGATTATTCATGTTTTTTGTGTATCTACATTTTTTATTAGATAATCTTTATTTTCTATCAATCATTATTCAGAATATTCAGAATAAGGTTTAATAAAATTTTCAGGTCGGCAATGAATCATAATACCCATAAAGTCATTATTAATTGTAAATCGATATTTCATCCAATATGTATAATACAAACATGTTAATACAGATTGATCTTGTCTATGATTTTCACGACTGCTTCCTTCTGGAAAGATACATTCTTTCACTAGGCAATATTTGGCATAATCATTAATGAAATCTCGGACCCATGGTAATCCCAAATAGAAAACAGGAAGAGCGGCATTTCTCATATGAAATAAACTGAATTCACGCGCATTTAAATAATCCATGGTTGCGGGTTGAGTCCATTTTTCTACAGATCCAGTTGTAATATTTGTATAAATTCCATTATTTTTGACAAATGAAAAGAGTTCGCACAAATCACAATCAATCATATTACAACTATCACACCACATTACAATACTATTATTCATATCTGATATATAGTTATCCATAACATCCTTGATACATTGTGGTTTCCATGCCCATTGTCCTGCTGCATTTTTAATATTCACCCATTCTGGATATAATGAAAAATCAAATGTATGGAAAACAAGATTGGATGGAAATCGAACCACAAGAGATTTCATAACTTTTATTTGATCCTCCGACAACCCCAAATCATAAAAATGTAGAATCGCGTTTGGGAGATATTTTTGAACAGTTCTATAAAATAATATCCAAAAAATGAAAAAATGATTTGTACAGCCGGATACTATATATATCGATGTATTTTTCTCGAAATCCATATTATTCATATTATCCATCTCGAAATCCATATTACTGCGAATCGAATAAATATACATAATAATAATAAAATCATTAAATCATTTGATACGATTTATTTATTTTGAATATATCAGGAGAATATGAAATCATATCAAAACATTATAAAGACAATCTTTGAGAAACCCGTATTAAATATACATTTGTCATTATAGTTTCATAAATGGTATTGAATATACTTGTCATTGGATACAAAGGATATATTGGATCATTTTTATATGAAAATCTCAAGAAAAGAGAGAATGATTTATCATCTATTATACAAGGATATGATCGAAAAACAGGATCTACTTTAACATCAATACCTACTGATGCTCAGATTCAATCCGCAGATATTGTCATCTATATGGCTGGAATAACTGGTAGAAAGCAGTGTGCTGAAAAATCTCCCAGCTATGTATTTACTGAAAATGTAGATGATATTATGAAAGTCGCTTATAAAATGAAATCAAATGCTCTTCTCGTATATGCATCTACGGCTGCATTATATGAAGGATGTGGCAAAATCGCTGCAAAGGAGAGCTATGTAATGGATACCGAGTTGTTTGATGAATATACTCGATCTATGTATTGGCGCGAAAAAAATATTGCAACACTGAGTCATATTCGGACTCTCGGATTACGTATGGGAACAGTTATTGGATTGTCTCCCAATCAAAGAACCAATTTTGTGCATATTGCCCTTTTACGAAGTGCAGTTTTAACTGGAATTGCACGCGTGTATGGTGCAAACCAGAACCGGGCTGTTCTATGGAATCGTGATTTGCTATTGTTTATGGAGCATATTATCTGTCAGAATTATAAAATAAATGGAAATCAAATATACAATGTATCTTCCTTGAACTGCACTATATCCAAGATTGCGAATGAGATTGGTGCGAAAACCGGATGCCGTGTATTATATGAGGCCGAGGATACTACAATAAAGTATAATCTAGGATTCTCCATGGATACTACGAAAGCACAAACTGATTTTGGTATTCGCTGGTTAGGGAGAAATTCAAATATGATTGAGGAACTGAAAACAAATCTGAAGAAAATATGTATATCTCCCGAATATCTTTTGCCTGCTCCTGAAAATTCGGGAGAATGTTGTCGTATATGTAAAACGAACAAAATGTATGTTGTCTATGATTTCGGTACTCAGCCCAGTGCAAATCACTATTTGAAAAATCGCGATGCGAATCTCCCGGAGCATCCATTGCGCCTTGATTTATGCAAGAATTGTTATCATACACAGCTTCATTATACGGTTCCTCCTGCAGATATGTTTTCCGATTACATATACATGAGTGGTACATCAAAAACAATGCGTCAGTATTTTGACGATTTTGCAGAAAAAACGATAAAAGGTATGAGTAAGGGTGCAGTATTAGATATTGCATGTAATGATGGTAGTTTATTGGACGCATATAAGACGCGTGGTTGGGATACATATGGTTATGACCCTGCGAAAAACATATATGATGAAATATCGAGTAAAAAAGGGCATCAGATAACAGTCGGATTTTGGGGAATTGATCCTGTGCCGGAGTATCCTCCTTTGGACATTATTGTTGCTCAGAATGTAGTCGCACATGTTCCGGACCCAATCGTGTTTATGCAAAAGTGCTGCGATATCATGAATGAAAATACGGTATTCTATATTCAGACCTCACAGGCAGAAATGATTGAGCGCGGACAATTTGATACAATTTACCATGAGCATTTGTCCTTTTTCACAGTGAAATCGATGATGGAAGCCGCAAAAAGAACGGGCCTCTATATTGAAAATGTGGAGAAAACCCAAGTTCATGGTATTTCGTATGTATTTAAACTTCGCAAGGGCGTTGATCCTCGCGGTCCTACTGCAATTATCCAAAATGAGGTCTATATTCACGAGGAGAATGTTGGACTTTATGATGACCTGCTTTATCATGTGTATATTGAAAAGATCAAAGGACTCCGAGAATGGGTATGTAGGGAGATTGATGATCGTTTCACAAAGAAAGGTATTCCGGTGGTAGGATATGGCGCGGCGGCAAAGGGAATGACAGTATTAAATTATATTGATAAAATCCCAATGAAATATATTGCGGATGATTCTCCCTACAAACACAATTATTATGCAACCAATCATAAATATATGATTGTATCTCCCGAAGAGATGAAAAAGGAAGAAGGTCCTCTTGCGGTTATTGTTTTTGCATGGAATTTTATCGAGGAGATTCAAACCAAGATTCAAAAACTGCGCGGTGATAAGGAAACGTATTTGATGGTATATTATCCTCGAAAACAAGTTATTTATATGTCTGGAAATAAAACATACATGTTGTTTGATGAGATTGATACCCGATATACAAAGGATTCATTACATAATAAAACACTGTTATTTACTCATTTCTATAATGAAGAAATGTTATTAAAGCAGTGGATACGACATCATGCTCCCCTTTTTGATTCTGCAGTATTAATTAACCATCATAGTACAGATTCAAGTGTGGAGATTATTAAACAAGAGGCTCCTGATAATTGGAATGTGGTATTAAGTGGCACAAAAGTGTTTTGTCCCTACTATACGGATGCAGAGGTTGCATCCTATGAGAATTCATTTGAAAATAATGATTGGCGACTTGCGCTAACTATAACTGAATTTTTATTCCAGACTGGTTTCCGACGAAAGGACAATCCTATTTTCTCGACGATTGATCCGAATGTTGTCGCGCTTCGATTCCCGGCATTAACTGTAATCGATTCAAAATCCTCCGGATTTTTGAATATGCAACAATCGCTTGTTCAGCAAAGGAATGCATGTTATATTCCGAATAGTGGATTATTAGACTCCACCTCGGAGAGGTATTTGCATGGACAATACAATAGATTTATGCATAAAGTTCGAAACACAAATCCATATATGCTTGGGAGACATGAATTTAATCATGCCTATGATGTTCGTAATGGGTTTATTCTCAAATATATGTATTCTCCCTATCCGGAATTTTGCGATCGTAAGTTGCAAATAAAACATAAAATGTTGAAGGAGCATCGGGAGCAAAATCTCGGATTTCAGCATTTGGTAGAATACAAGGACCTAACTGATAAAATAGTGAAACATCAGAGTCTCCCCACTATGCATTTAGATAGTAGTCTGTGCGATGAGACGATGTATCAACAGATTGATTTTTATAATGACCATATGAATTGCGCGTTTAATGCAAATGGAGAAATAGATCAGCTATTAGGAGGTATGTTTGCAAATATGTATCCAAAATTCAAAAAATAAAATAAAAACATGATTTGCGAGTCATTTATATATTATAGTATAGTATAATATATATACTTCGCATGGAAAATAGTCAAAACCGTGTATGGTTGTTTTTGGTAGGATGCATAGGAACTCGCTCTTTATTGGTATATTTGGCGAAAACCGTTTCTCCCTATTATTTGGAAATGATGGGTTGGCTTGCACTTCTCCCAGCCATTGGATTTTATTACATATGGATAACGGGGTCCCGGAAAACGGGTCCCGAAGTATTCGGAGATAAAATATGGTGGGATCATTTGCGACCCATTCATGGAGCCTTATATGCACTTTTCGCCTATTTTGCAATTCAGAGAAAACCCTTTGCATGGATATTTTTATTGATAGATGTTCTATTTGGACTCGCAAGTTTCATGCGAAACCGCTTATTATAATAATAATTGCGCGTGAATATGAATATGAATATCAAAACCTCTATAATAAATTACTTTGAAAACAATATAAATATCAATTCCATATACACTATGTGGTTATAAGAACCACACAGAGCTTCAGTTGCACAGTGGTAGTGCATCAGTCTTGTAAACTGAAGGTCAAGAGTTCGATTCTCTTCTGAAGCATTAGATTAGTTTGAGTTGGTATATAATTTATATATAATTATTATTATATATAATGACGAGGAAAACATTGAAACAAAAATATCGCAAAAAAGGAGGTGATATTGATGCAAGAAATGGTCTCAAATACATATTAAGCATTGGATACGAAATGGAAGCCGGTACATTTTCAAAACTTACAAAAACCGATGTAGTAGATAATCCGGGAGATCTTGTTTTATTCAATTCAGAGACAGCACGAACCGACATTTTAACGTTTAAAAAACTTATGGAAAGTGAAAATTTTGAAATTTTAGATGAAGATTTAATATCTAGAATGGAAGAAAAAGTGGATGAGGTTGCATATAATGACAAAAATGAGGTAGATAATGATATTGTTTTTTATATTACAAACGATATGTCGAAAACTCCTTTTATAAGTAAAATACAAAAAATATGTTATATTGAATCTGACGATGAAGACGATGAAGACGAATCTAATGATGACAATGAAGATGACGAAGAAGCTGCGAATGAAGCTGCCATTGAAGCTTATGTAAATAAATTGAATAAATTATTTATGTTCAGAACACTTACTGGCGATGAATATAAACTACATTTTATTTTTAAAGATAAAAGAGATTGTGGAGAGTTTTCGAATGTTGAGTGGTTATTTACTTATTTGAAACCTAAACAAACGACGAGTATTGTGATTGATACATTTACAAATGCATTAACCAATTTACTGCGCCATTTGAGCGATTTAGAAGAGATTGAAGGGAAATTTATTGTAAATACAGATGACGGAGAGGTTATTATTGATAAACCAGAGGTACGTTCTTTGTATCATAAGCCAGGAACCAATTTGTATTATTTAGATACCCATATTTTAGATAAGAAATTTACATTAGATGACATATGTTTGACAAGTCAGATGACGTTTTCTTGTTATATTGAAAATGTTATGTTAGTTATGAAAACATTGATAACAGATAATTATAATACTATTACAAGTATAAGTGATGATAGTAAATATAAAATAAATGTGTTAGATCAACTTGAGATATGTATTGAAAAATTACTTGAAAGCTATAATGAAAAAGAGACGATATTTAAACTTATAATGACCAGAACAAATGCAAAAATAATCAAAAAAATAATGGGGTATCTCTATTTAATTATGTTCAAATTATCTAGATATTATAATGGTTATCTCAAGATAGAAAAAGATAAACGTAAATATTTTAAAAATTCATTATTTTTTGCAGTTAGACATGATAACAGTATCTTTTATGCCGAAATTAAAAAGAATTTAAAAGTACTCTTTTTACAACAATTGAACGAAAAATATAATGGCGATGAAGTTGAAATAAATAAAGGTATTTCTGAGATTATTCAACGAATAGTAGTTCAACCTGATGTGCTTTATGAGTATTTTCTTGAGGAATCTATAACGGTTCGTAAAAATGCGTTTAATCCTTCAAATATATTGGAAAAAAATACGAATAGATATGGCGATCCTGAATTTTCATTAATTAGTTATTTTCATTTTTTTGAAAATCCCACAGATACATCGAATAATATGACTTATGTCGGAGATGGAGAGGAACGCAAGCAAATATTATTTACAAATGAGTGGTTTGTGTTTTCACAGATAGATAATAAATCTGCAAGGATGGAGTTGAAAGATGATATTGTTTTAATAGAATTTCGTGGATTTCAGAAAATGCTTACAAATTATGTTTTTAATATTGCGGATAATGAGTTAAAAGATCTGATGAGAACTGGTATTTGCAATGAGATCAAAAAAAAATATTCAGAGGATGTTGGTGCATTATCTATTAAAATTTTCAAGAAGGTTTTAGAATTACGCAATAAACAAAGTCAAAGTGTCAAAAGAAATAAAACACGTAAAACGAAAAGTTCTCCATAACATTCTTCCTAATCAAGATAACAAAAATAATATTATTTATGAAGTGAATATTATTTATTGAAACTCATTTTCGTCTGTTTCGGAATTATCAGTATCAGTATCAGTATCATTATTATCATTATTATTACTGTTATTATTTATATAGCTCCGTATATCGTATCTGCAAACCGGACAACAACTCGAATAATTAGTTAGCCAATTATTAAGATATTCCGTCTTGAATATATGCATACAATATTTTATTTGAGATACTTGTTCTCCTTCCTGAAATGAAAGCAAACTAATTGGACATGTCGCCGATGTCATTCCTGAATTATATGTAATTGTCTGTATTGCATTTGCTCTCTGCACTTGTGTCGCTAATTCATTGTTTAATCCCCTATTTTGTAAATTCGGGTATAAATATGTATATAGCATATTTACAGTATTTCTATTTGCACCATAATTCGATGTATTCAATAATAAGCGAATAAGATTTCCTTCATTTCTGACTGCATTTCTGCGTTGTGAATTTATACTATGTGTGGTGAATCTACCATTTGTCGTAGCAGACGTGGATCTATTTTGAGGTGTAATATGATGATGAATTTGTGTCTGAAGCGATTCTAACAGTTGGATAATATGTTCCACATTATTATTATATCTTTCCATATTTTGATTGTATCTTTGCATTTGATTATTATACGAATAAATCAAATTATCAATAATAGATTGGCTTGTCTGCATCATGGATATCCATGTACCTGATACATCTGATATATGCGAATCTGTAGGTTGATTTGATCCAGATACATCCATCGTTGAAGTTTCATATTCTCTATTTGTATTTCTATTGGTATTGGTGGTCCCATACAGTATTTGGTTCAAAATACTCGTAATGTCAAATTCAATATCATAATTTGTTTCCATGAGAATGAAATATTATATTACAAAGATAAAGATGTTTCGTTATATTGTTTATTATTGTATAATCATGAATATAGAATTTTATAAAAATCGTGGATATGTTGGAATATGTAATTTGGGAAATACCTGTTTTTTGAATTCATGTGTTCAAATATTAAATCATACATATGAATTGGTAGAATTAATGAAAACCGATAAAATACAAAAGGGAGAAATTGTCAAAGAGGGGGATGATTCTATTATATTAAAAGAATGGATAGACTTATGCATGATGATGTGGAATTGCCAAGATCCATGTGCAGTATCTCCCAAAAAATTTGTGCATCAGGTTCATCGTGTTGCGCATAGTAAAGGCCGCGAATTATTTACAGGTTGGGGTCAAAATGATATGACAGAATTTCTATTATTCATGATTGATTGTATGCACAACAGTATTTCACGAAAGATTGATGTATCTATTAAAGGAAATCCGCAGCATAAACGTGATAAAACTGCTATCCAATGCTATAAAATGCTGAAAAACATTTATGAAAAGGAATATTCTGAAATCATGGATATGTTTTATGGAATCTGTATTTCGGAAATAGCCTCATCAGATGATGCAACGCAAATTCATAGCTCAAAGCCGGAACAGTTTTTTATACTAGACATACCTATTCCACTGAATACACCGAATATTACACTCTATGATTGTTTTAATATGTTTGTTAGCAGCGAACAAATGAAGGGAGATAATGGATGGTATAATGAATCCACAAAAGAAAAGGAGGATGTCCAAAAAAGAATTACATTTTGGAATTTTCCAAAAATATTAGTAATTGCATTGAAGCGGTTTTCTCATGATGGCATTCATAAAATCAATGATTTAGTCAATTTTCCATTGGAAACCCTGGATTTAAAAGAATACGTGAAGGGGTATAAGCCAGAACAATACGTGTATAATTTGTATGGGGTATGCAATCATATTGGATCCGTGAATGGCGGGCATTATACATGTTTTGTTCGAAATGCAAATGGAGAATGGATACATTATAATGATACGCATGTTATGAAAATAAAGGAAGAGGATGTAATCTCCCCCAGTGCCTATTGTTTGTTTTACAGGTTAGCATCTATATAGAGTATATGGTACTTACTATAATCTCCCTACTATATAATAAATAAAATAAATACTCATAATATAATGTCAGATTCTACAACTACAAATAAAGATACATCCAATACGGAGAATAAAGATACTACAAAAAGTGTAGAAAAAGAACAGACAATAGATAAACCTACAAGTGATGCGAAAATGAGTGTATATGTGAAAGATCTGCAAACGATACTGAAAGATTATATTGTAATAATTGTTTTTGCATTTTTAGCGATTTTTATTCTTATTCGCGTATTTGGACAAGAAAGTATATTCGCAAGAATGAGTTCTCTTATGATTGACCTATTTGTTTTGGCGATATTATTTGCATGGATTGGATACGATTTTATATTCACATATTCGGGAGATGAACGCACCTCAGCATTAAAGGAGTTGTGGAATTCTATAAAGAACTATATAAATAACGGCTACTCGGTATTATATACATCTTTGTTTATTTTTGTATTTTACACAGCTGTATATGTTCTCGGAATACCGATGTCATCTGGAAATCAGTCGATTTTCGTAGGCATTTTAGATATGGGTGCATGGATTATGCTTGCCGTATCTATTTTTGTATGGATAATGAAAACAATATTCGGTATTTCTCTATTTGATATCAGTTTGGACAAAACAAAAAAGGATGGAGAAAGTGAAAAAGGTGCGGAAACAAAAGATGGAGATAAACCGGCGACACCATCGCCATCAAGTGATGAAGTATTTAATATAGGTATAAATAAATATACATATGAGGATGCTCAGTCTATATGTAAATCCTATGGTGCTCGAATGGCTACCTATGATGACATTGAGGCAGCCTATAACAATGGTGCTGAATGGTGTAATTATGGATGGTCTGAAGGACAAATGGCATATTTTCCTACACAAAAGGCGACTTGGTCTGAATTGCAGAAGGATCCCAAACGTAAAAATGATTGCGGTCGCCCAGGTGTAAATGGAGGATATATGGTAAATCCCTATTTGCGTTTTGGTGTAAATTGTTATGGAAAGAAACCGGAACCTACTACATCGGAGCTCGCAAGAATGAATGTACGCAAACAAAACATTGCACCGAAAACAAAGGAGGATGTCGAATTAGATATGAAGGTACAATTTTGGAAAGAAAATGCAGATAAGTTGTTGAGTATTAACTCGTTTAATGCAAATAAATGGAGTCAGCATAAATAATTTTATAACAAATAACAAATCATTTTGAAAAGAACATAACAAATAAATATTGTATATTAGAAGTTGAAGTTATAATATACAATTCAGATGAATATATTCTATACAATTATTGAAAAATATTGCTTAGCAAACGAGGAAACGCGTTTTTTGATATTATATAATGGATATGATCGTAAAATGGATATAAAATTCCGAGTCATGGCGGATATTCAACACAATTTATTTGTGATGCCAAAAATAAAATTATTAATATCCGATTTATTTTATAAAGCACAGCGAAGCTATTATGCATTATCTAGATTTTCACGAATATATATGTTGCGTAAAGCAAAGATACCGATTGAACACGATCTATATTTAAATCCTATCGATAAAAATAATCGAAAATCACTACAGTTATATGATAGAAGTCATAAATCGTTGTATTATTTTACATGTTCAGATTTGGTAAGAATCATAAATACATCACTAACGCATTCGCGTAATTATTTTATAGAACCCTTAGAATGCAAGAACCCTTATACAAATACTCCTTTTACAAAATCAATGCTATATACAATCTATTTTCATATTCAAAAAACCTATACTATTATTCCTCCTTTATTGCAAGCCTTTTTTATGGATAATTTTAATTTGGAATTGTTTGCAATTCATAATGAACACCTGATACGAAATATGTGTATAGATAGTTTTTTAAAAAATAGCAGCATAGACATATTATATGATGAAGTCATGCATATGTTTGCATTACTTAAACATAGAATAAATATTTCTTCTGAATTTCCAAAACATCTTTTGGTGGAGGTAATGCGTCCCTACTTGTATTTATATTGCACATATATGTATTCGATCCAAGGAACAGAACAACGATATATATACTATACCATTTTAAGACGGAAAATGATAGAATTTCGCGATTACAATCCACAGTTTGGTCGAAAAATCATAAAAATGTCATCTAATGCGAATGGTAGGGGGGAGAAAAAAATAAAGATCGATTTCAATTCAGAATCACCGAAACTAACGATCCGAGACATTGACGAGATTATAAGTAAGAAAACATATCGAATGTGGTATTCCTATGGTTGGAATGTTCCATCGAGTTATACTGCCCAGATATCTAGATACTCTAGTGCTCCTTCATTATATAGAACAGATGTAGATAGCGATCCAGAAGATAATATTATTATGGAAAGAGTTGCCGTAACAACATATTCATATATGCCGATTCATAATAATACAAGTAATACGAATACAAGTATTTCGAATCCAAATAATAATGGGACAAATACAACTACAAATAATATAACATACAATCATGACTATTCTACGGAAGATGAGGATGATGAGGATGATGAGGATGATGAGGATGAAGAGGATGAAGAGGATGATGAGGATGAAGAGGATGATGAGGATGAAGTTGTTATTGCTAGCGAGAGCGAGAGCGAATCCGAAGAAATGGATTATGATTATTGAATTAGATAAATGCCATATATTTCATGGTATCCGTATATCCTCCTACAAAATTGGAATTATGAAATACCATAGGAAAGGTATTGTAGGGGACGTTCGCAATGCTCTCAATGAATTCGAGAAATGCCATTTTGTCATTTTTTAAATAATCATCGCACAAAATCGCTGTATATGGATATCCGCTTGAGGTTAGTAGGGATTTCACTTTATCACAATATCCACAGTTTGTTTTTGTATATATAGTGAAACCGGTAGCATTCGGTGTAGGATAGTTCATTATTGTTTATATATATACTTACTATATATAAATGCTTTATTATATTCATAATATATTTATAATAAGTCGAAAAATTGATTATAAATGAGAAAAGGTGTAATAGATCATGATTATTACATCCTAAGTATAAAACAATAATGATTACTCGCTCGCGCCGTGATTCTAACTACGAATTTCTTCAATTACCTGATAAAAAGAGGGGTACAAAGAAAGAGACATCTCCGACACATGCTGATACACCTAATCAACAGCCTATACATCCAACTTCTCTTCTTATTCCTACGCATTCCGATTATAATGAATATGAATTATCTATCCATAGTATGCCATATAGGCCATTATATGAAGTGAATATTGATTTCGATGAAGCGCATAACGAATGGGTCAAAAACAAGATTAAAATGCCCAATGGTTGTTATAGATATCGAAAGGAGCGCGCTTCAAAAACACGTAATACAAAAACAATGTAAAACGAAAACATAGTACATATAATGCAAACAAAACATACAATGTTTATGGAAATATCAAATGAATTAATGGATGAATATAAGAACTGTATGAAAATCCGAAAAAAAACATTATATATCAATCAACAAATGAGAAAAAGAGTGCGTCTATTGAACGCCTTCTTTTTATTTCTTATTCTGGGTGCCGGATTCGCATATTATAAACCCAAATATGTATCTGGGTTTTATGGCGAAGAATTAGAAAATAGGGTACAAACCGAGTATATGAATATTGTCTCCCAGGGCTGGAAAAATAAAAATGAAATCGATTCTTATTTACAAGAATATCGATACCAAAAGAGTTTTTCTTATTTGATGTTGGGAGATCATATCTATAAAATCGATGAAATACATAATCTATTGAAGGAACATGTTATTTGGCGGATTGCATATATTCCGATATCATCGTTAATTCCGCTTGGTAATCGTATGATACAGACATGTATGTCTATGCTTGTATTTTTGGAAGATAGTGGAAATGGCGTATTTCGTATTGAACATATCGGAAATGTTCTTGGAAATGCGGTATGGATCGCATCACTACATATAATATATTGGATACTTATAAAATTTTACTATTTATGTAGATCTCCCAACATGATAAATAATAACCAAGATGCCAAACAAGAAATGATTGAATCTCCCAAATGGATTTATATTGTAAATACTGAAGATTATGACGGGCCAAAAGTGATATTATTTGAAGAAATGATAAGAATTGTGAATAATCCAATTAAAGTAGATACACTTCCTTTCCTTTATTCCACTCTATTTCCGTTTGATTTTTTGTGGAGCGCAAATTATAAACCATACGATGATTATTTACACACGTAAATATAATATAAACACAAACGAATAATAATGGGGAGAAACGATGGATATTCAGAGTGAAACCCACACTCAGAGCCAGAGTCATCCTATGGATGACAATACAACGCAACGACGATATATAAAAATTATGGAAAAACTGATTAGTGTCCGAATCCCAGATGGATATAAATTTCCAACAAGTTCAGAGGAATTTGGTACATGGTTTTGTCAAAAAGCCGCCAATTATTTTGACCAATTAAGAAATATAACTCCCTATGGTAATTGTTTGTGTTATTCTGATATTGCAAAATATATGAATCAATTGCGTATTTTTTCAGAACTATACTCATTTGTAAATGAACACCTTTTTGTATTGAAAGTTGCAGTCGTCGCGACATCGAATGAAGGAGCTGTATATGTACTGGATGGGTTAATTCATAAATCACTACATTTATTAGAACAAATTGGTGAAATGAATGCACGATTCGAACATGATGGAATTCGATTTAATGAAAATGATATACGAAATATTGAAAATACAAAGAATACACTGAAATTTTTTTATCAAAGAATGATGGACTAGTATTATGCTGTATAAATAGTTAGTATTATTTATATAACTACAATAGATGTATCTCGATTATCTTCCTCTTGTTTTGTCTCTTTGACCTCTAGTATGTCTTTTACCTCCCTTATGCTTTCTAGTTATAGTTCTACGCGGAGATCTGGGCTTAATTCCGGTAAAGTCGTCTTTTATTTTACGAATAACATCGTCAGGCAAAAACAAACGTCTCCCGTCATGGGTTTGTATTCCCTGTCTCCCCAAACTGGTAAGGGCCATATCTTCTTCGGGTTTCATGGCAAAATCAAACTTGCCAAGATATTCAAATGTCCTACCCAAAGGTTCTATTTCATTCAACATTTTTTGAATAAGATATTCCATGGACTCCTCTAATTTCCATATATTATATCCATAAGGGTCATGTTCGCCATAATTCAATAATATATGATCTGGATCTTGGTCTCTACGGTTATTGTAAATCAAATTCAGTGTTCTGTGAAAATACTCCACTAAAATACTGATCATCTTTCTCCATCTCTTAACGATTTCTATATCTCCGGTTCTGAGTCCATTCACAATATCTTGGATCTCTGGCAGTCCAATAATCTCCCCCTCTATATCATATTTTCTTAATTTGGGAGAAATATCACGAGGCATAACATTGTTGATATCAATTATTTCATCAAAGTATAGAAAAAAATCTATTGCACGTTCATTCATATTCATATTCATATTCATTTCCACATATATATAATAATATTACATTTTATTTTTCTAATATATGTATCTCATAATGCTTGTATATGTGCATAGGATTTGCATTGCTCAATAAACTCTGAATTATCTGCATTTTCAGTGTATCCATATTTTCCACGTAAAAGTTCAACCATGATTTGTGTTAATTCATCCGTTTCTGCCTCTAACCTATAAATCTCCCCACTTCGAATATTGAATATGCGAAAATCGCGAATATTTTCCATGTGTTCAATATCTTCTATACAGAATCTCCATAACCAGGCATAGATTACCACCTGTAAAAAATGATCATTGGTTAATTCTCCCACACATTTAATCTCCCATACACTTTTATCTGTAATTGCATCCACACGAGCACTAAAACGAAATAGTTTGTTTGGGAAGTATTTACCTAAGCATGCATCTATTTTTGAATGCATGTTTTCGTCTCCATTATGTATAATTGTTTTTTCGATCTTAACCATAAAATCTTCGTCTTCATCAATATCATGACACTCGGTATTCAAATCAATATAGCGATCACTATTAATCGTTATGCACTCGCTATATAAAATACGATGTATGCGATCAAAACACTGATTTACCATTTCATCAGATAACCATATATATTCGTCATCTTGAATTTGTTTCACTTTAAAGTATAATTTCTCCCGAACTGCGACAAATACATTTGCTAATTTTAAATAATCAACAATGGTTGTACATGTGCTCGGGAGATTGGATACAATTTTTCGTAAAAAAGTATGCTCGTTCGCGTTTAACTCTTCCATATCTGCATCAATCAATTGTCTCAACATAGATCCTCCCCCACTCATCATTGTATGCGACGATTTATCGAGCATTTTATCGAAATACATAAGTGGAATAGCAATACCATTGAGATCACTAACATCTTCGTGAAATTTGGATTTGGTTTCGATAACAGTAGGTATATCGATCATGGATTCATTCTCCTCGTCATTCACTTTTACAAATATTTTTTCCAAGATCGGGAGAATTCTTTCAATAATATATTCGGGTATAAACTTGATGAGATCTGTGGGAGTAATATTATGTCTGGGAATATTTTGTACTATAGATGTATCATAGTCATCTTCATCGGAAAACAGGCATTGCGGCATTCCTTTAAAGTCGATGGAAGGGTGATTTTGCAATTCATGATGAGCCATCTTTAAAAAGAGAAGGGGGCGATCCTTTTCATTATTATGGTTTTCAATAACAACCAAACGATCCGTCGCCCGCGTGCATGCGACATACAGTGTATTGGGGCATACGTTGGGAGATAAATTTCGGGCAAAGTATTTAAAATAAGATTGATCGAATCCCATCACAAATACGTATTTACGCTGCCTCCCTTTTACAGAATGGAATGTGGAAAAAACGACCTTTCCATTAATAACGCGTTCGTCGATTTTATCTGTCTCCATCATAGGCACATGGCATGGTATATTATTTTCGACTAATGCATTCTCCATTTTTCGAATGGCACTCCGGACTCCCTTGACAGAACCTCCCAATACAAAAAAATCAGAGGGAGACGCTCCTTCCCTCAACAGCTTATTAATTTGATAAACAACATATTTTTCAGCATTAAATACAGATCGGCGCAAATAGACGACGGGAGGTCCATGTTTGCATGCGAACAAACGTTTTTCTCCCAACATTGCATCATTTACAAAGTCTGCCATTTCTTGTGTTATGCGATACGACATTTTCAGGGAGCATTTTACAAAGATGTCCGAGGATAATAATGGAAAATCCTTCCATATTTCAGAGGCATTCGTTAAAAAACGTGTATCCGCGCCTTTAAATTCATAGAGACCTTGCATGAAATCTCCCAGAATAAGGAGTTGAATATGTTCTCCGTGGTCTTTACAAAACTTAACAACCAGTTTAAAATATAACATGGTCATGTCCTGGGTTTCATCAATAACAAGAACATGGATTCTAGGTATGGAAGAACGCGGCGGCACATTATTATTTAATACACGACGTATCATAGTATCTGTATATCCGCTATTCGAATAATACTTTACCGCCAAACTATGATAGGTATATATGTTGATATTGGTTAGACCCAGATCTTCAACTTTCGCTTTAATCTCCGCACACAACATAGAATTATAAGTTAGTTGAACAAAATGGTGATTCGGCATGTAGGTAGCAATAGAAAGAATGGTGGTGCTTTTTCCAGATCCGGCACATGCATCCACGACGACATTTTTTCCCGACTGAATATGTTGATATACGACATGTTGTTCATCGCTCATTTTATCTAATTTTGTTTTCTTTTTTTCGACATCGGGAGATAACATGGAATAATATGTATGTAATAGTTGTGTTGTAATAATCGAAATAAAAAATATATCTACAAATTCATCCTTTTATGTTTTATGTTATTTCATATCTATGAATATATACGCTGGATATGGAATAGAACAAAATTGAATTTTTATGAATAAGCATTTTGTTTTTTCCATTCTATAAATCCATTCGATTTGGGTAGGGAGAATGATGTACCCAAATGGTGTTTTGCAATATTGTAAGCCATTGTTTCTTTCTCACTCAAGCTATCTAGATACATTTGAAGTAGCGATTCAATCGACGGGGTTTCATGTATGATATCAGCATTACTGACATGGTCGGATATTATGTTTGACATGTTTTGTAGATAATGGTTATTGGTATTTTCTGATATTGTTTGTATTTTGAATATATTTACTATTCTAATCAATTTTCTGCGATTATGTAATATAAAATTCATATATTAGATAATATAATCTCCCAACTTATTCAAAAAAATGATATTTACAGGTGGGGTCCTTTACTTGTTTCCATATATACATAAGATAATTGTTCTCTATGATATTCTTCCCTTTTCATATACTCAAATTTAAATTCGGGAAGAATCTGTATATATAACTTTATTTTATCCGCCAATTCCACTGCTTTTGCTCTATCTACATAGTATGCGCAAATATATCCGATGAATAGAGCGATGAAATAGCACTCGCAATTGTCCGGCTTCATTTCGCTGCGATATGCTTCTGTATCCTCGGCCAGTTTCATGCAGCATTCAAAGCATTCCTGCATATATCCGTGATGTATGTAATTACATATTACATTTTTGTATATGTACCAAAATCCCTCGCTTGTTCGAATAAAGTTATTTAAAATATTGGTGTAGTCTCCATAGGATTTGGCAATGCTGTTTTTGAACTGCTTTTCTTCCAGTAATTTCAGGTATAGCATTTCTTCTCCGTGTCCATATCCAGCAAGTGTGGTATCGATAAAATGTTGAATCATGAATTGGAGAATAGGAACTCCGGCTTCTTTTCCAGTAATAAAGAGACACCCACACACAACCCATCTGTATTCTGAATAATATTCGCGTAAGTTTTCGGGTTCTATGTATTTCTTCTGGGTCGAATTTAATATTTGTATATGAAATTTTTCCGAGCAATTCACAAGTACATTCAGAAGAATATGATTGGTATAATTGATGCATATCTTGGATAGACGATCTCCCAGATTGGCATCAATCCAGCCGAATTTGCGAGTACCAAACGGATTAGATTCTATGGTATCGAGCACAAACTGGAATTTATTACAACAAATAAAGTGGGATTCGGGAGATGTCCTGTTATCTTGGGTTGGATGATAAATCTCCCTGTTTTCTCTGATTTTTTCTATCCATTCTGCATTTTTAACAGATTCGAGCGGTCCAACAATATACTTTGTTATTTTTTCGTATTTTTTACGTATCTCCCGAATATGTTCAATCATTACATCATCAGTATAAATAACTAGATAACAACGTGTATGTAATAACTCAGTCATGCTTTTAATGGAATCAGATGGCGACCGACTTGTTTGTTTGTAATTGGTTAGATCATAACATGCAGTTACCAAGGTACAATCAGGTATCATAGATATATAATATGTGAAATAGTAGGTATAAAACATAATATTATAAATTCTTTATTTACAATATTATCAAATATCTTTGGATAAAATCTCCCAAGGGTCTGAAATCATATTCTTTTTTGCGTACCTGGGAGATTTGTGATGTGTTATTACACTACCGTATAATTTTAACAACTGAACGGTGTGTTTGAATTCGTATTTGGAACATATGGAATATCATTTTGAGTTACAACAAGATTTGTTATATATTCAGTGTAATCCGATGAATCCATGTATTTTTTCTTCTCTGGTTCTGGAACAAAGTTGTTGGGACAAGAAGTGCTTGTTTGTTTGGCAGGATTGCACGAAACAACCGGATTCTTTGTGGTAATAGCACATGCAGGGTCCAAAAAGGCATTCAACGTTTCTTTATGGAGTCTCTCCACATATTGAGCCTGTGAGTTGATATTAAGGTTTGTATCCGGCTTCACTGTTGCAAAAGGAGCCGGGCGACGAATCCACCGATATTTCGTTGCAATCATTCCTTTGTTGGATAAAACCGAGGATTTCACTACATTCGAATCTTCTGTTAAACAAGAAACGGATTGAATAAGAGGGAATACTGGATATGTTCCGCAGCATCCTCCGTGGCCCTTGATTGCATTTCCGCGCATAACATTGGGATGATTGTTTCGGGAGAGTGAGGTTTGACCAACAAATCCCTGCAATCTGCGAGTCCCATTTATTGAAAACCCAGTGGTACCCACACTCATATTATTATACTGGACTGCCGTTTTTCTTTTTAAGGCGACAATAGACATTGTATATATTTTTGACAAGATATATAATGTTGTTATCTTTTTCTTTTCGTATTTCACTTGGATTTCTTTTTATAAGTTTGTCTTCTCCCTTTTCGCGGAACAAAATCTTTATTGAATTCGATGGCACGTAGCAATTTTATTTGTTTCTCCGCATTTTTGAGACTGGCACATTTGGAGAATACCTTTTTTGTGTTTTTATTAAACACTTTATAGCAATTCTTTCCTTTCACTTTACGAGTTGAATATGGCATATCTTATATTATAGAAAGAGAAATAGGCTAAACGTCTATTATATGCGAATAAAGAGTACATAAAAAATATTTGAAGAATATAATACATATAATACATAATAAAGTAATAATATGGATGCATTGGATTTAGATGTGAATAACTACAGTATCCATGATATTGAACGATTTTTCAGATATAGTCCAGATACAAAATATGTCGCCTCAGATATTGAACTTCGTGAAGCTGAAATACGAGAGCAATTATTAGGAAGTGGTCATGTGAATAAAAAGATGAAGCGTGATTTGATGGAATTCATGAAAGAGGCGAAAAACAGATTAATACAAGCAAAGTGTCCGCAACCTAAACCTCCCAGTACTATTCCCAAAAATCATATATTAGATGAACTACAATATCCAGTTGCACCCAGAGGTGAGTTAGGTAGAGAAGGAAATTTAATTGTTAGACCTGATACACAGTTTGTATATACGCAAGAATGTGATTATTTTCCAGGTGTTATAAATCCGTTAAAAACACGTGTTATTACTCGGTATTTAAATGTAGATACACGATTTCGAAAGCCGTCTCCCCAGAGCAGCACCGATTTCATATTTCAATTACCAGTGAAATTATCCAAAGTTGTATCTATGCAATTGGCAACATTTCAGATGCCGTATTCTTTTTATGGATATTCTTCCGTTATTGGGAATAATTATATGAATTTGTCTGTTATATATTTGAATGATGGATATGATGATACTGAGCCGATACAAATATATAAAACAGTTATTATTCCGGATGCAAATTATACCATCTATGAACTTATGGATACGATCAATAAAATACTATCTCCCAAGAATGAGGATGGGTCTCTTGTGAATCCGAATGATTATTTTTCATATATAGAGTATTCGTTTGATATAAAGACATTCAAATGCACTGTGAAAGTAAATCCAATGCCTGAAGATATGACAGGGAGACTATTAGCTTTTATTATAGACCAGCGAAAAAATGTTAATGGTAATGATGTATATTGCTCAGATATAAGTATGAAACTTGGATGGAGTTTGGGTTTTACTCAAGAGATTTATCGTGGTTCGATGTCATATGTAGGAGAGATTGTTGCAGACATATACAATATCAAATACATATACTTTATTATTGATGATTTCAATAACTCGTCCAATAACTTTTTTATCAATGCATTTGATGAATCTATAATGAGCCCAAATATTTTAGCGAGAATATCGTTTCAGAAAAATGATTTTCATTTATTAACAGAGCGGGATTTAAATATTATTACTGAACCGCGCAAGTACTTTGGACCTGTGGATATTACGCGATTAAAAATAAAAATATTAGATGATCGAGGGAGAACATTAGATTTAAATGGAGCAGATTACTCATTTTGTTTAAGTTTTAAAGTGTTATATGATTTATAAAGTATTTTTATTCAAACAAATATAATATATTTTCATTCTATAATACATTATATATTTACATGTCATCCAGCAAATATACCAGTCAAAAAGGTTTTATATCCTCGAACTGCAATATATTTGATGGCGTAGTCGGCCCGACAGGAGAACGTGGTCCGACCGGCAAAGTAGGTCAAACAGGTAAGACAGGTCCTACTGGTACTCCTGGTATTACAGGTCCAACCGGAAGCGGAGGTACAGGTACTACCGGAAGTACCGGACCAACTGGGGCATCATTCATAAGTTTAAATGGAAGGCCATGGGATTTTGAAATATGCACAAATGAAAACACATATTTGGACTCGAATACAGGATTATTATATAATTCAGTGGGTCCATATATATCACCATCTCCACGTGTCCCTACTACATATAATGGTTTAACACATACATGTGCGACTGAAGCTGATATATATACAAATTATGCAAATGCTGGTTCTGGAGATACTCTTTTGATAACTGCAAATATTACATTAGCAAGTACTTTTAATATCAATAAATCGATTCGATTAACAGCATCAACGTCCTCCATAAAACTGTCTTCTTCTGCGGTAAATGTTATTGTGGTTAGTACAAATTATGTATATATTAGTAATATTTCGATTGAATGCACGAGTACAAATTCATCATCTTCGGCTGTACTATTTTCATCAATTACTGCAGAAAATAACTATATAGATGGATGTAATTTAAGATCCAACAAATCATGTATTATTGTTGAAAATCCTCAAATACAGATTAGTAATTGTAATTTCAGTTTTATTGGTATTATTAATAGCCACGCATTTATTTCTATAAATCGTGTTACCAAAACAACCTTCATTATAAATAATACGTTTAGTGGAAACAATGGTATATCTTTGAGTACATCACAATGTATTTATTTGTATAATGGATCATCTGCATTCATAGGTGGTACATTGGTTGTTAGTGATAATAATAATATTGGTAAAAATGTTGTTCAATGTTTGTTTATGAGTGAAGCTCCATTTGAAGGTACAAATTTTACATTTTTCTTTAAGAATAATATTTTCACTACATCGAATGGATTTATTATATTTTCGATTCAGCAGTATTTGCAGGGTATTGATTCGATTATGATTACAAATAATATTCAAACGCATTATATTGCTGGAAATGGTGGAAAGGGTATTATTTGGATTGATTGGATTGATGGTATATCTGTACTAGAAAAGCCTGCATTTTATGCATTAAATAATACTGCATCCACGTTAGCAGCTGGATATATAGATTGGACAGAAGCTCAAGATAGAGGTGTTGTATATGAATCGGGAAAATTTTATCCTACTGAAGACATATGTTATGCACCGGGTCCAATTGGACTTATCCGGGGTACAAGTGGATATACTGGTACAACTGGTTATACTGGTTATACGGGTCCAGCAGGTACTGGTTTGACTGGTCCAACGGGCACTCCAGGAAGAACAGGTTTTACAGGTTATACGGGTCCAACCGGACAAGGAGCGCCAGGTGTTACTGGACCAACGGGTAGTCAAGGTACAATAGGTAGAACCGGTGCAACCGGTCAAATAGGTCCAACTGGAATAGGTAGAACAGGTCCAACTGGTGAAGCAAAATCGTTTATTACTATTTTTGGAACTCCATATGAGAACAATATATGTGCAAACGATAATACTTATTTGGATATATCATCTGGGTTTGTTTATACATCCACAGGCCCATTTGTGAATCCGGCTCCCAGAAATTTCCCTATTTATACTGGAACCACATATAATTGTTCTACCGTTGCAGATTTGAGTGATAATTTGGCATTATGCGTAAGTGGTGATACTTTGAGGATAACATCCAATATTACATTAACCACTCCTTTCACCATAAACAAAAATAATGTTCGACTAACCGCAACAACAAGCACATTAAAATTAACAAGTACTAGTGCAAATACACTTATTGTATCATCAGACAATGTCATGCTTACTGGTTTAACGATTGAAAATACGAGTACAAGTTCAGTTGCATGTGCAATAATATTCAGTAGTACAACTGCAAGTAAAAATTATGTAAATTCATGTAATATTATTACGAATGAGTATGGTATTATAACGCAGAATGAACAGATACAGATAAGTAATAATGCATTCTCATTTTTTTCACCACCAGTAGATAGTCATGATTTTATTGCATTGTATCGAAATATAGGGGAGACCTTTATTGTGAATAATACATTCAGTGGAAATAATGGTTTATTATCCAGTTCCAGTAGATGCATATATATGTCATTTGATAATGGTTCATCTGCATTCCAAAATGGTAAATTAATGGTATATAGTAATAACAATATTGGTAAAAATGTGGTAGAAAACTTGTTTTATTCTGAAGTCGCTTTTTCAGGAACAAATTCCAACTTTTATTTTGTGGATAATACTTTTACAACATCGAATGGTTTTATTGTTTTCTATGAGCAAAACTCGCTGTTAGGAATCGAATCATTAACTGTATATGGGAATACTGAATATTATTTTACAAGTGGAAGTGGTGGAAAAGGTATTGTCTTGTTGGATTGGATTGATAATACAGGTATATTGAATTCCACGCGAATGCATTTTGCAAAGAATATTCCTGCAAATATTGCATCTGGATACACAGATTGGTCGGTGAAACAAGATCGAGGACTTGTATATACTACTGGTCGTTTTACGCCAAAACCACCCGTATGTTATTCACCAGGTAAAATTGGTTCTTTAATAGGCCCGACAGGTATTACTGGTACTACAGGCTATACTGGATATACCGGTAATACCGGTATGACAGGTACAACAGGTACAACAGGTACAACAGGTTATACCGGTTATACAGGCAATACAGGTATGACAGGTACGACTGGTACCACAGGTATGACAGGTTATACCGGTTATACAGGCAATACCGGTATGACGGGTACCACCGGTACCACAGGTATGACAGGTTATACCGGTTATACAGGCAATACCGGTATGACGGGTACCACTGGTACAACAGGTACTACCGGTATGACAGGTTATACCGGTTATACGGGCAATACAGGTATGACGGGTACGACTGGTACCACAGGTATGACAGGTTATACCGGTTATACAGGCAATACCGGTATGACGGGTACAACAGGTACCACTGGTATGACTGGTTATACAGGTTATACTGGTAATACAGGTATGACGGGTACTACAGGAACCACGGGTATGACAGGTTATACCGGTTATACGGGCAATACCGGTACTACAGGCACTACCGGTACTACAGGCACTACCGGTACTACAGGCACTACAGGTACAACGGGTACTACAGGTATGACAGGTACTACCGGCACCACAGGTACTACCGGCACCACAGGTACTACTGGTACTACTGGTACTACTGGTCATACAGGTATGACAGGTCCAACAGGTATCACTGGTAATACAGGCAATACAGGTCCAGTTGGTCCATTTGTCTCAGGTACTATTTCAGGAGAGGGAATTGGTATTGAGCCTCTTGAGATAAAAGAATATCAAGTAGATATGGCCGATGGTGTATTTGAAGTTATATCTGCTGGCGATTATATTACAGTGAATACGATAGGTGATACAAGTGCATATTATCTGATTACTCAAGTACGTACAGATGAAAATGGATTTAATTATTTATCTATTCAAAATATCGGATATGCAAGTGCAACATGGATTTCTGGTTCTTATTTTGCATTAACGGGTCCGAATGGTCCAACAGGTCGAACTGGATATACTGGTATGACTGGTACTACTGGTACTACTGGTATGACTGGTACTACTGGTACTACTGGTACTACTGGTATGACTGGTACTACTGGTATGACTGGTACTACAGGCACAACCGGAACAACAGGAACAACTGGTATGACGGGCATAACCGGTACAACGGGTACGACGGGTACGACGGGTACGACGGGTACAACGGGTACAACGGGTACAACGGGTACAACGGGTACGACAGGTACAACAGGTATGACAGGCTATACTGGTTATACTGGTGCAACCGGTATGACGGGTACTACTGGTATTACTGGATATACTGGATATACAGGTAATACTGGTATGACAGGTAGTACAGGTATTACAGGAACAACAGGTACCACAGGTATGACCGGCTACACTGGATATACTGGCATAACTGGTACAACAGGTATAACTGGAACAACTGGAACAACTGGTACAACTGGAACAACCGGTACCACAGGTACAACAGGTATTACGGGTACTACTGGTACAACTGGAACAACCGGTACAACAGGTTATACGGGTATTACAGGTACAACAGGTACAACAGGTAGTACAGGTACAACAGGTAGTACAGGTACAACAGGTAGTACGGGTACGACAGGTATAACGGGTACAACTGGTACAACTGGAACAACAGGTATAACCGGGACAACTGGAACAACAGGTACAACCGGTACAACAGGTATGACTGGATACACCGGCTATACAGGTAATACTGGTATGACAGGTATAACAGGTACAACGGGTACCACAGGTACCACGGGTAGTACAGGTACAACGGGTAGTACAGGTGCAACCGGTACAACGGGTAGTACAGGTGCAACCGGTACAACTGGTGCAACAGGTAGTACAGGTAGTACAGGTACGACAGGTACGACCGGTACGACAGGTACGACAGGTACGACAGGTACGACCGGTACGACAGGTATAACAGGTACCACAGGTACAACGGGTACCACGGGTACCACGGGTACTACAGGTACAACGGGTACCACGGGTATGACGGGTACAACAGGTACTACCGGTTATACAGGATATACAGGTACAACAGGTAGTACAGGTACAACAGGTAGTACAGGTACAACAGGAACAACTGGTACAACTGGTACAACTGGTAGTACAGGTATGACTGGTATAACGGGTACCACCGGTACTACGGGTTATACAGGATATACAGGTGCAACAGGTATAATGGGTACAACAGGTACAACAGGTACAACAGGTACAACCGGTTATACAGGATATACAGGTGCAACAGGTACTATAGGTGCAACAGGTACCACGGGTACAACTGGTAGTACAGGTACTAGAGGTAGTACAGGTACTACAGGTATGACAGGTACAACCGGTAGTACAGGTACTACAGGTATGACAGGTACAACAGGTGCAACAGGTGCAACGGGTATGACGGGTACCACCGGTACCACAGGTACTACAGGTACAACTGGTACTACAGGTACAACTGGTATGACAGGTACAACCGGTACTACAGGTACAACCGGTACTACAGGTACAACTGGTATGACCGGTGAAAAGGGAGACAAGGGAGACCAAGGTGATATGGGCCCGCAAGGCCCTCAAGGATATACAGGTCCCCAAGGTCCTCAAGGCGATATAGGTCCCCAAGGTCCTCAAGGAGATATAGGTCCGCAAGGCATTCAAGGCGATATAGGTCCCCAAGGTATTCAAGGCGATATAGGTCCCCAAGGTATTCAAGGTGATATAGGTCCCCAAGGTCCTCAAGGCGATACAGGTCCCCAAGGTATTCAAGGCGATACGGGTCCTCAAGGTATTCAAGGCGATATAGGTCCCCAAGGTCCTCAAGGTGATAATGGATATACCGGCAGTACCGGTACAACAGGTACAACCGGTACCACAGGTACAACAGGTACTACAGGCTATACCGGTGCAACTGGTCCTGCAGGTAGTAGTGGATATACTGGTACTACTGGTACTACTGGTACTACTGGTACTACTGGTACTACTGGTGCAACCGGTCCTGCGGGCACTACAGGTATTACCGGCGCAACGGGTCCTGCAGGCATAACAGGTATAACGGGTGCAACTGGTCCTGCAGGTAGTAGTGGATATACAGGTACAACCGGCGCAACAGGTAGTCCTGGTATAACTGGATATACTGGATATACTGGATATACTGGATACACAGGTATGATAGGTAGCACCGGAACAACGGGTACTACTGGCTATACTGGATACACCGGATATACCGGTGCAACCGGTACAACAGGTACAACCGGTACAACAGGTACAACCGGTACAACAGGTGAAAAGGGAGACAAGGGAGATCAAGGTGATATGGGTCCGCAAGGCCCTCAAGGTGATACCGGCCCGCAAGGTATTCAAGGTGATATAGGACCCCAAGGGCCGCAAGGAGATATAGGCCCTCAAGGTCCTCAAGGTGATAATGGAACTACAGGTTATACTGGTACAACGGGTACAACGGGTACAACGGGTACAACGGGTATTACTGGTACTACTGGTTATACTGGTTATACTGGTTATACGGGTAGTACTGGTACAACGGGTACTACTGGTACTACTGGATATACTGGATATACTGGATATACTGGTAGTACAGGCAGTACAGGTACAACGGGTACAACGGGTACAACAGGTACCACAGGTACAACGGGTATAACCGGTACAACGGGTACAACGGGTACTACTGGTACTACTGGATATACTGGATATACTGGTAGTACTGGTTATACTGGACATACTGGCACAACCGGTACTACAGGATATACAGGATACACCGGATCAACAGGTAAAACAGGTACAACAGGTACTACCGGAACTACAGGTACAACAGGTATAACGGGTACTACGGGTACTACCGGTACGACAGGTATGACTGGTATTACAGGTAGTACAGGCACTACTGGTTATACCGGATATAGCGGTAGTACTGGTACTACTGGTACTACTGGTACTACTGGTTATACCGGATATAGCGGTAGTACTGGTAATACAGGTACAACAGGTAGTACAGGTACAACAGGCACTACTGGTTATACTGGATATAGTGGTAGTACTGGTAATACTGGTGCAACGGGTACCACAGGTACAACAGGTATAACAGGCACTACAGGTACAACAGGTACAACGGGTATAACAGGTACTACGGGTACTACGGGTACTACGGGTACTACGGGTATAACAGGTACTACGGGCACTACAGGTACTACGGGTACAACAGGCACAACTGGCTACACTGGATATACGGGTACTACGGGCACTACGGGTACTACGGGTACTACGGGCACTACGGGTACTACGGGTACTACGGGTACTACTGGTTATACTGGCATTACAGGTACAACAGGTATGACAGGTACAACAGGTACAACAGGTACAACAGGTACAACGGGTACTACGGGTACAACAGGTACTACTGGATATACTGGATATACTGGATATACTGGTAGTACAGGTACCACGGGTACTACGGGTACTACAGGTACTACAGGTACTACGGGTACTACAGGTACGACAGGTACGACGGGTACAACAGGTACTACGGGTACTACCGGTAGTACAGGATATACTGGTAGTACTGGTATGACAGGCGCAACAGGTGCAACAGGTATAACAGGTACGACGGGTACAACCGGTATGACAGGTACAACGGGTATAACGGGTACAACGGGTACAACAGGTACAACAGGTACTACCGGTACAACAGGTACTACCGGTGCGACAGGTATCACAGGTACAACGGGTACAACGGGTGCCACGGGTACTACTGGTGCGACAGGTACAACAGGTACTACTGGCGCGACAGGTATGACAGGTATGACTGGTTATACTGGTGCAACTGGATATACTGGAGAAACTGGAACAACGGGTACTACAGGTATGACTGGTTATACTGGCTATACTGGCAATACAGGTATTACTGGTACAACGGGTACAACGGGTACAACAGGTACTACGGGTACAACAGGTAGTACCGGTATAACGGGTACAACAGGTACAACAGGTACAACCGGTTATACTGGATATACTGGAGAAACTGGAACAACGGGTACAACAGGTACAACGGGAACAACAGGTACTACTGGCCATACAGGCATGACGGGTATTACAGGTACCACAGGTACAACGGGTACTACTGGTACAACGGGTACTACTGGTACCACGGGCAGTACAGGTACAACCGGTACAACAGGTACTACTGGTACCACGGGCAGTACAGGTACAACCGGTACAACAGGTACTACAGGTATAACAGGTACAACCGGTACAACAGGTACTACTGGTACCACGGGCAGTACAGGTACAACCGGTACTACAGGTACTACAGGTATAACAGGTACAACGGGTACAACGGGTGCAACAGGTATTACAGGTACAACAGGCACTACAGGTACAACAGGTTATACGGGTAATACTGGTTATACAGGTATAACGGGTACAACAGGCACTACGGGTACAACAGGTTATACAGGTAATACTGGTTATACAGGTATTACTGGTACAACGGGTACAACGGGTACAACGGGTACAACCGGTTATACAGGTAATACTGGTTATACTGGTATAACGGGTACAACAGGCACTACGGGTACAACAGGTTATACAGGTAATACTGGCTATACAGGTTCCACAGGTCCAGTAGGTCCATTGATTACTGGTATTATGTTGAGTCAAGGAATTCTTCCAGCAAGATCAAGCGGATATTTTGATGTTGAATCTACATTTATTGATTATATTAGTGCAAATGGTTATATTACAATAAGTGATTTGACTGTTGAAACCGCATATTTTCAAGTATTAGATAAGATATACACAAGCGAAACTACAGCGACACTTTTATTATATAATTTATCATTTTATAGTACGGCTATTTGGCTATTTGGCTATCCATTTGCATTAGTGGGTCCTATGGGTAGAGATGGTCTAACTGGACCAACTGGTTATACCGGTACAACAGGTATGACCGGTACAACGGGTACTACGGGTACCACCGGTACAACCGGTACAACCGGTACTACAGGTATGACTGGTATGACTGGTACTACAGGTACAACCGGTACTACAGGTACAACCGGTACTACAGGTATGACGGGTATGACAGGTATAACAGGTACTACCGGTACAACCGGTACCACAGGTATGACTGGTACCACAGGTATGACTGGTACTACTGGCATGACTGGTACTACTGGTACAACCGGTACCACAGGTATGACTGGTATTACCGGTACAACGGGTACCACGGGTATGACAGGTTATACAGGTTATACAGGTAATACTGGTATGACGGGTACAACAGGTACAACGGGTACAACAGGTACAACGGGTACAACGGGTACAACGGGTATGACTGGTATAACCGGTACCACAGGTACAACCGGTACTACCGGTACAACGGGTACGACAGGTGCGACAGGTATGACTGGTATTACTGGCACTACTGGTACAACTGGTACAACTGGTACTACTGGTAATACTGGCGCCACCGGTATGACAGGTATGACAGGTATAACGGGTACAACGGGTACAACGGGTACAACTGGCGCCACCGGTATGACAGGTATGACAGGTACTACGGGTACAACGGGTACTACTGGTATGACCGGTACTACCGGTACTACCGGTACAACGGGTACAACAGGTATGACAGGTTATACTGGTTATACTGGCGCAACAGGTATAACAGGTACAACAGGTACAACCGGTACAACAGGTATGACAGGTACTACCGGTACAACGGGTACCACAGGTATGACAGGTACAACAGGCATGACAGGATATACCGGTTATACTGGAGAAACTGGTCCTACTGGAAGTACTGGTATAACAGGTACTACAGGCATGACTGGATATACTGGTTATACTGGTTCTACAGGTACCACAGGTATGACAGGTACCACAGGTACTACGGGCACTACAGGTACCACTGGTACAACGGGTGCCACGGGTATGACAGGTACAACGGGTGCCACGGGTATGACAGGTACAACTGGAACAACCGGAACAACCGGAACAACCGGAACAACCGGAACAACCGGAACAACCGGAACAACAGGTACTACAGGTACTACCGGTACTACAGGTAAAACAGGTACAACGGGTATGACAGGTACAACGGGTACAACGGGTACAACGGGTACTACTGGAGCAACAGGTATTACGGGTACGACAGGTATGACTGGTTATACAGGTTATACTGGAGCAACAGGTATGACAGGTACAACAGGTACTACTGGCACAACAGGTATGACCGGTTATACAGGTTATACAGGTATGACTGGTATGACAGGTACTACTGGTACAACCGGTCCGACCGGTGCGACCGGTGCGACCGGCGCAACAGGTATAACTGGTTCTACTGGTTCTACTGGTTCTACTGGTTATACAGGTTATACTGGTTATACTGGCCCGATAGGTGAAACTGGCCCAACTGGTAGGACGGGTACAACAGGTTCTACTGGACAAACAGGTGCGACAGGTATAACAGGCACGACCGGTACAACGGGAATAACCGGTTCCACGGGTCCTACCGGTACTATAGGTATGACTGGTCCTATGGGTACAACAGGTTCTACTGGACCAACTGGTGCGACAGGTATCACAGGTATGACGGGCACAACAGGTACTACTGGTTATACAGGTCCCGTTGGTCCAGTTGGACCAATGATGACAGGTACTATGATTGGCGCTGAGTCAAGTGGTTTATTGCCTATGGAAACTAAGGAATATCAAATTAGTGTTACATCAACTCTATTTACAATATTATCACCCGGCACTTATGTAACAATCAATACAATTAATGATGGAAGTGCATATTTTATGATTACAAGTACTCGTTCATTGGGTGGATTTTTTATGACTATTCAAAATATCGGATATGCAAGCGCAACATGGGGATCTGGGCCACCCAATACATTTGCATTAACCGGTCCTCTTGGTCCAACTGGACATACTGGTCCAACGGGAACAACAGGTATGACGGGTATGACGGGTATGACAGGTATGACAGGTATGACGGGTATGACGGGTATGACAGGTATGACAGGTATGACGGGTATGACAGGTATGACAGGTATGACGGGTATGACAGGTATGACAGGTACTACAGGTCATACTGGTATAACAGGTATGACAGGAACAACAGGTACTACTGGTATGACTGGAACAACAGGTACTACGGGTATGACAGGTATGACAGGAACAACAGGTACTACGGGTACTACGGGTACTACTGGTACTACGGGTACTACTGGTACTACTGGTACTACTGGACATACTGGTATGACTGGTATTACCGGTACTACGGGTACGACTGGTACAACAGGCACAACCGGTCATACCGGTATAACAGGTACTACGGGTACTACAGGTACTACAGGTACTACCGGCCATACAGGTATTACTGGTATTACTGGTACAACTGGTACAACCGGTACAACAGGTACAACCGGTACCACAGGTATTACCGGCACAACAGGTACTACGGGTACCACAGGCACTACCGGTACCACAGGCACTACCGGTACCACAGGTACTACGGGTACTACTGGTATGACTGGTTATACAGGCTATACTGGCAATACAGGTATGACAGGTACAACGGGTACAACAGGTACAACAGGTACAACAGGTACAACAGGTACTACTGGTATGACAGGTACTACTGGTATGACAGGTACTACTGGTATGACAGGTACAACAGGTACTACAGGTACTACAGGTACAACGGGTAAAACGGGTACTACAGGTATGACTGGTTATACCGGCTATACTGGTAATACAGGTATGACAGGTACTACTGGTATGACTGGTATGACAGGTACAACAGGTACTACAGGTACAACAGGTACAACAGGTACAACAGGTATGACAGGTACTACCGGTATGACAGGTACAACGGGTACAACTGGTACAACAGGTACTACAGGTATAACTGGTACTACAGGAATGACAGGTACCACAGGCACAACGGGTGCAACTGGTATGACAGGTATTACCGGTACAACAGGTACAACGGGTACAACGGGTACAACGGGTACCACTGGTCATACAGGTACTACCGGTATGACAGGTACTACAGGTATGACTGGTTATACTGGATACACTGGAAATACAGGTATGACTGGTATTACTGGTACTACTGGCACTACAGGTACTACAGGTACTACAGGTACTACCGGCCATACAGGTATTACAGGTACCACGGGTACTACAGGTACTACAGGTACAACAGGTACCACGGGTACTACAGGTACAACAGGTATAACAGGTACAACAGGTACAACAGGTACAACAGGTACAACAGGTACAACAGGTATGACAGGTATTACCGGTACAACAGGTACTACCGGTACGACGGGCACAACGGGTACAACTGGTATGACAGGTACAACGGGTACAACAGGTACAACAGGTACAACAGGTACAACAGGTACAACAGGTATGACAGGTATTACCGGTACAACAGGTACAACAGGTACAACAGGTACAACAGGTACTACGGGTACTACGGGTATCACAGGTACAACGGGTACAACTGGTACAACTGGTATGACTGGTTATACCGGCTATACTGGTAATACAGGTATGACAGGTATAACTGGTACAACGGGTACCACAGGCACAACGGGTGCAACTGGTATGACAGGTATTACCGGTACAACAGGTACAACGGGTACAACGGGTACAACGGGTACAACAGGTACAACAGGTACAACAGGTATTACCGGTACAACAGGTACTACCGGTACGACGGGCACAACGGGTACAACTGGTATGACAGGTATTACCGGTACAACGGGTACAACGGGTACAACGGGTACAACGGGTACCACTGGTCATACAGGTACTACCGGTATGACAGGTACTACAGGTATGACTGGTTATACTGGATACACTGGAAATACAGGTATGACTGGTATTACTG
>Ga0194133_10001514_pt1 | contig 39784 bp, 35 predicted proteins | sample TA2KigOf40mmetaG_FD_155448 | JGI IMG/M metagenome (GOLD analysis project Ga0194133, IMG submission 155448) | Freshwater microbial communities from Lake Tanganyika, Tanzania - TA2015055 Kigoma Offshore 40m | ecosystem: Environmental > Aquatic > Freshwater > Lake | place: Tanzania: Lake...
TTGGCACAAGAAGTTTCTTTTTTGAATAAAGCGGCTATTAAGCAAACATTGGCACATTTGCCTGAAAATTCAACTGTAGTTATTAGTGCTAAAAATACTGTCTATATTGATTATGATGTATTAGAGCTGATAAGAAACTTTACAAATCACGGTGCTAAAAATAAAAATATCACCGTAGAATTACGAGATTTCAAGAGTGCCTATAAGATTCAGAATAGTATTGATAGTAGTCACGTTTCATAAATATCATCAATTTTTGTTTTATTGTTATTTTGCTTACTCACATTTGAATTAGCAAAAGTATTATTACGTATTTCCATATTTATAACGGGTCCTGTAATTGAAATGGGCACTGATACGTTGCTATATGCTACCGTATAAGTCTCTTACAAGAATATTATTCTTGTAAGAGACTTATACGGTTCTATACTCAATAATTTTTTCAAAATTCAATTACCCATTTTACCTGAAATAACAGGTAGCATAATTTACGATATCTGCTATTTTGTTTTTGCAATTGTTTTTGTTTCAGGGGTGGAAAGTATTTTGTGTTCTTCAATGGCACATAGATTAGCTAAAAACGATAAAACACCGTTTAATCCTGACAAAGAATTTTTCGGGCAAGGATTAGTGCAAGTTCTTGTTCCATTTGTGCAAGGATTTCCCTGCACCGGTGCCTTGGCACGAACAGCAACAAGTATTAAATCGGGAGCAAGAACCCCGTTGGCAGGATATTTTAAAGCTATTTTAAAACTGGTAATGGCATATTATTTAGCTCAATATTTAGAGTTAGTTCCTATGGCTTGTATTGGCGGTATATTAGTGTGGGTAGCAAGTAATATGATGAAACCGGCTGAGATTAAAGAAATAAAGCATCTCGGGAAATTTGAGTTTTCAATAATGCTTTACACTGCAGTTATGGTTCCGCTTACTGATTTTTTAACTGGTGTGTTGTCGGCACTTATCATTTATTTTGTAGTGAAATATGCTTTCAATAAAATAAAGCCGAAGGAAACCAGCCACTAACAGCACCTACCCAAAAGTGGCGGTTCAGTGGTTAAATCAAGCTTTGTGCATCTATCAAAGTTTGTGCTTGGCTGACAGTGAATCGTTTCGAAATCGCCACCTTCGGGTAGCTGCAAACCGATTTTTGTATATGCCGCTTTCTCCGGGCTGATTAGCCTTTCTCTTCACCTGGGTATACAGACAATTGTAAATTTCATACAAGGAGTTCAGATCAGTGTATCCTGGAAGGTGCTGGTTTTTGTTGTCACATTGGGAGTTGCATTGGTGGGCGTACTTTCACTGATGCAGTTAAGAATCACTGAAAATCTACAACAAAAATTATTTATTCGTTCCTCATTTGAATTCGCCTATCGCTTGCCAAAAATTACTTTTGATGCATTCTACAATAAGTACCCTCCGGAACTTGCAAATATGTTTTTTGATACCCTCACCATCCAAAAGGGTGTATCTAAATTATTACTTGATTCTACAACGGCCATTCTACAGGTGTTTCTGGGGCTTATCCTTCTGTCCCTCTATCACCCGTTTTTTATAATTTTTGGCATTGTTTTAATAATCCTTTTTTATGTAATCTTTAAGTTTTCCTTCAATGAGGGTCTGTACACCAGCATGAAAGAATCTTCTTTCAAATACAAGGTAGCGTATTGGCTTCAGGAAATTGCCAGAAATAAAAACAGTTTTATCAATCAAAGTAGCTTTAATTTTTCATTGAAAAAAAACGACCATCTGGTGGGTGACTATTTAAAATTTCGAGAAATGCATTTTAAAATTATACAAAGGCAGTTCTCCCAATTGATAGTTTACAAGGTATTTATCACCGCAGGTCTCTTGTTGGTGGGCGGTCTTTTAGTCTTGGATCAAAAAATGAACATCGGTCAATTTGTGGCTGCAGAGATCATCATTCTACTCATTATCAATTCAATTGAAAAGTTAATCATTGGATTAGAAACTTTATATGATGTTCTGACCGCTGTAGAAAAAATTGCCTTGGTGGCCGATCTGGAGATGCATTGTAAATCGTCAGCAAAAAGTGGACTGATTTAGGTCAAAACTAAGGGAGTGTTTTCATACTAAATACCCGGGAGAGTAATTTGATTACAGCTAAAATTGATCAGTTTGTTTTAGAAAACAGTTATTTGGTGAGCAACGCCGATTTATTTAGAATTATGGCTATTTCAAATTAATTTTTAAAAACTGAAATCAAATTATCTGAATAGAGTCTTATCCACTGAAGATTTTATTACTAAATTCGCTATCATTTAATCTTTGAATTTGTTTCTCCATTGATTTCTTTCAAACCATGAAAAAGTTTTTATTCTTATTTCTTTTCCTAATTTCCCAGTTGGCTTTTGCCAATAAGACTGATAATCGTTATTTTGAACTAAGAGTTTATTATTGTAATCCGGGCAAACTGGATGCCTTAATTACCAGGTTCAGAGATCATGCAGTACCTCTGTTTAAGAAATATGGAATTGACGGACTTGCTTATTGGGTGCCGACCAATAATCCGGATCATGCATTTTATTACCTGATGGCTTATCCAAATAAAGAAGCCAGAGACGCCTCCTGGAGAGAGTTCGGAAAGGATCCGCAATGGCTGGAAGCAGCAAGAAAATCAGAAGAGAACGGGAAAATTATTGCAAAAGCCACCATACACTTCCTGAAGGCAACGGATTATACTCCTAAAATCAAACCTTCGAAGGCCTCCGCAATGAGAACTTTTGAAATGCGAATCTACACGGCAATGCCTGAAAAACTTCAGGATTTAGAAAACAGATTCAGGAATCATACCATGAAGATCTTCAAGAATAATGGGATGCAAAACGTAGCTTATTTCACCACTATTGAAAAGAATCCGGCAGATCAAGCCAAATTATTATATTTTCTTGCGTATGAAAATGAAGAAGCCGGTAAACTGGCCTGGCAAAATTTTCGCAAAGATCCTGATTGGATAAAAGCCAGTACGGCATCTGAAGTAAATGGTAAACTGGTAGAGAAGGTTGAATCTGTGTATATGAAACCGATGGACTTTTCTAAGTTCAGGTAATCCAATTTCGATACCTCCCCTGTGGTCGGTGTTGTCATAGAAATCACCGTACTACTAGCCCTGTGGTCGGTGTTGTCACCGTACCAATCACCGAGCTGCTCTTAAAAGAGCAGTTTTTTATTTTCCGGCATTTTTAGCACTACGGAATAACTATATTAGAAATAGAAAACATTGTATCATGGAAAGAAGAAAATTTTTATCAAAGGGTTTGGCTGTAGGCGCCATCATTCCTGCAACTTATGCTACCTTATTGGGGTCAGAAGTTAAGGCGGCTGAAAAAACCCCGAAAACTGAAGCAGAAGCAAATAAAATGGCAGAAGATGATGGTATTATCATTGAAAGGAGCGTACCCGGAAGACCTCATGAAGGAAAAGTTTTGGCAGTAATCCAACCACATGTTGATGATTCTACCTTATTTGCCGGTGGAACTATTGCAAAACTTATCAGTGAAGGTTATACCGGTTATTTGATCCGAACTACCAATGATGATGCTGCCGGTGCCGGAACGGACGGTGACAGGGTTCTTAACAATGAACGAGACAATGACAAGGTGGCGGAAGTTCTGGGCTTGAAAAAAGTATATAATCTTGGATATCGCAATCACCGAATGGATGAATACAATATCCAGGAGATTAAAGGCAGACTAATATTCCTGTTCAGACTTTTAAAGGTGGATACGATCTTTAGTTATGACCCATGGGGGCATTATGAAGAGAATCCGGACCATTACGTAACCGCACAAGCGGTTGAAGCTGCAAGATGGATGTCGGGTAGTGTTGATTATCCGGAACACCTGGATGCTGTAAAACCATATGCAGTAAAAGAGCGCTATTATTTTGCCAGGGGACCGCAATTAGTGAACCGAATCGTAGATATTTCTAAACATATTGATAAAAAAGTGGAGAGCAATGTGGTCATCACTACCCAAGGTCCCGGTGGTAATAATGGCTCAAGAATCAGGAAGCGACTGGCAGAACAAGGGAAGAAATTACCAATTCTTGGTGATACTGATGCATCGGCAGACTTTAACTATGTGAAGCATTTTGTACTCGATAAAGATTCTTTGACGCAAAGAGGAACTCCATCAGACCGGGAGGTGGGTAAAAAGTATGGTTTGGAATGGGCAGAGGCGTATCATTATATCGGGAATCCTGTTTCAATCATGCGGGATTACATTGAGAAAAATGCGGTGCCGAAATAAGAAGAAGCACTATAAATGGAAAGCCCTGATAATGTTAGTTATCAGGGCTTTTTACATCCTATTATTTTTTATTTTTTCAGAGCCTTCTTCATTGGATTATCTCCGCTTGAAAATCCCCTCGTACCGGAATTATTTTTAAAAAGCTGAAACCTGCTTGGCAGGAATTGTCTTGGCCAATAATTATTATCTTCATCAATATCTGCAGTTTCACGAAGCGGATCAAGAACAATGCTTGTTACCTCCTTGGTTTTAGCAAATACTTTGCTAACCTCTGATTCATTAAGCCTCCATATTTCAGCAGGAATTCTCTCAATGTCAGAACTTCCATCAGTATAATTAAACTGAATGATCAAGGGCATTACCTGACCCCCAATATTTTTAAATCTGAGTTCGTAAAAATTAAGATTACTATTGAGTAATTCTTTTTCCTGCGTATTTAATCTGGAGATAAATTCAGAATAAGCCCTTTCATCATCCGGAGTAACACTAAATGGATTATAAGAATTATAAAAATCACGTGTTGATGGATCTAACTCTAAAACGGTTTTGGGATTATCTTTGATGTTATAATTTTTGCTGACATAGCTTTCTTCTTTATCAAATACTTTCTTTGCATCCGATTTTTTTTCTGCCGGAGTACGATTATCAAGCTTAAACCAACTTGCCGATTCAAGTGAAATATCAACCGGTTCTGTTTTAAAGAACCATCCTCTCCAAAACCAATCGAGATCTACCGCAGATGCATCTTCCATCGTTCTGAAAAAATCATCGGGGGTGGGATGTTTGAACTTCCAGCGATTAGCATATTGTTTAAAGGCAAAATCAAATAAATCCCTTCCCATTACGGTTTCCCTCAAAATATTTAGTGCGGTCGCCGGCTTTGCATAGGCATTAGGACCGAACTGAATAATATTTTCAGAATTAGTCATAATCGGTTCCAGTAAATGCTTCTCACTTCTCATGTAGGGCACTATCTTATGCGCAGGGCCCCTTCTGGATGGATAATTTCTATCCCATTCCTGTTCTGCCATAAACTGCATGAAGGTGTTTAAACCTTCATCCATCCATGTCCACTGACGTTCATCGGAATTGACTATCATCGGAAAGAAATTATGTCCAACCTCGTGGATAATTACTGAAATCATACCATACTTGATGGCATCTGAGTAAGTGCCATCGGCATTCGGACGACCATAATTAAAGCAGATCATAGGGTACTCCATACCATTTGAAGCTTCAACAGAAATCGCGACAGGATAGGGATAGTCAAAGGTTTTTGAACCATAAGATTTTATGGTATGTGCCACAACCTTAGTCGAGTATTGCTCCCACAGCGGATTACCCTCCTTGGCATAATAAGACATGGCCATCACATCCCTATTTTGCTGTTTCACAGCCATAGCATCCCAGATCAACTTTCTTGAAGATGTCCAGGCAAAATCCCGAACATTCTCTGCATGATAAATCCAGGTCTTTTTATCTTTTGACCGGCCCTTTTCAAGTTTTTCAACCTCTTCCTGGGTACGGATTATTACCGGTTTATCATAGCTTTTCTTTGCATTTTGCCATCGGTTCAGTTCTACAGGACTTAAAACCTTTTCAGGATTTTGCAGTACTCCGGTGGCACCTACTATATGGTCGGCGGGAACAGTAATTTTAACATTATAATCACCAAAAGAGAGCGCAAACTCTCCCTTGCCCAGGAATTGCTTGTTTTGCCAACCTTGAAAATCAGAATATACGGCCATTCGCGGAAACCATTCGGCCATCGTGTAGAGATAATTCCCATCCTTTTCAAAATATTCATAACCGGGTCTGCCGCCTATAAAACTAATCCTATCATGTATATTGAAAGTCCAATCTATGGTAAACTCGATTTTTGCGCCGGGTTGAAGGGCTTGTGGTAGATTAACCCGCATCATGGTTTTATTGATGGTCACCGGAATAGCTCTCCCTGACAGGTCCTTAACTGAAATTATCTTGTAACCAAGGTCCTGATTATGCCATAAAATGCCTTGTATCTGGCTCATGGACATATTCGGCGATATTTTGCTTTCCGTAACTTTCGGTGTATTTGAATCCTTAGCTCTTTCATTCTGATCAAGCTGAATCCACAAATAGGAAAGTGGATCGGGAGAAAAGTTGTGATAGGTGACTTTCTGCCATCCTTTGATGGATTGATTCTCATCATTTAATTCCACCACAATCTCATGATCTGCCTTTTGTTGCCAGTACATATGGCCGGGTGCACCTGATGCTGTTCGATAAACATTGGGTGATCGAAGACTGGCATCTAATTGTTCAAATCGTTCCGCATGATTTTGCTCAGTCTGCTGAGCGATGGATGTTAATCCGCAAAGCAAGAGAACTGCTAATACACTAACTATTCTTTTCATTTTCCAAAAATTGGCGTGATAAAACCTGTTAAATAGTTCGGGGTAAATATTTCTTTTACTCCGCGATAAAACCTTCGAAGATAGTCAGTAGGAATAACAAATGAAGAAAATACTTACCAAAAATTCGATTCCATAATCATTTTTACCGCCATGGCCAGAATCACTACCGAAACTACAAGCGTCCATTGCCTTTGCTTCACTTTGAGAATTTTCAAGGGTAGCAGCGATACAAGAAGAAAAAAGAATACAATCAGGAATTGACCTGCCTCCAAACCAACATTAAATGCAAACAGAGGGGTCAAAATAGAAATTTCAGTGCCTAGAAGAGCCCTTAAATAAGATGAAAAGCCGAGTCCATGGATCAATCCAAAAAAACTGGCAAAAAAATAATTAATCTGCGTTCCCGGGTGCAGCTTGGGACCAACAACATTTCCGGCTGCAGTAATGGCTATCGTTATAGGTATTAAAAATTCCACTAAATCAGAATTTAGATTTAGGAGTTGAAAAGTAGCCAGTACTAACGTAATCGAATGCCCGATCGTAAAAGCGGTAACCAAAATGATAATTCTTCTCCAATCCGAAATGGAATAAGAACTGCAAAGAACGATGATGAATAAGATGTGATCAAATCCGGCAAGGTCAAGAATATGATTTGTACCCAGACGGAAATATAGCTCAAACTGTCCCATAAAATCAGAATTTTAAATTATAACTAAGCTTATTCAGAATATCCATATTTTGCAGCAAATATCAGGCATTATGTTTACTAATTTTATTCTATCCTCTTTTCTGCTTATTCAAAGTCTATTTCACCCTTTTTACATCAGCCTTACGGAGATAAAATACAATTCCAATGAAAAAAGCCTCGAGATATCTCAAAAAATTTTTTGGGATGATCTTGAGGTTGAGCTATCAGAGTTTTATAAAAGTAAAATCAATTTTTTAAAACCAAAAGACCGAGCAGACCTCGACATAAAACTAAGGCAATACATTCTGCAGCATAACGAAATTATGGTGAATGGGAAAAAAGCGGAGCTCAATTACCTGGGCTATGAAATTGAGGAAGATGCGGCCTGGTTTTATCTTGAGTCCAAGCAGATTCCCAAGCCTCAGCAGGTGGAAGTGAAAAACAGTATTCTTCATCAACATTTTGACAGTCAGCAAAATATCATCAATTTCTATCTGGATAAAAGTCCGAAAAGTCTGATCCTTCTAAAGGGGAAGGATCGCGGGAAATTGACATTTTGAAAGTAAATTACCCTGAGATTGATAAAAGATCTTGCCTGAGCCTCATTATTTTTCTTAGTTTTTGAAAGCAGGGCCTGTTGCTCTTGGCTTATTCCAGTCCCATGTTCTGCCCTATTTTTTTGCTGAAAATGGAACCGATATCCTAAAATTCAGTAGTGCAAAAAAGATAGAGCTGCCACCCGGGTTTGTTTAACCCGGAGCTGTTTTCCATCGGAATTGACAGTCAGCCAAGATACCATAACTGCTCAACTCCCGGCCTCCGCCAGGATCTGAGAGAGTACCCAAAAATCAAATTTATGAGGATCCATTGCAACTTTGTGATTGTTTATGGAAAAACTAATAGTTTCCAGGTCCACCACCTCCCGGTCTCATCCATGGGCCACCGCCACTGGGTCTCATCCCCGGTCTTTGTTCCTGTTGTTGCTCAGGTTGCTTTCCACTGAATTTTTGCAACCTCATGGTAAAACTCAACATGAAATACCTTGATAAACGATTATTTTGACTATCCGTTATCACGTTTCCGGTCACCGATCGGGATACACTGGTATTTTCATTCAGGAGGTCGAAGCCCTGAAACCTCAGTGATGCACGTTTATCTTTGAAAAATTGCTTTTCAAGGTAGGTATTGATAATAAATGGATTTACAGCTATCGAGCTGCTGTATCCATCATTAAATGATTTACTTAGATCCGAACCTATCAACCATGTTTTTAAAAAGAAGACCCGACTGTTGAAATTCAAAGCATAGGTTGAAACATGGGTATTATTATTTGTGATTGCATCATTGGTATTCGTATTCAAACTATATCTCAATCCGGGGTTGAGCTCAAGATTCTTATTCGGGTTGATCTGCATATTCAAACCCTGAGAGAAGATCCAGTTCTTTCCTGTATTTTTTATGTTATCGGTATAGGAGATGTTATTAATATAATTGGCCGAACCGGTAAATGAGAAAACATATTTCTTTTCCCGGAATGGCTTGGAGAAGTTATAAAATGCGTTAACTGTATAATATCCATCCGTATTCAAATAGCGGGTTTCCTGAACTAGACCAATAGCCGGGTCCATCGATCGGATAATATTTGGAACAATCTTATTTTCTGTAAAATTTCCTGATAGGTTAAAGAATAGGACATCGCCGGAATTGAAATTAAAATTATTATATCTGAATACCATGATATGAGTGAACTCAGCCCCTAGGTTCGGATTACCATATACCGGATACTGTGGGTTTGAAATATCAGGTGTGGGTTGTAATTGGATATAAGTTGGCTCGTTTGCCCGACCGAAATAAAATGCATTTACTGCTCTTGTTCTCGAGAAGTTATATGAGTAACGGGCGGAGGGGATGATGTTAAACCCTGTGTTCCTGTTTGTCGTAGTAAGCCCATTGACAATGGACCGGCCATCCAGCACATTGGGTTGAGCACTAAGTCCGAAAGAATAGTTATATTTTTTCTCATTGAATCTATAATTTACACCAAACCTATTGGTGCTGAATGAGTAATTAAAATCGTTACTCAAGGCGATGTTATAGGTTGAAGATCCTGCCGGACTTATGTCGTAGGTTTCTCTTACATTTTTATAACTGGTGGTGCTGTGATTATAATTAAATTCTATATTGGATTTAAGTCCGAGGGGCTCATTATAAGATAAATTGGTACTTATATTGGAGTTTCTGTTGTTTTCGTATAATTCTTGATTTCTGTAAACGTTGGTGTTTCCACCACTCACAATATAATTGATATACTCGGTCAGCTGATCATCTTCCTGTCTGGTTCTAGCATTATTTGCCGAAGTAAATAAGGATATGTTTCTCCCTCTTTTTTTGAACCTGTGATTTAACAAAAGTGTCGCTCCAAAATTAGGATTTCTAGAATCTGTAGTATTGAGTGTAGTACCATCGGCACTTAATCTTCCACCATCAAATTGGATATAGCCTGCATTTCCATTATCAATGGTAGATCCATAGCTGAATGTGGGATTAAATTTAATATAATTCAGACTGTCAGGCCGATATTCCAAATTCCAGCCAAATCGGTGGTTATCATTAACTAAATTTTTTAATGAGTTCTGATTAGTAGAAATCAATGAGTTCTGAAAGTTATTTTGTTGCAATTGATCGCTGATCAGGTTGTTATCACGATTAGAGTAGCTGTAATTTCCATAGGAACTTACTTTTTTACCATAATCTTTTCGGTAATTTAATCCGATAGAACCTACCGAGGTGATTCCATCATTCGTGTTGCCGCCTTGGAAGCCGCCACCACCTTGACCCCAGCTTCCGCCACCACCTCCTTGAAAGCGAGTTCCACCCCCGCCGCTACCCCCAACACCCTGTACCCGAGCACCCCCGCCACCACCACCAAATCCACCCCCGCTACCAAAATTGAAGACCGAGCTGTTGGTATTATTAAGATTTCCGATAAATGAAAACTGCTCACTTTTGTTATAGGTATTTGCGGTTAGGGAAGCCTGATAACGGTCTTTATCCCCACCTCCAACATTCCCTCTTGCAAAGTAACCTTTGTTTTTATCTGCCCGAATAGTGAAATTCAAGACTTTTTCCGGATCTCCGTTTCTTACACCGGTAAGGTTGGCTTGATCCCCATAATCATCTATAATCTGGGCTGATTCCAGAATATCGGCCGGAAGTTGCTGTGTAGCGGTTTTTACATCACCCCCAAAAAAATCTTTTCCATTGATCCTTACTCTGGTAATGGCCTTCCCCTGAGCTGTCACATTACCATCTTTATCAACCTCAACGCCCGGCAATCTCTTCAAAAGATCCTCAGCCAGCGCATTTTCTCTCAACGGGTAATCGGAAGCCCTGTATACAATCGTGTCTTCTTTGATGGTGACGGAGGGCGTACCGGAAATCACAATTTCTGATAGAGCTCTGCTCTCAACCATTAAACTGATCGGGTCTAATTTGATTGGGGTATCTCCGTCTTTGTATAAAAAGCGTTTATACAATGGGCGGTAACCTAAACTTGTTATGGTGATTAGGAAAGTTGAAGATTTAACGCCTTTAAAAATGAAATTACCGTCTCCATCGGTTCTGGTAAACAGCGTGTCTTTGCCGGCAATGTATTTAACCGTGGCTGCAATTACACCTGTACCTGTAGAATCTCGAACAATCCCGCTGATGTCACGACTTGTTTGTGCAGCTACACCATAGCTGATAAATAAGCCAATTATTAAGGATAAGAGTTTCCTCAGGATACTTTGTTTTTGATTCATCTTAATTTTTATTTTTTTGGGCAGTAATTTTTATAAGGGCTCTGCCAGACTACTTTTTATAAAAAACTCAGTCGATGTGGATATTCTAACCGGTGCAAAATTTCTGTTGGGCATTCCACCATACATTCCACCGTATCTCCCATTAAATCTTCCCCCAAATCCACCGCCATACATATCATCAAAGGCATTCATTTCCCTTTGCTGAACTGCTGCCGGGCCCTGAAATCCATTGATTCGGATACCATAGGTTATGGGCTCCTTTCTATCCGGATCTATTCCCAGCAATCGAATGGGAATGGCAATCTCCTGAACTAAATTGTTTTTTGAATCAAATGCCGCCGCTGCCTTAATTCCATAAGTATTGTAGAGCGAGATACCACCGTCAATAATTTCCTTGAATCCATCAACCCTTATTTCTTTGATTCTTTCAAGAATTCGCTTTTGTATCTCTTCAGGTTCCGGTCTTTCTGTTTCAACATGTTTTTTACCCGGTGTCCTGTCGAGTAGCGGGAAGGTCACCATTGCAGGGATTTTCTTGGGCTCAATATTGGCAGAGAAACTAATTCCTCTGGCAAGAATTCGGAGTAAACTTTCGGGAGCGCTATTCTTTATTGCCAGATAGATGTTTTCATCATCATTGGCTAAATTATAGTATAGTTTTGTAGCTTCATTGTACAAACTCAGACTATCGCTCCAGTCATCCAGCCTCCCGTCGATTAGTATTGGTTTTATCGGCCACATGGATTTGACCAATTCTGCTTTTTTCTGCGAATATGCCGGAAGAGCGATGATTGTATTTACAGAAAATAAAAGAATTAAATAATTCTTGATTAGGGTCTTCATAGGCAGTTTAGACTAGCGGATAATTGAAGGTTTAAAGTGGTCCTCGTAATGATTTCATTACAATTAATTTGCGACCCTCAAAAAATTTTGAATCAAAATAATCAAGTTTTAGCTTAACTAGATCAATTTTTTTTGGTTTTAGCGTAACAAATTAGCTATTCTCCTCCCATATTAATGCGAGATGAATAATAGTTTGTACCGCTTTTTGCATATCCTGAACAGAAACCCATTCCTGCTTACTATGAAATGCATGTTCACCGGCAAAAATATTAGGGCAAGGTAGTCCCATAAAGGATAACCTCGAGCCATCCGTTCCTCCTCTGATGCTTTGAAGTTTAGCGCTTAATCCGCTTCGTTCAATCGCTTTTATACCTGCCCGAATGACTTGCGGATGTTTTTCCAGAACCGATTTCATATTTCGGTATTGCTCCTCTACTATAAATTCATATCCGGAATTAGGAAATGCTTTTAAAACTTTTTGTACCAGTTGTTCCAGAAACGACTCATGACTTTTTAAAGATTCGGTATTAAAATCACGAATGATAAACTCAATAGTCGCATTCTCTACAGAGCCTTTTATGGAAACAGGGTGTATAAAACCTTCCTTACCTGAGGTCCCTTCCGGGGATAAAAACTCCTTTGGCAATGCCGAAATTATCTCGGAGGCAATTTTTAAGGCACTTTCCATTTTGTTTTTGGCAAATCCGGGATGTGCACTTACCCCATGGATGATTATCTCTACACCATCTGCAGAGAATGTTTCCTGCTCTATAGAACCAAGAGTTTCACCATCAATCGTATAGGCAAAATCTGCACCAAGTTTTTTTAGGTCTACCCGGTCAACTCCCCTTCCAATCTCTTCATCAGGCGTGAAGAGAATCTTTATTTCGCCATGTTGATATTCGGGATGGGAAATCAAAAAATTTGCCGCATCCATAATTTCGGCTATTCCGGCTTTATTATCTGCACCGAGTAAAGTTGTTCCGCCGGCCGTGATGATATCATTCCCAATCTGATTCATTAAATCCGGGTGATCCTCTATTCGGATTATTTGACCAGGGTCATACGGCAGAACAATATCCTGCCCTTGATAATTAGGATGAATGATAGCTTTTACCTCCCTGCCACTGCAGTCAGGAGAAGTATCCATATGCGAACAGAAGCATATCACCGGTACTTTTTTATCAGTATTTCTTGGAATACTTGCATAAACATAGCCATACTCATCTAAATGTGCATCCTTCAACCCCATGTCCAATAATTCCTTGACTAATAAGCGACCCAGGTCTTTTTGTTTATCAGTTGATGGAAAGCTATTGGAATACGGATCAGATTGTGTATCTATTTCGGTATATCTTAAAAATCGTTCGACAACCGTATAGCTTATCGTTTCGCTTAAGTTCATTTTTAGTTAATTTTATAATCAACTCCGCGAAATTAAACATTAGTTAACGTATTGTTACGACAAGAGGAGTTTCCAGGGGTATTAGTAATTATAACTACCGAAATGAATATTGAAAGCTTAAGAGAATATTGCCTTTTAAAATCCGGAGTGGAAGAATCTTTTCCTTTTGGTGAAGACACACTGGTATTCAAATTATCGGGCAAGATATTCTTACTTTGCGGATTGAATAGTCCGGATCGATTCAACGTGAAGTGTGATCCTGAAAGAGCAAGTTTACTTCGTGAAGAATATGATGAAGTTCAGCCCGGCTATCACATGAATAAGGTGCATTGGAATACTGTATTTATGAATGGGCGATTGAGCGATAGCCAATTAATGGAAATGATTGATCATTCTTATGATCTGATAAGGAGAGGTCTGCCTGCAAACAAGCGATTATGATACTATTATGAATTGGAAGGAAGTTAAGGATATTGAAAATGGACAAGAATACCTGAAAAAGGAATTCAAATTTGAAGATTTTATTACGGCATGGGCATTTATGAATAAGGTTGCCCTTATCGCTGAAAAATTGGGGCATCACCCGGATTGGTCCAATTCATATAACAAGGTAACGATTATGTTAAGCTCTCATGATGCCGGTGATAAAATTACCGAAAAGGACAGGAATCTTGCCGATTTTATCGATATGCTGGGGCATTGATCTTATATTTGTAAGCTGATTATGAAAAGGAGTTTTTGTCTTTTATTGATTTTAATTCATGTTTTTCTTACGTTAAATGCACAAAAAAGCCCTTTCGAGAAAAATGGGGAATCAACTGCAACTTATGAGGAATTGATTGATTTTTATCAACTATTAGATAAAAAGCATGCACAGATGAAGATTTTCGAATACGGCCCAACCGATATCGGAAAAGTATTGAGTCTGATTGTTCTTTCTCGTGATCAGATCTTTGATCCAATCGAGGCGAGAAAGCAAAATAAATGTATTTTATTGATTAATAATGGCATACATCCGGGCGAACCTGAGGGAATAGATGCCAGTATGATGTTAGTCCGGGATTTACTCGAAAGTAATTCCATCCCTAAAAACGTGCTCATTGGGATCATTCCTATTTACAATATTGATGGAATGCTAAACAGAGGCCTTTCTAGAGTCAATCAGAATGGACCTGAGTCTTATGGATTCAGAGGTAATTATCAAAATCTTGATCTTAACCGAGATTTTATAAAGAGCGATTCAAAAAATTCCAAGGCCTTTCAACGGATATTCAACGCCTGGAAGCCGGAAGTGTTTATAGATAATCATGCCAGTAATGGTGCCGATTATCAGTATGTCATGACCCTTATTTCTACTCAGAAAGATAAACTTAACTCCACACTGTCAGACTATTTAAAGAGTCGTATGTTGCCCGACTTATATTCGAGGATGAAGGCTTCAAACTTTGATATGTCACCTTATGTTAACAGCATCAAGGAAACACCTGATGCTGGAATTACGGGTTTTTTAGAAACAGCAAGATATTCTACCGGATATGCAGCGCTGCATAATAGCATTGGTTTTATGCCTGAAACGCATATGCTTAAGCCATACCCTCAGCGAGTGGATGGAATTTATAAGTTCATGGAACATATGATTGAACTAGTGGGTCGTGATGCGAATCTGATAATCAAAAACAAGCAAATAGCAGATGCTGATGTTAGTGAGCAAAGTTTTTTCCCACTTCAATGGACCTTAGATGATCGGAATTTTTCTCTGTTCCGTTTCAAAGGCTATGAAGCCAGGCAAAAAATTAGCGAAGTGAGTGGTTTACCCAGACTCTTTTATGACCGAAACATTCCTTATGAAAAAGATATTCGTGTTTTTGATAATTATTTGCCTTCAAAAGCTATTAAAAAGCCACTGGCTTATATTATTCCACAATCCTGGCAGCGGGTGATCGATTTGATGGAATTAAACGGGGTAGAGATGAAACGTTTAGCTAAAGATTCTGAAGTTGAGTTGGAAGTTTATTATATTGAAGATTATAAAACTGTTGGCAAGCCATTTGAAGGGCATTATCTTCATTCGCAAGTTAAATTGCGGACTGAATATCAAAAAGTGAAATATCATGCAGGTGATTTTATGGTGTTTACTGATCAGGTCCGCAACCGGTATATTGTTGAAACACTTGAACCCCAGGGGGTTGATTCATTCTTTGCTTGGAACTTCTTTGATTCAGTTCTTGGCCAAAAAGAACATTTCTCAGATTATGTTTTTGAAGATGAAGCTGCATTGATTTTAAAGAAGGACCCCGAAATGCGAGCCAGATTGGAAGATGAAAAGAAGAAGAATTCTGCATTAGTTCAAAGTCCGAATCAACAATTGGATTGGATTTACAGGAATTCAAAACATTACGAAAAAACACATTTGCGATACCCGGTTGGCCGTTTAGTACGTCCGGCTAAAATTGAATTAAATTGATGGAGAATTTTATTAATGGAACCCCGGTTGCTACGATAATTTTTATTTTTACGATTGTCACCAGTGTTTATGCTTTTTCGAATGCTGAGGTTTATGGTAAGTTTATGCTCCATCCATACAGCGTCAGTCGTGGCCGCCGATTATACAGCATGATTACTAGCGGTCTAATTCATAAAGACTGGCCTCACCTTCTTGTGAATATGTTATCCTTTTACTTTTTTGCCTTTACCCTTGAAAAAACCTTTGCCTCCATGAGCAACTGGGGTCATTTTCAGTTCGGATTATTATATTTTATCAGTATAATTTTAAGTGATATCAACTCTATTTTTAAACATAGGGAGCATTTTTGGTTCAACAGTCTGGGGGCCTCAGGCGCAGTTTGTGCAGTTGTTTTCAGTTATATTTTATTCTATCCCTTGAATAAAATGATGATTTTCCCAATCCCAATCCCCATACCGGCGGTTTTATACGGATTCCTATTCCTTTGCTATTGTGTTTATGCTTCCCGGAATTCAAGAGATGCAATAAATCATGATGCTCATTTTTATGGGGCATTGACCGGTATCCTGTTTACAATTATTTACTATCCTGATATCGCTGCTTATTTTATCAGTCAGCTAACGGCCTGATCGATTCTTTTAAACGAATGCTTCATTAAGAGATTGATTATAAGTTAAGAAGGTAAATCCACCAAGTTGGCAGGAACAAACTCCTGGTCTTTATTAAAAAGATAACTTAGCGGATATTCCGGATCTTTCAAGATTTCGAATAAAAGAATACCCCAGGGTTTCCAGAAATTTTCAAGTACCTGAGCATAGGTTTTGTTTTGCCAGAAATCAAAAAGTGGCTTATTATTCATCCCCTGTTAGGACATAGGTTCAAGATAGATTGCTTCTTGAGTTGGCATGATGGTATATTCCGGTAAGCGGTTAAACAGGTAATTGGAATAGAAAAAACGCGCGAATATCTCCTCTAACTGTGCTGGATGTAATGATTTGCCGGATAATTTAGAAAGGATTTCCTTATGATAAATAAGGTTGGTTCCATTATCCTGAAGGCAGGCGATGATGCCAAAATTCTTCAAGGCTAGTGAAAAAGTAAGCGTATTGATCTCATCGCGGTAGTTGAATAAATCCTTACTGCTCTCCAGTTTAAATACTTGAATACTCCAGGGATAATTACCCTCAAATATTATAGGTTGATTCAAAGACTGAAGCATCAGGTGAAGATTACTAAACTTATGTTGGAGTGCTTGGGAGAGCATAAACGGTTCATTATTATTTTTTTGTTGCATCATTCCGATGCGGATTTCATTAAAAAGAATACCGTAAACCAATTTGCCAATCCATTGAAATAATCTTAACTCAGGTATTTGTCTTACAGAATCGTATCCTGATAAAAAAGTAGTTCTTATTTCTTTTTCTAAAGGCTCTATAGCTTGACTATAACTTTTAGTGGAACAAGGTAGTTTCATGTCGCTGTAGGTCGACATACTTTCATCGAGCAGTCTGAATGGCTTATCATGAAGTTCATACTCCTGCATCAGCCAGAGTGGAAATACAGGAATCTCTTCTTCAGGTGAATGAAGCTTTTCGCCACTCAGAAAACAGAATTGCTTGCTGAAATTTAATCGTTCGAAGGGTTTATAGAACTGAATTGCCATGCGCGTCAAAGGTAATAAACCGGCTTGTTTAATTTGGATACATTAGTTTTTGAATCGTAAAAATTTTCGAATTATTCTTCATTTAAAGAACTAACTGAAAGGAGTTGAACTCCAAAAAATAATCAGAACATTTCATTCAATGAACCGGATAACTTTATGCTTTAATGGCTGTGAGACAGGATGAATAGGGTATTATTTTACCAAAACAGCGAAATCAAAAGTTAAAAATTGTGCTCAACAAGAATCCTTTATTATCCTGAAAAACATTTCTGCCATTAACTTCTCTCGATAATTGGACGATCTGGTTGAAATAGCCCCCCTCAATGCGTGCTTTTGGAGAAATTCGATAACCAAGCAAAATTCCGAGACGATTCTGATCGAATATATTTTCATTTACATTTTTGCCAAATCCAATAAGTATTTCATCATAAAATGCTAAGTAAGGAGTTTGATTAGTGATGGTTCTTCCTTTAAGGGGAATGTTGGTTCTGAACATATACCTCATCCTGTTCCAGAACACAAAATCATCTTCTTTTGTCAAAGTAGCATTAGTATATCGTCCAATCCATCTTTGTTCAAGCATGAAACGATGACTGAATTCAAATATCCCGGATTTATCATTCAAAGTGGCCATCTGAAAGATTCGGTGTTCAGTGAATTGCTTTCCCAGGTTATTAAGGGGGATATCGCCATAGTTAAAAGTTTCGGCCAGTGCATAACCTGCTCTCAAACTAACTTTGTTATTTATTAAATAGTTAATTCCGGCTCTGTATAAATTTTGTTGCGGATCGCTGATCAATTGGTCTCTGCGCAGCTGAAGCTCCGTGTGTAAACTCCATTTCTCATTAAGTCGGATTGTTCCATTGTAAGCGAACCAGCCGATGGTATTTCGATCGGTAATTCTGGCATTTTGTGCCAGGGAGCTTATTGAAAACAGGCCGCTAAGGATAATCAGCGTAAATTTTTTCATAGTGCAATTTCCAAAATTATTTTTTAGGAATAATCCCGGAGCTTAACTTGAGTGCCACAAATAAATTTGATAATCGGCTTCAACCAGCTCCAGGTAATCAGGTCGGGCTAACTATTTTTTTTCTCAGTGGTTAACCAGGCCACATGAAGTTCAGGCTGATGATGTTCAGAGATAATTTCTTTATAGAGTTCAGGTCTTCTTGCCTGAGTATAACGGTAGCCACCGGCCAGTTTCAGTTTTTCGGGAATTAAGGTTGTGCTGACAAAGGCGTCATCAAAAGTCCGGCACTCAGCCAAAATATCACCAAATGGATCTATAATCATAGAACATCCATTTTTTAACTGATTGTCGTCCATGCCAATGGGATTTGAGAAAACGGCATAAATTCCATTGTCATAAGCTCTTGAAGGTAGCCATTTCATCAGCCAGGCTCTTCCTTTCATACCATCAAACTCAAGTCGCAGGGAGCTGGGATCATTTTCGCGATTATACCATAATTGAGGATCAACAAATCCTGCTCCTGGTCGTGTTGAGGGGGTACACATCGTAACGTGGGGCATAAAGATGATATTGGCTCCGAGCAGAACAGTTGCCCGCACATTCTCAAGGACATTATTATCATAACATATTAAAATTCCACATTTCCATCCATGGATTTCGAATAGTGTATAACTGTTTCCGGGGGTTAAATGCGGATTGATAAAAGGATGTAATTTTCTGTGTTTGGCTACCAGCCCCTTTTCATCAACACATACATAGGCCTTAAACAAATTCCCTTCTGTATCTTTCTCAAAAAGACCGGCAAGAATTGCAATTTTATACTTTTGAGCAATTTCAGTAAGGCGAGTTATGCTATGCCCCTGGGGAATTAATTCAGCCAGATCAAGCATTTGTTGCTTTGAAAGTTTTCTGGCAAAAGTATATCCGGTAATGGAGCATTCATGAAATGCGATTACCTTTGAGCCTCCTTGTGCGGCTTCTTTTGCCAATTTTTCAATCACCGATAAATTATAGTCCTTATCGCCACTTTTATTCTCAAATTGCGCAGTTGAAATTTTCATTTTTTCCATAGAGAGAATGCTGGTTTTTGTTGTTGAGACCTTAAAATTAATATTATGCTTAGTTAAACTAAGGATTCTATTCCTTATTTTACAAAAAAATCGGTTCCGTAATATAGCTTTAACTAAGTTAAAATTTTGTTATTTCGTCTTCTTAATTTGTGGTCATGAACATCAGCTATAAACCGTTTGAACTTAAGCTCAGGCATCCATTCACAATTGCCAAGTTCTCAAGAACTTTTACCCCAATCATGTTGCTGGAGATTAGCCATGAAGGGCTTACAGGTTATGGAGAAGCATCCATGGTGCCCTACATGGGGGAAAGTATTGAAACTGCCAATTCTTTTATGTCAAAAGTGGATCTTTCATGGCTCAAGGCCCCATTCAATTTCGATGAGCTTATTGTTTATTTAGACAGTATTGCTTCCGGAAATCCTAATATTAAAGCTGCCATTGATATTGCACTGCAGGATCTGCGAGGTAAGATTGAACAAAAGGCTTGCTACAAGTACTTTAATGCTGATCCTGCTAAAATGCCACCAACTTCTTATACTCTAGGCATTGATACACCGGAAGTGATACTTCAAAAAATTAAAGAAGGAGAAAGTTGCCACATCATCAAAGTCAAACTTGGGAGAGATAATGATCAGGAACTGATTAATACGATACGTTCAGTCACAGATAAACCATTGTATGTAGACGCTAATCAGGGCTGGACTGATCGACAGCAGGGTCTGGATATGGTCTTGTGGTTACAGGAGCAGGGTGTTGTGTTAATTGAACAGCCTATGGCAAAAGATGACCCTGATTCAAATGCCTGGATTACGGAGAGAAGTCCGGTTGCCATTGTTGGGGATGAATCTGTTCAACGATTTTCGGATGTTGAAAAAGCTAAAGGGGTTTACCATGGAATCAATGTAAAGCTCATGAAAAGTGCAGGCATGCATGAAGGATATCGCATGATTATGAAGGCAAAAGAATTGGGTATGAAAACTATGATTGGTTGTATGAGTGAAACAAGCTGTGGAACACTTGGTGCGGCTGCACTGGCTCCTTTATGCGACTGGGTAGACCTCGATGGACCTTTTCTTACCAGTAACAATCCATATAAAGACCCGGATTTTAATGATGGTAAATGGCAATTATCAGATACCCCGGGTTTAGGACTGATCAAGTTGTGAGTTGTTACAGTTTTATTTCTGAGTTTTATTTGTCAAACTTCGGAAACTTTTAACTAGTCTGAACTTCAAATAGATTAGCATAGCCAGTGGGGGTATTGCAGCAAATACATAAAGATAGAACGCGTTTTTTACAGCCCAGGCAATACACATCACCAGTATAATAATTGCTACATTCAGGAAAATATTCAACAAGATTTTCTTTAGCATATTGGATTAATATACCTGCATATCAGGCTCATACTCAGCTTTCCATGCCAAAATACCACCTTTGAGATTGTATAGATTAGTATATCCCAGCTGCTGCTCAAGCTGATTCAAGGCCGCGGCACTTCGCGCTCCACTACGGCATTGAATAATTACAGGCTTATCCTTACTGATTTTTGAAGCCTCAAGAATAATACCGGCCAGAGGGATATTAAGACCGTTTAAATTCGACATTTCATACTCAAAAGTCTCGCGAACATCAATTAACTGAAAATCTTCTTTGTTGTTGATTTTTTCCTTTAGCTCTTGTACTGTTATTTCTTTCATATCGCTGGATTCTAATGCTGTAAAGGTACGATTTTCTTAAATATTATGGAGTAGGTATTCCTTATCAATTGAGGTTTATATATGTTTTTGGCAAATAATTGATCCTTAGTGCGCCTTGATACACCCCCAGGGAAGGCTCAAGATTTCCATAGGTGCTGTTCAGGAGCAATGAAACATCCGAATTAACCTGATAGCGATAGAAGATTCGCGGCGTCGGAAAAACCTCCTAAAAGAAAGTAATTAATGCCGGTTTTGAAATTGATTAATTGGCATCTTTGCTGCTATGCTTATTGATGCTGTTGTTACAATACTATTTTTTATAACTTCACAGCAAGGAATTATTTAGTCCTTCCTGATAATATTACTTTTCAAAAACTTTAAAGACATCAACAACAAAAAAGGGAGTTCAAATGGAGAACAAATGAATATGAAAAAACAAGTAAGAGGCTTTATTGCTATTTTATTTCTGGCGGCATGTGCAGTACAGAAACCTGAGCAGATTATTAATGAAAATGATGTGGCCAGATTAATTAAAACCCTTTCTTCCGATGAAATGGAAGGTAGGGGTACATTTACCCCGGGCATAGATCGGGCAGCAAAATTTATTGAAAATGAGTTTCAGCAGATAGGACTTAAACCATTGAATGGGGATAATGATTTTAGGCAGGACTTTATCGTTAAAAGAATTAAGCCGGAAACTATCCGGGCAACAATCAATGGAAAGTTAATCGAGCAGCAAAATGTTTTGCTCATTTCAGATTTGCCATCTTCAGACTTTGATCAAAGTTCGGGTAATAAAGTGATTTCTATCGCTGCCGGAGATCCCTTTATTCAAAAATACCGTGAGATAGCAGCTATGAAATCACCTGTGCTGGTACTTGTTGAACAGCAGCATGCTCCAATGTTTAAACGTCTGAAAGACAATAGTGTTCGTGGCCGTATTGTTGAAAAGCAAAATCAATCGGGCGCTGCAGTGTTCATTCTTGGCGAATCGAATGCAGCCACCTTTCAGGTTAGTTTCAGTAATAAAATTGAAGAACTCCCATTATTTAACGTTGCCGGGATGTTGCCCGGTAAATCTAAACCCAAAGAATTGGTTTTAATTTCCGCACATTATGATCACTTGGGTATTGTTAAGGAAGTTGATGGTGATGCCATTGCGAATGGGGCTGATGATGATGCTTCCGGAACTACCGCCGTCATTTCTTTGGCTAAGTATTATAAAAAGTTGAATAATAATGAACGTACTTTAATCTTTGTTGCTTTTACAGCAGAAGAAGTTGGAGGTTTTGGAGCCCGCCATTTCTCTTCCCTCTTAAATCCGGATGATGTTGTGGCGATGTTTAACATAGAGATGATCGGTAAAGAATCAAAATTTGGCAAAAATGCAGCCTTTATTACAGGCTATGAGCGATCTGATTTTGGCGAAATTCTCCAGAAAAATCTTGTCGGAACTGATTTTAAGTTTCACCCTGACCCTTATCCTACCCAAAATTTATTTTACCGCAGCGATAATGCGACCCTTGCCGCTTTGGGAGTGCCGGCACATACCATTTCAACCGACCAGATTGATTCAGATAAATTCTACCATACAGTTAATGATGAATATGAAACTCTGGAAGTTGCCAATATTCATGCAACAATCAAAGCGATTGCTCTGAGTGCAAGAAGCATTGTTTCGGGTGAAGATACGCCCAAAAGAATTCCGAAGTTAAACAGCCGGCCTTAATGCTGAGACTTATCAGAGATTTTTTCTCATGACAAAGTCGTTTAAAATAAAATGGTGGTAAGTGATATCGACAGTTAGATGGATTTCAAATCCAACTTTTTTGTAGAATTCTGATGCAGGATTTCCTCTATTGACATTGAGTTCCAGGATCTTTGCTCCCTGTTCTCTGGCTATATTTGAAATATATTCAATCAACTTTTTGCCGGTTCCCTTACCCTGTTCAGAAGGAAGTACATAGAGTTTATGGAGTTTGTAAACTTCAGGTTCGATGAGTGAAAATCCTGCAAATGCTATGGGTATGTTTTCTCTTTCAGCCAAAATGAATTCAATTTTAGAATCCAGCTGTTTTTTTAAGCTTTCTTCGGAGTACATATCTTTCAGCATAAAGCTGATTTGATCATCAGAAATAATATCTCTGTAGGAAGGCCACCAGATTTGTTCAGCGAGATCCGATATTACCGGAATATCCTGAGGGCTTGCATTTCTAATTCTCATCTTAAATCGATTCCGCTATGAAAGTAAATTCCTGATCAAATTGAAGAACATAAAATCCATCTTTTTCTGTTTCATAAACATGATCTTCTAATTTTTTTAATCCCCGGGTATGGAGGTCGTGAACCTCATGAAGAAACTTTATCTGTTCACCTGCGGGTTGCCATTTACTAAATCCGGATCTTACCGGAAATATTTTTTTTTCGGCTACAAATACTACAATATCAATATAATCGACAAATAGTGCATAATCTTTTAATAGAAATTCGGAGGCTATGACATTTACAGCGCTGTAATGTTCGCCAATCAGGAATTTAAAAGCATCTTCAACAGGATCAATATCCGTAATGATTAAGCGTGTATCTTCCTGAGTATTGAAATGAGGGTCGCGGGTAATAACTGCATCAATCTTGAAGGCAAGCGAATCGGCTAATTCATAAATTTCCTGCATTACGATCACGGTAGGGCTCCATTCAAGTATTTGTCCGAGGTTTTCGTAATCAAAACCTTCCAGGCTCAGAATCAGCAAGGCCGGCTCTTGTTTTTCGCGAACAATATGATGGGATGACATGGATCAAACTTAGATATTTTGTTTTTAATTTAACCGGAGTTCAATATAAAATCTGACTGTGAAAAGTTTAGATGGCCTGGTTTTCATTTGTTTTAGAAAGCAGGGTCTGTGCACTTTAGGTCCCGGTAGTCCTGTGTTCTGCCGTAGTTTTTTGCAGCAGATTTATAAGTTACGCTAAAATTTTTATTGCAAAAAAGCTACAGCTGCCACCCAGGTTTATTTCAGATGGCAGGTGGTCATTTTGCCGGGCTTTTTGTCCCCATGAAATAAAGCTCTGGGTAAAATAACCCTTGCCGGAGGAGTTAGCTTCCGGCTATCGGTAATTTAACTTAGCATGCGCTTTCTTGCAGGAACTAAGGTGAAGGAAAGGACTGAATTGACCTATAACACACAGGTATTGATTTTTAAAATTTAATCATTTAACCTCAGAGGGATATTTAATGCTCCTTATTTTGAAGTCAAATTCTACATTTTCCCGGAATAATACTTTAATCCTTACCAAACCTTAATAGATCTTTTTATAAAAACTCTTGAAAGCCTCGGCAGGATCATCCGCCAGATTCACAGAAGCTGAAATTGCAATCCCGTGAATTCCGGTATGGAGAAGATGATTTGTATCTTCAATTTTGATTCCTCCAACTGCTAAAACTGGTATTTCAATGCCCTTTTCCTTCATTTCAACGATTCGTTTAGCGTAGCCATCTATTCCCAGCAATGGATAATCATTGGGCTTGGTATTAGTTTTCGAAAATGGTCCACAACCGATGTAGTCTACCACTCCCGAAGAATAGATTCGTTGAATATCTTCAACGGTATTGGCTGATGCTCCAAGAGTCTTCTCATCACTGATAATTTCACGAATCTTAACAAAATCTGCCTGCATATCCTCCAAATGTACCCCTTGAGCATCCACCTTATCCAGCAGATGATAATGATTGGTCAGAATCAGTGTTGCACCCCAGTCGTCGCAAATCGATGCGACCAGATTTATTTCTTCAATAAGCTCAGCATCCGTCTTGGTTAAACAACGATACTGGATCCAGTTAGCTCCTGATTTACAGGCAATTGCTGTTTGTTCAACATGGCTTCTATTTGGAAGATCCTGGGTCAGGTAATGGAATTTGGAGATGTATTTTTTCATAATAGTTATTTAACGCTGACAGGGTAAGGCTGACAGGGTTCAAAACCCTGTCAGCCTTAATTAAAATTTTAAACTCAGGGCAAGTAAAAAATTACGTGGTGCCTGTGGGTAAAAAAAGTTTTCAGTGGTAAATTCCCCACCATATAAATAACTGAAGGTATATCCATTCGCTTGGTAAAGTTCAGAGAACACATTATTAACCAATAAAGTTATTCCTATATTTTTTACCCCTTTGAACGAAGTATTACATCTTAAACGCAAATCATTTACAAAAAATGCATCAAGGCTTCTTTGCGCATTGGAGGTATTATCCAGGTATTGCTTACCTACATACTTGCTTAATAGGGCAATTTCAGTTTTCTTGAAGGCCTGCCAGCTCAGTTCCCCGGATCCGATAAAATTTGGAGAAAATGCCAGATCAGTGTTGCTATAGTTATTTACAATCTGTCCGCCATTGTCATAATCATCCACATATTCTGTGAAATCTTTTATCTTATTATCACTTATTGAGGCGGTAAAAGACCAGGCTAATTTATTATTAATCTGTAACCTGGCATCAGCTTCAATACCGTAGCGATGGCTGTCTTCAACATTTTGACGAATATATTCACCAACATCATTCACTTTACCCGTTAGAACAAGCTGGTTGCGGTAGATCATTGCATATGCATTAATTCCGGCATTCATTCTGCTACCCCCAAGCCGATACCCTGCTTCAATATCAAGCAAATTTTCCGACAATGGCCTGTTGGCCGGGGTAGAATTGATATAATCATCGCGGTTTGGTTCTTTATTGGCAACCGCAACTGAAGCATACACATTATTCATGGAATTCAGAGTATAACTCAGACCGAATTTCGGATTGAAAAAATGCAGAAGATCTTCCTGATCTAAATTCATTCTGTTCTTATCGGTTCCGTTAACCCTGTAACTAACCCTTCTATACTGTAAATCTGCAAATAACTTCAGCTTCCCGAGTTCAAAATCGGCCTTGGCATAAGTATTAAAATCTGTCTTAAAGCCATTTCCCTTGTAGTATGGAGAAATGGTATTCGCCAGCGGAATAAACTGACCACGAATTACTTCACCGAAATGATCACCATCGTATTCATTATAGGCTCCTCCTAAAGTGAAAATAAGTTCCTTTGAGGGATTATAATTAAGAGAGTAAGTGAGACCATAAAAATTATTGTCCAGCCAGCGGCGTCTGATCAGATCGCTTCTGTCAATGGTATTTAAGCCAATAATTGCCGAATTAATACCATAATTTTCAAGTTTCTGATCTTCTTTAAATTCTTCGAAATAGCCTCTACCATAAGTGTAATGAAGGGCGGTATTAGCCGAAAATTTATCGGAAAATGTATGTGAATACAGAAACTGATAGTGGTCCTGAGTATAATTATCGGTCTGGTCATCATAAGTGAAGCCGTTAAAGGTACGGTTTGTTTTGAGCAGGTTTTCGGGTACTCCGTTCCATGCCTGGTAGGTTTTTTCAGCTCCTGAAAAAACGTTGACACGTATCAGATCTTTTTTACCGTAGTATGCCCCACTTAAGAAATAAGATTTGAGCATAGACGAACCGCGGTCTATATAGCCATCAGACTTGATTCGTGATAATCTTCCGTCAAAGCTGAACTTATTATTGATCATTCCGGTTCCCGCATTAATTGTATTTTTCAAGGTTTGGTATGAACCAAAAGTGTTGTTAATCTCAGCATATGCAGAATCCTGTTTGGTAGTGGTTTGAATATTTAAACTACCTCCGAAAGCTCCGGCACCATTGGTAGATGTTCCTACACCTCTCTGGATTTGGATATTGTCAACACTAGAAGCAAAATCAGGAAGGTTTACCCAAAAAGTACCCTGACTTTCAGGATCATTGTAGGGGATACCATTTATGGTTACATTCAAACGGGTTGGGTCGCTTCCGCGGATGCGGATACCGGTATAACCTATTCCGTTTCCGGCATCTGAACTGATAACTACAGATGGAGTCTGGTTCAGGAGAAAAGGCAAATCCTGACCCAGATTATTTTTTTCTAACTCTTCTTTACTGATATTCCGGTAGGTGCTTGCTGAATTTTCAGATGCGCGGGTAGCTCTGACCAGTACCTCATCTGCAATCAAATTGCTGGGAATCAATTCCAGATTCAAATTAATATTACCATCAAGGCTGATAGATTTTTCCAGAGTCTGATAACCGATGTAAGTAACCTTGATCAGATAATTTCCAGTTTTTAGATTTTTAAAAGTAAAATTTCCGTTTAAATCTGTTCGGGTCGATAAGGCCGGATTTTCCAGGCTGATACTGGCAGATTTGAGCACTAAGCCTGAATTTTTTTCTGAAATTTTTCCTGTCATAGAAAATTGAGCTGAAGCCAATACAGGCATCAGTATCGCCACTGCGATGGTGAATAACTTCTTCAATTTAAATTAATTTTTTAGTTAAAAACCCTGCAAAGTGGGGTTCTTTGCAGCTCATTAACTTGTACCTCCCTACGCCGGCATTATCCGGATCAGGTGCTCTTTAAGTTGAAAGTTGAAAGCTGAAAGCTGAAAGTGCCGCGCGGAAACTCTCAATTGTCAACTGTCAATTGTCAAATATAAGATGGGTATATTCTCAGCCTGTTTTTGTGTTTGATTTCGCAAACAAGGCACCCCTGTTGATGGAGCAAATATAAAGAAAATTGATAGGATAATGCCAACAAAAATCGGTAGTGGAATTCAAATCTTATATGAATCAAGCCCGAAGAGGTATTTCCTCTGCCACTGTAATTAATTAACTCCTTATTATGGTATGGAGGCGAAAAATAAATTTGATGAAATTTTCGACGGTATCAGTTTAATTTCCGAGTAATTATGCATTGATATTCTCTTGGATTTCAATACCTAGAGGATAAAGTACGACAAATGTTGTATTGTTCAAAGAAATTTTCCGGCTCTTAAAATCGGTGGTAGAAGCGATTTTTTGTGTTGTATATTCTTTTCGGATTTTATAAGTTAGATCGATCATATAGCCCATAAGCAAATTTTTTATGTAGTAATAGATGCTTTTTACAAAAAATCAATAAATTACTTATCGTTTTTACAAAAACTGTACTTTTGCGGATTAGGACAAAATTATGCTAAGAACACATACTTGCGGCGAACTAACCATAGCTGATTTGAATAAGGAAGTAACTCTAACCGGATGGGTGCAGAAATCGCGTGATCTGGGAGGAATGACTTTTATCGATATGCGCGACCGTTATGGAATGACGCAGCTTACTTTCAATTCAGACGATGATGCGGAAATGAGAGCCCAGGCCCGTGAACTTGGCAGAGAGTTTGTAATAAAAGTTAGCGGTAAAGTTATTGAACGTTCAAACAAGAACCTGAAAATGGCTACCGGTGAAATTGAGATCAAAGTTTCGAAACTTGAATTACTGAATCCCGCTAAGCTACCTCCTTTTTTGATTGAAGATGAAACGGATGGTGGTGATGATCTGAGATTGAAATACCGTTACCTGGATTTACGCCGTAACCCGGCTAGAAACAACCTGGTTTTAAGACATAAAATGGCTCAGGAGGTGAGGAAATACCTTGATGGTATGGATTTTATTGAAGTTGAAACTCCTGTATTAATTAAGTCTACACCTGAGGGTGCACGTGATTTCGTGGTTCCAAGCCGCATGAATCCGGGTGAATTTTATGCCTTACCGCAATCTCCGCAAACCTTCAAGCAATTGTTGATGGTTTCGGGCTTTGATAGATATTTTCAGATTGTAAAATGTTTCCGCGATGAGGATCTCCGTGCTGACAGACAGCCGGAATTTACTCAGATAGATTGCGAAATGGCTTTCATTGAACAAGAGGATATTCTAAACGTTTTCGAAGGACTTATCAGGACCTTGTTCAAAAATGTGAAAGGTGTAGACCTGGCACAGGTTCCCAGAATGCAATATACTGATGCCATGCGATTATATGGCTCTGATAAGCCTGATACCCGTTTCGATATGAAATTTGTGGAACTGAATCAGATAGTTAAAGGGAAAGATTTTCCGGTTTTTGATCAGGCTGAGTTAGTTATCGGTATCAATGCCAAAGGGTGTGCCGAATATACCAGAAAGCAGCTTGACGAACTGACCGATTTCATCAAACGTCCGCAAATTGGAGGAACAGGTCTGATTTATATGCGTCACGCCGCTGATGGCAGCTTGAAATCATCAGTAGATAAATTCTACAATGAAGATGATTTGAAGAAATGGTCTGAAGCTTTCAATTCTGAACCGGGTGACCTGATCCTGATTATGGCAGGACAAACCGATAGAGTTCGCAAACAATTGAATGAACTGCGCCTGGAAATGGGTAACCGTTTAGGCTTGCGTGATAAGGATAAATTTGCCCCACTTTGGGTGCTGGATTTCCCTCTTTTAGAATGGGATGAAGATAGTGGCAGATATCATGCTATGCATCATCCTTTTACCTCTCCGAAGACTGAAGATATAGGCATGCTGGATACCAATCCCGGACAGGTTCGTGCCAATGCTTATGACATGGTAGTAAACGGAATAGAAATTGGTGGCGGCTCTATTCGTATCCACGACAGAGAACTTCAATCGCTCATGTTTAAACACCTGGGATTCAGTGTGGAAGAGGCTCAAAACCAGTTTGGATTTTTACTCGATGCCTTTGAATATGGTGCTCCACCACATGGAGGTATTGCCTTTGGCTTTGATAGGCTGGTTTCAATTTTCGCCGGACTGGATTCAATCCGGGATGTTATAGCCTTCCCAAAAAACAATTCCGGCAGGGATGTGATGATTGATTCACCTTCTACGATTGCTGATGAGCAATTAAAAGAATTGAAAATCAGTACAACGGTCTAGCCTTGTGCTTTAGGTCCGGGTCAAGTCTCAGTCTGCAGATTGGGCTAAAGCCAATGTAATTTTCCTCACACCTTGCTTAATGTTGGGCTGAAGCCCGCACGGATGAACTCCGTTCGGACTGGCTCGAAAACGACCACACTCGATAACCCCAGCTTTAGCTCCGGGTTAAGAATTCGTTTACAAGATCGGGCTTCAGCCCAAAACCTAAACGATCAGAATGGAGCAAATACAGGTGCTTCAGCGCCTAAATACCGGTAAATATTCTCCTATATTATACCCGAACCCGTATTTTAATATTCCAAAACATTTCAAAGAATGCGATCTTTACTTAACTTTAATTATGATCAGTCGTCGTAAATTTTTAGCAGTGGGTTCGCTGGCAAGTGCTTCCGTATTATCCGGAGATAAGACACTTGCAAAATCAATCAATACAGACCTTATAAAATCTCCGATAGTTATTTCAACCTGGGATTTCGGAATTGCAGCCAATGCCGCAGCATGGGAAATATTAAAAAATAAGGGTAGGGCACTCGATGCGGTTGAAATTGGAGTCCATGTTCCCGAGGCTGATCCAAATAATCAATCGGTTGGATATGGTGGTTTTCCTGACAGAGATGGCAGGGTAACCTTGGATGCTTGTATCATGGATGAATTTGGGAACTGTGGAAGTGTGGCGGCATTAGAGCATATCATTCACCCCATCTCAGTTGCCAGGAGGGTCATGGAGAAAACTCCCCATGTGATGCTGGTAGGTGCCGGAGCATTACAATTTGCACTTGAGCAAGGGTTTAAAAAAGAAAATCTGCTGACGCCTTCCTCTGAAAAAGCGTGGAAAGAATGGCTAAAAACAGCGAAGTATAATCCTGAAATAAACATAGAAAACCGGCTTTTCAGTCCGGCGAAATTACCCGGTAACCAATTTAATCATGACACCATTGGTATGCTCGCAATAGATGCAGCTGGAAACATGTCTGGCGCTTGCACAACCAGTGGTATGGCTTATAAAATGCATGGGCGGGTGGGTGACTCGCCAATAATTGGTGCCGGACTTTACGTTGACAATGAAATTGGCGCTGCAACATCCACAGGTGTAGGGGAAGAAGTGATTCGAAATGTAGGCAGTTTTTTGGTCGTTGAATTGATGAGGCAGGGCTATTCGCCGGATGAAGCATGCAAAGAAGCGGTAATGCGCATTATCAGGAAGAAACCTGAAACAGCCAAACAAATTCAGGTGGGTTTTTTGGCTTTGAATAAAAAAGGCCAGTTTGGCGGATATGCGATTCAGAAAGGCTTCAGTTTTGCTGTTTGCGATCATAGGGATCAAAAGCAATTAATAAATTCGCCAAGCTATTATTAAGCAGATACTAAGGCTAGTACAAACAGATAAAGCTCTGTAAGTTGATAGCCTAGGTCAGAAGCAGAAATCAGAGCAGATGAAAGCAAAAAATTCACATTTCTATGTCGTATAAACTCGAGATCTGTGTTGGAAGTATCGGCTCAGCCCTTCTTGCCCAGGAGTTTGGAGCTGACCGGATTGAACTTTGTGATAATCTTGCGGAAGGTGGTACTACCCCCTCCTATGGAATGATTGTTCAGTGTAAAGCTCAACTGCAGATACCGTTTTTTCCAATCATTCGACCACGAGGAGGCGATTTTGTTTTTACCAGTGAGGAATTTGAAATAATGAGGCAGGATGTACTCCTGTGTAGAGAAATTGGCTGTCGAGGAGTTGTAATTGGGATGCTCAGAAAAGATTCAAGCATTGATATGGAAAGATGTTCCGAGTTGATTAGTCTTGCCGGTGAAATGGAAATTACATTCCATCGGGCATTTGACCGTTGTACATCTTTAGAGAGGTCGCTTGAAGATCTTGTTCAGCTTGGATGCAGTCGGGTATTGACTTCCGGTGGGAAAGAGTTTGCTCATGAAGCAACTGAAAAATTAAAATCCTTGGTTAGCCAAGCAGGATTAAGAATTCAAATTATGCCTGGTTCGGGAGTAAATCATTTTAATTTAGAGAAAATTGCTGCCGAGACGGGAGCATATGAATTTCATTCCAGCGCGAAAAAATCCATTGAATATAACAGAGACCCAATTAATAGAGCCCCATTTAGTGAAATTATAACTGATGGAGAACATGTGCAGAAGCTTAAAGCAATATTAAAGCAAATGGGCTCGAGTAATTAATTAACTTGAGTTCGATATAAACAATCTAATTTAGGTGAGATTGATAAAAGATCTTGCCGGGTCCTGATTATTTTTCTCAGTCTGTCTCGTGTTCTGCCCTATTTTTTCGGGGGAAATGGAATCCTTACCCTAAAATTCGGTAAAGCAAAAAAGATAGGTTTGCCACCCGGGTTTGTGCTTCTATTTCCGGACTGCCCGTGCCGATGAAACACAACTTTAGGTAAACTAAAACTTGCCGAAGGAGGTATCTTCCGGCGATGGAGCATTTGAAATCAAGTAGCATTTTTTGCCGGAAATACTCCGGAGGAAAGGACTGCAGGAAGCGATAAAACGCAGGCATTGCTTTCCAAAATCCAATCATAGGTGTCCGGAGCAAGATGATATCCATCAAAAGGATAATTTCTACTATCGAACTGAGGCTAATAAAGTATAATTTCCTTACTTTTAACGACAAAAAAATTCAATATGAAGAAATTATTTTGGGCGGGTTTATGTTTATTTTCTGTACAAGCCACGGCTCAGACCGTTGCAGTAAAATCTAAACTGAACACTGCCGCAGATCGAATAGAGGCGAAAGTGATCGAATGGCGTCGTGATTTTCACGAACACCCGGAATTAGGAAACCATGAGACCAGAACCGCCGGAATTGTTGCAAAACATCTTGAAAGCTTAGGAATCGAGGTAAAAACTGGTGTAGCCAGAACAGGGGTTGTTGGTATCCTGAAAGGTGGAAAACCTGGCCCTGTTGTTTTATTACGGGCTGATATGGACGGACTTCCGGTTACTGAAAGAAATTCGCTTCCATTTGCATCCAAGGTTAGAACACAATATAATGGTCAGGAAGTGGGCGTCATGCATGCATGCGGACATGATTCACATGTGGCTATTCTGATGGGTGTTGCGGAGGTTTTAGCCGGAATGAAAGCCGACTTGAAGGGTACTGTAAAATTTGTATTTCAACCTGCTGAAGAGGGCTCTGCTCCGGGAGTAGAAGGTGGTGCGGAACTCATGGTTAAAGAAGGAGTACTTGAAAACCCTAAAGTAGATGTTGCCTTTGGATTGCATATCTGGGCACAGACAGAAGCCGGAAAAATTACTTACCGTCCGGGCGGAATGATGGCCGGAGTGAATGATATGCAGATTATTGTTAAAGGAAGGCAGGCACATGGAGCCGCTCCATGGGCGTCGGTTGACCCGATTGTGATTTCAGCACAGATTATCAATAATTTACAGACCATTGTGAGCCGTAATTTGAATATCACAGAAAATGCCGGCGTGGTAACAATAGGTTCATTACATGCCGGCGTGCGTTCTAACATTATCCCTGAAACTGCAGAAATGCTGGGAACAATCAGATTTTTGAGCATGGAAGATGAGAAAATGCTGATTGAGCGGATCAAGACCATAGCAAGCAAAACAGCCGAGGCCGGTGGTGCCACGGTTGAGGTAAAAATTCCATATAGCAACCATTATCCGGTTACTTATAACGATCTGGCATTAACCGAAAAGATGTTGCCAAGCTTGGCAAAAGTGGCAGGTGCGGAGAACGTGAAACTGATACCTCCAATAACCGGTGCTGAAGATTTCTCCTTTTTTCAGGAAAAAGTGCCCGGACTGTTTTTCTTCTTAGGAGGAATGCCTAAAGGAATGGATCCTAAAACTGCTCCCTCACATCACACCCCTGATTTTATGATCGATGAAAGTTCATTTAAGCTTGGAGTTAAAGCTCTGGCCGGGCTTACGCTTGATTATATGGAGGTAAAATAAGACCGCTTAGATTCTTATTGTACTATAAGGATAGCCTTGATTTTTTCCGGGCTATTTTTGTTTAAAGTTAAAATCGAAATTTATCACCCACAGGTAGTGGCATTCATTTTCAAATGAAAAAGCAGGAATTTTTTGGGCTATTGATCAAAACCAAAACATAGTTTAAACAAATGGCTTATCAGTCAGATCAATAAAACTAAACTAATTAATATCCATCAATAAGACTTTCAATGAACAGCATCTTTGAAAGCAAATTCTAAATTAAAGACAGCTTCTCAATCCCGATCCTAAAACGGCAGATCATCTTCAGCACCATTCTCATAATTCATCGGCTGATCTTCTTTGGCAGTGATCGTATTGTTACCTGGCCCATGCCCCTCATCAGATTTTTGATGGTTGTTTTCGGCTTGTCCTTCAAAATCGCTTTTTCGTCCAAGCATGGTAAAGTTTTCTGCAACCACTTCTGTGGTATATTTTTTATTCCCCTCTTTGTCTTCAAAAGATCGGGTTCTTAATTTACCCTCAATATACACTAGTTTTCCTTTTTGCAGGTATTTTGAAGCAATATCGGCTAAACCTCTCCACATAACAATATTATGCCATTCGGTTTGCTCTATTTTTTTCCCGTCTTTGTTATAGGTTTCTGAAGTTGCTAAAGGGAAGCTGGCAACAGTAACTCCCCCATCTAGATGACGGACTTCAGGATCTTTTCCTAAATGCCCGACTAAAATGACTTTGTTAATCCCTGACATGATACTTGTTTATAAAAGGTTCATTCGACAATTTAAAGAAATTTTCGAAGAATTGAAAAATTAGTTTAGGCTGAGGTAGTTTTTCGAGTTCTTCCCGGGTTACGTAGAACCAGGATTGATCCGGGTGAAAATTTTCGGTAAAATTCTCTATTCGAATAAAGGTCGTGTAGAGTTTTTGGTGACTTAGAATATGTTTTACCGGTTCGCTAACGGAACGAATCAAAACCTGTTTGCCAAAAGCCTTAACAAACTTTTCTGATTGGACAAGTTCCGGAATCTCGGCCTGGCTTTCGGTCTCAAAAAGAGGGAGATCAATCATGTTTTCCCAAATATCTCCCGATCGGCGTTTGTTCACCAGAATCTGATCATTTTTTAATACCAAAACGTAATTGAAATATCTTTCTCGGCTTTTTTGCGATTTTATCTTGACCGGAAGTTTATCGATTTTGTTTTTCAACCGAGCCTCACAGGTCATCTGTAATGGACATGCAATACAAACCGGATTTTTAGGCTTACATTGCAGGGATCCAAACTCCATCATGGCTTGATTGAAAATCCCCGCCTGTTTTTTGTCAATCAATTCGTTGGCTAAATCTGTAAAAATCTTTTTCCCTCTTCCTGTGTTGATTGGGGTATCGATTCCGAAGTATCTTGAAAGTAATCGGAAGACATTTCCATCTACCACTGCTTTTGCCTCATTGGATGAAAATGAAGCGATTGCCGCTGCCGTATATTCCCCTATTCCCTTTAAACGGATTAAAGATTCATAGTTTTTAGGAAAGTAACCTGCATGCTCCTCCATCACAGCTTGGGCAGTTTGATGCATATTCCTGCCTCTTGAATAATAACCAAGGCCCTGCCAAAGTTTTAATATTTCGGCTTCAGTAGCTGAGGCAAAATGTTTGACACTCGGGTATTTTTCTACAAAACGATTGAAATAAGGCGTTCCCTGCTCTACACGGGTTTGCTGCATAATTATCTCTGATAACCAAATAATGTAAGGGTCATTTGTGTTTCTCCAGGGAAGATCCCTTTTATGCTTTTGGTACCACTCAATAATTTCTTCAGAAAAATTCATTCCACTGCAGCGGGTTTTACTCATTTAAACAACAAAAATACCTTACTATTTGTTTTATAGCGACTTGGATTTTAAAAAAAAGCAGATTTATTTCCCAAAATGAATTAAAACCAGTACTTTTGCATCCCCAAAACAACTATAATAACAATAAAAAAATAAAGAAAATAGATATGACTAAGGCAGAAATCATTACAGAGATCTCTAACAAAACAGGAATTGAAAAGGTAGATGTTCAAGAAGCAATAGAAGCATTCTTTAAAGTTGTCAAAAATTCAATGGTCAATGGTGAAAATGTTTACGTAAGGGGATTTGGCAGTTTTATAGTTAAGAAGAGAGCCAAAAAAACTGCGCGAAATATTTCAAAAAATACAGCGATAATTATTCCTGAGCATTTTGTGCCTAGTTTCAAGCCAGCTAAGGTTTTTGTTGAAAAGGTAAAAGGCGGTAACAAGTAATTGTTTTATTCATCCGAGAATGTTGCAAAGAAAGCAGATTATAGTTATAGGCTCGGTAATAGTACTGATGGGCCTTATGCTTTCTATGGATATTCAAGGCTTGGTCAAATCAAACGAAGAATCGTCTAAAGCAAATGGATCTGTTCCGGCTCAGGCTGAAAAGATCAGAGAGATCTCCTTAGAAGACATTTCTGCCACAGCTAAAGAAGGTTTAACTGCTAATTTAAAAAAGCAAATTACAGATCTTGAAGCACAACTCAAGAATTCGGCTGAAACGGAAAAGTTAACTATTCATAAGCGGCTTGCTCAGGAATGGGACGATGTTAATCAAACCACAACCGCTGCTTTTTATTATGAATTAATTGCTCAAAAAGAACCGAATTTTGAAACCTGGTTAAAAGCAGGAGATAAATTTACCGATGCGTATCAGCAAAGTATGGATACACTTGTGCAGCCCGCCTTGGTTCAGAAAGCAATAAGTTCTTACCAAAATGCTGATAAAATTAAGCCTAATACCTTGGAAGTTAAAACAGGTCTAGGTATAGCTTACGTGACAGGAACACCAAATCCAATGCAGGGAATTACGCTCTTACTGGATGTGGTGAAGAAAGATCCCAATAATTTAAAGGCTAATTTGAATTTGGGTTTGTTTTCGATGAAATCCGGTCAGTTTGATAAAGCAGTTGAGCGCTTTAAAACAGTTATCAATATTACACCTAGTGCTGAGGCTTGGTTTTATTTAGCCTCAAGTTATGAGAACATGGATAGGAAGACAGAAGCGATTGCTGCCTATCTTAAAACTAAAGAAATCGCCGCTGATCCAAACATGAGTCAGTTTGTGGACAGGAAAGTAAACGAATTAAGTAATTAAATTATAAAACATTTTTAAAAAACAACATTATGCCAAGCGGTAAGAAAAGAAAAAGACATAAAATGGCCACTCATAAGCGTAAAAAACGCTTGAGAAAAAACAGACATAAGAAAAAATAGTCTGAAGTTTAATCTTATCATCATGATCAGATTAACATATAGACTCAATTAATAGTTTGAACCTCCCGTACAATTGCGCAGGAGGCTTAAATCATTGGTTTGTTTTTATTTATTCCCTAGTTTTAAACGTATACCGGTTTTCTTAACCGGTGTCTTAAATTTAGCCATTGGTAAAAGAATTAATTATCAATTCAGCCCCTAGTGGGGTTACTATTGCTTTACTGCAAGACAAGCAACTCGTAGAATTAAACACAGAGCAGGTCAGCAACAATTATGCTGTTGGCGATATTTATTTGGGTAAGATTAAAAAAATCATGCCTGGCTTGAATGCCGCCTTTGTTGATGTAGGCTACGAAAAAGATGCTTTTTTGCATTATCTGGATCTTGGACCACAGGTTCAATCGCTGTTAAAGCTCACAAAGATTGTAAAGAATGGCAGCTACAAAGATAAGTTGCTCAATAGTTTCAGACTTGAAACGGACATTAGTAAATCCGGGAAAGTCTCAGATATACTGAACCGGAATATGTTACTTCCTGTTCAGATCGCCAAAGAACCGATCTCAACGAAGGGCCCGCGCTTAAGCTCCGATCTTTCTATTGCAGGACGTTTCGCAGTACTTGTTCCTTTCTCGGATATGATCTCTATCTCTAAAAAGATAAAGAGTAATACCGAGCGTAACCGACTTAAGAAAATAGTGGAGGGTATTAAGCCGAAGAACTTCGGGGTAATTATTCGTACGGTCTCTGAAGGTAAAGGCGTAGCTGAATTACAAAAAGATCTTCTTGATCTGATTGATAAATGGCAAAAGTTTACCACACGCCTTCCAAATACTGAGCCTTCCAAGAAAATTCTTGGAGAGATGGGACGTACTTCGACCATACTTCGGGATATTCTCAATCCGGATTTCACAAATATTCATATTGGAGACCCTACCTTGTTTGAGGAGATTAGATCGTATGTTCATGAGATATCTCCCGAAATGGATAAGATTGTTAAGCAGTATCGTGGTAAAGAACCGATTTTCGAGCATTTTGGTATTGAAAAACAAATTAAATCAGCATTTGGTCGGACTGTTAATTTACCTGGGGGAGCCTATCTGGTCATTGAACATACAGAAGCATTACATGTGATTGATGTCAATAGCGGCAATCGTACAGCAAATACTGAGAATCAGGAGCAAAATGCCCTAATGATCAATATGGAAGCAGCAAAAGAAATTGCCAGGCAATTACGTCTTCGCGACATGGGAGGAATTGTGGTTATCGATTTCATTGATATGCACAAACCTCAAAACCGCAAGGAATTATTTGATCACCTGAAAAATTTGATGTTATTGGATCGCGCAAAGCATACCATTTTACCTCCAAGTAAATTTGGTTTGGTTCAATTGACTCGCCAGCGCGTAAGGCCCGAAATGAATATTGTTACCAATGAAAAATGCCCTGCCTGCAATGGAACCGGCGAGATCAAGGCGAGTATCATTTTAATGGATGACATTGAGAACAATCTGAATTATATTTTAAATGAACAGAATGAGCGCAACATTACCTTATGTGTTCATCCTTATATTGAGGCCTATATAAAAAAGGGACTTTTTTCTATTCAGTGTAAATGGTTCTTTAAATTCGGTAAATGGATTAAGGTAAAAAATGTGCCTTCCTATTATCTTACCGAATTCCATTTTCTGAATTCCAAAGAAGAAGAGATCAAGCTATAATTAGCAATCCGATAGCTATCGGATTAGTAAGTGTGCAGATTAAATTTTAATCCGGACATTTATTAATTTGCATTTAATAATTTACGAATTCTCACATTTGCTAATTCTCACATTTGCTGATTTATCCCATGACTAAAACCCGTTCCGCTTATTTTTGTCAGAGTTGTGGATATGAATCTGCAAAATGGTTAGGTAAATGTCCTTCCTGCAATCAGTGGAATACTTTTGTTGAAGAAATTATAGAGAAAGCCGGTCTTTCTCTACCGGCTTGGAAAGGTGGATCGACAAGTTCTCAGCGTTCTAATAAACCCGCTCCCATACAGGAAATTGCTTATACCGAAGAGAATCGTTTGATTACTCCCGATAAGGAATTGAACAGGGTTTTAGGTGGTGGGATTGTCAGTGGATCAATGATTCTCATTGGAGGTGAACCGGGTATTGGTAAATCCACACTGATGCTACAAGTTGCCCTAAACCTCCCGGGATTAAAAGTTCTTTACGTATCCGGTGAAGAAAGTGAGCAGCAAATTAAGATGCGTGCAGAAAGGCTTGCGCCAATTGCGGGTATTAAAAATATCATAGCTTCGGATACCTATATTCTTACCGAAACTTCTACACAGAATATTTTTAAACAAATTGAAATTTTACAGCCCGATCTTTTGGTCATTGATTCGATACAAACTTTATATTCTGCTCACGTTGAATCTACTCCGGGTAGTGTCTCACAAGTAAGGGAATGCACTGCCGAACTACTTCGTTT